>ERZ1645187.258-NODE-258-length-51764-cov-233.606026_pt1 | contig 51764 bp, 46 predicted proteins | sample MGYA00575352_ERZ1645187 | MGnify/ENA primary metagenome ERZ1645187 (study PRJEB40837, sample SAMN11349314) | freshwater sediment metagenome | isolation source: river sediment | host: Sediment | place: India: Wazaribad , New Delhi | collected 2017-02-21 ... | reverse complement strand
TGGAACCTACCTCCTACCAGGCTTCCTGGCCGGGGGGTTCGGCCCGCAGTGCGCGGTCCGCGGCGCTCTTCCTTGATGGCCTCGTCCCTGCCTCTACCCACTTTTACAAGTGGCCGCCGCTCCCGGCGCCGCCGCGCGGGCCGCTCAGGGCTCCAACGGGAAACGCCCATTCTAAAGACCATCTGCCCTCTGTCAAGCTCGCGCTGAAGGGATAGCACAGATCGGGGGGAGGCTGGCGCATCCATAAAGAACCATCGCGCCCCAAGAGGTCTGCGACGGCACAAGCTGCCATTGCTCTTACTCCTCCGGGTGGAGAAGCTGCGGGTAGAGAGGGTCTTGAAGGATACGGCACAGAAACCAATCGCCAGGATCTCCGACGCTCTCAAGGCGCAGCATCGAGGATGTGGTCGGCCCAGTTTTCAAGTTCATCCAGAAGGTTAAGCCTGAATGAGTCATTCGCGTAGCGAGGTCTTAGCCGCGCGATTCGCTCCAGGTAATCATCCACGGTCATGCTGGCCCCAGCCTCGGGATCCGTCAGGCGCTCCAGGCGCCATGAGTCCCATTCCTCTCGCTCTTCCTCCGTCAAGGTTTCAGGCCAGTTTCGAGCACGATAGCGAAACAGCAGGGTTTCGCCGCGCGAATCCTCAAAGATAATCCGGCTCGCACTCAAGGTCTCAGGATTATGTTTCCGCAAGGCATCCATCAGTCGACGGTCAGCATCCGAAAAGAAACCGCCGCTGTAGATCATGAGATCAGGATCTTTTTCCACAGGCTTTTGGCCCAGTTGGTGAACACATCTGACCTTGTCCGCTAGGTCGGGAGCCGCTTTCAGGCATTTGGCATGCCGCTCGACCATGACCAGGTCGATCTCCCAGCGTTCGGCGGCCGTCCCGTTCAGGGTTCCCAAAGGGGCCACCATAGGCACCTGATTGAGATGAAGGGTCTTGAGCGGGATCCGTTCCTCACCGGCCGGCAAATCCTGGTTCCTGGTAAACAGGAGCCGGTGGATAGACTCTGGGGAAAGCTTTAGTAGGGGTTCGGGATCATGACGAAGGTCGAAACAGATGACTCCCTTGGGATTATCCGGGTGGCGCGTAATGGGCAGGACCGGAGCGATGCAACCCAGCCGTGCCGGGTATCGGGATGAGACATGCAGGAAGGGGGGGCCCTTGAACACCAGATCCTCAACCACCTCCTTCGACCTGAGCGTCAGGGCGTAGGCAAAGAGCCGAGGTTGCCGGGTCTTGAGCAACCGCGCCAGATCGATCGTTACCCGCACATCCGCCAAGGCGTCATGGGCCTGCGCATGGGCGATGTCATTGGCGGCAGACAGGTCTTCCAGCCGGAAAGAGGGCGCGCCTTCCTCGCTGGCCGGCCATTGGATACCTTCCGGCCGCAAGGCTTGGGCGAGACGCATCACATCGATGAGATCCCAGCGGCTATTGCCATTTCGCCATTCCCGGGCATAGGGGTCGATGAAATTGCGGTAGAAGAGATTCCGGGTGACCTCATCATCGAACCGACGGCTGTTATAGCCAACGCCACAGGTTCCGGGAAGGGAAAGTTCACGTTCGATACGCGTGGCGAACTCCGCCTCGGGGAGACCCTCGCGCCAGGCCAACTGCGGACTGATTCCGGTGATCAGACAAGCCTCGGGGTGGGGGAGATAATCATTGGCCGGGCGACAGAAGAGTACCAAGGGGTCGCCGAGTGGATTTAAGTCGGAATCGGTCCGCAGGCCGGCAAACTGGCAAGGACGATCTCGCCGCGGATCGGAGCCCCAGGTCTCGTAGTCATGCCAGTAAAAGGTCATGGCTTAAACCTGAATCTAAGAGCGGAAGGCAGAGTGGGTTTGGAAAGGCCGAGCGAATCACGCACAAACAGCGCTTAAGAACAGCGGCCAGTGGAGGGGCAACCAACACGCCAAGGGCATTTAACAGGCAGTCCCGCAGGCCGACAAACAGCCCCGGCAAGGTCACTGGCTAGGGGTGGTCACATTGGTAACGAACGGCCAGTCTTTTCCAGCCTCCAAAGAGAACCACCGCAGAGCATTGGCGTTAAGAAACCGATACCGAGCCCTATGGGAAAGGCATGCGGAGAGCGCTCACCCCCAAGATGAGGGGAGGAGCGCCGCCAGGAAGATGGCCTAAGCAGATCAGACCTTCTCTTTGATGCGGGCCGCCTTGCCAGTGCGTCCCCGCAGGTAGTAAAGCTTGGCGCGGCGGACATCGCCACGACGCTTAACCTGGATGGAATCTACCAAGGGGCTATAAGTCTGGAACACACGTTCCACACCCTCACCATGGGACAACTTGCGCACGGTGAAGGCCGAGTTCAGGCCCCGGTTACGCTTGGCGATCACGACACCCTCGAAGGCCTGGAGCCGTTCGCGGTTGCCTTCCTTCACCTTGACCTGCACCACGACCGTATCGCCGGGGGCAAAATCCGGGACCTCGCGGCCCATCTGCTCTTTTTCGAGTGCCTCGATGATATTCATGCTCTCAAGCTCCAGTTCTCACCCAGCGTCTTGGTGCGCGTGGATAAATTCATCAAGCAACGCCTGTTCCTGCTGATTCAGGGACCGACGCCGCAATAAATCGGGGCGACGCAGCCAGGTCCTGCCTAGGGCTTGCCTCAGACGCCAGCGCTGGATAGCGCCATGGTCGCCGCTGAGCAACACCGCCGGCACCGGCTGGCCTGCGATGAGGGCGGGGCGGGTGTAGTGGGGATGATCCAGCAGACCGGCAACATGGGAATCCTCCCGCGCCGAGTCTGCATGACCCAAGGCCCCCGGCAGGAGCCGGATGACCGCATCCATTACCACCATTGCCGGCAACTCACCGCCACTCAGTACATAATCACCGATGGACCATTCCTCGTCCACCCAACCGGCGATCAACCGTTCATCAATCCCTTCATATCTACCCGCAACCAGAATCCAGCTACCAGCCTGAGCGATGCGGGCCATCTCCCCCTGGTCCAGAAGGCGACCCTGGGGGCTCAGATAAGCGACACGGCTTTTTGGGGCCGCGGTCCGGGCGTCTTCGATCGCCGCTCGCAGCGGGCCAACCTTCATCACCATCCCCGGCCCACCACCATAGGGGCGGTCGTCAACGGTGCGGTGGACATCCCGCGCGTAATCACGCGGATTCCACAAGTGCAGTTCGGCGATGCCTGAGCTCAGGGCCCGAGCAATGACGCCTTCATCCTCCAGGGCCCGAAACATCGCGGGGAAGAGGGTGATGACATCAAAGCGCACGAAAGACAACCAGGACTAGAAATCCGGATCCCAGTCGACACGCATCCGCCCTGAGGCGAGATCGATCTCCTTGACCACATCCTCCCAGATGAAAGGTATCAAGCGTTCGCGGTCGCCCTTCACAACCAAGACATCGTTACCCGCGGTGGCAAAGAGGTGATCAATTATACCGAGGGCGGTGCCGGCCAGGGTCTCAACGGCCAAACCCTCCAGGTCGGCCCAGTAAAATTCATCCTCACTCAGGGCTGGCAACTGCTGACGGGGAACTGCGATATCCATGTTCACCAGGGACGCCGCCTCATCGCGGTTGTCGCAACCGGCCAGCCGCGCCACCAAGGTCTTGCCGTGCCTCCGCCCCTCCAGGACCTGGCGGGGTGACTGCTGAGCTCCCAGAAACCAGGGTGAATAACTGAGGATGGCCTCCTTGGGCTCGGTCTCAGAAAAAATCTTTACCCAACCCTGAACCCCGAACAAGCCGGAAATGCGACCTAAAACGAGGGTGCGCTCCGCCACCGTATATCGGCCCAGAACAAATCAGGTCGGATCCGTGCAAGTCGGACGAACGCCAGACCTGCCGCTCAGGACCCGGCGACGGCCTGAACGCCAGTAACGACGGGCAGATTGCCCGCTTCCTTGCTCACCAACTTCATCAGTTGCGCAACGCGCTCAGTCGGCTTGGCACCCTGAGCAATCCAGTAATCGGCGCGGTCTCGATCCAGGCGCACCTTCACCTCACCACCGACGGCGATGGGGTTGAAGAAACCGATGCGCTCGATGTACCGCCCGTCCCGGCGGCTTCGCACGTCAGCAACGACGACCTGGTAGAAAGGGCGCTTCTTGGCGCCGCCTCGCGACAAACGAATCGTGACCATGGTTAGCCCTGATGTCTAAGTTCCAAATTTCAGCCCTAGCGCCCACCAAGGCGCGAGTAAACGCGGCATTCTACTTGAAATCGCGAAAATTGAAAGCGGCGTATCGCCTCTCACCCTGCCCTCCGGGCCAGGATGGCACGGTCAAAAGGGCATCCGCCCCGGCATCCCCATGCCCGGGAGACGCCCGGAGAGGGAGCGCAACATACGCGTCACCCCTCCACCCTTCATCTTCTTCATCGTCTTCTGCATGACGGTGAATTGCTTGAGCAATCGATTCAGGTCCTGGATCTGCGTCCCGGATCCCTGGGCAATCCGCCGCTTCCGTGCCCCCTTGATGATGGCCGGAAAAGCCCGTTCCTGGGGGGTCATGGAATCAATCATCGCCACTAGGCGCTTCATCTCCTTGTCGTTGACCTGCTGCTTGAGGTGTTCCGGGACCTGCCCCATGCCAGGCAACTTGTCCAACAGCCCCGCCATCCCACCCATTTTGGACATCTGCAGTAACTGGTCACGAAAGTCCGCCAGGTCGAAGTCCTTACCCTTCTGGATCTTTTTGACCAATTGCTCCGCCTTGTCGCGATCGATCTTGCCCTGGACCTCCTCGACCAGGGACAGCACATCGCCCATGCCCAGGATACGGGAGGCAACGCGCTCGGGGTGGAAGGGTTCCAGGGCGGCCGTCTTTTCCCCGACCCCGAGAAACTTGATCGGCTTGCCGGTGAGGTGCCGGATGGAGAGGGCCGCGCCCCCGCGCGCATCACCGTCGGTCTTGGTCAGGATCACACCCGTCAAGGGCAAGGCATTATCAAAGGCCTTTGCAGTGTTGGCGGCGTCCTGCCCCGTCATGGCGTCAACGACAAAGAGGGTCTCGACCGGTTTGAGGGCCGCATGGACTCGCTGGATCTCGTCCATCATGGCCTGGTCGACATGCAGACGACCGGCGGTATCGACGATCAGCACATCCTTGAAGTGCTTGCGCGCCGCATCCAGGGCTGCGCGGGCAATGCGCACTGGGTCCTGATCCCCCTGGCTGGGATAAAACTCCGCCTCGACCTCGCTGGCCAGCATCTGCAACTGGTCGATGGCCGCCGGACGATAAACGTCGCAACTCACGACCATGACCTTCTTTTTTTGTTTCTCCTGGAGCCACCGCGCCAGTTTGGCGACGCTGGTGGTCTTACCCGAACCCTGCAAGCCCGCCATCAGTACCACCGCGGGAGGCTGCGCGGCCAGATTCAGGGACTCGTTGGCGGAGCCCATGAGGGTGACCAACTCGTCGTTGACGATCTTGATCAGTACCTGGCCCGGGGTCAGGCTGCGCGCCACCTCCTCCCCCATCGCCTTGTCACGCACCCGGTCGACGAACGCCCGCACGACGGGCAATGCTACGTCAGCCTCCAGCAAGGCCATGCGAACCTCACGCAGGGAATCCTTGATGTTGTCCTCCGTCAACCGCCCCCGGCCACGGAGATTGTCAAGGGCGCGTCCAAAACGCTCTTGGAGATTTTCAAACATAGGTTACCCTCGGGCAGGACAGGATATGGACCCACTGATCAGGCCGATCAGTCTGGATGTGAGCGGCGGGAAGTATAAGCCACGGATGCCGGTAACGCGCCTTCGTCCCCTGGTATACCGTCCGGCCGTTGTGTGCGGCGTTGAGCATGTCCCTCCTGGGGCCAAGCGTAAAATCAATCGCGCAATACTGGAGATGGATGCTTCCCCAAGGGGACTCCAAGTTGACATGCCTCCCGGAATAGCCGGCATCATGGATATGTCAGCATCATTTCCCCCGCAGACGCTTTGTGCGATTATCCTGCCTCATGCACCACCTCCAGTTTGCCCTGATCGCCATCGCCCTCTATCTAAGCGCCACGGGCATCATCGGCTGGCGCCTGGTCAGGCGTGGCCAGTCTCCCGCCCCCTCACGCCTCCTTGCCGTCTGGCTAATCCTGGCGGGGCTGTTCATTCACGGCTGGCTGCTGTACGACGGCATTTTCCGCGCGCCCGGCATCAACCTGGGCTTCTTCAATGCCCTGGTCCTGACCTCTTGGACGGTCATCGCCCTCTTCACCGTCTCCAGTCTGACCAAACCCGTGGAAAACCTGGGCCTGGTGCTCCTGCCAGTCGCCGCCCTCACCCTCCTGCTAGAGGCCAGTTACCCTAGCCCCGACTTCATGCGGCAGGCAGTCGGCTGGGATATCAAGATCCACGTCCTGATCTCCATGTTGGCCTACAGCCTCCTGACCCTGGCCAGCGTGCAGGCCATCCTGCTCGCGATCCAGGACCGCCATCTCCGTCAACGCCGGCCCGCGGGCTTCATCCGTGCCCTCCCCCCGCTCCAGACCATGGAGAGTATGCTCTTTGAGATGATCGGTACCGGCTTTGCCTTGCTGACCCTGGCCCTGCTGAGCGGTTTTGCCTTTCTCGAGGACATGTTCGCCCAGCACCTGGTGCACAAGACGGTGCTCTCCACGCTAGCCTGGTTGATGTTTGGCGGGTTGCTGATTGGCCGTTTGCGTTACGGCTGGCGGGGAAAGACCGCCATTGTCTGGACCTTGAGCGGTTTCGCTGTGCTGATCCTGGCCTACTTTGGCAGCAAGATGGTGCTGGAACTGATCCTCCATCGCTGACGCAGCTGAGGCATGGCGAACCCGCGCATCACCCACCAATATAGGCCGGGTCGCGCGGAATCCGCCAGGCTTCGATCAATGTTCAGCAGGAGTGACAGAAATAATCCGGTAATCCGGCGATGTGGCAGGCCTGCTTGCACCCTCCCCCCGGGAATAACCCCTCCAGGGTCTTGCGCGTGCAGGGTACGTGAGGGCTGATCTGGTTGCCCACGGCCTGGATGACATTCTTGGGCGAGGGGGGATGCCCAAACTCCTGATAATAATCGCGCAGGAACTCAATGACGGCCCAATGGCGCGCGGTTAAGACCAATCCCTGCGCGGCGGCTATGGTCTGAGCCACTTCCCGATCCCAGTCATCAAAGCTGGCGAGAAAACCCTTTCGGTCTACAGGTAAAACGCGATCGGCAACCCGCAGTGCGGACATGATGGACACTCCTCCATCCTGCTTGGGGATGGCTTAGTTATGTTTTGGTGGTCAAGGATCATTTACCCTTCCCTGGACTCGGCCTCCTGACCAGCCGCCCGAGTCCATTGGAGAGGGTCTAGGCGGCCGGCTCTGGTAACGAAATGTAACAAACTTGTCACGAATTGGCATGCTTTATCTCCTCCCGGCGAGATGAGAGGACCAGTGGCGATCCTCGCCAGAGTTGCCATGGGACAAGGCGATAGTGCTAAAATACACCTCTGCCCGAGGTTGTGGGCGGATTAAGGGATTTCGGGATCCCCTGCCACACACCAAATCTCGGGGCCGTAGCTCAGCTGGGAGAGCGATGCGTTCGCAATGCATAGGTCAGGGGTTCGATCCCCCTCGGCTCCACCATCCACGCCCAACCCCCGCGTTGGGCGTTTTCTTTTTTAGTTTCCCCTGGCATCGCCCTAGATTCCCAGCCCTTGGGTCCTCAGGCGAGAAAGATACGCTCCAGGGCACCGCGACTCAGGTTCCCCCGCCGATCCTCCGCTTCCAGGTAGTAACGCACATCCCCCGCCCCCGCCGGCAGTTCGGCGGTAAGGTAATCCGCCGTCACCCAGGCCCCGGTGTAGGACGGGTAGGGACCGATGACCTGCGGGAAGGGGATCTGGCCATCGGCGACAAAGTGGATCTCGAATGCTGGGTAATGGTCGTCGCGGTTGCCGTGAAGCTCCTCGGGGCCGTCAATCCTGAGCAAGCGTTGGAAAATTTTCATTAATCAGTCCTCACTCAAGGGCCTTGGCAGGCGATCGGTATTCCATACAGTTTTACTCGGGTACTCTTGAAGCCGCCGGGCCCAAACCCAACCTTCAGGCTCAAGCCAGGATGGGATTCCTACCCGGATTTCCTGTCCAGGCGAGTCCAACGATCCCTGATAACAGCCGGCTATCCAATCTGCCCTGGTCTAAACCAATCAAGAGGATACTGACATGCGCGAAGAAGAGAGTCTCCAAGCCAAGACCAAGATGGCGCTGTGGGCCGTAGTCGCCATGACCCTGGGACCGCTGGTGCCCTATACCCTGTAACACCCTGACTTGTCTGAATACCGAGGGGGGCGAATTGCCCCCCATTCTTTTTCCGCCTCATTCAGCTCCGAAGCAAAGCCTCGCGTCTGGGTCACGGTCAGGTACCAAACCTGGATAAAGGCTAAAGAGGCTCCCGGATTCCTCTCGCCTGGACCATCCTGGGGTCCTCCCTGACGCCTGCTAACCGAGCGGCCTGGGAATTTTCGCTTTGGCACCCCTCGATTGATTAATAACTGACCAATGTTGGTTGCCCCCAACAATCTCCGCGGCGCCCACGCCTAGCGGCAGACAGATCAGATTTCACGCAGGAACCTGACGGCATGACAAGCGCGGCGGACGCCTAATCCCGCCGTCTCCACACCGTCAGTTCCGCCAGGCTGTGCTGGTACTTGCGCCGGGTTTCGCGAATGACGAAGGGTATCTCCCGGGGTCCTTCGACCAGGTCGAAATGGGGACCGAGCAGTTCCTTGAGCCCATCCAGGGTGGTGTAGGACTCCCCGTCCTTCTTGAAGCCACCGATCCATTCCGCGCGCTGGGTGTGCTCTTCCAACCAGGTGTAGGGCGAGGCCAGCACCAGCAGACCGCCCGGGTTGAGGCGCTGATGGACCTCGCTCAGGAAGCGCCTGGGCGCGTAGAGACGATCGATAAGATTGGCGGCGAGGATCAGGTCATAACCGCTGAAGACCGGCTTGAGGTTGCAGGCATCCCCCTGCCAGAAGCTGACCCGGGACCCGACCTCCGCCAGGCCGAGGGCGTCGAGGCGGCGCTCGCGATAGGCCACCAGGTCACCCTCCTCCGGCAGGGTGTAGCGGAGGACGCCGGTCTCGGCCAGTTGCACCCCGGTCTGGATGAAGCGCGCAGAAAAGTCCACGCCCTCGACCTGGGAAAAATGACGGGCCAGTTCAAAGGTGGAACGTCCGGTGGCGCAGCCTAGGTCCAGGGCCCGGCCAGGGTGGCCATGACCATGGCGGGCGAAGGCCGCCGCCGCGCTCTCGGCCAAGGCCCGAGGGAAATTGGGCACGCCAAAGTACTCAGCGCCGTAGTGGAACTCGGCATACTGCGATAGCAGGGCGTCGGTCTCGTACAGCGAGCCGGGCTGGCTGATGGGGGCGGCGCTGACGATGTAGCGAAACCCGGCGTGCTGGAAGAAGTGGCGACGGAAGGCGTAACGTGAGACGTGACGGGCCTCGTTCCCCGCGGAGATCCAGGAGCCGCCCTTGATCAGGTTGTGGCGATGGTCGAAGGTCGGGGTGGTGAAATCGTCATAGAGGGGGTGGACGGCAAAGCCCGCGAAGGGGTAGGTCGGTGTCTCGCACCACTGCCAGACGTTGCCCACCACATCGAACAGTTCGCCGTGGGGGAAAAGGTTCACCGGGCAACTGGAGGCCCAGTGGTCGAGGTGCAGGTTGGCCACGGCAGGACCCTGGGCGGGGACATCGGTCAGACCGACGTGGTCGTAGAGCCGATGCCACTCGTCCTCGGTCGGCAGGCGCACGGGCAGGCCCGTCTCCCGGGCGCGCCAGCGACAGAAGGCCCGGGCCTCGTGACAATTGACCTCCACCGGCCAGTCCCAGGGCATCGGCACTACCTCGGCCACCAGGCGCAGTTTCCAGTTACCGGCCCTCTCGTCCCCACCCGCGCACACGCCCGCGTTAACCGGGGGCGCGGCGGCCTCGTTCCCGCCGGCGCCACCGCCCGCGGTGTCCAGGGTCCTGGCCGACTGCTCCCCGCCAGCGCTCTTGACCTCGCGATCGCCCGCCGTTCCGGAGGTCCTACCCGGACCGCCCGAATCAACCGGATCGCCATGGCTACCCTCCCGGACCCAGAAGCTAGGGTGCTCCGCCTGGGCGAAGCGACGCCAGCCCAGACCCTCCTCATCCCACAGACTGTCATCGGCATAGCCGCCGGCGGTGACGAAGCCCAGGAATTCGCCATTACTGGTCAGATAACGGGCGGCGCGAAAGGCGGGGACCTCCGCCTCATGGTGACCGTACTCGTTGTCCCAGCCATACCAGGGGTCGCTGAAGTCCCGTCCCAGCCGCACCCGTCCGGCGGGAATGCCCACCAGGCCGTTCTCCGGCGCCGGCCCGCTGAGACGACAGGGTTGCCAGTCGGGATGAGGCCGCACCAGCGCCAGCCGCTGCTGACGGATCAACACCGAGGAGGTCTCCAGGTGGATCCGCTCATGCTCGATCCCCATCAGCACCGCCCAGAAGGGATGGTCCCACCCGATGGGCAGGCTCAGGGGGGTCTCGCGGATCACCCGATCCACCGTCTCCCGCACCTGCCGGCGATACTCCCAGACCCGGGCCACCGGGGGCCAGTCATAGTGGGCCTCGTCTAGGTCGTCCCAGCTCATCTCGTCCACGCCCACGGCGAACATGGACTCCAGCCGCGCGTCGATCCGCCGCGTCACCAGGCCCGCCAGGACGAACTTGTTGATGAAGAAGGTGGCGGTGTGCCCCAGGTAGAAGATCAGGGGATGGCGCAGGCTGATGGGCTTACGGGTATAGGCCTCCTCGTCGTTGGCCAGCAACTGGAAGAGGGATTCGTAGCGATCGAAGGTAGAGTGGAAGTAACCCCGGATCTCGGCGCGCTTGGACTCCGGGTCGGCGCCGTCAAGACACGGGGTGCGGGAAAAAAGTTCGCTGGGCATGATCCTGGTCGAGCAGCGCAAGACGAACCCGGCTTGCGTCCGGGGGTGGAGGGGCGGGCCCTCCCCTAGCGCAGATTCTTCTTGTAGGGGGGGATAACCGCGTTCCGTGCCTTGGAAAAGTTGGCGAATTCCATGGTCACGCTCGCCAGTTCCACGTCGGTGAAGTCGGCATCGGCGACGTTGGCGCGGTGCAGGATGGCCCCGCCAAGCACGGCGGCGGTGAAATCGACCCCGCTGAGATCCGCGTTGCGCAGATTGGCATCCTGGGCCGAGATGTTGCGCAGCCTGGCCCCGCTGAGATCGGCGCCTTCCAGATTGGCGAGGTTGATGACGCTGAAACCCTCCTCATGGCGGCTGGAGAGATCGACGCCCCGCAGCCGGGCCCGGACCAGATTGGCGTCATTGAGATGCGAATCACGCAGATCCGCCCCCTCCAGATTGGCCTCGCGCAGATTGGCCTGGATGAAAAGGGCCTTGCGCGCCTTCACCCCACGCAAATCAGCCCCAGCGAGATCGATGCCGCGCAGATCGGCGCCGTCGAGACAGGCTTCACGCAGGATGGCGCCACGGCCCTCCACCCGGCGCAGATAAGCCCCGGTCAGGTTCGCCTGGGACAAATCGGCGCCACTCATATCCGCCGCCCGTGACGTGCTATCGGCGCCCAGCCGGGCCCGCTGCAGATCCGCGCCACGCAGATTGGACCCGCCCAGGCGCGCGGCGGTGAGATTGGCCCCCGCCAGGCGCGCGCCCGCCAGGTCGGCGGCGGTCAGATCACTATATTCCAGGTTGGTCCCGCTCAGGTCGATGCCGGCCAGATCCGCCCCCGCCAGGTCCATGTCACGCAGGTCCGCGCCGGCGAGGCTTGAGCCTTCAAAGGTCGTCAGCAGACCGCCGGTGGCCTTGTGTCTGATCTCGATCACCTTCGTCCTCCTCGTTGTTATCGGATACCGCCGTTAGTTTATACCCAAAGCATCCCGGTTTCCGTCGCGCCCGGCCGATCGCCGCGGGGCGGAGGCAACGGCGGTATCGGGCACCGGGACTCACCCCTGCCGGCGCGGTGGCTCTAGCGGTTCACCAAAGACGGCGGCATAGTCGGCGCCATAGGGCTGGATGGCCTCGTAGACGTGATACGGCACGATCCTGGCCTCCAGGCCGGGGAATTTTTCCCGCACGTGGCGGTAGTTGCGCAACAGCTTCATCTCGATAATGGCGCGGGCGAACTCCAGGCCTTGGGGGCCACGACGGCGTTGCAGGAAGGCGATCAGGGCGCGGACGGGCTTGGGCGGCCGGGCCGGGCGCCGGGCCAGCATCTGGATGAAGCGCGGCATGCCGCGGGTCCGATCGCCGGCCGCGCTGAGGGGGCGCGCCTCCAGGTCCGACCGCAGCAGGTCCAGGAGTTCCACCCCGCGGGCGGTCCTGGCCAGGACCCATTGCCAGCCCAGGGGCGCGCCCAGATAGCCGATGGTGATATCGGCCAGGGCGTTGGGGTAATCGAAGCAGGACAGACAGGCGGAGGGAAAGATCCCCTGCAGCCGGTCCATGGGGAAGTCGATGTAGTTGACCCGCTCCCGATGGCCATCCTCGTGGTGGAGCCAGAGGCTGAAATCCTGCATGAATTCATAGTGGATCACCGTCTCCGGCGACCGGGAGATGGTCCGCAGAAAGAACTGCTGGTCCAGGTAGGTGACGTTATCGCTGCACGGGATACCGATGAGGTCCAGACGCTCCAGGTCCAGGAGCTTGCTCAGGCCCGGGCCCAGGTCCGAGGAATCCCCCGTGCCCAGTGACTCCGCCTGGCGCAGCATCTGGACCTGACAACCGGTGCCGACCACCGCCAGGCGCCGCAGGCCAGCCGCCCGCGCCTCATCCAGCATCCCCAGCAGCGGGGACAGACTCGGCTTGTTGCCGGCGCAAGCCCGCACCTCCGCCGGGGTGCGGGCGAGGAGTGGGCGGGGCTGGAAGCGGGTCCCGGGGACGGTACCGGTGAGGATCACCCCCTCGACCTCACCACGCTCCAGCAGGCGGGCCGCCAGGGTCGTGACCATGCCGGTCCATTGGGCCCCGGCCACCGGGACCTTCATGCGCAGGATGGCCTGTTCGCGAAAGATGCCAAAGCGCAGCTCGTCCCCGGCCTGGCGCCGGCGGCCATGAAGGCGCAGTTCCTGTTCGGCCATGCGGTTATGCACGAACAGACAGGTCTCCGCCATGCGCGGCCGCAAAAAACTGTCACAGAGCCCACAGTCACTGCACAGTCGCGGCCGGCCGCTCAGGCGCCGGTCGTGACTCATCAGACTGACATCATGGAGACCTTTTGACGGTCCTGGTTCCATTCCCAAATCCTCTCATCATCCCGGCGGGCGATCCGGCCGATCAGGACCAGGGCCATGCGGGTGGACATGGGAATGCCCATGCCGCTGACCCCCTCCCCTGTCCCCCGCCTCCCCGGTGGTGGTGGTCACGAGCTTGCCATGCTTGACCCCTTTGGTCCCCAGGAGGGTGTCGGCGATGGCGCGGATGCGGGCACTGCCCCCCCGCAGGACGATCACCTCAAGGCAGTTGCGATGGTCCAGGTGGACATGGACCGTGGACACGATCTCATGAATGTAATGATGCTGGATGGCGTTGAGCCGATCGGAGAGCTCGGACTCGTGATGATCGAAGACCATGGTGATGGTCCCCGCGATCTCGGCGTCCGGATCCTCCACCCGCTGCTCCACCAGGGCCTCCCGCACCAGGTCGCGCACCGCCTCGGAACGGTTGGCCCGGGTTCCGCGCCGGGCCACCAGGGCGTCGAAACGCCCCAGCAATTCCGCCTCCATGGTGACGCTGAAGCGGACCAGTTCCTCCATGTCAGGCCACGCTCAGCTCAGACCCGCCTGTCAGGCCGCGGGCGCCGAACTGCGGATCAGATGGTCGAAGGCTGCCAGGGAGGCCTTAGCCCCATCGCCCATGGCGATGATGATCTGCTTGTAGGGCACCGTGGTGCAGTCGCCGGCAGCGAAGACCCCCGGCAGGGAGGTCTGGCCCCGATCGTCGATCAGGATCTCGCCCCGCGGGGACAGGTCAAGGGTGCCCTTGAGCCAATCGGTGTTCGGCAACAGGCCAATCTGGACGAAGACGCCTTCCAGGTCGAGCCGCTGTTCCGCCCCGGTGGACCGATCCTGGTAGATCAGGCCGTTGACCTTGTGACCATCGCCGGTGACCTCGGTGGTCAGGGCATGGGTGATGATGGTGACATTGGACAGACTGCGGAGTTTGCTTTGCAGCACCGCGTCGGCCCGCAGGGCCGGATCGAACTCGATAAGGGTGACATGGGCGACGACCCCGGCCAGGTCGATCGCGGCCTCCACCCCGGAATTACCGCCCCCGATCACCGCCACCCGCTTACCTTTGAACAGGGGGCCGTCGCAGTGAGGGCAATAGGCCACGCCATGGCCGCGATAGCGCTGTTCGCCGGGAACGTTCATCTCCCGCCAGCGGGCCCCGGTGGAGAGGATGACCGTCTTGCTTTTAAGGCTGGCCCCATTGGCCAGGCGCACCTCGGTCAGACCATCGCTGCCGGCCACCAGGCCCTCGGCGCGCTGCAGGTTCATGATGTCGACCGGATATTCACGAACGTGCTGCTCCAACCCGGCGGCCAGCTTGGGTCCGTCGGTCTCCTTGACCGAGATGAAGTTCTCGATGGCCAGGGTGTCGAGCACCTGCCCACCGAAGCGTTCGGCGGCAATGCCCGTGCGCAACCCCTTGCGCGCGGCATAGATCGCCGCCGCAGCACCGGCGGGCCCGCCGCCGACCACTAGGACATCGAAGGGCTCCTTGGCGGCGATATGTTCCGCCTCCCGGGCCGCGGCGCCGGTGTCGATCTTGGCGACGATCTCCTCCAGGGTCATGCGCCCCTGGCCAAAGGGTTCGCCGTTGAGGTAAACCGTGGGCACGGCCATGATCTCGCGGGCCTCGACCTCTTGCTGAAAGAGGGCACCGTCGATCATGACGTGACTGATGCCCGGATTGAGCACGGCCATCAGATTCAGGGCCTGAACCACGTCCGGACAATTGTGGCAGGACAGGGAAATAAAGGTCTCGAAGCGGAAGGTCCCGGGAATGGCCTTGATCGCGGCGACCACCTCGGGCTCGACCTTGGGGGGATGCCCGCCGGTTTGCAGCAGGGCCAGCACCAAGGAGGTGAACTCGTGCCCCATGGGAATGCCAGCGAAATGGATCCGCGCCATCTCACCGGGACGACCGACGGCGAAGGAGGGGCGACGGGCATCCCCGCCGTCGAAGCGGACGCCGACCTTGGGGGACAGGACGGCTATCTCCTCCAGGAGTTCCCGCACTTCCCCGGACTTGGGACCCATATCGAGAGAGGCGACCAGTTCGATCGGCTGTTGCAGCCGTTCCAGATAGGCCTTGAGTTGATTTTGGATAGTGGCGTCTAGCATCGACTACATCCCAGGTGACGAGTGGTGACAGCCCCGGCTGGGGGAGGCAGATGTTCGCGGACCGCGGCGCTGACGGGGCGCCAGGGCCAGGAAGCGTCCCCGCAACCCCTTCCCAACCAGCGGGGGGTGGAAAGGGGTGGCCAGGAGCAGCCGGGCCAGGGTTCCGCCAGAATTAGATCTTGCCGACCAGGTCCAGGGAGGGCGCCAGGGTGGCATCACCCTCCTTCCACTTGGCCGGGCAGACCTCGCCCGGATGAGAGGCGACGTACTGGGCGGCCTTGATCTTCCGCAGCAGTTCCAGGGCATCGCGACCGATACCACCGGCATTGATCTCGATGATCTGGATCTTACCCTGGGGATCGATGACGAAGGTACCGCGCTCGGCCAGGCCCGCCTCTTCGATCATGACCCCAAAGTTACGGGTGATGACCCCAGTGGGATCACCGATCATGGGGAATTGGATCTTGCGGATGGTATCGGAAGTGTCGTGCCAGGCCTTGTGGGTGAAGTGGGTGTCGGTGGAGACGCCATAGATCTCAACCCCCAGGCGCTGGAACTCGGCGTAATTGTCCGCCAGGTCACCCAATTCAGTGGGGCAGACGAAGGTGAAGTCGGCCGGGTAGAAGAAGACCACGGACCACTTGCCGCGCAGATCGGCGTCGGAGACGGCGACAAACTTGCCGTTGTGGAAGGCGGTGGCGTTGAAAGGCTGAACTTCGCTGTTAATCAAGGACTTCATGGGTTACTACCTAACTGGTTACTGGGTTGGTTGATTGAGGATCGAGATTGAATCGACGTAGAACAGCTTAACGCCCCCACCACCATGCATCAAATTGATTGTCACGATGGAATGGATAGGCTTTGGCTATCGCCAATCGCCTGACCCCGCGAACGGGGGGTAGGTGCATCGTCGGGGCCACCCTCTGGTCGGACTGCGGATCATCACCCATCCATTGCTGGTTAGCGCGGCCCCCGCCGGCCCGCATGCTCAACCGGCAGCCACGACGGGTAGCTTGCCGATCCGCGCCCGCCATTCCGCCGGCCCCGTCTGGTGGACGGAACCGCCCCGGCTGTCGACCGCCACGGTGACCGGCATGTCCACCACGTCGAACTCGCGGATCGCCTCCATCCCCAGATCCTCGAAGGCGATGAGCCGTGATCCTTTGATGGCCTTGGCCACCAGGTAGGCCGCCCCACCGACGGCCATCAGGTAGACGGCGCCATGCTTCTTGATGGCCTCGATGGCGACGGGGCCGCGCTCGGCCTTGCCCACCATGCCGATGAGGCCCGTCTCGGCGAGCATCTGCTCGGTGAATTTGTCCATCCGCGTGGCGGTGGTGGGGCCGGCGGGGCCGACCACCTCGTCGCGCACCGGATCGACGGGACCGACGTAATAAATGAAGCGGTTGGTGAGATCGACGCCCTCCGGCAGGGCCTCGCCCCGGCTGAGCAGATCGGTCAGGCGCTTGTGAGCGGCGTCGCGGCCGGTGAGCAGCTTGCCGGTGAGCAGCAGGCGGTCACCGGGCCGCCACTGGGCGATGCTGTCCTTGGTCATCTCCTCCAGATTGACGCGGATGGCCTTGTCATCCGCCTGCCAGACGATGTCCGGCCAGTCCTCCAGGCGCGGCGGGGTCAGCTCGGCGGGGCCGCTGCCATCGAGGGTGAACTCCACGTGACGGGTGGCGGCGCAATTGGGGATCATGGCCACCGGCAGGGAGGCGGCGTGGGTAGGGAAGTCCTTGATCTTGACATCCAGGACCGTGGTCAGCCCCCCCAGGCCCTGGGCACCGATACCGAGGGCATTAACCTTCTCATATAGCTCCAGGCGCAACTCCTCCAGGGGGGTGCGCGGGCCCCGGGCCTTGAGCTCGTGGATGTCGATCTCCTCCATCAGGGCCTCCTTGGCCAGCAGCATGGCCTTCTCCGCCGAGCCACCGATGCCGATGCCGAGCATGCCCGGCGGGCACCAGCCCGCGCCCATGAGAGGCACGGTCTTGACCACCCAGTCGACCAGGCTGTCGCTGGGGTTGAGGATGGTGAACTTGGACTTGTTCTCGGAGCCACCGCCCTTAGCCGCCAGCTTGACGTGGACCCGGTTGCCTGGCACCAGGCTGACGTGGACCACCGCCGGGGTGTTATCGCGGGTATTGCGGCGCTCGCCATAGGGTGGGGCCACCATCGAGGCGCGCAGCCGGTTGTCCGGATGGTTGTAGGCCCGACGCACGCCCTCGTCGACCATCGCCTGGAGGCTCAGGGTGGCATCCGCCCAACTCACCTCCATGCCGACCTCAAGGAAGGCGACGACCATCCCCGTGTCCTGGCAGATGGGGCGATGGCCCTCGGCGCAGAGACGCGAGTTGTAGAGGATCTGGGCCATGGCATCGCGCGCGGCGGGCGATTCCTCGCGCTCATAGGCCTCGCCCAGGGCACGGATGTAATCCAGCGGATGGTAATAAGAGATAAACTGCAGGGCATCGGCAACGCTGGCGATGAGGTCTTCCTGGCGAATCGGGGTCATGGGTGGCTGGGCCTCGGCTGGGACGCGAAAGGGGAGTGATTATAGCGCCACGCGGCCGCGCCGCCGTCAGCCACCCGCGCCCGCCACGCAAACCACGCAAGTCTTGCGCCGACGGGCAAGGCTCTGTATAGTGCGCCGCTCATGACGACAGGCGCGTAGCTCAGTTGGTTAGAGCACCACCTTGACATGGTGGGGGTCGTTGGTTCGAGTCCAATCGCGCCTACCAGCTTCCTTACGAGCCGCCAGTTGCTGACCCACCCCAAAAGTTACCGGGTCAGGACCTGGCGGCTGTTTCGTTTCGGCGGCCGGCCCGGAGTTGTTGGCCACATGCTGAATCACGTGATCCCTGGTATCGATCACCACTGAACAGGCGCTAGGCCCATGCCCCAGATCACCCTCCCCGACGGTTCCATCCGCTCCTTCCCCCACCCCGTGTCCGTGGCGCAGATTGCCGCCGACATCGGCCAGGGCCTTGCCCGCGCCACGCTCGCCGGCCGGGTCGATGGCCGGCTGGTGGACAGCGCCCATGTCATCACCGCCGATGCCCAGGTGGCCATCATCACCGCCCGGGATGAGGAGGCCCTGGAACTGCTGCGCCATGACGCCGCCCATGTCATGGCCCAGGCGGTGCAGGAGCTTTATCCCGGCACCCAGGTCACCATCGGCCCGGCCATCGAGAACGGCTTCTACTACGACTTTGCCCGGGACGAGCCCTTCACCCCCGAGGACCTGGCGGCCATCGAGCAGCGCATGCACGAGATCGTCGCCCGCGACCTGCCCCTGGTGCGCGAGGTCTGGGAGCGCGAGGACGCCAAGGCGGTCTTCGCCGGCCTGGGCGAGCGCTACAAGGTCCAGATCATCGAGGACATCATCCCCGCGGGCGAGGAGGTCTCCATCTATCGCCAGGGTGAATGGTTCGATGTCTGCCGCGGCCCCCATCTCCCCAGCACCGGCAAGCTCGGCAACGGCTTCAAGCTGATGAAGGTGGCCGGGGCCTACTGGCGCGGCGACTCCCGCAACGAGATGCTGCAGCGTATCTACGGCACCGCCTGGCGCGACCGCAAGGAGCTCAAGGCCTATCTCGACCGCCTGGCGGAGGCCGAGAAGCGCGACCACCGCAAGCTCGGCAAGGCCCTGGACCTCTTCCATACCCAGGACGAGGCCCCGGGCATGGTCTTCTGGCACGACAAGGGCTGGACCATCTACCTGCTGCTGGAGGATTACATCCGCAATCGCCTGCGCCAGCATGGCTACCTGGAGGTCCACACCCCCCAGATTATCGACCGCAGCCTGTGGGAGCGCTCCGGCCACTGGGAGAAGTTCCGTGACGACATGTTCGTCACCGAGGCCGAGGAACGGGTCTTCGCCATCAAGCCCATGAACTGCCCGGCCCACATCCAGATTTACAACCACGGCCTCAAGAGCTACCGGGACCTGCCCCTGCGCCTGGCGGAGTTCGGCTCCTGCCACCGCAACGAGCCCTCCGGCACCCTCCACGGCCTGATGCGGGTGCGCAACTTCGTCCAGGATGACGCCCACATCTTCTGCACCGAGGACCAGATCCTTTCCGAGGTGTCGGCCTTCATCGACCTGCTGTATGGCATCTACCGCGACTTCGGCTTCGACGAGGTCCTGGTCAAGTTCTCCACCCGCCCCGCCAAACGCGTCGGTTCCGACGCCACCTGGGACAAGGCGGAGCGCGCCCTGGAGGAGGCCCTGCGCCAGAAGGGCCTGGCCTACGACCTCCAACCCGGCGAGGGCGCCTTCTACGGCCCCAAGATCGAGTTCTCCCTGCGCGACTGCCTGGAACGGGTGTGGCAACTGGGCACCATCCAGCTCGACTTTTCCATGCCCGAGCGCCTGGGGGCCCATTACATCGCCGAGGACAACAGCCGTCAGGTCCCGGTCATGCTCCACCGCGCCGTACTCGGCTCCCTGGAGCGCTTTATTGGTATTCTCATCGAACACTATGCCGGCGCCCTGCCCCTCTGGCTGGCCCCGGTACAGGCAGTGGTGCTCAATATCACCGACCGCCAGGCCCCCTGGGCGCGCGAGGTGGCTAGCGCCTTGTCCAACAAGGGCTTCCGCGCTGATCTCGACTTGAGAAACGAAAAGATCGGTTTTAAAATCCGCCAGCACACCTTGCAACGGGTGCCCTACCTGCTGGTGATTGGCGACCGCGAGGTCGAGACGCGCACCCTGGCGGTGCGTAATCGCCAGGGACAGGACCTGGGTACCCTGAGCCTGGACGAGGTCCTTGACCGCCTCGGCGCGGAAGTGGCCCTGAAAGCATAAGTAAAGTCCGGCGGCTGACCCGCCCCGGCCAATCCCGGGGACGGTTCGTCGCCGGCTGTTTTTTTCCTGACGGGAGGAACCTGCGATAGCTGCACCAAAGAGAAACCGCGTCAATCGTGAAATCACCGCCCTTGAAGTGCGGCTCATCGACGCGGAAGGTCAACAGGTCGGTATTCTGAGAACCCGCGACGCCCTGGAACGGGCCGAGGAAGAGGCACTGGATCTGGTGGAGATCGTGCCCAACGTGGAACCACCCGTCTGCCGCCTCATGGACTTCGGCAAATTCCTCTTCGAGCAGAAGAAGAAGCGCGCCGAGGCAAGGAAGAATCAGAAGCAGGTCGAGATCAAGGAAATCAAGTTTCGTCCCGGGACGGAGGAAGGAGACTATCAGGTCAAACTACGCAACCTGACGCGTTTCCTCAACGAAGGGGACAAGGCCAAGGTCACCATGCGGTTCCGCGGGCGCGAACATGCCCATCGGGACCTGGGGCTGGAACTGCTCCAACGGGTGGAAAAGGACCTGGCCGAGATCAGTATCCTCGAGCAACAGCCCCAGATGGAAGGACGCCAGATGGTGATGGTACTGGGTCCCAAGAAAAAGTAGCGGCGCGCGCCGGCCCCGCCCGTTCCCGGCGGAACGGGCCCGGCCTCGTGATCCCCCCTCGGGATCACCCGGAGCCCACGAGGAAGCCCCCGGTTGGTCAACCAGGCCACCGCTGTCGGCTGTCGTTGTAACCGTGCCGTCCTTCCTAGCAGTCGAATAGCGGAGTAGAGAAAATGCCCAAACTCAAAACCAACCGCGGGGCGGCCAAGCGTTTCACGCTGACCGGCTCCGGTAAGATCAAACGGAATGCCTCCCATCGGCGGCACATCCTCACCAAAAAGCCCACGAAGCGGAAGCGCCATCTGCGCGACCCGGCCATGATCCATAAGTCGGACATGCGCATGGCCATGAGGATGATGCCTTACTGCTGAGGAATCCAAGCCCTCTCCCCCAGAGGGACCCCGGCAGCCCCTTTGTTTTGCCTGATTCTCGGAGATACATTCCATGCCACGCGTCAAACGCGGCGTTATCGCCCACGCCCGCCACAAGAAGGTCCTCGACCAAGCCAAGGGCTATTACGGTGCCCGGAGCAAGGTCTTCCGGGTCGCCAAGCAGGCCGTCATCAAGGCCGGCCAGTATGCCTATCGCGACCGCCGCCAGAACAAGCGCATGTTCCGCGCCCTGTGGATCGCCCGCATCAACGCCGCCGCCCGCGAGTGCGGCCTGTCTTACAGCCGCCTGATCAACGGCCTCAAGCTGGCGGGGATCGAACTGGACCGCAAGGTCCTGGCGGACATCGCCTACCACGATAGCGAGGCCTTCGCCGCCCTCGCCAACCAGGCCAAGGCCGCCCTGCCCGCCGGCGCCTGATCCCGTCGCCGTCGTCCGGGAAACCGTCCCGCCGGCCATCCTCCGGCCCGGCCTGGACGACCCCCGCGGGCGGTCCGATCAGGGAGGGGAAAGGTCAGCGCCTTTCCCCTTTTTCTTCGCCGGCCAGGCCCTCCCTTCGACAGCACACAGCGAGCAGTGACCATGAACGCAGAAACCGGACTTGGTATCGCCGCGTTGCAAGCCCAGGCCCTGGGAGAGATCGCCGCGGCCAGCGAGTTGACCACCCTCGATCGGGTCCGGGTGCACTACCTGGGCAAGGCGGGCCTGCTGACGGCGCAGCTCAAGCAACTCGGTCGCCTGCCGCCGGAGGAGCGTCCGGGGGCCGGCCAGGCCATCAACCAGGCCAAGGTCCAGGTCCAGGAGGCCATCGAGGCCCGCCGCGCCGACCTGGAACGGGAGGCCCTGCGTGCCCGCCTGGCCGGTGAGCGGATCGACGTCACCTTGCCGGGCCGTGGTCAACGCCCCGGGGGCCTGCACCCCATCACCCGCGCCCTGCGCCGCATCGAGCACCTCTTCGCCAATGCCGGTTTCGAGGTGGCGGAAGGCCCGGAGGTGGAGGACGACTACCACAACTTCGAGGCCCTCAACATCCCCGCCCACCACCCGGCGCGGGCCATGCACGACACCTTCTATTTCGACCAGCACCGGTTGCTTCGCACCCACACCTCGCCGGTGCAGATCAGGGTCATGGAAAACCAGGGACCGCCCCTCAAGATCATCGCCCCCGGGCGCGTCTACCGCTGCGACTCGGACCTGACCCACACCCCCATGTTTCATCAGGTCGAGGGCCTGCTGGTCGACGAAGAGGTCAGCTTCGCCGACCTCAAGGGCGTGCTCTACGACTTCCTCACCAATTTCTTTGAGCGCGACCTGGAACTGCGCTTCCGCCCCTCCTACTTCCCCTTCACCGAGCCCTCGGCGGAGGTCGACATCCAGTGCGTCATGTGCAATGGCGCCGGCTGCCGGGTGTGCAAGCAGAGCGGCTGGCTGGAGGTCCTGGGCTGCGGCATGGTCTACCCCGAGGTCTTCCGCCACGTCGGCATCGATCCCGAGCGCTACCTGGGCTATGCCTTCGGCATGGGGGTGGAGCGCCTAGCCATGCTGCGCTACGGCATCAACGACATCCGGCTCTATTTCGAGAACGACCTGCGCTTCTTGCGCCAGTTCGCCTGATGGCACCGATGCCAGTTTCTTGCGGGCCCGGTCCGGTTCCATTCGGTTCGGCAGGACGGTCCCCAGCGTTCAAGTCAGGTAAAGGCAGATGAGATTCAGTGAAGCCTGGTTGCGCGAGTGGGTGAATCCCCCGGTGGACACCGCCGCCCTCGCCGAGCAGTTGAGCATGGCCGGTCTGGAGGTGGACGCCATCACCCCGGCGGCCCCGCCCTTCCAGGGGGTGCAGATCGGCCTGGTCCAGGAGGTTCAGCCCCACCCTGATGCCGCCAAGCTGCGCATCTGCCGGGTCGACCTGGGCCAGGGCGAACCGCTGCAGATCATCTGCGGCGCCGCTAACGTCGCCGCCGGTCAGCGGGTGCCGGTAGCCACCCTGGGCGCCGCCCTCCCGGGCGGGGTCAAGATCAAGCGCGCCAAGCTGCGCGGGGTCGAGTCCCTGGGCATGATCTGCTCCGCGGCGGAGCTGGGGCTGGCGGAGACCGCCGAGGGCATCCTGCCCCTGCCGGCGGACGCCCCCCTGGGCGCGGACTTCCGCGCCTGGCTGGACCTCGACGACGTCTGCATCGAACTGGATCTGACCCCGGACCGCGGCGACTGCCTGAGCCTGGCCGGCGTGGCGCGGGAGGTCGGCGTCATCAACCGGGTCCCGGTGTGCGTCCCCCCCCTGACGCCGGTCGCCGCCACCCGCGACGACCGCTTCCCGGTAGCACTACTGGCCCCGGTAGCCTGCCCGCGCTATGCCTGCCGGGTGGTGCGCAACATCGATCCGGCCGCCGAGACCCCCCTGTGGCTGCGCGAGCGCCTGCGCCGTTCCGGCCTGCGCCCCATCCACCCGGTGGTAGACGTCACCAATTACGTCCTCCTCGAACTGGGCCAGCCCCTGCACGGCTTCGACCTCGCCAAACTGGCGGGGGGCATCCGGGTTCGGCTGGCCAACCCCGGTGAACCCCTGGACCTGCTCAACGGCGAGACGGTGGAGCTGACAGCGGACACCCTGGTCATCGCCGACGCCGCCCAGGCCGTGGCCCTGGCCGGCATCATGGGCGGGGCGGGCACCGCGGTCAGCGCCACGACCCGCGACGTCCTGTTCGAGAGCGCCTTCTTCGCCCCAACCCACATCAGTGGCAAGGCCCGCCGCTACGGCCTGCATACCGACGCCTCCCACCGCTTCGAGCGCGGCGTGGACCCGGAACTCCAGGTCCGGGCCCTGGAACGGGCCACCGCCCTGCTGCTGGCCATCGCCGGTGGCGAGCCCGGCCCCATCGTCGAGGCTGTCGCCCCGGAGCAGTTGCCGGCCCGCCAGCGCCTCAGCCTGCGCCGCGAGCGCATCCGCCGCCTCCTCGGCCTGAGCCTGGACGACGAGGTCATCGTCGACATCCTCACCCGCCTGGGCATGGAGCTGACGCCCACCGCCGCGGGCTGGGAGGTCCTGGCCCCCAGCAGCCGCTTCGACCTGGTGCATGAGGTTGATCTCATCGCCGAGATTGGCCGCGTGCATGGCTACACGCGCATCCCCGCCAGCCATGCCGCCGCCTCCTCCGCCACCAAGGCCCCGCCGGAGACGGCCTTCGACCTCGACCGCGCCCGCCTGGCCCTGGTCGACCGGGGCTATCACGAGGTCATCACCTACAGCTTCGTCAGCCCCGAGCTCCAGGCGCGCCTCGACCCCGATCAGACGCCCCTGCTGCTGGCCAATCCCCTCTCCGCCGAACTCTCGGCGATGCGCACCAGCCTCTGGCCCGGCCTGGTCCAGGCCGCCCGCGGCAACCTGGCCCGCCAGCAGGGGCGGCTACGCCTCTTCGAGAGCGGACTGCGCTTCCGTCAGGACGCCAGCGGTCTGCGGCAGGAGCCCATGCTCGCCGGCCTCATCCTGGGCACCGCCGGGCCGGAGCAATGGGGCGAGGCCGCCCGCGCCTGCGACTTCTTCGACCTCAAGGCCGACGTCGAGGCCCTCCTGGGCCTGACCGGCGCCCCCGGCACCTTCCGCTTCCTGCCCACCGAGCACCCGGCCCTGCACCCCGGTCAGGCCGCCCGCATCGCGCGCCAGGTTGTCCCGGAGCCCGCGGTAACTTCGGGACCACCCACAACCGGGCACCAGGCCGAGGTAAATGTGCAGACCCTGGGCCTCATCGGCATGCTGCACCCGGCCCTGGCGGCGGAACTGGATATCGGCGGTAACGCCTACCTCTTCGAACTTGACCTGACCGGCCTGCGCAACGGGGTCTTGCCCGCCTTCAGCCCCATCTCGCGCTTCCCCGCCATTCGTCGTGACCTGGCCCTGCTGGTCGACCGCGACCTACCCTACCAGCGCCTGCGCGACACCCTGATGGACGCCGCCGGCGAATGGCTGCGGGAACTGATCCTGTTCGATGTCTATGAGGGCGACCGCCTGCCCCCGGGGACAAAAAGTTTTGCCCTGGGATTGATTTTACAAGCCACTTCTCAGACACTTACCGATCAAGAAGTGGAAACTACCCTAAGCCGGATCCTTGAAAGGCTGGGGCTGGAACTTGGGGCAAAACTGAGAGACTGACGCGATGGCACTGACCAAGGCCGACATGGCCGACTACCTCTTCGATCAACTTGGCCTCAACAAACGCGAGGCCAAGGACATGGTGGAGTTATTCTTCGAGGAGATCCGGGTTGCCCTGGAGAAAGGCGAGCAGGTAAAACTGTCCGGATTCGGTAATTTCGATCTTCGCGAAAAGAAACAGCGCCCTGGCCGCAATCCCAAGACGGGCGAGGAAATCCCCATCACGGCCCGCCGCGTCGTGACCTTCCGCCCCGGCCAGAAACTCAAGTCGCGGGTGGAAGCTTATGTTGGAACCGAGCAGTAGCAGCGGCGACTTCACCCCGGGGGACGAGCTACCGCCGATCCCCGGCAAGCGCTATTTCACCATCGGTGAAGTCAGCGAGCTCTGTGGGGTCAAACCCCACGTCCTGCGCTACTGGGAACAGGAATTCCCCCAGCTCAGTCCGGTCAAGCGGCGGGGTAACCGCCGCTATTACCAACGCCATGACGTCCTCATGGTGCGCCAGATCCGCAACCTGCTCTACGAGCAGGGCTTCACCATTGGCGGCGCCCGCCAGCAGCTCACTGGCGACACGGCCCGGCAGGATGCCAGCCAGAGCCATCAGATCATCCAGCAACTGCGCCACGAGCTTGAACAGGTCCTCGAGCTGTTGAGGTGAAACACCCCCGCCCCAACGACCGGGGAGAGCCCGTCATGATCGCTCGCCCCCACCCCCCAGGCCTCGAGAGCGCTTGGTATCGACCTGACGCCATCGCCACCTTCCTCCCCGACGGCCCGGTCCCCCCCGCCCTCCACGGCATCCCCTTCACGCCCTGGCTGGAGGCACCAACCGAGCGCGCCGGCTGGTCCCAGGTCCCCGGCCTGAACCCGCGCATTCAGGAACCACCCTTCGCGGCCCAAGGCAAAAGACCCGCCGCTGGCGTAATCATCGAGGAGGTGGACGGGCGGGTGTGGGTCGTCTGCCCCACCAACCAATTCGCTGGCTGCGAGGCCAGTTATCCCAAGGGACGGGCCGATGCCGGCCTATCCCTGCAAGCCACGGCGATCAAGGAAACCTTCGAGGAAACCGGGCTGCACGTCGCCATCACCGACTTCATCGGTGATTTTTCCGGCCTCATCACCATGGCCCGCTACTACCGGGGACGTCGCCTGACCGGCACCCCCGCCGCCATGGGCTGGGAGAGCCAGGCCGTCCTCCTGGTGCCCAAAACCCAGCTCGCCAGCGTCGTCAACCTGCCCCGCGATCAGGAACTCGCCCGGCTGATCGCCGGCTAACCCCAACATCTCACATTCCCCTTTGGCTTCCAGCGCCGGGAGGGGAGACGATCTCCGCTGGGATCAGCAATCGCGGTTGGTGGGCATGTGTCAGTTCCCGTCCAATGAAGCGCTTGAGACGCCAGGCACGGGAAATAAGCAGATGATACCCGCCAAGGCATAGCATGAAGCCCCAAAACATGACGAAGTCAGGGGCGTGAAGGAAATGACTGAACAAACCTACCCCGGCCGCGGCCGTGGCGAGCAAGAGCATGATGCCCAGCACTGCCTTGGGTGAAAAACCCGCCGCCAGCAGGATATGGTGTAAATGCTCACGATCCGCCGCGAAGGGGGATCGCCCCTTCGCGATCCGCCGCGCCATGATGACCAGGGTATCAATAAGCGGTAAGGCCACTAGCCACAAGGCCGTTACCGGTGCCATGAGCGGTGCGGGGCCCTGGGTGAAACGAATAAAAAACCAGCACAGGGTGAAGCCGAGAAACAGGCTTCCGGCATCCCCCATGAACACCAAGGCCGGCTGGCGTGGTCGTAAATTGAGCACTAGGAAAGCCGAAACAGCGGCCATTAAAGGTAGTAACTTAATGTAATACTGATCCGCGCCGGCCTGGATCACGATCAACATCAGGGCTGTAAGGCTGATCAAGGCCAACCCCCCCGCCAAGCCATCAAGACCATCGCTCATATTCATGGCATTGATTAACCCTACGGCGGCAAAGACCGTGAACGGCACCGCCAACATCCCCAGCGACAGGGTCCAACCAGGTATGACGAGTTCCCCCAGGTTAACCAGCACCACCCCCGCCACCAGACTCATGACCATACTGGCCAGGATCTGCAAGGACATACGCAGCCTTACCGGAAGATCCAGCAGGTCATCAACCGCCCCGGTCAGCACCAGGATCCCACCGGCACTCAGGAGAATGAGATAACGTTCCAGTCCTACCGGCATAAAGAGCCCAGCAAAGGCGCAGCCAAGGTAGATACCAATGCCACCCACTAGTGGCGTTGGTCTGGCATGTAGCTTTCTACCCCCTGGGTGGTCCGTCAAGCCGATACGGCATGCCAAGGGCATCAGGAACAGCAGCAGTATCAGCGTGACAAGAAAGGTCAAACTGGCTACCAGAAATAATCTCTCATCCATGGCGATCTCGTTGTCAGGATTGAAAATACTTCAGGCGAACAAGGCAACCAAAGGGTCTGAGCCTCAGGATCATGACGGCTTTTCCGAGACGGGATCGAGGAACGGATTGGGGATCTGTTCCTGGACCTGCGGGCTTGCCTGAGAGGAGTTGGCGGCTCCTTCCGCCGCGGGAGCGCTGGCCAGATTCGGGGTGCGCCGCTTGTGCCGGCGACGACCTCTGCTTTCATCTACCTGACCAGGATCAGAGAAGAAGATGCCGGCAAGCAGGGCGAAAAAGACCATGTTGGCCGGGATGTGTAAATTGAAGTCCAGGAACTCGTGGATCAGCATCATCAAAAGGCCAATCCCGGCGGCAACCTGGACGAAGCGATAACGGGACCAGCGGTCACGACTGTAGATGCGCGTCCACTGCCACAAATATAGACCCAGGAGCAGGAGCATCAAGAGGGCCGCGAGCATGCCACCCTCGAAGAGCCACTGGAGGTAATCGTTGTGGGCGAAATCGATCAGCCAGGGGCCTAGCTCCAAGGGCTGAAAGGCGGGGAAGACTTGCACGTAGGTCCCGGGACCACTGCCAAACGGCAGGAAGGTCGCCAGGCCCTCGATGGACGCGTCGTAGATCGTCCAGCGCATGTCCTCCAGGGCCCCGCCGACGGAGAATCGATCCAGCACCGGCGCGAGGCCGATACTGACGGCGATTCCCATCACGATCGCCACCAGGGTGCCGGTGGGACCATAGACGTTGTCGCCGCCAATCCGGCGGGAAAACAGAAAGGTGGTCAAAAGGATACCCAGCATGGCCAGGGCGATGCCCGTCCGGGAGCGGGTAAAGACGATACCCAGGACCACCAGCACCGCGAGCGCCCCATAGGCGAGGGCCTTGTGACCGCTGAGGGAGGCAAAGAAGGAGACCTTGCGCCGCCAGCCACGTTTGCGGTCCGGCGTTTCCCGCCCCAGGGAAAACAGCAGCATGGCCAAAACCAGGGGAAGCGTCATCTCCAACAGGCCCGCGAGATGGTTGCGGTTGCGGTAAGTGCCCGCCGCGCCGCTCTCCGAGGGGTCGAAACCAAACAGCAACAGCCCTCCTTGCGCGGCGCCATACTGCACCAGCGCCAAGAGAGCCTGGAAACCGATGATGACAAACAGGGCCTTAACCAGCCTGAGTTGCTGGTTTTCTCCCAACTGGCGCGTGGCGAGAAACACGGCCACCGGGATCAGGAGCATCAGCCAGCTTGCCTGCGTCAGGTAGGCCACCAGGGACAGCGGACTGGCACCTGGCTGATCTTCGCCCGCCACCAGGTTCACGGTGGCGCGATAAGGGGCCTGTCCAGGTACGCCCTCGATCAGGCCCCCGGGCAAGGGGATCAAGTAAAGTAGAGGAAACGCGAGGAGGAAGCCCACCCCAAGCCACTCCGGGGACCTGAGTCGCAGACGTCCCGGCGCCCAGGCGAGGATGGCCAACAAGGCCACGCTGGCCAACTGGAGGGCCATCAGCGGCAGGGCCGGCACGCTAGCGCGAAACACGGGCGCGAAGAGGATGATGACGAGCAAGGAGAAAAAAATGGCCTGGCTGCGCAACGAATGGCGGACGTGGGATGAGGCTTCCATTGATTTTGGCGTTGAGTCTAGGAACTGTGGCAGGGAAGTCGCCACCTGGGCCAAGTTAACATCACTTACATCCATTGTCCGCCGAACGACGCAGGAAGCGCAAGCGGAAATTCAGAAAAAATTACATGTTATTTAATGAGTTGTATTCCGACGAAATCCGACAAAATCCGACAAAATCCGACATTCGGGCCCGCTGAACCGGTGATTCATCTCGAACAGGACCCAGAACAACTCCTGACACTGGCAAATGCAATGATGAGTGTGGTAAGTTGACTTGGACGTAATCGTCAGGTGTCATCCCGATGTCACCCCAACAAGATCGTGGCAAGCAAACATCAGCCCCTTGCCAAGCGACCCGAAGCCTCAACATCCACACAATCTTTAATCAGCGCGTCTTAAGCCGACTCAACAGCCGGTGGGATCAGTCCTTTGCATCATTCACTCACGCGTCTCGCCGCCCTAACGGCACTCATCATCGTCCTCCAAGGTTGCAAGTCCTCTGGCGGGGTAACGGGTCCGGCGGATGATGCACCCCCGCCCACCGCGACATCGACCGGTGACGCAAGATCTGTCCCGACCATCAATGGAATTCCACCAGACCCAGGGCCAGCGGCCATCCCCCGAATCAGCGAAGGGGACCTGCTCCAGCTTGAGGTCTTTCAGGCGCCGGAAATGTCGACCAAGGAACGGGTGATGGCTAGCGGGGAGATATTTTTGCCGCTCATCGGTGCCATCAAGGTCGCGGGGCTTACCCAGGAAGAGGCTGAACAACTCATCACCCACCGTCTGGCTGAAAATTATCTGCAAAACCCCCAGGTGAACCTCTTCGTTGAGGAATCCGCCAGCCAGAAAATCACCGTGGTTGGTGACTTGAATCAACCTGGCGTCTTCCCCCTGAAGGGTTCCATGACCCTGATGGAGGCGATTGCCCAGGCCCGCGGCGTAAAGAACACTGCCAAGGACGAAGCGGTCATCTTCCGTAAAACGGAGCGTGACGGCATTCGGGGATACATCATTGACCTTGATGCCGTCCAGGATGGTTCCACTCCCGATCCGCTGTTAGTCGGTGGCGACACGATTCATGTCGCCCAGTCTGGGACATTGGTCTTTTTCGACCGGATCTTCGGCAAGCTCTCCATTGCTCCAATCGGAATGTAGTCATGAGTGGCATTGAGCAACCCCCGGCTCCCGCGGATGCCCTGCCCCCGCGAGGCCACTTGGCAACGCCCGGCCAGCGCGCCCTGGCGCTACGTCCCGCCACCGAGGTCTCCACCTCATCCGCACCCGCGAAGGATGAGGAGGATTTCATCGACCTTCGCCACCTTTGGGGCATCCTGGTGCGTCGCAAGGGCACCGTGCTCCTTGCCACGGCCCTGGTCGTCCTGATAGGTCTTATCTACACCTTTTCCACCACCCCGATCTATCGCGGTACCCTACTGTTGCAGATTGAGCGCCAGGAGGGCCAAGTGGTCGATTACAAGAGCGTGTCCCCCGATGAGGACTCTCGCTCCGGAACCGACTTCTATCAGACCCAGTACGAGCTTCTCAAGAGTAGGAATCTGGCCCGGCGCGTGATCGACCAACTTGGGTTGGAACCTCAGACCCAGCGGAAGCCCGAGGATGAAACCTCCTCATTCTTTGGTGATCTGTTCAGTTCCTTCCAGACCTGGCTGGCCGGGGTTCTTGGGGCCAGTACCCAGGCCGTCGATCAACAGACCAGCGATACGACGGATCAGCCCTCGCCCGAGGCGCAGGAAAAGGCCCTGCTTGAAAATCTGACCGTCGACCCGGTGCGCAACTCCCGGCTGGTAAAGATCTCCTACGACAGCCCACGCCCGGCCGAGGCGGCGGCGGTGGCCAATGCCTTCGCCAGCAATTTCATCAACATGAATCTGGAGCGTCGCTTCGAGGCCTCCTCCTATGCCACCCGCTTCCTCCAGGAGCAACTGCAGCAGGCCCGTGCCAACCTCGAGGACTCCGAGAAGCGCCTGGTGGAGTACGCCCGGGAGCGCGAGATCATCGACAACGAGAACCGCCTCTCCACTCTGATGGCACGGCTGAACGAGATGACCACCTCCCTGGTCAAGGCCGAGGCCGCCCGCATCGAGGCCGAGGCCGCTTACATGGGCCTGAGCGATGCCGACAACCCCGGGGTCGCCGGCATGCTGGACAGCGCCGCAATTGAAAAGCTCAAGGGGCGGCGCGCCGAACTCCAGGCCGAGTACGAGCAGAACCTGGAGGTCTACAAACCCGGCTACCCAAAGATGCAGCAGTTGCAGCGTCAGATTGCCGACATCGACCGCACCATCGCCAAGGAAGTGGCCGCCATCGCCGACAGCATCCGGCTGAAGTACGAGACCCGTCAGCGTGAGGAGGCCAAGCTCAACCAGCGCATCGCCGAGATCAAGGAGGAGATCCTCACCCTGCAGGACCGCAGCACCGACCACCAGACTCTCAAACGGGAGGTGGACACCAACCGGGAACTTTACGAGGGTCTGCTCCAACGCCTGAAGGAGGTCGGCGTCACCGCCGGCATCGGCACCAACAACGTATCCGTGGTCGACGCCGCCGTGACCCCGGCCCGACCCTTCAAACCCAGCCTGCCCCGTAACCTGGCCATCGCCCTTGCCCTGGGAATCCTGCTGGGTGTGGGCCTGGCCTACCTTCTCGAGACCCTGGACGACAGCATCAAGACCAGCGAGGACGCGGAGCGTCGGGTTGGCGTGCCCGTGCTCGGTCTCACGCCCATGGCCAGCGGCGAGGACCATCGCCTTGAGGGGGAACAACTGCCTTTGCTGGTCAATCGCGATCCCAAGAGCCCCCTGGCAGAGGCGGCCCGTTCCCTGCGCACCTCCCTGCTCTTCTCCACCTCCGAGGGCGCGCCGCGGATCTGCCACTTCACCAGCGCCTCTCCCTCCGAGGGCAAGACCACCACCGCCGTGGTCATGGCCACGGTCTTCGCCCAGGCCGGCGCCAAGGTCCTGCTGATCGATGCCGATCTGCGCAATCCCTCCCTGCATCGCACCTTCGCTCTGCCCAACACCGAGGGCCTGACCAACTACCTGGCCGGCGACATCGAACCCGCCCGCATCGCTCGGGCCACCGAGATCACCCGCCTCTTCACCATCACCAGCGGTCCCCTGCCGCCCAACCCGGTGGAACTGCTCTCCAGCGCCAAGATGCTCGATCTGCTGCACCTGGCCGTGGAACGGTTCGACTACGTCCTCCTCGACGGTCCCCCCGTGATCGGCCTGGCCGATGCCCTGGTGCTGGCCAACCTGTCCACCGCCACCATCTTCGCCATCAAGACCGCGGAGACCCGCGCCGGCGCCCTGGAGGGTGCCATCAAGCGCCTGCGGGCCGCCAACGCCCATGTCATCGGCACCGTCATGACCATGGCCGGGCGTCCCGGTGGCGGTTATGGCTACGGCTATGGTTACGGGTATGGCTACAGCTACGATTACCATTACACCTATTCCTACGGGAACAAGTCCGACACCGAGGCCCTGCCCGACAAGGCGGGGGCCTGAGGCCAGGAGCGACCCAGTTCCCTCACCCATCTATCCCCGCCAGGCAACCCTAGGCCCTACCGGGGATTGATAATCGTCCCTCAGGTCCATCGCTTCAGGATGCGTCATTCATGCATGGGAGGTTGATCGAGTTCGCGCTGGCTTACTACCGTGAGCCCCTGCGGTATCCCCGCCTGGCGGATGTCCACCATCCCCTGCCCGCCGGGTTTGCCGCCATGATGCCCGCCTTTGGCGCCGCCCTGGCCCCCCGCAACCTTCCAGCCACCGCGGCGGCCTTGAACGCCAGTCCCGAGGAGGTCCTCGCCGCCGGGCGCTTTCTGATCCGCCAGATCCTGCTGGCCCCCGGCGCCACTCCCTGGCGCATGCTCGGCTTTGAAGCGGAGGCGCCAGCGGCCCAGATCCGCCGGCACTATCAACTGTTAATCCGCCTCTTCCATCCGGATCGCCGGTCAAACCTATCTGAACTGGACACGGAATATGCTTCACGCCTCAACAGTGCCTACCATGCCCTGCGCGGCGAGGCACCAAGCGCCGATGATAAGGAAGTCGACGAGGAGGATTTACAGCCCGCACCCGACATCGGGGCCGAACTCGTCCGCTATTTCCAGCCGCAACCCCTGATCGCCCCCCGGGAAGCCCTCGTACCCCGGCCTGCTCGTTGGAAGCGCCTGACCCGCCGGACCCTCCTTGCCGCCGCCCTGCTATTGATCCTGGGGGTAGCAGGGTTCGTCCTGTTCAATCTGCTCCGTCCCACCACCGTGCAGTTGCAGATGGCGGTTGACCGGCAGGCACCCTCAGTCCCCCTCGAACGCCAGCCATCCTACCTACAGGGCACCACTCCCCCCCTGTCGCGTCCCCCAGGCCTGACAACTCCCGTGCCCGCCATACCTGCTGACCGGCCTGTCACCACCAGCATGGAGCTAACTCCCCCGGGCCGCGCCCTCACCGCGGCCGGATCAGGTTCCAGAGATCAGTCACCGCCCCCCCCGACTACCACCACGGAGGAGGCGGACCGCCTAATCGCCCTCGAACAACGCCAGCGGGAGATCGCCGCGGAGTTGGCGCGCATCGAGGCTGAACGCCTGGCCCTGGTGGCGCTGGAGCAAGAACAGACCCGTCAGCGCCAGGAAGAGGCCCAACGCCTTGAGGCGCAACGCCTGGCGACCCAGGCGCAGGCCGAGCGTCACCAACGACAGGTTGCCGAGGCCGAGGCCCGTCTCCAGGCGGAACGCCGGGCCTTGGAGCGACAAAAGGCTGAACAGGCCAAACGGCAGGAGGAGCAAGCCCGGCTGCAAGCGGAGGAACGCCAGGCCACCTTGGCCGAAACGCGGCGCAAGCAGGAAGAGGCCGCCCTGGCCGAGTCCAAACTCAAGGCCGAGCGTCAGGCCCTGGAACGTCTCAAGGCCGAACAGGCCCAGCGTGAACAAGCCGAGGCCAAACGTCGCGAGGGGGAACGTCTTGCCGCCCAGGCCGAGGCCGACCGTAAACAACAGGAACTTGCTAAGGCGCAGGCACGACTCCAGTCCGAGTTCGAGGCCCTGAAACAACAGCAGGCCAAGCAGCAGAAGCCAGTCGCCCCTGCCCATACCCAGGCTCAGGCCCCGGCACCGGCCTCTTCTCAGCCTCCGGCCCTGGAGACCAGTAATCAGACCGCCGTGGAACAAGTGGCGAAGCCCCCGCGCAAGGACGCCGATCGCCTGCTGAACCGCTTCACCCAAGCCTATATCACTGGCGACCTGGAGGCTTATGTCAGCCTCTTTGCACCAGATGCCCGCTTCACCGAGGGCACCGGCCAGGCTCAGCTGCGATCCACCTATCGCCAATTTTTCGCCCGTACCCCCTACCGGCAGTCTGAAATCTCCGGGTTCCGCTGGCGGGAGACCGCGGATGGCCGGTTGACCGGCCGGGGTAACATCCAGGTGAAGGTCCGCCAGAACGAGACCCAACCCTGGGAGGCCTTCAGCGGCACCATTGAATTGGAACTGATCGCCTTGAGTGGCAAGTGGAAGATCATACGTATGGAGCATCAGGTCAAATGATCCCGAACCCCACGGTTAACGTCACCAACGGTACCCGACTCTGGATCTGGCGCGGCCTGATGGTCCTCCTTGCCGGATTCCTGGCCTGGCAAATCATTCTGCAAGGCCTGGCGACCCAGGGTATGGCCGAGGTAGATAAGGGTGATCTCAGCGCGGCGCAACGGGTCCTGCGGTTTCGCCCCCATCACCCCGAGGCCCTGTATATCGAGGCCTCCGTCCAGATGCCGAATGCCCCCGATCAGGCCGAGGCCCAGTTACGGACCGCCTTCAGGCAGGACCCCACGCGGGGCATGGTCTTGCTCAGCCTCGCGGAACTGGCCCTGGCACGTGAGGATACCAGCACCGCCGATGCCTTGGCCGAGCAGGCTGTGGCCCTCCAACCGGTCAAGGCCGCCGTCCTGCGCCGGGCGGCAATGTACTGGCTGAACCGCGGCCAGGTGGTTCGGGGCCTGCAACTGCTGTCACAAGCCTTGTTGGCCAGGGAAGAAGCCAATCAGGACGTGCTGGATACCTTCCTGAAATTGGCGGAGGACCCCGTCGGTCGGGTAGCACTGGCCCCTCTGGCTCAGGAATTCCCGTCCTGGTGGCCCGATTTCTTTGCCCGCGTCGCCCAGCGGGCGACCGACCTGGACACGGTCCGTTTTCTCTATGGCCTGCGTGCCCTGGCCCCCCAGCATCCCCTGACCCTGCCGGAACGCCAGGCCTATATGCAGCGCCTTCTCAAGGACGGCCAGATCGCCGAGGCCTACCTGACCTGGATCGCCGGTCTGACGGAGCGGGAGCGTCGCGAGATGGGTCTGTTACACAACGGCGGCTTCGAGATTCCCCTGGGCACCGGCGGGTTTGATTGGCGATGGACACCCCTCCGCCAGGTCACGGCCAATACCGCCGCCACCCTGGGTGTCAGCGGTGAACGTGCCCTGCAAATGGTGTTTCGTAACCATGAGGGCAGTTTTCACCATCTTCGGCAGGCCCTCTTTCTCGACCCGGGAACCTACCGCCTGAGCGGTAAGATCCGTGCCGACAGTCTTGCCACCCAAGGCGGACTGCGCTGGACGCTTGCCTGCCTGCAACCCTCCGGACTGGTACTTGGTCACAGCGAGCGCTTTCTTGGCTCGGAAAAATGGCGCGATTTTGCCCTGGACTTCGCCGTTCCCGACCAGTGCCAACTTCAGGAAATCCGCCTCGAATCCGCCAGTTCCCGTCCCCACGAACAGCGGGTAACGGGAGAGATCTGGTTCGATGAACTGGCCATTCGCCGGACCAGTGGACTGTCCGCCGCGGCCAAGGCGGACGAACGTGCCCGGGAGCGTGAATCCGACGCCGCGGAGGCGACCGCGGTAACTCCGGAACCCGACCAGGAGTCGGAAACCCCATCCGGGGAAACCCAGGCCCAGGAATAGGAGGCCAGTAACCCTGCCCTTTGTTCCACCATGCTTTCTGACCTTGCCCTGAAGGTTGACTTTGACAGCCGCCCCATCTAGGATGCTATCAGTGCTGGAAAAGTTAGTCGGCGAGGATCCAGCGAGATTCACAGTATCTGAATACAGGAGAAACAGTATGAAAATCAAAAACAAGCCCCTGATCGCCCTCTTGTCGAGCTTCGGTTTTCTGAGTCTCGCCACTGCCGCGGAGCCGGTACCCACCGCCAAGATCAGCCGTGTTGATGGCAACGCCATCGCCAGCCAGGATGCTCGCTATCTACCCGCCCGTGAGGGGATGACCTTGAAAGAAGGCGACCGCCTCATGGTCCTTGAGGGTAGTTCGGCCATCGTCAGCTTCGCCGATGGTTGTCAGTACACCCTAAAAGACATGGGTGTCCTTGTCGTCCAGAAAATGAGCACCTGTGCCCTGCAGGGGGCCGGCGTTTACAGTTTCGATCCTCGCTCCGCGGTGGCCAGCGGTAATACTCCCCCCATGGTTCAGGCGCAGACCGTCATTACTGAAAAGTCAGCCCTGGATGCTTGGCTCGCCGCCAATAACATGACCCTTGCAGGCGCCATCACCGCTGGTGTCGTCGTGGTTGGCGCCACCGGATGGATCATTTACGAGAACAACAATGACGATGACGATCCCCCCAGCCCGATTCTGTAAAATGCATTAACCCTTTCGGGGTTTGCGGATTAGAAGCCCAAGGCATCCAACCTTGGGCTTTCTTTTTTCCGTGGAGGCCACAGCAATGTCTTTCATTTACAGAGCAATGTTTGCCTACCCATGCCAGATAGGGTTGTTTCGCTACCCCATATCGAATTTGAGCCCACCCCGGCCGCTGGCACCCGACTGATATCCTTCCGCATCCGTCTCACGCAAAACTCTTCATGAATGCCTGAAAAAGCCCGCCTTAACCTCGAACGGGAAGGACTCGGCCCGTGAATCACGCATCAGGCTGATTTCCGGAATAACCTCTTCATCAGTCGCGATAGCCCCCCCTCCTCCGCGGGGTTGTGAGCGACTGAACCCCGCCATCTCTCTCCACCCAGCCCCGATGGTGGGGTGATCGACCCCGGATCGCGATTTTCCACAATTGCCCGGGGACGATCGCTGACCAGGCGTTCCGCCTCCTCGGGACCCACCCATTTCGCCGCCGCCTCCCGCCCCTCCGCCAGCAGTGGCGGGCGCCGCGCGTGATGATGGGCATCCGTGGCCAACAGATGCACTACCCCGTCATCCAGCAGGCGCTCGGCCCAATACTGGGGCTGATCCCGAAAACGCCCCGTCACGGCGCCGGCGGTAACCTGAATCCAGGCCCCCATCCGTGCCGCTTCCAGAAACCAACCGTAGTGGTGATCATCCAGCCAGGTCAGCCGCTCAGGGTGAGTGATCACGGGCACATAACCCGCTGACAGGGCATCGAAGACGGTATCCAGAAAGCGCGGCGGCACGGTATGGTGCGGTGGCTCAAAGAGAAAGTACCGAGAGCCGTGCAGGGTCGGAAACCGGCCCGACCTGAGCCCTTCCAGCAATTCCGGCACGATCTGGATATCGGCCCCTTGGGTAATGTCCAGGGGAATACCGGCCTCCTCAAGGTGCTCACGAAAACGGCCCACCGCCGCCGCGATCCCCCTGGCGTCGTTGTCATATAGCCCGGGATAGATGTGTGGGGTACAGGCCGTCAGGGTGATGCCATCGGCAACCGCAACCCGGGCCATCTCCAGCGAGGTGGTCAGATCCGTCGGCCCGTCGTCGATGCCGGGCAGCATGTGGCAATGCAGATCAATCATTTATTCACATCCACGGACAAATTCACTTTGGTCATTATCGCCCAATATCCGGGCGGATGGAGAGATGCAAAGGGGGACCGAATGCCCTCACAATCGCAGCTTGCCGCGTTGGTCTCTCCCAGTATGGCAGTTGCCTTCGGTTGCAAGATGGTTATGGCCCGGGAAGCATATTTCCGGCAGCATGCCTCCGATAGAGCAACCGTCACTTGGCTTGTGATGGACCCGCGCTCTGAAAGTCGCTGGCCCCGACGGCCGTGAATCAACCGGGAGTGGCCGCGACAGATGCCTGATGGGGTGGCCTATGCGAGAATTTCTGGCCTAATCCTTGACTCTTACCCTTGACCCCGCGGTTTTCCCCCTGATGTCCGTCGCCCCCCCGCCGTCGCCCCTGTACCCTCCCCTGCCTCGCCTGCCCGGCGAGCGTCACCTGTGGGGCCAGCTTTACGGCGCCGGCGCGGCCCTGGCCATGGCGAGGGCGGCGATGGCGGACCAGTGCCTGGTGCTGGCGGTGACGCCGGATGTGCAGGGGGTGGCGCGCCTGACGGCGGAACTGGGTTTTTTCCTCAACGGCACCGGCGAGGGTGGGGCGGAGTCGACCTCGTCTGGAAAAAAGTCTACCAAGGCTGCGCCACGCACCGGGCAGGATGCCCAGGCGGATCAGCCTCCCCCCGTGCCGGTCCTGGGCTTCCCCGACTGGGAGACCCTGCCCTATGACGTCTTTTCGCCCCTGCCGGAGCTGATCTCCGAGCGGTTGCTGACCCTGCACCGGCTGCCGGGGTTGCGCGCCGGGGTGCTGGTGGTGCCGGTGGCGACCCTGCTGCAACGGCTAGCCCCGCGGGACTATGTCGACGGCCACTCCCTGGTGCTGGCGGTGGGGGAGCGGCTGGATATCGACGCCACCCGGCTGCGCCTGGACCGGGCGGGCTATCAGTGCGTGTCCCAGGTCATCGCCCATGGCGAGTACGCGGTGCGCGGCTCCCTGCTGGACATCTTTCCCATGGGCAGCCGGGAGCCCTTCCGTATCGACCTCTTCGACCAGGAGGTGGAGAGCATCCGCACCTTTGACCCGGACAGTCAGCGCTCCAAGGACAAGGTGACGACCATCCGCGTCCTGCCGGCGCGGGAGTATCCCCTGGGGGAGGAGGCGGTGGCGGGCTTTCGCCAGCGTTACCGGGCACGGTTCGAGGGCAACCCCCAGCACAGCCTCATCTATCGCGAGGTGTCGGCGGGGGGGACGCCGGGGGGGTTGGAGTATTACCTGCCGCTGTTCTTCCCCGAGACCGCGACCCTGTTCGACTACCTGCCCCGCGAGGTCCTGGTGCTGGAGGCGGAGGGCTGCCGGGAGGCGGCGGCGGCCTTTCTGGCCGGGGTGGCGCAGCGCTACGAGCAGCGCCGCCATAACCTGGAACGGCCCCTGCTGCCACCGGCCGACCTGTGGCTGGGCGCCGATGCGCTGGCCCACCGCCTCAATGGCCTGACCGGGGTCCTCTACCAGAACCATGAGGTGCCGGAGCGGCGCAAGGGCTTCGCCGCGGTGACCAACTTCGCCACCGCCAGCCTGCCGCCCCTGGCGATCCAGGCGCGGGCGACGGAGCCGGCGGCGGCGCTCAAGGCCTTCCTCCAGGCGCCGGGGCGGCGGGTGCTGCTGGCGGCGGAGAGCACCGGCCGACGGGAATTGCTGGCGGACCACCTGCGCGGCTTCGGCATCGTCCCGACCCCGGTGGAGGGCTGGGCGGCCTTCCTGGCGGCCAAGACCCCCCTGGCCCTGACCGTGGCGCCCCTGGAGCAGGGCCTGTGGCTAGCGGCCGAGGACCTGGCCCTGGTCACCGAGACCCAGCTCTTCGGCGAGCGGGTGCGCCAGGAACGCCGCCAGAAGGCCCGCGCCCGGGACGGCGACGCCATCGTCCGCAACCTGACCGAGCTGCATGCGGGGGCGCCGGTGGTCCACGAGGACCATGGCGTCGGCCGCTATCTGGGACTCCAGACCCTGACTGTCGGCGGCCTGACCACCGAGTTCCTCACCCTGGAATACGCCCGGGGCGACAAGCTCTACGTGCCGGTGTCGTCCCTGCATCTCATCTCGCGCTACACCGGGGCCTCGCCGGAGAACGCCCCCCTGCACCGCCTGGGCGGCGATCAGTGGGACAAGCTCAAGCGCAAGGCGGCACAGAAGGCCCACGACGTGGCGGCGGAGCTGCTGGACATCTACGCCCGCCGCGCCGCCCGCCAGGGGGTGGCCTTCCCGGCGCCGGGGGAGGACTACGCCGCCTTCGCCGCCGCCTTCGAGTTCGAGGAGACCCCGGACCAGGCGCGGGCCATCGACGCCATCCTCGATGGCATGGCGGCGACCCAGCCCATGGACCGGGTGGTGTGCGGCGACGTCGGCTTCGGCAAGACCGAGGTGGCCATGCGCGCGGCCTTCGTCGCCGTCAACGGCGGCCGCCAGGTGGCGGTGCTGGTGCCCACCACCCTGCTCGCCCAGCAGCACTATCAGAACTTTTCCGACCGCTTCGCCGACTGGCCGGTGAAGGTGGAGAACCTGTCGCGTTTCCGCACCGCCCGCGAGGCCCAGGGGGTGATGGACGGCCTGACCAAGGGCACGGTGGATATCGTGGTCGGCACCCACAAGCTGTTGCAGCCTACGGTGCGCTTCAAAAACCTGGGGCTGGTGATCGTCGACGAGGAGCACCGCTTCGGGGTGCGCGACAAGGAGCGCCTCAAGGCCCTGCGCGCCGAGGTGGACATCCTTACCCTCACCGCCACCCCCATCCCCCGCACCCTGAACATGGCCATGGCCGGGCTGCGCGACCTGTCGATCATCGCCACCCCGCCGGTGGCGCGCCACCCGATCAAGACCTTCGTCACCCCCTGGAACGACGCCCTGATCCAGGAGGCGGTGCAGCGTGAATTGAAACGCGGCGGCCAGGTCTATTTTCTCCACAACGAGGTGGAGACCATCGAGAACATGGCGCAGAAGCTCCAGGCCCTGGTGCCGGAGGCGCGGGTGCAGGTGGCCCACGGCCAGATGCGCGAGCGTGATCTGGAACGGGTGATGCGCGACTTTTACCACCAGCGCTTCAACCTGCTGGTGTGCACCACCATCATCGAGAGCGGCATCGACATCCCCAGCGCCAATACCATCCTGATGAACCGCGCCGACAAACTGGGGCTGGCGCAGTTGCACCAGTTGCGCGGCCGGGTGGGGCGCTCCCATCACCGCGCCTATGCCTATCTCATCACCCCCCCGGCGGGGGTGATGACGGCGGATGCCAAGAAACGCCTGGAGGCCATCGAGTCCCTGGAAGAGCTGGGGGCGGGTTTCACCCTGGCCACCCACGACCTGGAGATCCGCGGCGCCGGCGAGCTGCTGGGGGAGGAGCAGAGCGGCCAGATTCAGGAGGTGGGTTTCAGCCTCTACATGGACCTGCTGGAGCGGGCGGTGGATGCCCTCAAGGCCGGGCGCACGGTAGAGTTGGACCGGCCCCTGGACCATGGCGCCGAGATCGACCTGGGCCTGCCGGCCCTGCTGCCGGCGGACTATCTGCCCGACGTCCACGGCCGTCTGGTGCTCTACAAGCGCATCGCCAGCGCCGCCGACGCCGAGGAGCTCAAGGAGTTGCAGGTCGAGATGATCGACCGCTTCGGCCTGCTGCCGGAGCCGGCGCGCAACCTGTTTGCCATCACCGAGCTGAAGCTGGCCGTCCAGCCCCTGGGCATCCGCAAGATCGAGGCCGGCCCCGCGGGGGGGCGCATCCTGTTCGGGGAGCAACCGGTGATCGACCCCCTGCGGCTGATCCAGTTGATGCAAAGCCGGCCCAAGGAGTTCCGGATGGAGGGCGGGGACAAGCTCAAGTTCTTCATCGACCTGGCGGACCCGGCCCGACGGGTGGAGCGGGTCGGGGCCCTGATCCGGGAGCTGGCGGGCTGAGTCGGGACCTGTCGGGCTGAGTCCGGGCCAGGCTGGCAAGCAGGCGCCAATCAGTCCTTACGGACCCCCGCGGTAGCAACCAGCCCGGGTAGCGGCCAGCCCGTTCGGCTACCTGATGACCCGCCACCGCGTGGTCGCGGTGCCGCCACCGGGGGCTGAGGCCAAGTCCCGGTTTGGCCCGCCCCCAGCCTGCCGCCCGCGGGACCTTTCTGTTACCATGCCGGCCCATTCGGAGCTTCCCCCACCCGCCCCTGGCATGCAATAAGGTAGTCGCCCATGGCCGTCGTCGAACTCACCCAAGCCAACTTCGAGCAGACCATCAAGGACAACGCTTTCGTCATCGTTGACTTCTGGGCGCCCTGGTGCGGACCCTGCCGCTCCTTCGCCCCCGTCTACGACAAGGTCTCGGCGGACTTCGACGACATCGTCTTTGCCAAGGTCAACACCGAGGAGGAGCGGGAGATCGCCGCGCACTTCCAGATCCGCTCCATCCCCACCCTGATGATCTTCCGTGAGCAGATCATCATCTTCTCCCAGGCCGGGGCCCTGCCCGAGGGCTCCTTCCGCCAGTTGCTGCAAAAGGCCAGTGAACTCGACATGGCCGAGGTCCACCACCAGGTGGCCACCCAGAAGCAGTCCGCGGCCTGATGACCGCCCTCGGGCCCCACGCGCGACGGTGGGGCGGCGCGCCCACGGCCTCCGCCCCTCTTGCCAGCCCCGAACCGTGAGCAATCTCGCCGCCCCCACCCGGCTACCCCGCACCCACTATCCCTGGCTCGACCGCCTGCTGACCCCCGCCCGTCCGCGGGTCGGCGACCTGATGCACCTGTGCGAGGAAAACTACGCCCGCCTCCGCCGCCTCGCCCCCGACCTGCCCCGCTGGCGCGGTGACTACCGCTCCAGCGGCGCCGACGGCATGGACCTGCACCTGGAGGTCATCGAGCAGTCCCGCTACACCAGCCTGCTACGCCTGACCTATTTTTTCACCCACGGCGACGGCCTGGCGCACCGTCTCCCCCAGGCGGACCCCGACGCCCTGCTGCGCGCCTACCATGACGCTCGCCAGGTGGAAATCCTCGACCTGCGCCAAACCGCCCTCCCCCTGCACAAGCACTATCGCTCCCCGGCCCTGGAGGCCAAGTGGCGCGCCAACCTCTTCCTCGCCAAGTGGCTTGCCTACTGCCTGCGCAGCGGCCACCACTTCGACCCCGAGGCGTAATTAAAGGAACAGCTTGACGGTTTTTTTGGCCTCTGGGTATGCTATTTCCTACAATTTTTCCCAGTTATCCCCTCCCCTTCCCAGTTCCCCCAAGTTTCCATAAGCTTCCCGAGGTTACACCATGAGACTCTCCACCAAGGGCCGTTACGCGGTCACGGCCATGCTGGACCTGGCCCTGCACGAGGGAAAGGGTCCCGTCACCCTGGCCGACATCTCCGCCAATCAGGGCATCTCCCTCTCCTACCTCGAACAACTCTTCGCCGCCCTGCGCGCCAAGCACCTGGTGCGTGGCGTCCGCGGCCCCGGCGGTGGCTACTACCTGGGCAAGGCCTCGGCGGAGATCACCGTCGCCGATATCATCTGCGCCGTGGACGAATGGGTGGAATTCACCCGCTGCGGCGGCCGCGAGGATTGCCACGATGGCGAGCGCTGCCTCACCCATACCCTCTGGGATCACCTGAGTGACGAGATCTATCGCTTCCTCAACGGCATCAGCCTGGCCGACCTGGTCTCCCGCGGGCTGGAGAAGCATGCCGTCCTGCTGGCCGAGGCCAAGGCCGGCAAGGCCAAGGCCAGCCGGCCGCGCTAACTTTCGTCAGGGTCTCGCCATCGCTCGGTATATGAACGGCTCAGCCGGTGTGATGCACGCTAACTGGCATGAGGCGGCAAGCCACACCTCTGATAACGAAAGATATTCCCGTGATTTTCACGCTAACCATCTAGCGGGAGCGCGTCATGCCTCTGTAAATGAAAGACTTTGCCGTGACTTTCACCCCAAGGCCGGCCCCGCCCCCTCACGTTTCACCCTGGCCTGACCCCAGGCCCTCCCCCACCGCTTCCGACCACCACCCGACACCATGCCTAGCCCCCCCGAAGGCCTCGTCAGCATCCTGGACTACATCCGCTGGGGCGCCAGCCGCTTCAACGCGGCGGAGCTATTTTTTGGCCACGGCACCGACAATGCCCTGGACGAGGCCACCCACCTGGTGCTGGCGGCCCTGCACCTGCCGCCGGACCTGCCGGACGCCTACCGCGCCTGCCGGCTGACGGAGGAGGAGCGCGTCGCCATTCTCGCCCTGTTCGAGCGGCGCATCCAGGAGCGCGTCCCCGCCGCCTACCTGACCCATCAGGCCTGGTTCGCCGGCCTGGAGTTTTACGTCGACGAGTCGGTGCTGGTGCCGCGCTCGCCCCTGGCGGAACTGGTGGAGACCGGCTTCGGCCCCTGGGTGGAGCCGGAGACCCTGGCGCGGGTGCTGGACCTGTGCACCGGCAGCGGCTGCATCGGCATCGCCGCCGCCGTCTATCTGCCGGACGCGGACGTGGACCTGGCGGACGTCTCCCCCGCCGCCCTGGCGGTGGCGGCGCGCAACCTCGCCGCCCATGGCCTGGAGGACCGGGTGCGGGTGATCGAGTCGGACCTCTTCGCCGGGCTGGAGGGCCAGCGCTACGACCTGATCGTCAGCAACCCCCCCTATGTCGGCGCCGCGGAGCTCGCCGCCCTGCCACCGGAGTACCACCGCGAGCCGCGCCTGGGCCTGGCGGGGGGCGAGAGCGGGCTGGAACTGGTGCTGCGCATCCTCCACGAGGCGCCGGCCCACCTCACTGAAGACGGGGTGTTAATCCTGGAGGTGGGCATGACGGCCCCGGCCCTGGAGGCCCGCTTCCCCGAAATCCCCTTCATGTGGATCGAATTCGAGCGCGGCGGCGAGGGGGTGTTTCTCCTCGACCGGGCGCGCCTGCTGGAGTTTCAACCCCTGTTTGCCCGGGAGCTGACCAGACCATGACCCTGAGACGGGCCAAGACGGCCGATGAATATGTGGAGTGGGTGCGCCAGGCCCTGTTCGAGGTCGGCGACCTGCGGGATTGCCTGGAGTTCGAACTGGAGGACCTGCGGCGCTTTCCCGCCTTCCTCGACCCCTTGCAGGAGGGCATCCAGGGCCTTTATGACCGGATGCGGGCGGGCACCTACTTCTTCGGGCGGGAGGACCTGCCCTTCATGGAAGTGGCGAACCGTTTCGCCGACCAGATCCCCTTCCACCCCTTGCTGAAACAGATCAACGAGACCCATCGCCGTGGTCTGGACGTTGAGACGGAGGACCCCGATGGCCGTTGACCAGCGTATCGACTTTGACCTGGACCTGATCCGCCGCTACGACCAGAGCGGCCCGCGCTACACCTCCTACCCGACGGCGGTGGAGTTTCACGATGGCTTTGGCCCAGCGGCGTACCGGGCGGCCTGTGCGCGGAGCAATCAGGCCGGGCGGCCCCTGTCGCTTTATTTTCATATCCCCTTCTGCGACACCGTGTGCTTCTACTGCGCCTGCAACAAGGTGGCGACCAAGGATCGCACCCTGGCCCAACCCTATCTGGACCGGGTCTATCGGGAGCTGGAGATGCAGAGCGCCCTCTTCGACCGGGGCCGGCGGGTGGAGCAACTGCACTGGGGCGGCGGCACCCCGACCTTCATCAGCCAGGACCAGATGCGGGAGCTGATGGACCAGACCCGGCGCTGGTTCGACCTGGCGGACGACGAGGTCGGCGAGTACTCCATCGAGATCGACCCCCGGGAGGCGGACGCCCAGAGCGTGGCCCTCCTGCGCCGGCTGGGCTTCAACCGCATGAGCCTGGGGGTGCAGGACTTCGAGCCCCAAGTGCAGCAGGCGGTGAACCGCATCCAGACCGAGGCCGAGACCCTGGCGGTGCTGGAGGCGGCGCGGGCGGAGGGTTTCCGCTCCATCAGCATCGACCTCATTTATGGCCTACCCTTCCAGAGCGTGGCGGGCTTCACCCGCACCCTGGACAAGGTCCTGGCCTTCAGCCCGGACCGGCTGTCGGTGTTCAACTACGCCCACCTGCCCCAGCGCTTCAAGCCCCAGCGGCGCATCGACGCCGACCAGTTGCCGCCGCCCCAGACCAAGCTGGACATCCTGCAAGCCACCGGGGAACGGCTGGCGGCGGCCGGTTATGTCTATATCGGCATGGACCACTTCGCCAAGCCCGACGACGAACTGGCCCGGGCCCAGCGCGAGGGCACCCTCTATCGCAACTTCCAGGGCTACTCCACCCATGCCGACTGCGACCTGATCGGCCTGGGCGTGACCTCCATCGGCAAGGTGGACAACAGCTACGCCCAGAACCGCCGGGAGCTGGCGGAGTATTACGCCGACATCGACGCCGGGCGCCTGCCGGTGTTCCGCGGCATCGAGCTCAGCCGGGACGACGAGATCCGCCGCGACACCATCACCAAGCTGATCTGCAACTTCAGCCTGACCTACGCCGAGGTGGCGGCGCGCTGGGGAATCGACTTCGGCGCCTACTTCGCCGCCGACCTGGCCCGGGTCAAGCCCATGGAGGCCGATGGCCTGCTGGAGATGGATGCCCAGGGCATCCGCGTCCTGCCCCGCGGCCGGCTGCTGATCCGCAACATCTGCATGGCCTTCGACGCCTACCGCAATGGCCCCGAGGCTCAAGGCGGCTTTTCCAAGGTCATCTAACGCTGATCATCGGCCCCCCTTCTTCCGGGCACCCACGACACCCTCCCATGCCATGATCCGCCGCTCCCTGCCGATCGGCATCCAGACCTTTCGCAAGATCCGCGAGGGGGATTATTACTACGTCGACAAGACCGGTTATGCCCTGCGTCTGGTCACCGAGGGGACGCATTATTTCCTCTCCCGCCCGCGGCGCTTCGGCAAGTCGCTGTTCCTGGACACGCTGGCGGAACTTTTCAACGCTAATCAGGACCTGTTCCGGGGACTGGAGGCCGAGGGGCGTTGGGACTGGTCGCGGCACTTTCCGGTGATCCGGTTGAGCTTTGCCGAGGGGGTGCTGCGCAACCGGGCGGAGCTTGATGAAAAGATCGCGGAGCTGCTGGCGGACAACGAGGCTTGCCTGGGCGTCAGCGGCCCTCACCGCAGCCTGTCCGGTCGCCTCCATGGGCTGATTGAGGTGGCCCATGACCGCTATGGCGAGCGCGCGGTGGTGCTGGTCGACGAGTATGACAAGCCGATCCTGGACAATATCACCGACCCCGATGTTGCGCGGGAGATGCGCGACGGGCTGCGTAATTTGTACTCGGTGATCAAAGGCCAGGATGCTCATATTCGCTTTGCCTTCCTCACCGGGGTCTCCAAGTTCAGCAAGGTCAGCCTGTTCTCGGGGCTGAACAACCTGTTCGATCTGACCGTGTCGGCCGACTATTCCGCCATCTGCGGCTACACCGAGACTGATTTGGATCAGGTCTTCGCCCCCGAGTTGGTGGGTCTGGACCGCGACCAAATCCGCGCCTGGTACAACGGCTACAACTGGTTGGGCAAGGCGGTCTATAACCCCTTCGATGTGCTGCTGCTGTTTCGCGAGCGCCAGTTCCGCCCCTGGTGGTTCGAGACCGGCACACCGACCTTTTTGGTCGACGTGCTGACCCAGCGGGGCTTCTTTACGCCCCGACTGGCCCACTTGCGGGGTGACGAGGCGCTATTGTCCGCCTTCGATGTCGATCAGCTCGCCCCCGAGGCCCTGCTCTGGCAGACCGGCTATCTCACCTTTACCGGTTCGCGCCAGATCGGCGCGCGCTGGGAGTACAGCCTGGGTTACCCGAACCTGGAGGTGAGCGCAGCGCTCAACGACAGTCTGGCCAAGGCGCTGATCGGCCAGCCGGGGCTAGCCAGCGAGCTGGCCAGCCGGCTCTACGACATCCTCGTCGCCGGCGACTTCGACGCCCTGCGCCGGCACATCACCAGCCTGTTCGACGCCATCCCCCACCAATGGCACGACGGCAACCATCTGGCCCGCTTCGAGGGCTTTTATGCCAGTGTCTTCTACAGTCACCTGGCCGCCCTGGGGCTGGACCTGGTGCCGGAGGACGCCAGCCACCATGGCCGCCTGGATCTGCGCCTACGCTTCAACGGCTGCATCTGGCTGTTCGAGTTCAAGGTGGTGGAGCTCGCCCCCGAGGGCGCGGCCTTGCAGCAGATCAAGGACCGCGGCTACGCCGACAAATACCGCGCCGAAGGGCTGCCGATCCACCTCATCGGCATCGAGTTCAGCCGTGAACGGCGCTCGCTGGTGGGGTTTGCGGTGGAAACGCTGCCGTAGGCTTAACCCCCATTACCCTGGAGACTTTCATGACCGACCCCCGCTTGTCGTCGCCAGCCGTCACCAATCCGAAACCGCCAGTACCGTCACCCGGCTGTGCGGGTATGGAGTAGCAACCCATGCAGCTACAAGATCAGGACCTTTTCCGCCAGTGGGCCTACATCGATGGCGCCTGGGTCGCGGGTGACGCGGGGCGGACGCTGCCGGTGACGGACCCGGCGACGGGGGCGGTCATCGGCCAGATGCCGAATCTGGGGACGGTGGAGACGCGGCGGGCCATCGCCGCGGCGGAGGCGGCCTGGCCGGCCTGGCGGACCTTGACCGCCGCCGATCGCGGCCAGCGGCTGCGGCGCTGGCAGGGGCTGATGCTGGAACATCAGGAGGACCTGGCCCAGCTCATGACCGCCGAGCAGGGGAAGCCCCTGGCCGAGGCCCGGGGGGAGATCGCCTATGCCGCCTCCTTCCTCGACTGGTTCGCCGAGGAGGGGCGCCGGGTCTATGGCGACATCATCCCGCCCCACCAGGCGGACAAGCGCATCCTAGTGCTCAAACAGCCCATCGGCGTCTGCGCCGCCATCACCCCCTGGAACTTCCCCGCCGCCATGCTCACCCGCAAGGTCGGGGCGGCCCTGGCGGCCGGGTGCACGATGGTAGCCCGCCCCGCCTCGGAAACGCCCTTCTCGGCCCTGGCCCTGGCCGTGCTGGCGGAGCGGGCGGGCATCCCGCCGGGGGTGTTCAACGTCATCACCGGCGATTCCGGCCCCATCGGCGCGGAGCTGACCAGCAACCCGGTGGTGCGCAAGCTGAGCTTCACCGGCTCGACGGCGGTGGGCAAGCTGCTGATGCGCCAGTGCGCCGACACCCTCAAGAAGCTGTCCCTGGAACTGGGCGGCAACGCGCCCTTCATCGTCTTCGACGACGCCGATCTGGAGGCGGCGGTGGAGGGGGCGATCCAGTCCAAGTACCGCAACACCGGCCAGACCTGCGTCTGCGCCAACCGCTTCCTGGTCCAGGACGGTATCTATGCCGCCTTTGCCGCGCGCCTGGCGGAGCGGGCCGGGGAGCTGAAGGTGGGTCCGGGCCGGGAGCCGGGGGTGGTGCAGGGGCCGCTGATCAACGAGGCCGCGGTCGAAAAGGTGGAGGCCCATATCGCCGATGCCCTGGCCAAGGGCGCGAGCCTGCTCACCGGGGGGGCCCGGCATGCCCTGGGGGGAACCTTCTTCCAGCCGACGGTCTTGGCGGACCTGGCCCCGGGGATGCTGGTCGCGCGGGAGGAGACCTTCGGCCCGGTGGCGCCCCTGTTTCGTTTCGCCGCCGAGGCGGAGGCCATCGCCCTGGCCAACGCCACCGAGTTCGGCCTGGCGGCCTACTTCTACACCCGGGACCTGGCCCGCGCCTGGCGGGTGTCCGAGGCCCTGGAGTATGGCATGGTGGGGGTCAACTCCGGCCTGGTCTCCACCGCCATTGCCCCCTTCGGCGGCGTCAAGCAGTCCGGCCTGGGTCGCGAGGGCTCCCGCTACGGTATCGATGAATATCTTGAGATCAAGTATGTCTGCCTGGAGGTCGGGGCAGGGCCTTAAACGGCCTTAACAGGAAGGGATCTTCCTCGTTCCTCGGCCTCCGGTGGCTGGAGAATTCCCCTGAGCTTCGGGCGGCCAGGCCAAAATCGCCGCCACCCCATCGCCGCCACCCTCTGAACCTGAGGGGGCCCCTAAGATCCGCCGAGGCCGAATGGATACCAAAACGCTGATCATCGCCACCCTGGTGGTCGCCCTGACCACCAGCCTGGGCATGGCCCTGATCTTCTGGACCCGGCGTACCTACCCCGGCTTTGGTTACTGGCTAGCCGGCTCCGGTTTCCACACCCTGGCCGTCCTCTTTATTCTGAGCCGGGACCTGGCCCCCCTGTGGGTAGCCATCATTCTGCCCGGCTGTTTCTTTCTCCTGGAACTGATGCTCTACGTCCAGGGGACGCGTCGGTTTCGCGATGAACGACCCTACCCCTGGCGTTGGGGGTTGTTCGCCGCGCTCTCCTTTTGTGTCCTGATGGCGTACTTTCTCTACGCCGCGCCCAGTCTCAACGCCCGCATCGCCCTCATTTCACTCTATGCCGGCGGGCTCGATATCTGGTTGGTCTGGCTGCTGGCGAGACGGCGCCCCGCCTTTTTCGGCGCCGTTGAATGGGTGCTGGCCGGGCTCTGGGGTGCCTTCGCGGTGTTCAATCTCAGCCGACTCTGGTACGCCGTGATGTTCATGCCGGAATCCCTGCCTATCCCTGGCTTTGACCCCGGTTCGGTTCTGCATGCGTCATTTCTGATCCCGCTGATCGTACGTATGCTGCTGGTCACGCTTGGCCAGATTGTCATGAATGCCCAGCGCTTCGAGTACGACTTACGCATCACCCAACAGGCGCTCGAAGAGGATATCGCCCTGCGCAAGCATTACGAATGGGCGTTGAAACAGGCGCGCGATGACGCCGAGAGTGCCAATCAGCGGCTGGTGCAGGCCAATGAGGAACTGACCAAACTCGCCACCACGGACCCGTTGACTTCCGCCTGGAACCGACGGCATTTCGAAGAGGTGGTCGAGGTCGCCCTGGCCCGGGCGCGGCGCTACGCCGAACCCCTGGCCCTGCTGATCTTCGACATCGACCACTTCAAGGCCATCAATGATCGCTATGGGCATCATGTCGGTGACCAGGTGTTGGTGGAATTTGTCCGGCTGGTCCAGTCCAACCTGAGGGTGGGCGATGTGTTGGCGCGCTGGGGGGGTGAGGAGTTTATCTTGCTGCTGCCCCATACGATCGCGGATGCCGCCCTCAGCGTCGGGGAAAAACTGCGCCGGTTGATCGCCGACCATCCGTTCCCGGAGGTGGGCCAGGTCACGGCCAGCTTCGGGGTAGCCGCCCTGGGGAGGCGTGAGGGCAGTGAGAGTTGGATCTCGCGGGCGGATCATGCCCTCTATGCGGCCAAGGCGGGCGGGCGCAATCTTGTCTGTCTTGCCGAACCGACTGACCCCACCCGGGGCCCGGAAGATGACACCATCAGATAGCACAGACCAAGGTCCCGCCTTGGGCGATCAGGTGCTGGAGGGAGAAACCGAGCCATGCTCGATCCACACGCGCTAGCCTTCGCTCAGGCCCCCTTGCTGGCCCTGGGGCTCGGTAGCCTGGTCCTGTTGCTGGGGGCCCTGGGGCTGGTCTTCTGGCTGGCCCGGGGCCGGCCGCGACGTTTCGCCATCCGTGACCTGCTGCGACTCATCTCCCTGATCTACCTGGTCCTGTTCAGCGCCATGGGGATCGCCGTTGGCCTGCTCCTGCGGGACGAGCAGGCGCTCATGGCCTTCGCCGAAAGCTCTGGCGCCTCGCTCAAGCTGGCGAACGAGCTGAAGCAGTCCTCCGATGA
>ERZ1645187.257-NODE-257-length-51779-cov-33.591350_pt1 | contig 51779 bp, 56 predicted proteins | sample MGYA00575352_ERZ1645187 | MGnify/ENA primary metagenome ERZ1645187 (study PRJEB40837, sample SAMN11349314) | freshwater sediment metagenome | isolation source: river sediment | host: Sediment | place: India: Wazaribad , New Delhi | collected 2017-02-21 ... | reverse complement strand
GCTGACCGTGGCACCGACGGAAGATCCCTCGCTGTCGCGGATGACCATCCTGACCCGGGGCTCCGACGAGGTGCTCGAGCAGATCACCAAACAGCTCAACAAGCTGGTTGATGTGGTCAAGGTGGTCGATCTCTCCGAGGCCGCCCATGTCGAGCGCGAGCTGATGCTGATCAAGGTTCGCGCTACGGGCAAGGATCGCGAAGAGATGAAGCGGATGGCCGATATTTTCCGTGGCCGAATCATCGATGTCACGGAGTCGACCTATGTAGTCGAGTTGACTGGCTCTAGCTCCAAACTCGATTCCTTCATTGCCGCGCTTGATGCCGGCCTGATTCTCGAAACCGTCCGTACCGGTGTCTGTGGCATCGGTCGTGGCGATCGAATTCTAAAAATCTAAATATCTGTATATAAAGAGGTTTTCATGAAAGTTTATTACGACAAGGACGCCGACCTTTCGCTCATCAAGGGCAAGAAGGTCACCATCGTCGGTTATGGTTCCCAGGGTCACGCTCACGCCCAAAACCTGAAGGATTCGGGTTGCAAGGTCACGGTCGGCCTGCGCAAGGGCGGTGCTTCGTGGAGCAAAGCCGAGGCAGCCGGCTTGAAGGTTGAAGAGATTGCCAAGGCAGTCAAGGGTGCGGATGTCGTCATGATTCTGCTGCCGGACGAAAACATTCCGAAGGTATATAACGAGGAAGTCGCGCCGAATCTGAAGAAGGGTGCGGCCTTGGCCTTTGCTCACGGTTTCAATGTCCATTACAACCAGGTTATCCCGCGCGATGACGTCGATGTCATCATGGTTGCACCGAAGGGCCCTGGCCACACGGTTCGTTCCGAGTACCTGAAGGGTGGCGGCGTACCGTCGCTGATCGCGGTTTACCAGGACAAGAGCGGCAAGGCCAAGGACATTGCACTGTCCTATGCGGCGGCGAACGGCGGCACCAAGGGTGGTGTCATCGAAACCAACTTCCGCGAAGAGACCGAAACCGATCTGTTCGGCGAGCAGGCCGTTCTCTGTGGCGGTGCTGTCGAACTGGTCAAGATGGGCTTCGAAACGCTGACCGAAGCCGGTTATGCGCCGGAAATGGCCTACTTCGAGTGCCTGCATGAGCTTAAATTGATCGTCGACCTGATGTACGAAGGCGGCATTGCCAACATGAACTACTCGATCTCCAACAACGCGGAGTTCGGTGAGTACGTGACCGGCAGCGAAGTCATCAACGAGCAGTCGCGCGCAGCCATGCGCAATGCCCTGAAGCGTATCCAGAATGGCGATTACGCCAAGATGTTCATCCTTGAAGGCCGCACGAACTATCCGGCCATGACGGCACGCCGTCGCCTGAATGCGGTGCATCCGATCGAAACGGTCGGTGAGAAGCTGCGCGACATGATGCCTTGGATCAAGAAGAACAAGCTGGTCGATCAGACGAAGAACTGATTCGCTGTGCCGAGGATCGCCGCTAGTATCCGGTGAACTCAGCCATTTCGGGCGGTGTGGATATTCCTGCACCGCCCGTTTCGCTTCCGGAGTATGGGGGCGACGAAAACGTGTATTCTTTCCCATACCTCTTTGGCGGGACTTATCCAATCGATGACCGAACGCAAGCCTCGTAAAACGCTGTTCAATCCGGAGCTCAAGCGACGTGGCATCTATGTGCTGCCCAACTTGTTTACCACGGCAGCGTTGTTTGCCGGGTTTTTCGCCATTGTTCAGGCGATGCAGGGAGATTTCGAGCGGGCGGCGATGGCGATTTTCATCGCCATGGTGCTGGACGGGCTGGATGGCCGCGTGGCGCGAATGACCCATACCCAGTCGGCCTTCGGCGCCGAGTACGATTCCCTGTCCGACATGGTAAGTTTTGGAGCTGCGCCGGCGCTGGTGGTTTATGAATGGGCACTGCGCGATCTCGGGCGCCTGGGCTGGATCGCCGCCTTCATTTATTGTGCCGGTGCTGCCTTGCGTCTGGCGCGTTTCAATACGACCCTTGAAGTAACCGACAAGCGCTATTTTCAGGGCATGCCTTCGCCAGCGGCGGCCGCCCTGGTTGCCGGACTGGTGTGGGTCATGATCGTTTCCGGCATCTCCGGTCATGACGTTCGCTGGCTGGCATGCGTACTGACGATCTTCGCCGGCGTGACCATGATTTCCAATATCCGCTACTACAGCTTCAAGGACTTCAACCTGCGCAAGAGCGTGCCGTTTTTCGTGATTGCCGCAATCGTTCTCGGCTTCGCGCTTGCTTCTTACAGCCCTGAAATCACCTTGTTCGGATTCTTCGTTCTATACGGGTTATCCGGCTATGTGCTGGCAGCAGTCAACCTGCTCAAGCGCAAGTCTGCCTGACATCTCGGAGCAGTCAATGAAACAGCATCTGGTTATTTTCGATACCACCCTGCGTGACGGGGAGCAGAGCCCCGGCGCGTCGATGACCCGGGAAGAGAAAATCCGGGTTGCACGCCAGCTCGAAAAAATGCGCGTCGATGTCATCGAAGCAGGTTTCGCTGCGGCCTCGCCGGGGGATTTTGAATCGATTCTGGCAATCGCGCAGACGATCAAGGAGTCGACCGTCTGCTCGCTGGCACGGGCCAACGAAAACGACATCCGGCGCGCCGGTGAGGCGATCCGCCCAGCGCGTGCCGGGCGCATTCACACATTTATCGCCACCTCGCCCATCCACATGGAAAAGAAGCTGCGCATGACGCCGGATCAGGTGGTCGAGCAGGCCGTTCGTGCGATTGGCTGGGCCCGCGAATATACCGGTGATGTCGAGTTTTCGGCCGAGGATGCGGGGCGCTCGGAACTTGATTTTCTCGTTCGCATTTTTGACGAGGTCATCAAAGCTGGCGCCACCACCATCAACGTGCCCGATACCGTCGGTTACAACATTCCCCAGCAGTATGCCGAAACCATGCGGCAGTTGATCGAGCGTGTGCCGAACGCCGACAAGGTGGTCTGGTCGGTGCATTGCCATAACGATCTCGGACTGGGCGTGGCCAACTCGCTGGCCGCAGTACTGGCCGGGGCGCGGCAGGTCGAGTGCACGATCAACGGCCTTGGCGAGCGGGCCGGCAATGCCGCCCTCGAGGAAATTGTCATGGCGGTGCGTACGCGTGGCGATGTCTTTCCGGTCGAGACGCGCATTGATGCGACGCAGATCGTGCCGGCCTCCAAACTGATTTCGCAAATTACCGGCTATCCGGTGCAGCCGAACAAGGCGGTGGTCGGCGCCAATGCCTTTGCCCACGAGTCGGGCATTCACCAGGACGGCGTACTCAAGCATCGCGAAACCTACGAAATCATGCGCGCCGAGGATGTCGGCTGGGCGAAGAACAAGCTCGTTCTCGGCAAGCATTCGGGGCGCAATGCGTTCAAGAGCCGCTTGCAGGAACTTGGCATCGAACTGGAAAGCGACGAGGTACTGAATTCGGCTTTTGCCCGCTTCAAGGAACTGGCCGATCGCAAGCATGAGATTTTCGACGAAGATCTTCATGCGCTGGTTTCGGACGAAGTGGTGACGCCGGAACACGAGCACTACAAGCTGGTTTATTCGCACGTCTGCTCCGAGACCGGCGAGATGCCGCATGCCAAGGTTATTCTCAACGTCGGCGGCGCCGAGCGTAAAGGCGAGGCCGGCGGTGGCGGTCCGGTCGATGCGACCTTCAAGGCGATCGAAAGCATCGTCGGGAGCGGTGCGGAATTGCTGCTCTATTCGGTTAATGCGATCACGACCGGCACCGATGCGCAGGGCGAGGTTACTACCCGTCTGAGCAAGGGTGGGCGAATCGTCAATGGCAACGGTGCCGATACCGACATCGTCATTGCCTCGGCGCGGTCCTACCTGAATGCGCTCAACAAACTGCATTCGACGCTGGAAAAGGTGCGGGCACAGGGCGACGTTTGAGCAGCCCTAAGCTTCGCCGCACGGGCAGCCTCAGCTTGCTGACGCGGCCTTTTCTACGGGCGGCGAACGCGTTGCCCGGATGAAGAGAATCACCGAAACGAACACGATGCCGGCCAGAATGGTTTCGCCGATTGCCAGCCATTGCGCCAGGCCCTGTTCGCTGGTGGCGCGCACCAGCCCTTCGAGCAGGTAGAACTGGATGAACAGCGACACCCATTTGTAGGTGTAGCGCTTTCCACGCAGGATACCGAACAGGGGCGCCAGCAGCAGCACGGCCTTGAGTACCAGCCAGGAGCCACCGGGTCGGAGCGGTGCCCACCAGAGCTCCCAGCCGAGACAAAGAAAGATCAGCGCGATCAGGCTGGCGCTGGCAATGAATTGGTAATGTCGGGCTGTCACGGTCGACTCAGTTTAAGGGCAATATTTGCCAGGCGCCGGCCTTGCGCAAAGGCAAGCCGGCTTTCGGTTTCGGAAAGCGCCGGATTGCCGTCGGCGCCGGCGACATGGCTGGCGCCATAGGGGGTTCCGCCTTGCCGGGTGTGGCTCAGGTCGGGTTCGGTAAACGGCAGGCTCATGACCAGCATGCCGTGATGCAGCAGGGGCAGTGTCATCGACAGCAGCGTCGACTCGTTGCCGCCATGCTGGCTGCCGCTGGAAGTGAAGACACAGGCCGGTTTGCCTACCAGCGTGCCATTCTGCCAGGCGGCGAGGGTGCCATCCCAGAAGTATTTCATCGGTGCCGCCATGTTGCCGAAGCGTACCGGGCTGCCCAGTGCCAGCCCGATGCATTCGTCGAGATCGCTCGCTTCGACGTAGGGGGCGCCGGCTTCCGGAACAGTGGTGGCGGTTGCCTCGCAAACCGTGGAAACCCGGGGCACCGTGCGGAGCCGGGCCTGAGCGCCGGGAACCGACTCGATGCCGCGCGCAATCCGCTCGGCAAGCGCGCGTACCGAACCTCGGTGGCTGTAGTAGAGAACAAGGATGTCGTGCATGGTCGGCTATTATACGGCCCATGCAGACACACTCTCGTTATCGGCGTGCGCAGCCAAAACCCGGGGTGTCGGGAACGATCTTCCGGCGCTTCCGAACCGAAAACATGATGCAGACCAGTTCGGCGCTGGCGTTTACCACGTTGTTGGCGCTGGTGCCGCTGGTCACCGTCGTCCTGTCGATTGCCGATGCTGTGCCCTACCTGAATCTCCTGATGAGTCGTCTGGAAGCGTTGATGCGGGAGGCGCTGCTTCCGTCCGGTGCGGCCAGCACGATTTCCGGCAGCATCGGTCGATTTTCGCATCGCGCGCAGCAGTTGACCGTGGCAGGCATCGCCTTTCTGAGCATCACCGCCTTCATGCTGATGCACACCATCGAAAAGGCGTTCAATCACGTATGGCAGGTCAAGCCACGGCCGCTGCTGGCGCGCGTGAAGCTCTACGCGCTGGCGATGCTGGTCTGGCCTTTCATGCTCGCGGCCGTGGCGACAGCCATCTCGTTCGCGGTAACGACATCGCTTGGATTCATCGAGGAAGCGGCCTGGGTTCGCCGCCTGTCGTTCAAGGCCATTTCGCTGATCGTCCTCGCCCTGTTCTTTACCTTCCTCTACTACGCAGTGCCGAATGCGCCAGTGTCGCGGCGTGCCGCTGCGATGGGCGGCGTGTTTGCCGCCCTGGCTTTTACCGCCATGCAGAAAATCTTCGAGTTCTACCTTGCCAGTTCGGCGATCCTGAAAAGCGTTTATGGGGCCTTTGCCGCATTTCCGGTATTTCTTGTCTGGCTGCACCTGAGCTGGGCAGTGGTTCTCTTCGGCGGTCTGATCGCCGCTACAAGCTCTCGTCGGGCGCGACGCTGAAGATTTCGATGCTCGATGTCTGCTCGGTGACAGCGGTGGGTCGAACCTCACGAATCCCGACATGGTCGTTCTCGACCAGCAGAATCAGGCGCCCATCCCGTTCGTTCAGTTGTCCGGTGCGTGCTACAAGCGCTGCCGAAGTGCGCAAGGGGGGCATTTCGGGAAGAATCAGGGCCGACAGGTTGCCGGATTCGAGTTCTTGCGGCCGGATAACTTCGGCGGCGATTGCGTGGGAGGCCAGTTGCTGCATGCCGAGTTCGATGTGCTCCGGGTTCTCCGAAATTGCCCAGCGGACGATGCCGACGTGCCAGTTGGCAGCGCGTTCGGCACGTTCTCCCGTTGGCTGGACGGCGACGATGTCGCCCACCCGCAGGCGGGAAGTCGAGCCCGACATGTGCATTAGCGAATAACCGTCCGGACTTTCGTTGGTGACCATCCATTCGCTGACCTCTCCTTCGCATTCCGGATGCCGGATCAGCTGCCAGAGTTGTTCCAGGCCGGCGCACAGATTGACGCGGTAAGACTGGCGGCGGCGTGGAAACTTGCGCGCCGTAGGGCGTCCCCAGCACCGGCCGAGACGGCGCAGCACGCCCCGGCCGGCCGGGGTGTCGGCGAAATCGGGAAGTCCCAGGCTGGCGGCCGGGCTGCCGCTGGACAAGGCCGCCAGATGCTCGCGGGTGTCGCGGGAAACCAGGTCGCAGGTGAAGTAGAGTGCCAGGACATCGACTGGCGGCGCGCGCCGGTTCAGCGCATAAGCGGGAAAATCCTGATCCAGATCCATCCAGAATACCCCGCCGCGATCCTGCGGCGGAGATTCTAGAATATCGACGGATCGGACGGAGCTGGCGATGTAGTCCACGATGAACGCCAGTTCGCGCGAACTAAAGGAGGCTGGTTGCGCAATGGCGGCCAGAAGAATGCGAACATAGGCCTGCTGAACCGAGGGTTCGTTGCCCGGCCCCGGGGTTTCGGCAAGGCCAAGGCGGCGTGCTGTTCGGTAGGTGGCGTGCAATTGCTGCCAGATTCCCATGCCGCTGGGCGCGCCAATCAGCTGACTGAAGCGGATATGCCAGCCGATTCCCTGCATGGCCTGGGCCAGAATCTGTGCCGGCGCGAGAAGTATTGCTTCGTGCTGCGGATCGAAAAGCGCCGAGAGTGAGTTCAGATATTCCTGAACCAGCGTCTCAAGCAATTCCTGGACGATTCTGCTGCGCTGTCTGACCCGGCGTGAGACCGGCAGGGTGATCTCATGGAGGGTGGGCAATTCGGCGCTGACGATGCGCTCGGTATGTTTATGCAACAAATCGAGCAGCTTGATTCGCTGGTCGAGCGGGATCGGTGCCCCGCGCAAGAGGCGTAATTGCGCATGCAACTCATCGGCATCGTCGCCCCCGGTTCGGCCATGTGCAAGCGCGAGCCACGCCAGAATGGCTCTTGGGTAGGCATCGGGGCTGGACTTCGGGGGGCGGCGCGAGTCATTGGACATATTCGCCGTTCAGGATAAACAAACTTGGCTATTTGCGCCATCGGCCGAGGCGCAGTTCGCAATGAAGCGGATGTTGCGCGCACGGCGGATCGGGAATATCTCCCCGGGCGGCTTCTAAGTGGATTGTTTTTCCACGATTTAGCGCTATAATCTCGGGTCTTTTTTCCAGCAACGAAAGAATTTCCATGGTTGTTATCCGTCTTGCCCGTAGCGGCGCCAAGAAGCGTCCGTTTTACAACATGGTCGTTACCGATTCCCGCAATCGTCGCGATGGTCGTTTCGTCGAGCGCATCGGCTTCTACAACCCGGTTGCTTCCGGCAATGCCGAAGCGCTGCGTGTCGCCGTCGATCGTCTGACCTACTGGCAGCAGAATGGTGCCCAGTTGTCGCCGACGGTTGCCCGCCTGGTCAAGCAGCACGCCGCGCAACAGGTCGCCTAAGTAGTTTTTGCCTTGGCCGGCAACGATTTCGTCGTGCTGGGGCGGCTTGCCGACCCCTACGGACTGCAGGGCTGGCTCAGGTTGTACCCCTTCGGCGACGATCCGCTCGCCTGGGCTGAAATGCCCGTTTGGTGGGTTGGCCGCGAAGGTGCCGAGTGGCGCGAATGCCGTCTGAAGGGCATCAAGGCACACGGTGAAGGTCTGGTTGTCCTGCTTGACGGGGTTCCCGACCGGACGGCGGCCGAGGCAATGAAAGGGTTTCTGGTCGGCGCACCGCGCTCGGCCTTGCCGAAACCCGATGAAGATGAATACTACTGGGCCGACCTGATTGGCCTGGAAGTCGTCAATACCGTTGGCGAGCGGCTGGGCAAGGTGGCCGGGCTGATCGAGACAGGGGCCAACGACGTGTTGCGCGTGGTTGGCGAGGATGGCGCAGAACGCTTATTGCCGTTTGTTTCGGCAGTGGTGCTGACGGTGGAGAAGGAAGCGGGGCTGATCCGCGTGGAGTGGGGTCTGGACTGGTGATCCGGTTCGACTGCGTGACCATCTTCCCGGAGATGTTTGTCGCCGTGACACAAAGTGGCATTACGCGGCGGGCGCTGGAAGAGCAGCGCTGGGTGTGGCAGGGCTGGAACCCAAGGGATTTCGCCGACAACGCCTGGCGCCGCGTGGATGATCGCCCCTTCGGTGGCGGGCCGGGCATGGTGATGCAGCCGGGGCCGCTGGAGAAGGCGATTGCCGCAGCCAGGGCGCAGCAGCGTGAGGCAGGGCTGGCGAAGAGCCGGGTGATCTACCTCTCGCCGCAAGGCGCGCCGCTCACCCACGAGCGGGTGATGCAGTTGGCGACGGGCGATGAAGGGTTGATCCTGCTCTGCGGTCGTTATGAAGGAATTGACGAGCGGCTGATCGAGCGCTGTGTCGATGAAGAAATGTCGATCGGGGATTTTGTGCTTTCCGGTGGCGAGTTGCCGGCGATGGTGTTGATCGATGCCGTCGTCCGCCAGCTACCGGGGGTGCTTGGAGATGCCGCTTCGGCGGTGGAAGATTCGTTTGTCGGTGGTTTGCTGGATTGTCCGCACTACACCCGCCCGGAGGTTTACGAAGGGGCAGTGGTTCCGGAGGTTCTGCTTTCAGGAGATCACAAAAGAATTCGTCGCTGGCGGCTCAAGCAGTCGCTGCTGCGAACCCGGAAGCGCCGTCCGGAGCTGTTTGCCAAATGGCTGGCGCACCGCGTGTTAAACGCGGAAGAGACGCAACTCCTCACGGAAATTTCCGGAGCGGAGCAATGCGGTGAGTAAGTGTTTATAAATTTAAGGATCTCACATGAACCTGATTGAACAACTGGAAAAAGAAGAAATTGCCCGTCTGGGCAAGACCCTTCCCGACTTTGCGCCGGGCGACACCATCGTCGTCCAGGTGAAGGTCAAGGAAGGCAACCGCGAGCGTCTGCAGGCTTACGAAGGCGTCGTCATCGCCAAGCGTAACCGTGGCCTGAACTCGGCTTTCACCGTCCGCAAGATTTCTTCTGGCGAAGGTGTCGAGCGTACGTTCCAGACCTATTCCCCGCTGGTCGCTTCGGTTGAAGTGAAGCGCCGTGGCGATGTGCGTCGTGCCAAGCTGTACTACCTGCGCGAGCGTTCGGGCAAGTCCGCCCGCATCAAGGAAAAGCTGGTGCGCAAGGAAAAGCCGGGCGCAGCTGCTTAAGCGGCATTCCGGCCAAATTGAAAAAGGGGCGCTTCGGCGCCCCTTTTCATTTTTGCCCTTTTTCCGGCGTCGACCGCAACAGGCTGCTTCAGCCTTGCGTCTTGTCCTTTTCGATCAGTGCGTAGGCCGAATGGTTGTGAATGGACTCGAAGTTTTCGGATTCCACGACATAGGCGTCGATGCGCGTTTCGGCGTTGAGGCGGGCGGCGACGTCGCGCACCATGTCTTCGACGAACTTGGGATTGTCGTAGGCCCGTTCGGTGACGTACTTCTCATCCGGGCGCTTGAGCAGGCCGTAGAGCTCGCAGGAGGCTTCCTGTTCGACGAGCTGGACGATTTCCTCAATCCACATGAAATCGTTGGTGCGCGCGGTCACCGTGACGTGCGAGCGCTGGTTGTGGGCACCGTATTCGGAAATTTTCTTGGAGCAGGGGCAGAGGCTGGTGACCGGCACGACGACCTTGACCGAGGTGGCGATCTCGCCGTGGCAGATGTCGCCGATGAAGGTGACGTCGTAGTCCATCAGGCTCTGGACGCCGGAAATCGGCGCCGTCTTGTTGATGAAATACGGGAAGTTCATCTCGATGTGGCCGGTTTCGGCTTCCAACTTGAGAACCATGTCGCGCAGCATGACCGGGAAGCTCTCGACCGAAATTTCGCGTTCGTGGCTGTTCAGTATCTCCACGAAACGCGACATGTGCGTGCCCTTGAAGTTGTGCGGCAGGCCGACGTACATGTTGAACATCGCAATGGTGTGCTGAACGCCGGTCGATTTGTCCTGCACCTTGATCGGGTGGCGGATCGATTTGATGCCGACCTTGTTGATTGCGATCTGGCGCGTGTCGGCGGAGTTCTGGACGTCCGGAATGGGAGTGGGGCTGTTCATGGGCTGTTCTTTAATGAATTATTGTTGGATGGTACGGGCCTGCACGGCGCCGACGATACCATCCTTGTCGAGGCCGAGTTCGGCCAGCAACTGGCTTTGTTCGCCGTGGTCGATGAAGCGGTCGGGCAGGCCAAGGCGCAAGACAGGCACCACAAGCCCGCGTTCCGCCAGCACCCGTTCAATCTCCGAGCCGGCGCCACCGATCACGGCATTTTCTTCGATGCTGACCAGCAGGGAATGGTTCCCGGCGAGTTCGACAATCAGTGCCTCGTCGAGCGGTTTGACGAAGCGCATGTTGGCGACGGTGGCGTCGAGTTCTTCACCCGCAGCCAGCGCCGCAGTGACCAGACTACCGAAGGCGAGCAGCGCAACATCCTTGCCCCGGCGGCGGATTTCGCCCTTGCCCACGGGCAGGGTGTCGAGATTCATTGCCGGCACGACGCCGCTGCCGCTTCCGCGTGGGTAGCGCACCATGCTCGGGCAGTCGAGTGCATAGGCGGTGGATAGCATCCGGCGGCATTCGGCCTCGTCGGCCGGCGCCATCACCACCATGTTGGGAATGCAGGTGACGAAGGACAGATCGAAGGTGCCGTGGTGGGTCGGGCCATCGGCGCCAACCAGGCCGCCACGGTCGACGGCGAAAACGACCGGCAAATTCTGCAATGCTACATCGTGCACCAGTTGATCGTAGGCGCGTTGCAGGAAGGTCGAGTAGATGGCGACAACCGGCTTCAAGCCTTCGCAGGCCAGCCCGGCGGCGAAAGTGACAGCGTGCTGTTCGGCGATGCCGACATCGAAGTAGCGGTCGGCATGCTCGGCCGAGAAGCGCACCATGCCCGAGCCTTCGCGCATCGCCGGGGTGATGCCGACCAGACGGGCGTCGGCCTTGGCCATGTCGCACAGCCAATCGCCAAAAACTTGTGTATAGGTCAGCTTGCCCGGCCCTTTGGCGGCCTGGATGCCATCGCAGGCGGCGAATTTGCCGACGCCGTGATAGAGGATGGGGTCGTTCTCGGCCAGCTTGTAGCCCTGGCCCTTTTTGGTGATGACGTGCAGGAACTTCGGACCCTTGAGCTTCTTGAGATTTTCCAGCGTCGGGATCAGGGCGTCGAGGTCGTGGCCGTCGATCGGGCCGTAATAGTGGAAGCCGAATTCCTCGAACAGCGTGCCGGGGGCGATCATGCCCTTGACGTGCTCTTCGGCACGGCGGGCCAGTTCGAGCAGCGGCGGGGCGAAGCCGAGCATGTGGCGGCCGGCTTCGCGGGCGGCGTTGTAGGTTTTGCTCGAAGTCAGGCGGGTCAGGATGTTGTTCAGCGCGCCGACCGGCGGCGAGATCGACATTTCGTTGTCGTTGAGGATGACCAGCATGTCGGTATCGACGACGCCGGCATTGTTCATCGCTTCGAAGGCCATGCCGGCCGACATCGCGCCATCGCCGATGATGGCGATGGCCTTGCGTGCTTCGCCCTTCTGCTTGGCGGCGAGTGCCATGCCGAGCGCGGCGGAAATCGAGGTCGACGAGTGGCCGACGCCGAAAGTGTCGTAGGGGCTTTCGCTGCGCTTGGGAAAGCCGGAAACGCCGCCGTGCATGCGCAAGCGGCTCATGCCGTCGCGCCGCCCGGTGAGAACCTTGTGCGCATAGCACTGGTGGCCAACATCCCAGACCAGACGGTCTTCCGGGGTGTTGAAAACGGCGTGCAGGGCAATGGTCAGTTCGACCGTGCCCAGGTTCGACGACAGGTGGCCGCCGGTTTGCGACACCGAGTCGATCAGGAAGGCGCGCAACTCGGTCGCCAGCTGCGGCAACTGCTTGCGCTCCAGGCGACGCAGGTCGGCCGGGCTGTTGATGGTTTCAAGCAAGGAGAAGGCGCTCATTTCAGAATTGCCGGTGGCAGATGAAATCGGCCAGTTGGGTAAGGCGGTTGGCGCGCTCACCAAAACACGCAAGCGCGGCGAGGGCTTCGCTGCGCAGGTCGTTGGCGTAGGTGCGGGCGGCCTCCAGACCGAGCAGGCTGACGTAGGTCGGCTTGTCGGCTGCCTCGTCCTTGCCGGCGGTCTTGCCGAGGGTGGCGGTACTCGCCGTACAGTCGAGAATATCGTCGACAACCTGAAAAAGCAGGCCGGCGCGCTTGGCGAAACGGTCCAGGCTGCTGCGCTCGGCCACCGTCAGCGGGTTGCCGGCCAGCGCACCAAGCAGCACGGCGGCGCGAATCAGGGCACCGGTCTTGAGCGCATGCATCAATTCCAGTTCCGGCTGGCTCAGGGGCTTGCCGACCGAAGCGAGGTCGATTGCCTGGCCGCCGGCCATGCCGCGCGAACCGCTGGCATGGGCGAGCAGGGCGATCATTTCGAGCTGGCGCCCCGGCTCGCCCAGGGGCTGGCTGGCGAGCAACTCGAAAGCCTGGGTTTGCAGGCTGTCGCCGACCAGCAGCGCGGTGGCTTCGTCGAATTCGACATGGCAGGTCGGACGGCCCCGGCGTAGCACATCGTCGTCCATGCACGGCAGGTCGTCGTGCACCAGGGAATAGGCGTGGATCATCTCGACGGCACAGGCGACGATGTCCAGACGGTCGTCGGGGGCGTCGGTCAGTTCGCCGGCAGCGAAGGCAAGTAGCGGGCGTACCCGCTTGCCGCCGCCCAGTGTGGCGTAGCGCATGGCGTCATGCAGGCGGGCCGGAATATTGTCGGCAGCAGGCAGGTGGCTGGCGAGCGCGGCCTCGACACGGCCCTGCGTGGAGGCCATCCACTCGGCAAAAGCGCCAGTGCTCATCGTGCCACCAGACTGTCGCGGTCGACGTCCTTCAACTGGCCATTTTCGAGAACGCGAATCTGCTGTTCGGCATCGGCCAGTTGTGCCTGGCAGAATTTCATCAGCTCCATGCCACGGCGATAAGCGGCAATCGAAGCTTCCAGCTCCAACTTGCCGTCTTCCATGCTGTGGACGAGATTTTCGAGCTCGGCCAGCGCGGTTTCAAACTTCATGTCGACAACGGGCGCTTGATCCATAGGAACCAGATTCTGGAAAACCGACAAAAATACTCCAACAGGGGGCTTTAGGTCAAATTCGGGGCGGGGTAAAATCCCATTCTTTAACCCGCTGGAGGCGTGGAATGTCCGACGTGGCGACCTTGTCCCGTTTGGCCCCCGCAGTTTCCCAACTGCCGGTGGACTGGTATTTCGATGAAAAAGTTTTTGCGCTGGAGAAAAAACTCATCTTCGATGCCGGGCCCGGCTATGTCGGCCACCAGTTGATGGTGCCCGAAGCAGGTGATTATCGCTCACTGGAATGGCGGGATCACGGCCAGTTGCTGCTCAATGGCGGCAACGAAGGCGCGCATGCGGGCAACTGGCAGATGTCGAACGTCTGTCGCCACCGTCAGGCGATCATGTTGCAGGGCGCCGGCCGCTTGCAGGGCAATATCGTCTGCCCGATTCATCGCTGGACTTACGATGCCGGCGGGCAACTGATCGGCGCGCCGCATTTTCCCCAGAATCCCTGCCTTAACCTGAACAAGGCCAAACTGGAGAACTGGAACGGCCTGCTGTTCAAGGGGCCGCGCTCGGCCAATGCCGATCTGGCCGGGATGAAGGTCGCCAACCAGCTCGATTTCACCGGTTACAAGCTCGACCACGTCGAGATGCACGAGTGTAACTACAACTGGAAGACCTTCATCGAGGTGTATCTGGAGGATTACCACGTTGCGCCGTATCACCCCGGCCTGGGGAATTTCGTCACCTGCGACGACCTGACCTGGCAGTTCGGCGACTGGTATTCGGTGCAGCGCGTCGGCATTACCTCGCTGCAGAAATCGGGCTCCAAGGCTTACGAACGCTGGCAGAAGGCGGTGCGCGACATTTACGGCAACGAGGGCAAGACGCCCGAGCACGGCGCCATCTGGCTGACCTACTTCCCGAACATCATGGTTGAGTGGTATCCACATGTGTTGGTGGTCTCGACGCTGATTCCGCAGGACGTGAACAAGACGCTGAATGTCGTCGAGTTCTACTACCCCGAGGAGATCGTCGACTTCGAGCGCGATTTCATCGCTGCCGAGCGGGCCGCCTACATGGAAACCGCCATCGAGGACGACGACATCGGCGAGCGCATGGATCGCGGGCGTTACGCCCTGATGAAGGAAGGTCGCAACGAGGTCGGGCCGTACCAGAGCCCGATGGAAGACGGCATGCAGCATTTCCATGAGTTCTATCGGCGCATCATGCAGGCGCATCTGTAAGCGATTGCAGCGTCACCCAAGGCGCCGGGGTAAAATCCGGCGCCTTGTTCATTTTGAGTCAGCCGCCGATGCAATCCCTCTGGATGCTTGTTGCCAGCCTGCTGTTCGCCTGCATGGGCGTCTGCGTCAAGTTTGCTGCCGCCACGCATTCGGCCGTTGAAATCACCTTCTACCGCAGCTTCATCTCGTTGATCCTGATGTTCGGCCTGGTGCGCGTGAGCGGCGTCGCGCTGGCAACGCCGCACTGGCGCTGGCAAATCAGCCGGGGTGTGGTCGGGTTTTCCGCCCTGTTCGCCTATTTTTACGCCATTACCCTGATGCCGCTGGCCGCAGCCGTCACCCTGAACTACACCTCGGCCATCTTCCTGGCGCTTTATCTGGCGCTGGCTGGTATGCGAATCAGTGCGGGCATCCTCGGCGCGCTGGTTGTCGGGCTGATCGGTGTGGCGCTATTGCTCAAGCCGAGCTTCCATGCCGATCAGTTGCTTGGCGGTCTGATGGGCCTCGGCTCCGGCGTGCTGGCAGGCATGGCCTATTTCAGCGTGCGCGAACTGGGGGCGCGTGGCGAGCCGGAAATGCGCACGGTGTTCTATTTTTCGCTGGTGTCTTCGGTCTGTGCAGGCATCTGGCTGATGTTCAGCGAGTTGCATGCGGTCGACCTGCGCAGCGGCCTGCTTTTGCTCGGTGTCGCCAGCTTTGCCACGGTCGCGCAGCTGGCAATGACGCGTGCCTACACGCGGGGCAAGACGTTGATGTCGGCGGCGCTGGCCTACAGCACGGTGATTTTCTCCAGCCTGTTCGGCGCCATGTTCTGGGGTGAGGTGCTCGATGCCTCGGCCTGGTTCGCCATTGCGCTGATTATTCTTTCTGGCATTGCGGCGACACATTTTTCCCGCGCCAGCCCGGTGGAACAGGATTAAACTCACATCAAACAACACTGGAGATAAGCAATGATCGTCATCGACCACAAACCTCACCGCGTCAGCGTTTCCGTCTTCGGCGAGTTCACGCTGGCCGATTACAAGGAGTTCGAGGAGGTCGTCAATTACAAGGTCAAGTTCGAAGGTCCGGTCGATCTCTATTTCGATCTCAGCCGGATGGCCGATCTGACCATCGACGTGGCGTGGGAAGAGATCAAGTTCTCGCGCGCGCATGCCAACGACTTCAAGCGGGTGGCCGTGGTTACCGAAAGTCAGTGGGTGACCTGGAGCGCCTGGCTGTCGCAGACCTTCGTCAATGCCGATGTCGAGGTGTTTGCGACGAGCGATGAAGCCGAGGCTTGGCTGGAGTCCGAGGATTGAATTACACCACGCTGGTCGACGTCGCCACGCTGGCGGCGCATGCGAACGATGCAAACTGGCGAATCGTCGACGTTCGTCATCAGTTGGCCGATACCGGCTACGGTGAGCGCGTCTATGCCGAGGGTCATGTGCCGGGTGCGGTGTTTCTCCATTGCGACCGCGACCTGTCCGGTGCGATGACTGGCAGCAACGGCCGTCATCCTCTTCCGGCACCGGAGAGGCTTGCGGCCCGACTGGGCGCAATCGGGATCGACGCAACGACCCAGGTCGTGGTTTACGACGATGCGCAAGGCATGATTGCCGGGCGTCTGTGGTGGCTGTTGCGCTGGCTGGGGCATGCCCGCGTTGCGGTGCTCGACGGTGGCCTGCAGGCTTGGCAGGCGGCGAATCAGCCATTGACGCCAGAGCTTCCATCGCTGCCAACGGCAAATTTCGTGGTCAGGCTGAACGACGCGATGGTCGATGCCGACTACGTGCGAGCTTTTTTGCAGACATCGCGCATGCATCTGGTCGATGCGCGTAGCCCGGATCGCTTCCATGGCGAGAACGAAACCATCGATCCGGTCGGCGGCCATATCCCGGGTGCGGTTAACCGCTTTTTTCGCGACAATTTGCAGGCCGATGGCCGTTTCAAGCCGGCCGCCGAGTTGCGGGCGGAATGGCTGGCGGTGCTGGCCGGTGCGGCGCCCGAGGCCGTTGTGCATCAATGCGGTTCCGGCGTCTCGGCGTGTCACAACATGTTGGCCATGGAGATCGCAGGTTTGCCAGGGTCGCGTCTCTACGCCGGTTCGTGGAGCGAATGGTGTGCAGACCGCAGGCGGCCGGTCGCGTGAGACAGGGAGGTTTTGCGTTTAATTAACAGAAGCTTGTCGCAGGTCAATGCAATATTCCGGTACTCGTGCGTTAATGTTTCCGACATATCTTAAAAACGAGAGGAGACATCATGCTGACGCTGCAAGACTGTATCGAGTTGTCGGAACTGAGCGAAGACGAAATCCTCGCCATTGCCGAGCATGAACACATTCCTGAAATGCTCGCCGTCGAAATGGGTAACTATCTCGTCCATTCCCCGAGTGGCGAAAAACGCATCAAGCGCATGATCGTGGATGACATCGATCTTGCAAGAGAGCACGGCAACCTGAAACATGCCGCCATGCTCAAGCGTGTGTTGAAGCATTACGTCGCCGAGCACGCCGGCGCCGCATGAAAGATCGGTCAATTTTTCCAACGAACCGGCCTTTTTCTGGCCGGTTTTATTTTGAATAGCAGGATTCGAACATATGCAAGCTGAACTCCGCATGGCCCTGGTCGACGATCTCGATCAGTTGATCCGTCTGCACGATCGCGAACTCGATGGTGAAACGCTAGCTGCCCTCAAGGCCGCCGATTTTCCCAGCGGCCTTGCGCTGGCACCGGCCGATGATCTGGCGACCCAGGCCTACGGCAATGCAGCTGCCGCGCTGGCAGCCTTACCGGCGAAGCCGGATGCCAAGATACTCGATGAACTGGCTGCCGATTACGCTGCCGTCTATCTCAACAACCGCCTGAGTGCCTCGCCCTACGAGTCGGTCTGGCTCGACGACGATCATCTGGCCTGCCAGCGGCCGATGTTCGAACTGCGCGAAATCTATGCCGCCGCCGGTTTCCAGGCCGCCGACTGGCGCAGCCGCTACGACGATCATCTGGTGCTGCAACTGCACTACCTGCGACATGTTTTGCAGTCTGATGCGGTCGACGGCGAAAAAATGGCAAATTTCATCGACGAGCACATCGGCTACTGGTTTCCCGATTTTGCCCAGCGCGTGGCGCTAGGTTGCGGCACGCCGTTCTATGCGGCCGTGGCCGAACTGACGCATGTCTGGTTGCTGAATTTTCGTGCGTTGCTGGAAGAAATGTATGCCTGCCCGATTCCGTCGCGCGAACAGATGGAGGCGAAAATCAAGCGCAAACTGGCACTCGACAAGGCCGAGATCGCGCCCATCCACTTCATGCCCGGGGCACAGGGGCCGAGCTGGTAACTGCGTGGCGAGCCAGCGCCCAGGCCACATGCTCGCGAACCAGCAAAGCAGGGTGATCGGCGCGGCTGGCTAGCGCCGCTATCACCGACGCCGACGTTGGGGCATTGCCCAGCGCCACCGCGATATTGCGCAGCCAGCGCTCATGGCCGATGCGGCGGATCGGGTTGCCGGCCAGACGCTCGTTGAATTCCGCAGCTGTCCATGCAAACAGCTCGCTCAGGCGGGCGCTGTCCAGCCCATGACGGGGCGAAAATTCAGGATCGCCAAGCTGCGCGAAACGATTCCACGGGCAACAGGTCTGGCAGTCGTCGCAGCCGTAGATGCGGTTACCGAGCAAGGGGCGGAATTCCTCGGGTATGGGGCCGGCCAGTTCAATCGTCAGGTAAGAAATGCAGCGCCGGGCATCGACCTTATAGGGCGCAACGATGGCGCGTGTCGGGCAGGCATCCAGACAGGCGCTGCAAGTTCCGCAATGATCGTCGACGGGCGAATCGGGGGGTAGCGGCAGGTCGCAGTAGATTTCGCCAAGAAAGCGCCACGAGCCTTGTTGCGATAGCAGCAATGTGTGCTTGCCGCGCCAGCCGAGGCCGGCCTGCTGCGCGAAATGTACCTCCAAGACCGGTGCCGAATCGGAGAACACACGGTAGCCGAAAGGGCCGATCAAGCCTGAGATGGTGTCGGCCAGCTTCTGCAGTCGGCCGCGTACGACCTTGTGATAGTCGCGGCCCAGGGCGTAACGGGAAATGGCGGCGTATTCCGGGTCATCGGCAATTTTTGCCCCCGGCAGGTAGTCGACCGCAACCGAGATCACCGTGATCGTTCCCGGGTGCAGTTGCTGCGGGTGGGCGCGCAATTCGGCATGGCGGGCCATATAATCCATCTCGCCGTGACAGCCCGCTGCCAACCACTCGCGCAGCTCGCCGGCCGCCATGCCGACATCGGCGCAGGCGAAGCCGACGGCGGCAAAGCCCAGTTCCCTGCCAGCCTGACGGATGCTGTCCTTCAGCGCTGTTTGATCCTGTATGGAGTCCCTATCGTGCATGCCCCCGATGTTACCGCCGTTTTTCCATTGCCCGATGAGGCTGCGACCCGGCGCGCGGGCGAAGCGCTGGCGCCGGCCTTGCACCCGGGGCTGGTGATTTTCCTCGAAGGCGATCTCGGCGCCGGCAAGACGACGCTGGTACGTGCGCTGTTGCGCGCGCTCGGCCACACCGGGCCGGTAAAAAGCCCGACGTATTCTCTGGTTGAAGTTTACGTAATTTCGAGCTTATACTTATATCACTTTGATTTTTATCGTTTCGAGTCACCCGAGGAGTTTCTCGATGCGGGCTTTGATGAATACTTTACCGATACTGCAGTCTGCCTGGTTGAATGGCCGGAGCGCGCTCAAGGCTGCGTTCCGCCGCCAGACTTGCGGCTGCGCCTTCATCATGCAGGTTTCGGGCGTATCCTCGAGGCCGTGGCAGATACACCGGAAGGGTCGCAATGCCTGATAACGCTACGTTCCGCACTGCCCGGCGACGCCTCCTGCGAACGGCCGGCGCCGCGCTGATTCTTTCCGTCTCGCCGGTGGCCGGTGCCGTTGCTCGTCTGCCGTCCGTGCTGTCGGTGCGAGTGTGGCCGGCGGAGGATTACACCCGCGTTACGTTGGAGCACGACGCTCCGCTCAAATTCACGCATTTCACCGTCGAAAACCCCGATCGCCTGGTGGTCGATATCGAGGGGGTCGAATTCAACAGCGTACTCGACAGTCTGGCGCGCAAGATCACGACCGACGATCCCTACATCAAGCTGTTGCGTGCCGGGCGTTACAAGCCGGGCGTCGTGCGCCTGGTGATGGAACTCAAGACCAAGGTCGCACCGCAGGTATTCGAACTCAAGCCGGCTGGCGAATATGGCCATCGGCTCGTCCTCGACGTCTATCCGCTGACACCCGTTGACCCACTGATGTCGCTGGTCGAAGGACGCAAGGATGCTGTCGAGCCGCTGAAACTCGAGCCCGAGGCCAAGGTTGCCGAAATGCAGCCCAAGAAGTCCGAGCAAATCACCGAAGCGCCGGAAATCAAGACTACGCGCAAGTCCGGCAAGCCGGTGGTCGACCGGCTGGTGACCATCACCCTCGATCCGGGCCATGGTGGCGAGGACCCGGGGGCAGTCGGGCGTGGCGGCACTTATGAAAAGAACGTCACGCTGGCCGTCGCCAAGCGTCTGAAAGCGCGTCTCGATGCCGAGCCCAATATGCGCGCAGTGCTGACCCGCGATTCCGATTTCTTCGTCCCGCTGCAGATGCGCGTGCAGAAGGCGCGGCGGGTGCAGTCCGATCTCTTCCTGTCGATCCACGCCGATGCCTGGGTCAAGCCGGATGCCCGTGGTTCTTCGGTATTTGTGCTGTCCGAGCGCGGTGCGTCGAGTACCCAGGCCAGGCTGCTGGCGCAGCGGGAAAACGAGGCGGACATGATCGGTGGCGTCAATCTGAGTGCCAAGGATCTGTTCCTGGCGCGTACCTTGCTGGATCTTTCGCAGACGGCAACGATCAACGACAGTCTCAAGTTGGGTAAATACCTGCTGGGCGAATTGGGGTCGGTCAATACGTTGCACAAAAACAATGTCGAGCAGGCCGGTTTTGCCGTGCTCAAGGCGCCGGACATTCCTTCCGCCTTGATCGAGACAGCCTTTATCTCCAACCCGGAAGAAGAACGCCGGCTGAACGACGATGCATATCAGGACAAGTTGGCCGATGCCATCGTGCGTGGTGTCCGCCAGTATTTCGTCAAGAATCCGCCGGGACCGAAGGCCAAGCTCGCCAGCATCGCCTGAGTCCAGGCGTTACTGGCCGTGCGCGGTCAGCGCGCCCGATGCCGACAGGGTGTCGTAGCTGGCGATGCGGTTGCGGCCGTTTCGCTTGGCCCAGTAGAGCGCTGCGTCGGCGCGGTCGATCAAGGCAGTCGGAGTGTCGTCTGGCTGCAGGGGGCAATAGCCGATGCTTACCGTCACCCGGCCAACTTCGGCAAAAGCATGGCTTTCGACGCCAAGCCGGAAGCGCTCCAGGGCGCCGACGGCATTCTCCATGCTGGCTGGTTGCAGAACGACGATGAATTCCTCACCGCCGAAACGGAACAACTGATCGTCGTAACGAAAGTTGTCGCGCATCAGTTGGCCCAGCGTAACGAGCACGGTGTCGCCGGTCAGATGGCCGTGTACGTCGTTGATCCGTTTAAAATGATCGACGTCGCAAATTGCCAGCCAATGATGGTGGTTATTGCTTTCGTTTCGGCGCCGGTTGGGAGCATCCGAGTGTGGCTGAAGTGCGTCGCTCGTCGTCTGGCCCAGAATCTCGTACAGATGCTTGTCAAAAGTTTTGCGATTGGCGAGCCCGGTCAGCGTATCGGCCTCGCCATAGTCGAGCAGCGAGATGTGGTGGCCGAAGTATTCCACCAGGCCCATCAGCAGCACGCGGCGGTCGGCGGAAAAATCGATTGAGAGGGAAATGTCGATCAGGTAGATCAGATGATTGTCGGCAATGATTGGAAAAACAATGCGGTCGAGACCGCCGGACGAGATTTCGCGGACAATGGCGCCTTCTTTCTGGCAGCGCAGCAGCAAGGGGTCGTGATCGATCGGCTGGCAATGGCACCGCTTGGGCAAATAGGCGTTATGTGAGAAGCGGCCGTTGGCATCCAGGCCGGCACAGCGAAAGACGATAGATTGCTTGAGGCCCGGGTAGCAGCGATATACGGCAAAGGCCGGCGGGTCGAAAATATCCTGCATCGCATCGACCAGTGCCGTGGTGATCTCGGTACGGTCGCGTTTTGACGAAATGCGGATAATGTGCTCAATCAGCTGGAGCATGTCGTGCTTCGAACCTTGTAGAGCCTAAAGAATGCAATGTAGCAAATTTGGCACTTGTGTGCCGAGTGCTCGAGCGCAGTTTGCGCGCTTGCCGCCCAAGACAAGCGCGGTGCATTACAAGTCGTTATAATTGCCCATTTTTTCGGGCATCAGATGCGGGTTTTTCGCGGATTTTCGCGCCCGGTTGCGGGGCCGACGGCATTGGCAATCGGCAATTTCGACGGCGTACATCGTGGTCATGGCGCCTTGTTGGGCCGCCTGGGTGAGACTGCGCGCCAGTTTTCCCTGCCACCGACGATCCTGACTTTCGAGCCCCACCCCCGTGAGTTCTTCGCCCCGGCTTCGGCTCCCGCGCGTTTGACGACGTTTCGCGAAAAGATCGAGCTTCTGGCCGAGGCCGGTGTCGAGCAAGCCATGGTTTGCCGTTTCAATGCGCTGTTTGCCGCGTTGACCGCCGAGCAGTTCATCGAACAGGTGCTGGTGCACGGCCTGCAGGTCAGGCATGTAATCATCGGCGACGACTTTCGCTTCGGCAAGGGGCGCCTCGGCGATTTTGCCTTGTTGCAGGCAGCCGGTAGTCGGTTTGGATTTGGCGTCGAGGCGATGGGCAGCGTGATGGTCGACGGTGAGCGAGTGTCCAGCTCCGGCGTCCGTGCCGCGCTGGCGACGGGAGACATGGCGCATGCGGCCAGCCTGCTGGGCCGCCCCTACATCATCGACGGTCAGGTTGCACATGGCGACAAGATCGGCCGCCAATTGGGCTTCGCCACGGCCAATATCCGCATCAAGCACAACCCGCTGCCGATGACCGGCGTTTTCGCCGTACAAGTCAGCGGCCTTGGCGACCAACCCCTGCCCGGCGTGGCGAATCTGGGCGTCCGGCCGACGGTCGGCGGCACGCGGCCGCTGCTGGAGGTGCATCTGTTCGAATTCGACCGTGACATCTACGGCAAACATATATCCGTTCGTTTCGTACACAAGCTGCGCAACGAGCAACGATTTCCCAATTTTGATGCCCTCAAGGCGCAGATCGCAGCCGATGCTGCGGCCGCACGGGCCTTTTTCGAGCTGTGAGCAAGCACTATGGCTGATTACAAAGACACCCTGAACCTGCCGGATACGCCTTTCCCGATGCGCGGCGAACTGCCCAAGCGCGAGCCGCAATGGGTTGGCCAGTGGCAGGAGAAAAAGCTCTATCAGCGCATCCGCGAGATCAGCGCCGGGCGTCCGCGTTTCGTGCTGCACGATGGCCCGCCGTATGCCAATGGCGATATTCACATCGGCCACGCGGTCAACAAGATTCTCAAGGACATCATCGTTCGCTCGAAGACACTGTCGGGCTTCGATGCGCCCTATGTGCCGGGCTGGGACTGCCACGGTCTGCCCATCGAGCATCAGATCGAGAAACTGCACGGCAAGAGCATCCCCGCCGACAAGGTGCGCGAGCTTTCGCGTGCCTATGCCGCCGAACAGGTCGAGCGTCAGAAGAAGGATTTCATTCGTCTCGGCGTGCTGGGCGACTGGGGCAATCCGTACTTGACCATGAGCTTCAAGGCCGAGGCAGATGAAATTCGCGCGCTGGGCAAGATTCTCGAACAGGGTTACCTCTACCAGGGGCTCAAACCCGTGAATTGGTGTCTCGATTGCGGTTCGGCGCTGGCCGAGGCGGAAGTCGAGTACGAGGACAAGACTTCGCCGGCCATCGATGTCGCCTTCGAGGTGCATGAGAACCACGCCGCCAAGCTGGCTGCTGCCTTCGGTTTGACCCACCTGCGCGGCCCGGCTTTTGCGGTGATCTGGACGACGACCCCGTGGACGCTGCCGGCCAACGAGGCGGTCAGTGTGCATCCGGATCTGACCTACGATCTGGTCGAGACCGAAAAGGGCGCGCTGATTCTCGTGCGCGAACTGGCCGAAGCGGCGCTCAAACGCTACGGGCTGGAAGGCACGGTCGCCGCCTCCTGCACTGGCGACAAGCTCGACCAGATTCTGCTCAAGCACCCGTTCCAGAACCGCGATGTCGCCATCATCTGCGGCACGCATGTGACCACCGAGGCCGGTACCGGCTTGGTGCACACCGCGCCGGCGCACGGCGTGGACGACTACAACATCGGCAAGAAGTACGGTCTGCCGGTCAATAACCCGGTCGGCAACGACGGTCGCTTCATCAGCACGACGCCGGCGCTAGAGGTTGGCGAACTGGCCGGCAAGAGCGTTTGGGAAGCCAACCCGTTGGTGCTGCAGGAACTCGAAGCGCGCGGTCGACTGCTCTACGAAGAGAAAATCCGGCACAGCTACCCGCACTGCTGGCGGCACAAGACACCGATCATCTTCCGCGCCACCACCCAGTGGTTCATCGGCATGGAAAACCGCAAGGGCGAGGAAGCGCCAACCCTGCGCTGGATCGCCGAGCGCGCCGTCGACGAGACGCAGTTCTTCCCGGCCTGGGGGCGCGCCCGCCTGGAAGCGATGATGAAGACCCGTCCCGACTGGTGCGTCTCGCGCCAGCGCAACTGGGGCGTGCCGATCCCCTTCTTCCTGCACCGGGAGACCGGCCAGCCGCATCCGCGTACCGCCGAGCTGATCGAGCAGGTCGCCCTGCGTGTCGAGGAGGCCGGGATCGAAGCCTGGTTCAGTCTCGATGCTGCCGAACTGCTTGGCGCCGAGGCAGATCAGTACGTCAAGATGAAGGACACGCTCGACGTCTGGTTCGATTCCGGGACGACGCACTGGCACGTGCTGCGCGGCTCGCACGCCGCTCAATCGACTTATCCGGCCGACATGTATCTCGAAGGCTCGGACCAGCATCGTGGCTGGTTCCAGTCCTCGCTGCTTTCCGGTTGCGCCATCGACGGTCGCGCCCCGTACAAGTCGCTGCTGACGCACGGCTTCGTCGTCGACGGCAAGGGCCACAAGATGTCGAAGTCCAAGGGTAACGTCATCGCGCCGCAGCAGGTATCCGATAAGATGGGGGCCGATATCCTGCGTCTGTGGACGGCGTCGACCGATTATTCCGGCGAGCTGACGATTTCCGACGAAATCCTCAAGCGCGTCGTCGAAGGCTATCGCCGCATCCGCAATACGCTGCGCTTCCTGCTCGCCAATGTGTCCGATTTCGATGCCAAGGCCGACATGCTGCCGGTCGCGCAATGGCTGGAAATCGACCGCTACGCGCTGGCGCTGACGCGCGAGCTCCAGGAAAACTGCCGCGCCGACTACGACCGTTATGAATTCCATCGCGTCGTCCAGGCCTTGCAGACTTTCTGCTCGGAAGACCTCGGCGGCTTCTATCTCGACATCCTGAAGGACCGTCTGTACACGACGGCGCCGAAATCGGCCGCACGCCGCTCGGCGCAGTCCGCCCTGTGGCACATCACGCAGAGCTTCGTCCGCCTGCTGGCGCCGATTACTTCCTTCACCGCCGAAGAGGTCTGGCAGGTGCTGGGTGGCAATGCTGATGATTCGGTGATGTTCCAGGTCTGGCACGACCTGCCGAAGCCGGAAGGCGAGGGCGAACTGCTCGCCAAGTGGGCGCTGGTCCGCGCTGCGCGCGCCGATGTGACCAAGGCGCTCGAAGCCCAGCGTGAAGCCGGCAAAATCGGTTCCGCGCTGCAGGCCGCCGTTGAGATCCGTTGCGCCGGCGAGAAGTACGACGCCTTGGCCGCGCTGGGCGACGACCTGAAATTCGTCTTCATTTGCTCGTCGACCGCAGTCGTCAGGGATGATACGGAACAAGTCATCGCGACGCCGCTGGAATATGCGAAGTGCGAGCGCTGCTGGCATGTGCGTGAAGATGTCGGTGCCAATGCCGAGCATCCGACCCTGTGCGGCCGTTGCGTCAGCAATCTGTATGGCGAGGGCGAGGCGCGCAGCTGTGCCTAAGGCGGGGCTCTGGTATGGCCTGGCCGGGCTGGTCGTCGTGCTTGACCAGTTCAGCAAATGGGTCGTGCTGAACCAGATCGAATTCGGCCAGACGATCTACGTCGCGCCGTTCTGGAACTGGGTGCTGACTTACAACCCGGGCGCCGCCTTCAGTTTCCTGGCCGACCAGCCGGGCTGGCAGCGCTGGTTTTTCACGGCGCTGGCACTTGCCGTTGCCGGCTGGATCGCGCTGGAGTTGCGCCGTCACCCGGAACACAAACTGCTTTCGCTCGCCCTGGCGCTGATCATGGGCGGGGCGCTGGGCAACGTGATTGACCGCGTGCGCTTCGGCGCGGTCGTCGATTTCATTCAATGGCATGCCGCCGGCTACTACTGGCCGGCCTTCAACGTCGCCGACTCGGCCATCACCGTTGGCGCCATTTTGCTGGTTTTTTCGACGTTGACCGCAACAGACAAGAAAGAGATTCCCCGATGAGCGACACCGTCCGTTCCGACAGCTATTTGACCCTCCACTACCGAATCACCGCGCTCGACGGCGAGGAGTTCCTGTCCACCTTCGACATGAGCCCGGCCACCTTGCAGATGGGTAGCGGTCAACTGGCCGAAAACCTCGAAAACGTGCTGATCGGCCTGCCTGCACAGGAGCATTTCGTGTTCGAGCTGGAGCCGGAGCAGGCTTTCGGCCAGCACAATCCGCGCCTCGTCGAGCGCCTCGCCCGCAGCGGCCTGCCGGCCGACATGGAACTCAAGGAGAACTCCGTCGTCGAATTCACTGCGCCCAACGGCGGCACCTTCGCCGGCTTCCTGCGCGAACTGGACGCCACGCACGCGCTCTTCGACTTCAACCACCCGATGGCGGGCAAGACAATCCGCTTCGAGGTAAAAATCATCGGAATCATGTAATGCAAATTCTCCTCGCCAACCCCCGCGGCTTCTGCGCCGGCGTCGAACGCGCCATCGCCATCGTCGAACGCGCCCTGGAAAAATTCGGCGCGCCGATCTATGTGCGACACGAAGTGGTGCACAACAAGTTCGTCTGCGATGATTTACGGGCCAAGGGGGCGGTGTTCATCGAGGAACTGGCCGAGGTGCCGGCCGGCAGCACGGTGATCTTCAGTGCGCATGGTGTTTCGAAGACGGTGCGTGAAGAGGCTGACCGGCGCGGATTAAAGGTTTTTGATGCGACATGCCCGTTGGTTACCAAGGTGCATGTCGAGGTCGGCAAGATGCGTAACCAGGCCCGGGAAGTTGTCATGATCGGCCACAAGGGGCACCCGGAGGTCGAGGGGACGATGGGGCAGAGTTCGGACGGGATGTACCTCGTCGAAACGGCAGAGGACGTCAAGAGTCTCAGGGTCGGCACCCCGGGAGCGCTTTCCTTCGTTACCCAGACCACCCTTTCGGTCGACGATGCCTCGGTGGTCATCGCCGCCCTCAAACAACAGTTCCCCGACGTTCAGGGGCCGAAGAAGGACGACATTTGCTACGCCACGCAGAACCGCCAGGACGCCGTCAAGTCACTGGCTGAACAGTGCGATCTCGTGCTCGTCGTCGGCAGTCCGAACAGTTCCAACTCGCGGCGTCTCAAGGAGGTGGCGATTGCCCGAGGCGTTGCCGGCTACCTTATCGACGGCCCGGACGAAATCGATCCTGTATGGCTGGCCGGTAAGCACAATATTGGCGTCACTGCGGGTGCCTCAGCACCGGAAATTCTCGTAAAAAAGGTGGTCGACCGCATCAGCCTGCTGACCGGCGCCACGGTATCCCAAGTGACCGGTATCGAAGAAGGTGTTTCATTTCCACTGCCGAAGGAACTCGCATCGACCTGAGCGAGTTTCAAAGGCCGCCGTTTACCGGCTGACTGGCCGAGGGCTGGCTTTACTACGTAGATCGACCGGTATCCGATCAATCTACAAGACCGGGAGCAAGAATCGAAACGGATTCGTCCTGTCAGTCCGCAACTAGCGTTTTCCTAATATCGGGACCGCATCCGTAGCCTGAACGGGGCCAAAATCGGACATCTGATCGGCGTCGAGGAGGAAGCGCAGTTCCCGTTGCTGAAAAGATTGGCATAGTATCCGGCAGTAGAAGCGATCAGGTTGATGCCTCGGGTTGTGTGGACTCTTCTACAAGCACTTCGATCCGCCGTGAGCTTTTCGTTGCCTTTCCGGCGATTAACGCAGGTGAGAAGCTCGCATTGCGGAAGACTTCCAGAACGCTGGAAAGGTAGTCCTCCGGCAGGGTGTTTTCTTCCACTGCGATCGACTCGGGTAGCCCGAGTTCGTCCACCAGGACAACAAGGACCGCCCGTCCGGGGCCGGCATGGGATTCGAGGGGAGGCAGTTCCCCTACTGCGACAATGCTGGCAGGCCGGTCGTCCGGCGCGAAAGAGGGGGGAGCTTCCTCTGTCGTTCCGGTCTGGACCGACTCTTGCGCATGCTTGCTGCGCAGGGCGCCGGATCCGGTCGAATTGCCAGCGGCTTGTCGAATGTCGGGCAGGCGTTGTATTGCAACAAATGTGATGTCGGGCGCTGGGCGAATATGGGCGGTCATTTCGGGGCGAGGCGGCACAATGATCGACTCGGCCGCTAGCCAGTGGGCGCAAAGCGAGGCAAGCACGGCGAGCATGAACAAATGCTGCGGGCGGCCTTGCGATGGGTTTGGAACATCAGTTGGACGGCAATTGAGCATGCCTGGAAGGGTAGCAAAACGTGGCTGCAGCAAACTGCCGCCTGTCTCCTAAATTCAGCCGCCGGTCCAGATCGGATGACATCCGGGAGGAATGCGCATACGATTCCAATCGGAAGCGGTTGCGCCGAGGATGTGTCGAGAGGCGGGATGGGGAAATGGAGAGGGGAGTTATGGGTACAGGTATCAAGGCGAAGGGCTTCACGCTGATCGAGTTGATGATCGTTGTCGTAATTGTCGCCATTCTCGCGTCGGTCGCGTTGCCGAGTTACACAGATTACCTGCGCCGCTCGCAGATTCAGGAGGCGTTTGCCGAATTGGCGAACTTGCGCATCAGGCTGGAACAGTACTATCAGGACAACCGGAACTATGGGGTCAATGCTTGCGGCGACGCTAACCCGCAATTTAGCTTAAACCTTGGCGGACGCTTCGGCTATGCCTGTGCGCTTGCCAACAACGGTCAGGCTTACACCCTGACAGCGACCGGCGCCCGCGAACGGGCGCTTGGCCACGAGTACACCCTGAACCAAGCGAATAACAGGACGACCACGGCCTTCAAGGGTGCGGCGGTCAACAGAGCTTGCTGGCTGGCTCGCGGTGACGAATGCTAGTTCGATAGGCCGATGACGATGCGACATTCCGGATTCTCGCTGATCGAACTGATGGTCGTATTGGTCATCGTCGGGATCGGCCTGCTCGTTGGCTTGCCGAGTTATGCGAACTGGGTGGCCAACTCCCGGATTCGCAATGCCGCCGAAGCGATCCAGAACGGCCTGCAGTTGGCGCGCTCCGAGGCGGTCAGGCGAAATGCGCGTGTTTCTTTCGTGGTTACCGCCGGTTCGGGCTGGACGGTGGGGTGTGTCGCCGTGACGGCGGAGTGCCCGGCGGCTATTCAGAGTCGTGCTGCCAGCGAGGGAAGCACGGGCGTGACGGTGGTGGTGACCAATTCCGGAACGGCGAATACGGTGTTTTTTAACAGTTTCGGCGCCAGTGTCACGGCTGCTGGAGCGGCAGGGCCCGCCAGGGTCGATGTCGATGTCGACTCGGCGACGCTGGCTGCGGCCGACAGCCGGAATCTCCGGGTAAGCGTTTTTAGCGGTGGAGCGGTTCGCATGTGCGACCCCAATCTGGGGGGCACCGATCCGCGCCGGTGTGTCAATTAAGGGGCACCAATGAGATCTGATGTGTCAGTTCGGCAAGGCCGGGGCGGCGAGGAGGGGTTCCTCCTAATTGAAGTGATGGTAGCCATCCTGATTTTCTCGATTGGGATACTTGCCGTGGTCGGTTTGCAGGCGGTCATGATCAAGAACTCGACAGATGCGCGCTACCGGGCGATTGCCAGTTATGTTGCTGAGCAGCGGATCGGAGAGATCAGGACTTACGTTGGAAATCCCACCTCGCTCAATATCGCGAATTTCTTGGAGAATGCGACTGATATTTCGGGCCTGCTTCCTGCCGGAACGCGGACGGTGACCCAGCCTGTTGCCGGGCGGATCCAGGTGGTCGTCACCTGGCAGCAGCCCGGCTCCGACCAACATCGCCTGACTACGGTGGCGCACATCACCGGGGGAGGGTGAAAGAATGGCGCGTATGGGTTATCGCAGAATGTGCGAAGCGGGCCTCAGCCTGGTTGAGGTCATGGTTGCGCTGGTGGTCGGATTGGTCACCGTGCTCGTCGTGGCGCAGGTCTTTTCGGCTTTCGAAGGCGACAAGCGGACCACGATGGGTGCATCGGATGCGCAGACTGGGGGGGCGCTCGCGCTATATACCCTGCGTCGCCAATTGGTCGCGGCAGGGTACGGGTTGCCGATATTCACCACCCAGAACAACGTCCTGCAGCAATGCCCAACCGACTGTTCCGTCGGCGGCAACAGTGGTCAATGTGTCCAGGGTGCTCCGCTGGGCGGAAACGGAGTCAGCCTGTTTCCGGTTGAGATCGTGGATGGCGGTACCGGTAGCGACACAATCCGGGTGCGTTTCGGTACTTCCCCGCTGGCCGGCGTTCACTCGACCGTTCAGAGTGCGGTCGGCAATGTGCTGACTGTTGATAACAACCAGGCCTGCGCCAACGGCGACAATGTCCTCCTCATGACGCCTCCCAACGGGTGCTTCGTGTCGACGGTGACCGCCCTTCCGGCACCGCCGGCTAGCACCACCATCACCGTCAGCGGCGCTGGCCTGAGCGCGTTCGTTGACCCGAACAAGACCGTGCTTGCCTGCGTTGGTACCTGGACGCAACTTACCTATGCGGTCAATAACGACCGCCTAGAGGTCGCGACCAGGGCCAACGGGGTTACAACGACCTCGCCGGCCATTCCCGACATCGTAAACCTGCAGGCCCAATACGGGGTTTCCGCTGCTGCCAACGATAACGTGATCCGTGAGTGGGTCGATGGGACCGGCGTGTGGGCGAACCTGAATGACGAGGCTGCGGATGTCGCACGGCGTAACCGGATCAAGGCAGTCCGCATCGCGGTGGTCGCCCGCAGCGGGCTGCTCGAAAGGAATAATGTCACCGACGTGTGCAGTTCCCTGACGGCCGCCAACCCGACCGGACTGTGTGCCTGGGAGGGCGTTCCGGTCGGTGGAACCATCACGACGGCGTCACCGGCGCCCGCCATCAACCTGAACCCGAACAACGCCAACCCGGACTGGCAGCGTTACCGCTACCGGGTATTCGAGACCATCATCCCGTTGCGCAACCTCATATGGAACAGAACCTCCCTCTGATCATGGATATCCCCTGCGCTACACCACGCGGCAAAACCGGTTGCGGGGCCGAACGGCAGAGCGGCGCGGTGCTGTTCTTCACTCTGATCGCGCTCGTCGTCATGACCTTGGCCGCCATTGCGCTGGTCCGCTCGGTCGACACCGCCTCGCTGATTTCCGGCAACCTCGCCTTCAAGCAGTCGGCGGCCTCTTCCGGCGACAACGGCATCGAGGCGGCGATGGCGGTGTTGGCACTGCCCCCGAATCCGGTCAACTCGAACCTCAATGTCAGTGCGGCGGCGTCGGGCTACTACAACTCGCTCAATCGCGCCATCGATTTGACGACATTGGCCTGGGACAACAACAACAGCGTCCTGGTCGATGGCGACCCACTGACGGCAGGTGCCCAAGCCAACGATCCCGCCGGGAATTCCGTCCGCTACATCATCCAGCGCGTCTGCCTGCACCCGACGGCGGCGGCTGCCAACCTGTCTTCCGGCCAGACGATCAATGTATCGCTGGCGAACTGCAGCCTGACCGACGCGACCGACACCAGTTCGAAACAGGTCAAAGAGGATCCGCCCCCCCCCGGGGCAGGTTCGCCGATTTACCGTATTACTGCCCGGGTGGCCGGGCCGCGCAACACGGTTTCCTATGTCCAAGGCTTCGTCTATTGAGGACCATGTCATGACCTACCGTCCTGATTCTTCTTCCCGCCAACCGATCGTTGCCGCAGCCTTGTCGGTGCTGTTGTTGGCGCTGTCTCCGCTTGCCTGGTCCGGCAACGTCAACCTCTCCAGCGTCCCGCTGACCACTGCGACGACGACCAAGGTTCTTCCCAACCTGATGTATATCCAGGACAACTCGGGCAGTATGAACTGGGACTACATCCCGGACCGGATCGTTGATGGAAACTACTGCAAGGGCGGCGACACCGGTACCAGCTTCCGGTGTTGCCGAAGCAATAATGGAAGCGCCATCAGCTCTAACTCGGAAGAGAGTGTCTGTAACCCCCGTGATGCAAACTCGACTTACCGTGGGATGCCACCGTTCATCACTTCAACGTTCAATCGCATCTACTACAATCCGGCGCTGACCTACCTGCCCCCTCTCAATGCCGACGGAACGACGAAAACGGTCAGCTTTGGCACCAACTATGGCGCCGTGCCCTATGACGGTTACGATGTACAGGATGACATCGAGATTAATGACAACAACCCGGTCAAGACCGTCAACCTGCCGTCCGGCTACCCGGATGTCGAGTGGTGTACCAACACCAATTACACGGACTGCCTGCGCAACGACAACTACCTGCTGCCCGGTGTTGTCGACGGCAAGAACTACAACGTACAGCACGCGGTAACCGTCAGTACGGGCACCAACCTCTTCGCCACAGGCACGGTGGCCAACCCGACCACGCAGACCCGGACCAGCCGCGGCCCGTTCTACTACGTGGTCGTCCCCGGCGAGTACTGTACGACGGCTGGCCTGACCACCTGTGTGGCGCAGAGTGCGCCCACCACGACGTATTCCTTCCCGGCTTATGTCCGCTGGTGCGACTCCGCGGCGCTGACCAACTGCCGGGCGACCGGCGATACAACTACCTACAGATACCCGCGCTACCCCACGGTGATAACCGCCAACGCAGTTAACGGTTCGAGTAGCGTCGGTCAAATTAGAGTGGATGACGTGCCGCGGGCCAGTGATTCAAATTGCGCCAACGCAACCGTGGGCACTAAAGTCGTGGTCACCGATATCACGCTCAATGGTCAGTCTATTCTGGCCACGAAGCCCTTCACCTACTGTAGCCGGAATAGTGATCAAAATACTCGCAACCGTGGCTTGGTCGATGCAATTATCGCCAACATGGGCAACGGGTTCACCGGATGGCGTGATTCGAACTGGAACCGGACCGTCGAGGTTACGACGCCCGTTGGGGCGACCTACAATAATGCGTCGCTCAATTACAGCCTTACCACCATCGGACTGACGAAAACTCAGGACTTTGCCGGCGGTACAGCGTCGACCGGCGTGGCGGCCGTTCCCGGAAAATTCGTCCGCATCGACATCGCGTCGGGGCAGACCTACGGCGACTTGGTCGAGAACGGAGTCAAGATCATCGACCGCTCGCGTCGGAGCGACTGTACCAACGGCGTTTGTACGTATGCCCAGGAGATGCAGAACTTCGCCAACTGGGTGGCCTGGTACCGCAGTCGGATGCAGATGATGAAGACGTCGGTCAGTCGCGCCTTCCAGACGGTCGACACGCGCTATCGCGTCGGCTACATGACCATCAACAACCGAACTTCGAGTTTCAACAATCTCCAGATTTCCAAGTTCAACACCACGCAGAAGACGAGCTGGTTCGATAAGCTTTTCGCCGCCATCCCCGACGGTAGCACGCCCTTGCGCTCGTCGCTCGCCTTGGCAGGCCAAATCTATGCCGGACAGAAAAGGATCAACAGCGGCGACGAGGATCCCATCGAGTACTCGTGCCAGCAGAATTTCGTCCTTTTGACGACGGACGGCTATTGGAATTCTGACGTTGACGACAACGACAATGTTACTTTCCGGGGACTTGATCCGTTCGGTACGGCCAACGCTGCTCGGATCGGCAACCAGGACGCGTCGCCGACGCCCCGGCCGTCCTTCGAAGGGCCGACGGCAACCTCCAACACGCTCGCCGACATCGCCAAGTATCTCTACGATACCGACTTGCGCGACGCCGCTTGGGCGGGCTACAACGGCACGACGACGGCCGACAATTGCACTGTCACCGCCACGGACGACGACACTGGTGCCAGTTTCACGAGAAACATCTGCGAAAACAACGTGTTTGTGACGTCGACCGACAACAATACGAAGCAGCACATCACCACCTTCACGCTCGGCCTCGGGATCGACGGCAACCTGCAATTCCAGGACGACTATCAGACCACGACGGATACGAATTCCGATTTTTACAAGCTGAGGACCGGGACCGGGTCGCCGACGGTGAACTGGCCGGTGCCGGCCTCCGGTAAGCAGACGACGGTGGATGATCTCTGGCACGCGGCGGTCAACGGGCAGGGGCGCTATTTCAGCCCGAAGGATCCTGCGGAACTGGGCAACGGGCTGGCCAAGGCCCTCGCCTCCATCACCGCCAAGACCGGGGCGGGCGCCGCCGCGGCGACCAGTACGCTGTCGCCGGTATCGGGGGACAACTTTGCCTATGTCGCCAGCTACACGACCGCCAAGTGGACGGGCAACCTCGAACGGCGCGGCATCGACACGGACACCGGTGAGGTTAGCGAAACCGCCGTCTGGTGTGCGGAGTCGATCCTCGCCGGTACCTGCTCCGGCACGCGAAGCTCGGCGACCGTCAACAGCGCGCTGGTCAATTACTGCAGCACGCCGTTGCCGAACTGCCCGGCCGGCAGCACCCGCAACGGCGACAATTGCGAACAGGCGGGGCCGACCTGCCCGAGCGATTTCACACTGGTCGGCACGACCTGCACCAAGCCGGCCTGCCCGGACGGTGGGACCGTCCTCAGCGGGACGACCTGCAGGGCGGAGGTTCCGGCCGCATGCAGCGGAACCCTGCCGACCAAGGTCGCCGCCGCCAGTGATACGCGAACGATCAAGGTTAAGGGGGCCTCGGGGGTACTGGTCGACTTCGATACAGCCTTTGCCACTGCCAACCCGGGCTACTTCGATGCGACCAAACTCGCGAACCTTTCGCAGTGGCCGGCGCTGAGCACCACGCAAAGGGGTCAGGCGGTCGGCGCGACCCTGGTGAATTATCTGCGCGGCCGGACTGGCAATGAGGATGAAGCAAGCAACCCGGTGGCTGATCGCCTGTTCCGGGCCCGGGAGGCAGTGCTTGGTGACCTGATCGAGGCCAAGCCGAGTTTTATGGGCAAGCCGAAGTTCTCATACGGGGACCCGGGCTATGCCGATTACGCCGCCGCGAAGGCCGACCGTTTGCCACTGGATGCCACGGACAATGGTGCCACGGTCTACGCGGCTGCTAATGACGGCATGCTGCATGCGTTCAATGCGAGCAGCGGCCAGGAGCGGTGGGCCTTCATCCCGACGCCCGTTCTTCCCAATCTCTACAAGCTGGCGGATGCAGCCTACGGAAGCAACCATGCCAGTTTTGTAAATGGCAGCCCGTTCGTGGCCGACATCTGCGTTGACAACACGGGCGCCGGTCGGACCTGCGCGACCAACGCGACCGCGGCGGACTGGAAAACCATCCTGATCGGCGGCCTGAACGGTGGCGGGCGGGGCTACTATGCCCTCGATGTAACCGACCCGAGTGCCCCGTCGTTGCTCTGGGAGTTCACCAACGCCAATGACGCCGACCTCGGCTATACCTACGGCAACCCGGTCGTGACCAAGAAGGCCGACGGAACGTGGGTGGTAATCTTCACATCCGGTTACAACAATGGCAGTGGGGTTAGCGGAAACACTACGCAGGGCGACGGCAAGGGTTACCTCTACGTGCTTAATGCCAATACCGGGGCCAAGATCAGCAAGATCGCCACCGCCGTTGGAAGCGAGGGTACGCCTAGCGGGCTGGGCAAGATTGCTGCGTGGGCAGCCAATCTGGACAAGAACAATACCTCTCCATATGTGTACGCCGGCGATCTTCTCGGGAACCTCTGGCGTTTCGATATCAACAACGGAGGAACTTTGCTCAATCCGGGTCAGGTGCTGAAATTTGCCATCCTGAAGGACGCGTTGGGCGTTGTTCAGCCGATCACCGTTCAACCCGAACTAGGTCAGATCAGCGACAAGCGCGTAGTCTTCGTCGGTACAGGGAAATATCTGGAATCAGCGGATTTGACCACGACCCAGCGCCAGACGATCTACGCGATCAAGGATGACGACGCTACGGTCACTCTGGACAATCCCCGGAACGGAACTGGCGCCAATGCAATGGTTCCGCAGACACTTGCGGACAATCCGAGCAACTCGGCTGTCCGCGTGGTTGCCACGCCTGCTACGGTGGACTGGACCCAAAAACGCGGCTGGTACGTCGATCTGCCTGCTGCAAAAACGAACGAGGGCTCTGAGCGGGTGAACGTAACCATGGAACTTGCCCTCGGTATCCTGGCTGTGCCGACGACGGTACCGGCGAGTTCCGATTGCAACCCTGGAGGCTATGGTTACATCAACTATTTCAACTATCTGACCGGTGGTGCCGTTCCCGGTACGCCGAACAATGGCGTCTCCTATCGCGTCGATAACGTCATTGTCGGTGTCAACACCTTGTACGTGGGAGGCAAGCCGGTGTTCCGCCTGGTGACGGCGAACAGCCCGACGCCGAAGAAGTTCGGTGAGGATCCGCCTGCGCCTACGACCGGAGGACAATTCCAGGGCCGGCGCGCGATCTGGCGGGAAATGGTGCAGTAAGTTGACAAGGAGCTTGCCCGCAATGCGGGCAAGCTGTTAGAATTCCACCTTTTTTAGAATTTCATCCAAGGATAACGATGGCCAACAGCGCACAAGCCCGCAAGCGCGCCCGTCAAGCTGACAAGCAGCGCTCCCACAACGCCAGCCTGCGTTCGACCCTGCGTACCGCGATCAAGCGCGTGCGTCAGGCGATCGACGCCGGCGACAAAGCCGCCGCTCAGGGTGTCTTCCAGCAGTCCGTTGCAGTTCTCGACCGCATCGCCGACAAGAAGATCATCCACAAGAACAAGGCTTCCCGCACCAAGAGCCGCCTGTCGGCCCAGATCAAGGCACTGGCTGCGGCCTGATCTTCGCGCGGTAAAAACAGAAAAGGCACCTTCGGGTGCCTTTTGTTTTTGCTACAGTACACATGAAGATATTGCTTGACCAGATTGCCAGAGCAAATGGAGACGTTCCGTGGTAACCCATCAGGACATTGATCGGCGTAGTCTGGCACTACATCGCATGGTCGCGGAGCGGGTCATGGCTGATCCCGCATTGTTCGAGAAAGTAAGAGCGACGCTGATGAGGTGGCGCGAGACGGTTTGTATTGCATCCCAGCCTTATCTGGAGGAGTGGGAGCGCCTGATGAATCAGGGTGTTGAAGCTTGTCTTGCTGTTGCAGTTGAGGATTCGCAGCGGGCGGCCGCATTGCGTCAATCCTCGCCGTTTTCAGGAGTCCTGACCAACCGGGAGCGTTTCAGCTTTTTAAAGCAGTGGCGAAGCGATCATGAAACGCCGGGAACTTGAACATCTGATTCGTGCTGCAGCAGCGGTGACTGATCAGTACGAGATCGTGGTGGTCGGCAGCCAGTCAGTGCTAGGAGCGGTGCCGGATGCGCCCGATGTCTTGCTGCAGTCAAGGGAGGCGGATTGTTATCCGCTTCATCGTCCGGATCTTGCCGATGTGATTGATGGGGCGATTGGAGAACTCTCGCCCTTTGATGAACGATTTGGCTACTATGCCCAAGGCGTGGGTCCGGAAACTGCTATTCTTCCGGCAGGCTGGGAGGGACGCCTCGTCAAGATCCAGAACGAAAACACTGATCTCAAAATTGGCTATTGCCTTGAGCCGCATGATCTTGCGGCTTCCAAACTTGCGGCGGGTCGAGACAAGGATTGGCCGTTTGTCGAGGCGATGCTCCGTCACAATATCGTGGATGGCGGAGTCATTGAAGAACGGATTGCGCTGTTGCCGATTTCCGACGAACATAAGCAACGCTTGTGCAGTTGGGTTGGTGCGAAAAAGGGACTTTAAACCCCGTGCAAGAGGTTATTTCTTGCCGTCGAGCGAGCAGACGCCGTCGATGATCTGCAGGTCATTGTCCTGCGCGAAGTTGAGCATGAAGCGGTAGGCCATCGGTTCGACTTCGCCGAGGCGGCCTTCGACGAATACGGCTTTTTCGCCGTTGTAGTCGCCGGGGCCGACGTAGGGCGAGTACTTCATCTTGCGCTCGGCGCCAAAGGCTGACATGACGCCGCACAGGCGCTCGGCCCAGTCGCTGGGGCGGAATTTCTTTCCTTGTTTGGTGAGGCCAACGATGATAAAGGTGGTCGATTCTGATGTTGTCATTGTTCCACTCTGCTTTGGCGGGCGTTGCGACCTTGTCTTGGCGCATTCTAGCAGAAGCGCCGGAGCTGTGGCAGGTTCGCCCGTGTGATGGAGTGATCAGGCTTGATTCGGGGGCTTGGAAATCGTTCGGTTGCTCAACACAAGCCGCGCTTCTCGTTCTATACAAGGGCTGGTTTTTCACTTAACATTCAGCCTACTGCAACTCTTTCGGGCGATTCCGAACCCGGCGAGTGGCGATCGTTCCGGCGGCATTGGCCGCCGTTTTCGTTTTTTGGGGTTGCTCATGTCGCATGTCATGAATACTTATGCCCGGTTGCCGGTGGCATTCAGCCACGGCCAGGGTAGCCGGATCACCGATACCGAGGGCAAGGAATACCTGGATGCATTGTCCGGGATTGCCGTTTCCACCCTCGGGCACGCCCATCCGAAACTTGTGTCGGCGATCGCCGCGCAGGCCGGGCGCATGCTGCATACCTCGAATCTGTATCGCATTCGCGAACAGGAACAACTCGCCGTCAAACTGGCAGCACTCTCGGGCATGCAGGAAATCTTCTTCTGCAATTCCGGCTGCGAAGCCAACGAGGCGGCCATCAAGCTGGCGCGTTTCTACGGTCACAAGAAGGGCATCGATACACCGACCATCATCGTGATGGAAAAGGCCTTTCATGGCCGGACGATGGCGACGCTGTCGGCCACCGGCAACCGCAAGACGCAGGCCGGGTTCGAGCCGCTGGTGTCGGGTTTCGTTCGCGTTCCTTACGACGATCTGGAGGCGATCAAGGCGGTGGCCGAGCACAACAAGAACATCGTTGCCGTGATGCTGGAAATCGTTCAGGGCGAGGGCGGCATTCATCTGGCTTCCATCGAGTACCAGAAAGGCTTGCGCCAGCTCTGCGACGAGCATGGCTGGCTGATGATCTGTGACGAAGTTCAGTGCGGCATGGCGCGTACCGGCAAGTGGTTCGGTTACCAGCATGCTGGCATTCAGCCGGACATTGCGACGCTGGCCAAGGGGCTGGGTTCCGGGGTGCCGATTGGCGCCTGCATGACCAGTGGCAAGGCGGCGGGTCTGTTTGGGCCGGGCAACCACGGTTCCACCTTCGGCGGCAATCCGCTGGCTTGCACTGCCGCATTGACCACGATCGAGACAATCGAGCAGGACGGTCTGATGGCGAATGCCGAGCGCGTTGGTGCGCTGATTCGCCAGTTGATGGCCGAGGCGTTGGCGGGGATCAAGGGCGTGGTCGAGATTCGCGGTCATGGCTTGATGATCGGGATCGAGCTGGACCGCCCCTGCGGCGAATTGGTGGGCAAGGCGCTGGCCGCCGGGCTGCTTATTAACGTGACGGCCGACAAAGTGATTCGCCTGTTGCCGCCGCTGATCTTCAGCGAAAATGAGGCTCGGGAGCTGGTCGACCGCAGCAGTCCGTTGATCAAGGAATTTCTGGCGGCCTAATCATGGCGATCAAACATTTTCTGCAATTCAAGGATTTCACGCGTGACGAGTTCGAATATGTTTTCGAGCGCACGCGCTGGATCAAGAACCAGTTCAAGTCCTACCAGAAGTACTGGCCGCTGGAAGATCGCACGCTGGTGATGATCTTCGAGAAAGCCAGCACGCGTACCCGCCTTTCGTTCGAGGCCGGCATGCATCAGCTCGGCGGTGCGGCAATCTACCTGAACACTCGTGACTCGCAACTTGGGCGCGGCGAGCCGGTCGAGGATGCGGCGCAGGTGATTTCGCGGATGAGCGACATCGTGATGATCCGCACCTTCGAGCAGGAAATCATCGAGCGCTTTGCCGCCAATTCGCGGGTGCCGGTCATCAACGGTCTGACCAACGAGTATCACCCGTGCCAGATTCTGGCCGATATCTATACCTACATCGAGCATCGCGGCTGCATCCAGGGCAAGACCGTGGCCTGGGTCGGCGACGCCAACAACATGTGCAACACCTGGTTGCAGGCGGCGGAGGTGCTGGATTTCAAGGTGCATGTATCGACGCCGCCGGGCTACGAAATTCAGCCGGAACTGGTTGGCAAGATCGATCCGTCGCGCTTCAAGGTCTTTGCCGATCCGATGGACGCCTGTCGTGGCGCCGATCTGGTGACCACGGACGTGTGGACCTCGATGGGTTTCGAGGCCGAAAACGAAACACGGATCAAGGCCTTCGCCGATTGGTGCGTCGATGGCGACATGATGCGTGCGGCGCATCCGGACGCGCTGTTCATGCATTGCTTGCCGGCCCACCGGGGTGAAGAGGTGACGACCGAAGTGATCGACGGTCCGCAATCGGTCGTCTGGGACGAAGCCGAAAATCGCCTGCACGTCCAGAAGGCATTGATGGAATATTTGATGCTCGGCCGCATCAGCGGCCAGGCTTTGGGTTAATACGAAACAAGGAAGCAGAAATGAGCGACATCAAGAAAGTGGTGCTGGCGTATTCCGGCGGTCTCGACACCTCGGTCATTCTCAAATGGCTACAGGATACCTACCAGTGCGAAGTGGTGACCTTCACCGCCGACCTGGGGCAGGGCGAGGAATTGGAGCCGGCACGCGCCAAGGCATTGCAGTTCGGCATCAAGCCGGAAAATATCTTCATTGACGACCTGCGCGAGGAGTTCGTTCGCGATTTCGTGTTCCCGATGTTCCGTTGCAACACCGTTTATGAAGGCGAATACCTGCTTGGCACCTCGATCGCCCGTCCGCTGATCGCCAAGCGGCTGATCGAGATCGTCAATGCCACCGGTTCCGACGCCATTTCGCACGGTGCGACCGGCAAGGGCAATGACCAAGTGCGCTTCGAGCTCGGCGCCTATGCGCTGAAGCCGGGCATCAAGGTCATCGCCCCGTGGCGCGAATGGGATCTGCTGTCGCGCGAAAAACTGATGGCCTATGCCGAAACCCACGGCATTCCGGTCGACATGAAGCACAAGCAGGGCGGTTCGCCGTATTCGATGGACGCCAACCTGCTGCACATCTCCTACGAAGGCCGTCATCTGGAAGATCCCAATGCCGAAGCCGAAGAGTCGATGTGGCGGTGGACGGTGTCGCCGGAAGCGGCACCGGATCAGGCCGAGTATCTGGAACTGACCTACGAAAAGGGTGACATCGTCGCCCTGAACGGCAAGCGCATGACCCCGGCCGAAGTGCTGGCGACGCTGAACCAGCTCGGCGGCAAGCATGGCATCGGCCGCCTCGATCTCGTCGAAAACCGCTACGTCGGCATGAAGTCGCGTGGCTGTTACGAAACCCCGGGCGGCACGATCATGCTGCGCGCCCACCGCGCCATCGAGTCGGTCTGTCTCGACCGCGAAGTCGCGCACCTCAAGGACGATCTGATGCCGCGCTACGCCAGCCTGGTGTACAACGGCTACTGGTGGAGTCCGGAGCGCATCGCATTGCAGACTTTGATCGACCACACGCAAGCCACGGTCAATGGCTTCGTCCGCGTCAAGCTGTACAAGGGCAACGTCATCGTCGTCGGCCGCGATTCGAAGACCGATTCGCTGTTCGATCCGACCATCGCCACCTTCGAGGACGATGCCGGTGCCTACGATCAGAAGGATGCGGCCGGCTTCATCAAGCTCAACGCGCTGCGCATGCGCATTGCCGCCAACCTGCGTGCGCGCAAGGGCCAGGGCTAAGCGATGGAAAGCGGCACCCTGTTCGGTTTTACCGAGGAGCAACTGGCGGATTTCGGCTCAACCTGGGGTGTCGGTGCCTTCATCCTGTTCATGCTCTTCATCATCGGCGAGATCGCCTGGAAGTCGAAAGCAGGGAAGACGGGCACCTTCGTGCTCTTCTTCGTGCTGGCTTTCGGCATGGTCGGTTTTATCGCCAAATCAGTCATTCAGAAACTCTGGGGTATCTAAATGTCGCAATACGACAATGTTTCCGTGGTCAAGAAGGCCAATGTTTATTTCGACGGCAAGTGCGTCAGCCACACCGTGGTGCTGGCCGATGGCACGAAGAAGACGGTCGGCGTGATCCTGCCTTCCAGTCTGACCTTCAACACCGGCGCGCCGGAAATCATGGAAGGCGTCGGCGGTTCCTGCCGCGTCAAGCTCAAGGGCGAATCGGAATGGACGACCTGGGGTGAAGGCCAGTCCTTCAACGTGCCGGGCAATTCCAGCTTTGAAATCGAAGTCGCCGCTGGCGATGCCTATCACTACGTCTGCCACTTCGGCTGATCGGGAAAAAGCCCGGCGCTTGGCCGGGCCGCGTTGCTTGCCCTTGCCGTACATTGCGTACTGTCTACGGGCAAGCGCCTTGCCCGGCCTGCACGCCGGGCTTTTTTAGGAGTTATCCATGCCTTCCTTTGACTTCACCTCCGAAGCGGACATGGTGGCGTTGAAGAACGCCATTGACGTGACCGCGCGCCAGATCGACAACCGCTACGACTTCAAGGGCACCAGCGCCAAGGTCGAGCTGAACGAGAAGGACAAGGTCATCACCCTGTGGGGCGATTCCGATTTCCAGCTCGACCAGATCAAGGATCTGCTTTTCCCGGCTATGGAAAAGAAGGAGAAAGAGAGCGTCAAGCGCCTGGATCACCAGAAGGTGACCAGCGTGTCTGGCAACAAGGTCAAGCAGGACATGAAGATTCGCGATGGCATCGACAGCGAACTGGCAAAGAAAATCGTCAAGTTGATCAAGGATGCCAAGCTCAAGGCACAGGCCTCGATCCAGGGGGATACCGTGCGCGTGACCGGCAAGAAGATCGACGAACTGCGCGAAGCCATCACGCTGGTGCGCTCGAAAATCACCGATTTCCCGATCAAGGACGGAAATTACCGGGATTGAGTTGAGATAAACCCACCTGTTGCGGTCGACCGCCAAAAAAGGGCAAAAATCAAAAACGGGCCAGAGCGGCCCGTTTTGCTTTCCCGAGGTTCGGACTCAGCGCTGCAAACCCTGAATCCAGACCGAGTAGAGTTGTTCCGACAACTGGCGCATCACCGGCAGGCGTTCACCGATTTCCGCCTGCATTGTCTCCGGCGTTTGCACGCTGGGCTGATCGGCGACGGCAATAGCCTCGTCGGCCCATTGTCCGCACCAGGTGGCGATCATTTCCGGGGTCATCTCGACATGGCATTGCATGCCCAGATGCGGCCCCAGCGCGAACATCTGGTTGGCGCAATGCGCGTTGGCGAACAGCCGCGTGGCGCCGGGCGGAATGCTGAAAGTTTCGCCATGCCACTGGAAGACGGTGCCCGTCTTGCCGGCAAAGTCGCCCAGCCAGTGGCGGGCAATGGCGTGATCCTCGGCGCCGGCCTCGCCCCAGCCGATTTCCTTGACCGCGTTGCGCGTGACTGCGCCACCCAGCGCCTTGCTCATCAACTGTCCGCCCAGGCAGTGGCCGATGACCGGAATGTCACTGGCCGCCGCGCTACGGATCAGGGCGCAAACAGGATCGATCCACGGTAGCGGATCGTTGACGCTCATCGGGCCGCCCATGAAGCAGAGGCCGGAAAAACCGTCGGCCGTATCCGGTACCGTCGCGCCTTCGTCAATGGCGATCAGGCGCCATGGAATCCCTTGTCGCTCAAGGAATATGGCAAAATAGCCCGGACCTTCGGTAGGGGAGTGGCGAAAGATGGCGACTGGTGGCATGACGGTAGGAACAGCGAGAAAATGAAGCGCCATTTTACGCGCTTTGTTTGGGCACTTGGCCTGCTTTCCGGGCTTGCCTGCGCTCAGGAAGTCGGGCTGGCTGGCGTGATGGGCAGCAAGGCCTTGCTGATGCTCAATGGTGGCGAACCGCAGTCGGTCGTCGTCGGTCAGACTGTCGGCGGCGTCAAGCTTGTGGCCATCCAGGGTGATCAGGTGATCGTCGAAATCGGCGGCAAGAAGCGTCCGCTGCGCGTCGGGCAGCATGCTGTCGGCACTGCGTCAGCCGATGGTTCCGGCAAGGTCACGCTGACTGCCGATGGGCAGGGACATTTCTATACGACAGGCACGATCAACGGTACTTCGGTGCGCTTTATCGTGGATACCGGAGCGACCATGGTTTCGCTGGGCGCATCGGACGCCCGCCGTATTGGCCTCGACCCCAGTCGCGGCGTCAAGGGAATGAGCCATACGGCCAACGGCCAGGCGGTGGTGACCAAGATTCAGCTCGATACCGTTCGGGTCGGCGACATCACGCTGCATGGCGTTGATGCCTTGATCCACCAGAACGAGATGCCGATGGCGCTGCTTGGCATGAGTTTTCTGAACCGCATGGAAATGCAACGCGACGGCAGTACCATGACACTGAAAAAAAGATTCTAGGAGAGACATCATGCCGCAACGCGATCAGGAAATTGCCATGCTCAGGCACGAAGTTGAGATGCTGATGGGCGAACGCCAGGCACTGTTGCACGTGGTCGGCGCCTCGGCGGCGCTGATCGCCAGTCTCGACAGCAAGCGCCTGCCGCTCGGTGCCATTGAGGCGGCGGACATGGTGGCGACATCGCTGAACCAGTTGCCCGAAGAAACGCTGCAGGATGCCCTGTCCTCCGTCCATGCCGAAATCGAGGGCGACGCCGAAGCGGCATGAGCGTCGATCTCGAACGCCTGCGCGCGAGCCTGCTACGTGAGCCGGAAGCGGGCGATTTCGTTCAGGAAGAGGGGGGTGAGGGCTTGCCCTTGACGCCGGCTGCCGTCCTCTTTCCCATCGTCCTGCGCGACGACGGCCAGACCGTGCTGCTGACGCAGCGTACCGCTCACCTGAAAGACCACGGCGGGCAGATCAGTTTCCCCGGCGGTCGCGTCGAGGTCGAGGATCAATCGCCGATTCACACCGCCTTGCGCGAGACCGAGGAGGAAATCGGCCTCGCCCGCGAGCATGTCGAAGTGCTCGGCTTTCTCCCCGAATACCGCACCGGTACGGGTTTCCGGGTCACGCCGGTGGTTGCCCTGGTGACGCCACCGTTCGATCTGGCGCTCGACCCCTTCGAGGTGGCTGAAGCTTTCGAAGTGCCACTGGCCTTCCTGCTCGATCCCGCCAATCACAAGCGCCATTCCCTGCATTATCGGGGCGCCTTGCGCCACTTTTTCGCCATGCCCTACGGTGACTATTTCATCTGGGGGGCGACCGCCGGCATGATTCGCTCGCTGACCGAACGCCTTGGACGACACGCCGCATGAGCTTGTGGTATGGTGTCGTTTTGGCACAAGAGCATAAGCCGATACCGGCATTCCCCCGGCATTTCATGAGTTTTCTGTCGCTCATTGCAGTCTTCCTCATCGAGCAACTGCAACCGCTGAACTACCGCCGCGTGGTGGAAGACCCGCTTGTGGCCTGGGCCGACTTCATCGAAGCCCGTTTCAACGCGGGCGAGTACCGTCAAGGCGTGATCGCTTGGTGCCTGGCGGTGTTGCCGCCAGTATTGCTGGCGCTCGCGGTCTATGGCCTGCTCTATTCGCTTACCCCTGTCCTGGCCCTGCTGTTCAATATCGGTGTGCTTTACCTGACCATCGGGTTTCGCCAGTTCAGCCACCATTACACCGAAATCCAGCTAGCGTTGCGCCTGGACGATCTGCCGCGTGCCCGTCATCTGCTGGCCGAATGGCGCAGACAGCCCGGCGACGACCTCGGGGCGCAGGACATTGCCCGGCTGTCTATCGAAACCGCGCTGGTCGACGCCCATCGCCACGTCTTCGGGGTGCTGGTCTGCTTCGTTCTACTTCCGGGGCCCAGTGGTGCAGTGCTTTACCGCCTGGCTGCTGTAGTTCAGGCCCGCTGGCGAGGGAAAAATATTGCAGAGCACAATGATTTCTCCAAGTTCTCGTCCTTGGTTTTCGGTATCATCGATTGGTTGCCGCTACGGGCAACGGCGTTTGCCTTCGCCATCGTCGGCGATTTCGAAGATGCGGTTTATTGCTGGCGCAATCAGGCCGGTCAATGGCCGGATCGCGAACTCGGTATCGTATTGGCCAGCGGTGCCGGTGCGCTCGGTGTGCGGCTCGGCATGCCGCTCGCCGAAGGTGTTGAAGTGAGTGAGGGTGCAGAATTGGGCCTGGGTGACCCGGCCGATGTCGATTTCATGCAGAGTGCCGTCGGGCTCGTCTGGCGGGCCACGGTGTTGTGGATGTTGTTGCTCTTTGTGTTGGAGCTTGCCAGTCTGGTGGGCTGAATAATTTTTATCTGGAGGTTTACATGAGCAGAGATGTTGTCGTTCTGAGCGCAGTTCGTTCCCCTATTGGCGCTTTCGGTGGTTCCCTGGCCGATATGGATCCCTGCGATCTCGCCGCTACCGTGATGAAGGAAGCGATTGCCCGCTCCGCCGTCGACCCGCAACAGATCAACTACGTCACCGTCGGCACCACGATGCCGGTTGACTCCCGTTATGCCTACGTTTCCCGCGTTGCTTCGATCCAGGCCGGCCTGTCGATGGATTCCGTCGCCATGCAGGTTTCCCGCCTTTGCGCTTCCGGCCTGCAAGGTATCGTCACCACCGCCCAGAACATCTTGCTCGGCGATTGCGACTACGGTATCGGCGGCGGCGTCGAAGTCATGTCCAAGGTGGCCTACCTGATGCCGACCCTGCGTTCCGGCGCCCGCATGGGCGACACCAAGGCCATCGACGCCATGGTTGCCGTGCTGACCGACCCGTTCGGCGTTGGCCACATGGGTATCACCGCTGAAAACCTGGCTGCCAAGCACGGCTTTTCCCGTGAAGACCAGGATGCCTTCGCCGTCGAATCGCAGCGCCGCGCCGCTGCCGCCATCGATGCCGGCCACTTCAAGTCGCAGATCGTGCCGATCGTCAAGCAGACCCGCAAGGGCGATGTCGTGTTCGATACCGACGAGCACCTGAAGCGCGGCACCACGATGGAATCGCTGGCCAAGATGAAGCCGGCCTTCAAGAAGGATGGTACGGTTACCGCCGGTAACGCTTCGGGCATCAACGACGGCGCTGCCTTCTTCGTGCTGGCCGATGCCGCCAAGGCTGCCGCTGCCGGCCAGAAGCCGATTGCCCGCATGGTTTCCTACGCCGTTGCCGGTGTGCCGAACGACATCATGGGCGAAGGCCCGATCCCGGCAACCAAGCTGGCGCTGGCAAAGGCTGGCCTGACGCTGGACCAGATGGACGTCATCGAATCCAACGAAGCTTTCGCCGCTCAGGCGCTGTCGGTTTCCAAGGTGCTCGGTCTCGATCCGGCCAAGACCAACCCGAATGGCGGCGCCATCGCGCTGGGCCACCCGGTCGGTTGCTCCGGCGCTTTCATCGCGACCAAGGCGATCTACGAAATGAACCGCATCGGCGGCAAGTACTGCCTCGTCACCATGTGTATCGGTGGTGGCCAGGGTATCGCCGTCATCTTCGAACGCGTCTGATCGCTGCGGTCTTTCAGAAGTTGAAAACCCGCCGGAGCGATCCGGCGGGTTTTTTGTTTGCACCACTTTGAAATGCCATGCACTAATTAGGGGCGTTGTGGCCAGCCACGAAAATGTAATGCCCTGATTCCGTTCGATATTAACCGATGGCATGGAATCTGCTGAAATCCTGCCGAGAGCATCCTCAGCGACGAGTCAAACATGAACTTCTACAACGAAATGATGGACGCCAACGGCGGTGTCCGTGCTCATTACAAGCGTTACGACGATTGGCTGAAGGCGACGCCGCCCGAGCGCATTGCCCGCAAGCGAGCCGAGGCCGATCTGGCCTTTCATCGCGTCGGCATTACTTTCGCGGTGTACGGTGAAGAGGCGGGCAAGGAGCGCCTGATCCCCTTCGACATCATTCCCCGCGTCATTCCGGCGACCGAGTGGAAGTCGCTGCAGTCCGGCCTGCGCCAGCGCGTCAAGGCGCTGAACATGTTCCTCTGGGACGTGTATCACGATCAGGAAATCCTCAAGGCGGGCATCATTCCGGCCGAGCAGATTCTGAACAATGCCCAGTACCGTCCGGTCATGAAGGGCGTCGATGTTCCCGGTGGCATCTATGCCCACATTGCCGGCGTCGATATCGTGCGCGCCGGTGAGGGCGAGTTCTATGTGCTGGAAGACAACCTGCGCGTGCCTTCCGGTGTCTCGTACATGCTCGAAGACCGCAAGATGATGATGCGGCTTTTCCCCGAACTCTTCGCCAACAACAAGGTGGCACCGGTGCAGCATTACCCGGACATGTTGCTGGAAAAACTGCGCGCCGTCGCGCCCAAGGGGGTCAGCGACCCGACGGTCGTCGTGCTGACGCCGGGCGCCTATAACAGCGCCTATTTCGAACACACCTTCCTGGCACAGCAGATGGGCGTCGAGCTGGTCGAAGGGCGCGATCTCTTCGTCAAGGACGAGGTGGTCTACATGCGCACGACGCAGGGGCCGCAGCGCGTCGACGTGATCTACCGCCGTATCGACGACGATTACATGGATCCTAACGCCTTCCGTCCGGAATCGACGCTGGGCGTGCCGGACATCCTCAAAGCCTACCAGGCCGGCAACGTGACGCTGGCCAATGCCATCGGCACCGGCGTCGCCGACGACAAGTCGATCTACCCCTACGTGCCGGACATGGTTCGCTTCTACCTCGGCGAGGAGCCGACGCTCAACAACGTGCCGACCTACATGTGTCGCAAGCCGGACGATCTCAAGTACGTGCTGGCGCATCTGCCGGAGCTGGTGGTCAAGGAAGTCCATGGTGCCGGCGGTTACGGCATGCTGGTCGGACCGGCCTCGACCAAGGAACAGATCGAACATTTCCGCCAGTTGCTGATCGCCAAGCCGGATGGCTACATTGCCCAGCCGACCCTGGCCCTGTCCAACTGTCCGACTTTCGTCGAAGAAGGCATTGCGCCGCGCCACCTCGACCTGCGGCCCTTCGTGCTGTCGTCGGGCGATTGCGTCAGCATGGTGCCGGGCGGCCTGACCCGCGTCGCCCTGACCAAGGGCTCGCTGGTCGTCAATTCGTCGCAGGGCGGCGGTACCAAAGACACCTGGGTTCTGGAGGACTGAACATGCTATCCCGTACTGCCGACCACCTTTTCTGGATGTCCCGCTACATGGAGCGGGCCGAGAACCTCGCGCGCCTGCTCGACGTCACCTGGCAAATGTCGCTGGTGCCGCAATCGCTGGAAGCGGCGAACCAGAACTGGAATGCCATCATTGCCCTGAACAGCCTCGAAGAGACTTATGCGGCCAAGTACTCGACGGTCAATGCCGAAAACGTGCTGCGTTTCATGGTCAGCGATGCCGACAACTATGCATCCATTCATAGCTGCCTGCGTCTGGCGCGCGAGAATGCCCATGCCGTGCGTGGCACCATCACCACGGAAATGTGGGAAACGCTAAATTCGACATGGCTGGAAGCACGCGAGAAGACCTTTGAGCAAATCTGGGGCGCCGGCATCGGCGACTTCTTCGAGTGGGTCAAGATGCGCTCTTCATTGACGCGCGGCACCACGCTGGGCACGCTGTTGCAGGACGAGTCCTACAACTTCATCCGCATTGGCACCTTGCTGGAACGGGCAGACAACACGGCTCGCATTCTGGACGTCAAGTACCATGTGCTGCGCACGCATGAAGACGAAGGCGCCACCGATTTCTACGAATGGGGCGCGCTGCTGCGTTCCGTCTCGGCCTTCGAGGTCTATCGCAAGGTATTCCGCGATGTCATCACGCCGGAGCGTGTTGCCGAGTTGCTGATCCTCAACAAGGACATGCCGCGCTCGCTGCATTTCTGCATGAACGGGGTGGTCAAGAATCTCGACCTGATCGCCAACCGCCAGTCCGGCGAAACGACCCGTCAGGCGGGCCTGTTGCACGCCCAACTGCACTACGGCCGGATCGAGGACATTCTGGAGCACGGCCTGCACGAGTGGCTGACCGACTTCATGGATCGCATCTACATGCTCGGTGATGGCATCAGCAAGGACTTCCTGGTACCGATGTCGGAAGCCGCATGAGGACAGTGGCATGACGTACTGCGTGGCCATGCGTCTCGACGCTGGCCTCGTCTTTCTTTCCGACTCGCGCACCAACGCGGGCGTCGATCACGTCAACACCTTTCGCAAGATGCACGTCTTCGAGAAGCCGGGCGAGCGGGTGCTGGTGCTGATGACCTCGGGCAACCTGTCGATCAGCCAGTCGGTCGTCAACACCCTGCGCGAAAAACTGGAGTCTTCGGGTGGCACCAACCTGCACAAGGTCAGGAACATGTTCGAGGCGGCCAAGCATGTCGGCGACTGTCTGCGTGAGGTGCATGACCGCGATGCCGAGGCGCTACAGAAATTCGGCCTCGACTTCGCTTCGTCGCTGATCATCGGCGGTCAGATCAAGGGCGAGGAAATGCGCGTCTTCAACGTCTATGCGGCCGGCAACTTCATCGAAGCGACTCGCGAGACCCCGTATTTCCAGATCGGCGAATCGAAGTACGGCAAGCCAATTCTCGACCGCGTCGTCGGGCCGCAGACCTCGCTCGACGAGGCGGCCAAGTGCGCGCTGATTTCGATGGATTCGACCATCCGCTCCAATCTTTCGGTCGGTCTGCCGCTTGACTTGGTGATCTACGAAAAGGATGCGCTGCGCATTGGGCGCCACGTCAACATCACCCAGGACAGCGCCTATTACGGGCAGATCCGCAAGCAATGGGGCGCCCATCTCCGTCAGGGGTTCGCAGAACTGCCGGACCCCGACTGGAATACGCTTTAGTTTCCTGCGGCTACCAGGCGCGTGCGCCCATCAGGTATTTGCGGGTTTCCTTTGCTGCAGGCTCGGGCGTTGCACCTGTCGGCAGCGGGATGGCGGACTCGGCGACGGTTTCGGGGGCTGGTTCTGCCGGCAGCAACAAGTCGCGCAAGCGCAAGACCATCACCAGCAGCTCTTCGTCGAGCGCAGCCTCTTCGATTTCCGCCAGCCGCTGACGGGCGTAGGTCGGGTTCCGGCTGAGGCTTTCCAGATCGACCGTCTCGCCAAGCGAGCGCTTCACCTGCAGTTTGAAGCGGGCCAGTAACTGCGCGGTTTCCATTTGCTTGTTCATCGACACAATTTCTCCTTTTTATTGCACAACATTCCCGTTGGGGCGGGTGAGGTTGCACAGCGAAAAGTGTGCCGGGCACAAGGCTTTGGGGCGCCCTATATAAATCAGTCGCTTACGCAAAAAACCATGCTAAGTATATGGTTTTGTGTGAAATACCATGGTGCAGCAGGGTGGGACGGCGTTCATTTTTGGTGCGTTGCAGCAGGGGGCCTACAGCATGCCGCGTTCGCGAATGAAGGCGATGACGGCGTCCAGTCCGTGGCCGGTCTTCAGGTTGGTAAACACGAAAGGGCGTTCGCCACGCTGCACCTTGGCATCGTGCGCCATGACTTCGAGCGAGGCACCGACCATTGGCGCGAGGTCGATCTTGTTGATTACCAGCAGGTCGGATTTGGTGATGCCCGGCCCGCCCTTGCGCGGAATTTTTTCGCCCGCCGCCACGTCGATCACGTAGATTGTCAGGTCGGAAAGCTCGGGCGAGAAAGTGGCCGCCAGATTGTCGCCGCCGGATTCGACGAGGATCAGTTCGACAGCGGGAAACGCCCGTTGCAGGCGGTCAATCGCTTCCAGATTGATCGAGGCGTCCTCGCGAATCGCCGTGTGCGGACAACCGCCGGTTTCGACGCCGATGATCCGTTCCGGTGCCAGCGCCGAGTGATTGACCAGAAATTTGGCATCCTCGGCAGTGTAGATGTCGTTGGTGACGACGGCCATGTCGATCTGCTCGCGCAGGGACTGGCAGAGGGCGAGGGTCAATGCTGTTTTGCCGGAACCGACGGGGCCGCCAATACCGACACGCAGGGCTTGTTTGCTCATGGTTTTACGATCTGAAGAGACGTGAATACTGGGTTTCGTG
>ERZ1645187.256-NODE-256-length-51831-cov-112.520840_pt1 | contig 51831 bp, 47 predicted proteins | sample MGYA00575352_ERZ1645187 | MGnify/ENA primary metagenome ERZ1645187 (study PRJEB40837, sample SAMN11349314) | freshwater sediment metagenome | isolation source: river sediment | host: Sediment | place: India: Wazaribad , New Delhi | collected 2017-02-21 ... | reverse complement strand
CAGCGGCCCTGGCGAGCCTATCCACGGCCTCGTTCAGCGGGTGGCCAGAATGCCCTCGGATCCACTCGAGCCGGACCCACGAGCCCCTGTAGAGCGCTCCGAGGCGTTCCCATAGGTCGATGTTCGCGACGGTCTTTCGAGACGCTGTGCGCCATCCCGAAGCCCTCCACCGTGGGAGCCATTCGTCGAGCCCTCGGACCACGTATTCCGAGTCCATGAACAGCACGGCGGGAGTGTCCGGCCCGATCGCCTCCAGGGCATTGATCGCGGCTACCAACTCCATGCGGTTGTTCGTCGTCTCCTGTGCCTCCCCGGTCAGTGGGCGGCGGTAGTTCCCGTCCCGATCGTAGATGAGGACCGCCCATCCTCCAGGGCCGGGGTTTCCGAGGCAGGAACCATCCGCATAGGCGGTGGTGGTCGCCTTCGTGGCGTAGGTCATCGATCCCGGCGACACGGTGTCGTGCCGTCCCAGGTCGGTTGTTCCGTTCAAGGTGTAGTTCTCCGTTCATGTAGATGTGATCGCCTTCCTCGTAGTACGGGCGATCGTTCGTTCTGGGACTCGGCAACCTTTCGATCGCCAAAGTTACTTCATGTCATCGCCGCCCATTGGGCCGGTAGAAATCCTCCTGGCTCAGGCTGGAGTTCCCTGTCGGGGCACATCCTGCTGCTTTGAGTATCAGAAGGAATACCGTACATGCCGCAACTGCTATGACGATGAACTTGGTGAAGCTGATATCTCTCTGCATAGAGAACCCTCGCGTCGTGGTTTCGGCAAGGGTACCCGCGCTGGCCGTTCCCATCCACTCGACAACTGCGGGTTATTGCTGCGGCTGCTTGTCACGCGGGGCCGATCCGTCTCATCTTGGGACTCGGGTGGTTATGTGACCGCCCCCACCTCCTCAGAACTCCACCACGACCAAGGGTCCGCAGGGGCGGGGCTCCGCGTCGTCCCGTTCGAGGAAGCAGACACGACCGTTCCCGAACCCGAGCGCGTATCCGTACTCGGTCTTCAAGACCTCCCACGGGTCCGGGCAGGGGCAAGCTGCACCACGAGGAACGATAGTGAGGGAGCCAAGGCGGCGGATCGAAACGTAGAGCATGTTGGTGATCTCCTCTTTGATGAGGTTAAGTAGATCACATGTTCGTCCGAGTTCTTCCAATCGAAAGTCCCGATGAACTGACCATGAGAACCGATCACCAGCGGTCATTCATTGCCATTCATCAGGTATACGACTAGAGTTGTACTCGATTTTGTCGATCGCCCGGGAGAGTATCGCGTGGGGAAGTGCGCTGTTACCGCTCCGTCCGTATCTTCGACTGACGCGTCCGTCGTTCATGTGCCCCATGATCGCTTCGCGGGTTTCTTCGTCGATCTCCGCGAGGCGGCAACTTGCCGCGAAGGAATGGCGAAGGCTGTAGAATGACTTCCGCTCGTCGGTGATCTTCACCGTCCCTCGGAGGAAGCGTGACATCCACTGAATGAACGGCGCGATCGGGTCGCGGCCATCCGCGCCGGTCATCGCTTCGCGGAATAGCGCCGCATTGGCCCCCCGGTCCTCTTTCACGGCCTCAACATGAGCGATGAGCCCCAATTCGACGAGCCGCCTGTGTATCGGGACGTGCCGGATCGATGATCTCGTCTTCACCCGACGGCCGTCCTCTCGGTTCACCGAAAAGAACCACCGGTCGCCGTCCTGTAGAACGTCCTTCACTCGGAGTTGGCCGACTTCCGCTGGGCGACAGCCGCTCCAGAGCATCATGAGTGGTATCATGTGCCGGGCCGGTCCGAATTGCCTACCGGAGGTGTCTGCGTCGTCCCTGAGTGCCTGGAACAACGCCGTAATTTCGTCCGAGGTGAAGGAGTCCTTGCCGTTGTCCTCCTCCGGGTCATCAGCCGTCAGCCCGGCGAAGGGGTCGCGCCACGCTTCGGGTGGTCCAAGGCGTTCTTCCTTGGCTGCATCGTTGATCGGCGCTTGGAGCATCCGCAGCTTCTTGGCGACCGAGTTGGGGTTGGGCCTCGGTCGATCTGGATCGCCGCGCCCAAGCGCTGCCAGCGCCGGGAGGGACAACTTGCGTTCCTGCTTCGATAGTCGGGTTGGGACGACGAGCAACGCATCCCGGAATTCTCGGACCTGTCGGGAGGTGATCTCCCGCACGGGCACGTTGCCATGCAGTTCGCCGAACCTCTTCGCAGCCTCTTCGGCCTCCATCAATGTCCGTTCCCGAGGGGGAGAGGGACGCTTTCGCCAATCGTCCAGGGCCTCTCTGAGTGTGTAGCGGTTCACCAACGGGTCGGTGATCGCAGGTGTCGGGACGACTTGTCCCGCCCCCCGCTTGAGGATGCCGTCGAGCGCGATCAGCCGGGCATGTTGGATACGCCGTGCCAGTTCGCGGATCACTTCGTCGTTGCTATCGTCGCCTCCGGTCGCCCGTTGGGCGATCGCTTTGGCCTCGTCCAGATGGGCGGACGCATCGCCCCTACCTGCGGCTTCCCGTTCTTTCTCCAGGGCGAAGCCGATGATCTCGTGGTAGGTCGCTGCCTCCTTAACCGACATGCCCATGCGCGGTCTCTCGGCTTCCCGAGGAGGCATGGGGATGCGGAGGGCTTCCGGCTTGCCGATATCGTGAACGGCCTCCAGTGCCGTTCCCACGGCCTTGCCGAAGCCCTCCCGACGGTTCGCTTCGTCTGCCTGAAGGATCGTTGCCGAGAGCCATTCCCCCCAGTTCTTCAGATCGCTTCCTGAGAGGTGCGTCGGCGACACGGCCACCCCCTTGGCACCTTCTCGGCACATGCGATCTCGGGCTTCCTCCAAACCGCAGCCCCACTCCAGCGCCTTTTCGGCAGGTTGTATGAGCGTCGCCTCGACTTCGAGGTTCTTCGCTGTGGCCCGCCGCTTGGCTTCGTTGAGTACCTTCGTGTCGAGCGAGCACCAGAGCACCTCTTTGCCTACGATCGCGACGAGTGGTGTCGGGACGCGTCTGCGGTAGGCGTAGGTGCCGGAACTGCGGCGATGAAGGTAGGTCTGCGCGGCCATGTCAAAGCCTCGTGTGAGCGGGGTTGTGTAGCACCGCACCCATTCCAAGCCATTGATATGCCGAGATGATCGCCACTTCAACGAGTTAGCGAAAAAGTGGCGCGCCCTACGGGAGTCGAACCCGTCTTTGCAACGTGAAAGGCTGCCGTCCTAACCGATAGACGAAGGGCGCTCACGAGGCGGCTTCTTATATGGCTTCGACGGAGGGGGCAAGTCCCGATGCGCGATCGGATGGAACGTTGCGACGGGCTGTGGATGAACGCCGCCGCTCATGCCCACCGCCGGGACCGCGCGATGCTCGCGCCTCGGCCGATCCGCTGCACATTGTGACGCGAGCCGGCTTTCGACCGGGCCTTGCGTGGCATCGCTTGCATCGCCGGCGCCGATGGGGGAGAGGATCGACCCCGTCGACGGCACACCCGCCGTCGGCGGACCGAGCGAGGGGCCATGGGCGAGATCATCCGCATCGAGGATCCCGAGGATCCGCGAATCGCCGACTATCGGACGGTGCGCGAGCGCGATCTCGTCGGGCGGCAGGGGCTGTTCATGGCGGAAGGAGCGGTGGTGCTCGCCGTGCTCGCCGCCTCGTCGCGGCATCGCGCCGTTTCGCTGCTGGTCGACGAACGCCGCCTCACCGGTCTCGCCGAGCCGCTCGGCCGATTGGGGCCGGACGTGCCCGTCCACGTCGCCTCGCGGGCGGTGATCGATGCGGTCGCCGGCTTCCCGCTCCATCGCGGCATCCTGGCGATCGGGCGGCGGGAGGAGCCGGTGGCGCCGGAGGCGCTCGTCGCCTCGCTCGGCCCGCGGGCGGTGGTGGTGGTGGCGGTCGGCCTGACCAATCACGACAACATGGGCGGCATCTTCCGCAACGCCGCCGCCTTCGGCGCCGACGCGGTGCTGCTCGATGCCGAATGCTGCGATCCGTTCTATCGCAAGGCGATCCGCGTCTCGGTCGGCCACGTGCTGAACGTGCCGCAGGCGCGGCTGGGGCGCGGCGAGGATCCGGTGGCGCTGCTCGCCCGTCGCGGCTTCGAAGTGCTGTCGCTGTCGCCCGCTGGCCGCGAACGGCTCGTCGACGTCGAGCGACCGGCGCGAGTGGCGATCCTGCTCGGCAGCGAGGGGCCGGGCCTCTCGCCCGAGGTGCTGGCCCGCACCCGCGCCGTGTCGATCCCGATGGCGCCGGGGGTCGACAGCCTCAACGTCGCGGTGACCAGCGGTATCGTGCTGCATCACCTCACCGCGCGCGAGCCGCACGGCGGCTGAGCCGGCGTCAGGCCCGGACGGCCGGGACGATGTGGACGACCCGGTAGCCGCGCGCCTTCAATTCACGCAGCAGCGCCGGCACCATGGCGGCGGTGTGGGCGTGGATGTCGTGCAGCAAGAGGATGCCGCCCTGCTTCTCCTCGAGCCGGCCGAGGACCTGGGTGAGTAGGGCCTCGGACGTGATCTTGGTCCAGTCGGAACCCCAGAAGTCGGCGCCGAACACCCCGACCCCTTCGGCCGCGAGCCAGGACGACAGCTCCTTCGTCGGGGCGAAGCCGGGGAAGCGGAAGAACGGCGTCGACGGGCGCGCCTCGGCGCGGCCGACGAGGATGCGGTCGACGGTCTGCCACCCCTTCTCGATGTCGGCGCGACCGCGATTCAGCGGCACGGTGTTCATGATCACGTGGGTCATCGAATGATGGCCGATCGTGTGCCCCTTCGCGGCGATGCGGCGCAGCTGATCCGGATGGGAGGCCGCCATCTGACCGACGACGAAGAAGGTCGCCCTGACGCATTCGGCCTCGAGCGCGGCGAGCACGCGGTCGGTGGTCGGCCCGGCCGGCCCGTCGTCGAAGGTGAGCACCACCTCCTTCGGCGCCAGCGGCAGCGTCTCGCGGTAGCTCTTGGTGCCGACGAAGAGGCCGCCCTCGGGGATCGCCACCTCCATCACCCGCGCCACCCCGAGCGCGTCGGGGCGCGGACAATCGGCGCCGGCGACCGGGGTCGCCATCGCGGCGAGGAGGGCGAAGGGGGCGAGGCGGCGCATCGGAAGTCTCCGGAGATGCGAAGACGCCGCCGGAGCGGGGCTCGGCGGCGTCGGGGATCACGATCGTGCGGTGCGGCTCACCACAGACCCACCGCCGAGGCGACGCCCCGGAAGGAGGCCGCGGTCGAGGAGAACCAACCGTCCTCGGCCTTCGGGCGGGCTGGCAGCGAGCCGGTGGTCATCGGGTCGGCCGACACCGCACCGACGAGCGCTGCGCTCTGCACCGGGGCGTCCGCGGCCGACGAGGCGGTCTTGGCGGCGTCGTAGGACGGCAGCGCCGCGGACGAGCTCTGGCCGGTGCGGCCGGCGCCTTGCTGGGCGAGACGTTTGGCGGCGTCGAAATTGGCGAGATCGCGCTGTTCGACCGGCACGGTGGTCTCGGCGATGGTCGGCAACACGCCCTGGATCGGTCCGCTGATCAGCTTCGGCGGCGCCTTCTTCGGCACGATGTGGACGATCTTGAAGCCGCGCTTCTTCAGTTCCTTGAGCAGCGGGCCGACGATCGAGGACGACGAATCCTTGATGTCGTGCAGCAGCAGGATGCCGCCCTGACGGGCTTCGAGCTCGGAGAGCGCCCGGTTCATCACGTTCGGGCCGTCGGCCAGCGTGATGTAGCCCTTGAGCCAATCGTTGCCGGCGGCGTCGATGGCGTAGACGCCCATGTCGAGCCCGTTGAACCACTCGTTCAGCGCCCGCGAGTTGAACAGGCCCGGATAGCGGAAGAACGGCGTCGCCGGCGCTTCGCCGGCCTTGCCGTAGAGGATCTGGTCGACCGTCTGCCAACCGTCCCGGACGTTGGCCTGGGCCTTGTCGAGCGGCCACTTCACCATGTTCAGCGGGTGCGTCATGGTGTGGTAGGCGATGGTGTGGCCGGCCGCGGCGGTCTTGCGCAGCGTCTCGGGATAGGCCTTGGCCATCTGCCCGACGATGAAGAACGACGCCCGGGTGCAGTCCTTGGCGAGCGCGTCGAGGACGCGTTCGGTGCGTCCGGCCATCGGGCCGTCGTCGAAGGTGAGGACCACCTCCTTCGGCTCCAGCGGCAGGCGGGTGTGGTAGGTCTGGCCGACGTAGAAACCGCCCTCGGTGTCGACCTTCATGACGCGCGACACGCCGATGGCGTCCGGGTTGCCCGGGCAGGCGGTCGGCTTCACCGGTTCGAAGACGTGGGCGTGGTCCAGCGGCTTCACCTGACCGGTCATCTTGGCGAGCAGCGCGGCGCGCGCCGCGGTGGCGTCCGGCTTCGGCGCCTTGGCGGCGGCGGCGGTCGCGGGCTTGGCCGCCGGGTTCGCGGGCTTGGCGGCGGCGGTCGCCGGCTTCGCGGTCGCGGCCGAAGGCTTGGCCGCGGGCATCCCGGGCTTGGCGGCGGCGGCAGTCGCGGGCTTGGGCAGCGGCTTCGCCACGGTTCCGGTGGTCGTCGGCTGGGCTGGCTTGGTCGGCGTCGCGGCGGCGACGGGCTTGGGCAAGGGCGCGCCGAGCTGCATCGGAGCGCTCTGGGCATGCGCCACGGCGGTCGCGGCCAGGAGGGCCAGCGAGCCGGCTCCGACGACGGTGAGATCCCGCAGGAACGTACGGCGCATGTCGAACTCCACTTCGGCGAAACCGGGAGGCATCCCGCGTCTCGTCTCGTGTCCACCACGTCCTCCGCGGACCGGACGGCCGCCTCGGGACAACATACTGATCACCCCACTCGGTTCGTCGGCGTCCGGTCTCTCGTCGGGGACCATCGATGCCGCGGACGTGCCGGGTGAGGCAAGATGTCGTTAACCAATCTAGGGCCGTTTTCTCAACGGCGAGTTAACGAGGTCACGCCTTATGCGATCAAGGTGGCGGATCCGTGGCCGAAGCCGCCGACTTTCGGCGGGTCGAACGATCGAAACGAGCGCGATCGGCGGGACCGTCGTCGCAGGAGGGGGAGGGAGTCGTTTTTCGGCTGGCCTCGGCGCGCGCGCGAAGCTAGATCTCGGCGCGACCGAATCCCGGACGGCGCCGGCGGGAGATCAGCGTGAGCGAACGAGACACCACACCGACCGGCGTCGAGCCGGAGGCCCCGCCGGGTGTAGCGGCGGAGGCGGTCGATGCCGCAGTGCAGAGCGAAGCGCCCGCGCCCGCATCGGTGCCCGAGGTGCGCGACGAGGACGGCGATCTCACCCGCGAGTTCCTCGACGCGGTGGCCGCGGCGATCGAGGCGGAGGACGTCGAGCGCCTCCGGGTGCTCGCCGGCGACCTGCACGAGGGCGATCTCGCCGACCTGATCGAGGCGCTCGACGCCGACGAGCGCCCGGGTCTGGTGCGCCTCCTCGGCGACGACTTCGAATTCTCCGCGCTGGTCGACCTCGACGAGACGGTCCGCGTCCAGCTCATCGACGATCTGCCGCACGAGACCGTCGTCGAGGGCGTCAAGGACCTCGATTCGGACGACGCGGTCTACATCCTCGAAGACCTCGACGAGGCCAAGCAGGACGCCATCCTCGAGACCTTCCCCGTCGCCGAGCGCCTCAGCCTGGAGCGCTCGCTCGACTACCCGGAAGAATCCGCCGGCCGTCTGATGCAGACGGAGTTCATCGCCGTGCCGCCGTTCTGGACGGTGGGGCAGGTGATCGACTACTGCCGCGAGACCGAGGATCTGCCGGACGACTTCTACGAGATCCACGTGGTCGAGCCGTCCTTCCGGCTGATCGGCACGGTGGCGCTCGACAAGATCCTGCGCTCCAAGCGCCTGATCCCGGTCGGCGACATCGTCGACGAGGTGCGGGTCACGGCGCGGGTCGACGAAGACCGCGAAGAAGTGGCGCTGCTGTTCGAGCGCTACGACCTGATCTCGATGCCGGTGCTCGACGAGGGCGACCGTCTGGTCGGCGTGGTCACCGCCGACGACGTGGTCGACGTCGTCAAGGAAGAGGCCGAAGAAGACCTCCGTGCGCTGGCCGGCGTCGGCGACGAAGAGATCTCCGACACGGTGTGGTACGCCACCCGCAACCGCTTCACTTGGCTCTTCGTCAATCTCCTCACCGCCTTCCTGGCGGCGAGCGTCATCGGCCTCTTCGAGGACACCATCGCCAAGATCGTCGCGCTCGCCGCGATGGGGCCGGTGGTGGCGGGACAGGGTGGTGTCGCCGCCACTCAGACCATGACCGTCGCGGTGCGCGCCCTCGCCACCCGCGAGGTCGGGTCGCTCAACCTCGCCCGCTTCGTCAATCGCGAGGTGATGGTCGCCTTCCTCAACGGCCTCGCCTTCGCGGTCATCGTCGGCCTGTCGGTGTGGGGCTGGTACGGTCAGGCGCAGCTCGGCATGGTGGTCGGCGGCGCGATGGTGCTGAACCTGATCGCCGCCGGCCTCGCCGGGGTCGGCATCCCGCTGGTGGTGGAGAAGACCGGCGGCGATCCGGCGGTGATCTCCGGCGTCTTCGTCACCACGGTCACCGACTGCGTCGGCTTCTTCGCCGTGCTGGGACTGGCGACCTGGTGGTACGGGGTGGCGTGAGCCGCGCCTCCCGCGCCGGCGCCGACCGTTTCGCGCCATCGATCGCGATGTCGAAGGCCGCCATTGAATTCACATATGAGAAAACACTAATATCGTCGTCCCGCCCCTCGACGGGCGGGCAACGAACACACGACGATAGGGAAACGCCATGGCCTACGAATTCGAGGGACGCACCATCGACACCACGTCGACCGGGTATCTCACCGATCCCACCGAGTGGAGCGAGGGGCTCGCCGCCCACATCGCCGGGCTCGAGCAGATCGAACTGACGCCGCGCCACTGGGACGTGATGAACTACCTGCGCGAGGAGTTCTTCGAGAACCAGAACCAGCCCAACACTCGCACCATCATGAAGGCGATGTCGGACACCTGGGGCGAAGCGGTCGACCAGCGCTCGCTCTACGATCTCTTCCCGCTCGACCCCTCGAAGCAGGCCGGCCGCATCGCCGGTCTGCCGGAGAGCCGCCGCAAGGGCGGGTACTGAGTCCCGGCATCGTCACGGTGCCCTCGGAGCGTCGCCCGCGATTCGCTCGCGGCGACGGCCGGGGGAACTCGTGACCCGCCGCGGTCGGACGCATCCCGCGCCCTCGATCGTCGGTGGGAGGCGTTCGGGCGGAGGCTCTCTCCGCCGATCGATCACAGCCAGCGGCGTTCGAGTAGGCGGAGCGGGGCCGCGCCGGGATCGCGGGCGATCGGCTCGGGCGCTTCGCCGCCCGTCGTGGGGCGAGGATCGCGCCTGAGCGACAGACGGCGACGCACCGGCCGAGACCGCTCGGCGGTGTCGGCGTCCTTCTCCTGGATCTGTTCGACGAGCGAGCGGAAGCCGTTGGTGGGGGTGTCGTCGGGCATCGGAGGAAAGACTCTCGGGATGATGTCGGGTCGGCCGGACCCTAGCCCATCGTCCCCCTCCTGCGAACCCCGCCCGGCGCGCATCCGCCCCGGACCCTCCGCGGTTCGTGACGGTTCCGCCACGCCGGCCGCCTCCCGGCGTCATCCCTCTGCCGTGACCGCCGCCGGCACCGGCACGTGCGGTCGCACCGCATTCGCCGCGCTGGACCCGGCCAGCGAGATGCCCTCCGCGGCGAACCGCTTCAGCGCCGCGACGTAGAAGTCGGACCGCACCCGCCCCGTCTTGGCGACGCTGTCGACCATGGCGTAGAGCTCGATCTCCACCGCCAGATCGGTCACCGCCGTCACCAGCACGCCGGGAACCGCACCGCGCACCAGGGCCGGGTGCTCGGCGGCGATCCGCTCGAGCAGGCCGATCACCCGGTCGATGTCGACCGTGTGGGGGAAGAGGAACTTCGCCGAGGTGCGGTGCGAATGGTCGGCGAGCGACCGGTTCTTCACCGTCGACGAGATGATGTCGGAGTTCGGCACCACGACGATCGAATTCTCGGAGAGCTGCAGCTCGGTGGCGCGCACGTTGATCTTGCGCACCCGTCCTTCCTCGCCCTTCACCACGATCACGTCGCCGACCCGGATCGGCCGTTCCGCCAGCACGATGAGACCGGCGACGAAGTTCGACACGATCTGTTGCAGGCCGAAACCGATGCCGACCGAGAGTGCGCTCGCCACCAGTGCGACGTTCTGGAGTTGCACCCCGGCCTGGGTCAAGCCGAGCGCCAGCGCTGCGAAGAAACCGACGTAACCCGCGACGGTAGATATGGAATTGGCCGTTCCCGCGGTCAGCGTCGTGCGCGGCAACAGTTGCTGGTCGAGCCAGCCGACGAAGATTCGCGTGGCGACGAGGCCGAGCACGAACAACACCGCCGCGATGCCCGCCGTGCCGATCCAGCCGCGCAACTCGCCGAAGCGCACGCCGAAGAACACGTCCTCGAACGGATTGAGATTGCCGAATTCGATCCCCCACGGGCTGGTCAACACCAGCAGGGTGAGACCGATCACCAGCACCCGCAGCGCCCCGGCGGTGATGGTGCCGAAGAGATCGACGGCGCCGGGACGGATGCCGAGCGAGCCGGCGAGGACGACGTTGGGCCGCCGCCCCGGCGCGAAGCCGCGCAACAGGCTCTCGTCGACCGCCGTCTGCACGATCACCGCGAGGCAGACGATCACCAGCGAGGCCAGCGCCCGGCCGACCGCGAACCCGGCGAAGGCGATGAAGCCGAGACCGAGCGCCAGCACCACCGCCAGTGCGAAGATCCAATAGGTCGGCCGCAGCAGGTGGACCGGCAGCCGGATGTTGCCGGCGGGCGCCGCATCCTCCACCGCGGCTTCGGGACGAGCCCCGAGCAGCCCCGCCCCGAGGCCGACGGTGATCAGCGCGAAGAGACCGGTGAAGACGACCGTCGTCGACACCGGCGCCGAGACCAGCGCCACCAGCCCGAGCAGCACCAGACCGACGAGATGCACCGCCAACATGGTGGACAGCACCCGCACCGTCCGACGCGCCGTGCGGTCGTCGGTGCGGATCAACCGATGGGCGGGATCGTCCGGCGAGAAGGCCGCCCGCGTCACCCCGACGCCGATGCCGTAGGCGAGCACGATGCGGGCGACGCCGAGGAAGAAGGCCGAGACGTCCTTGGGAAAGAGATCGAACCAACCGAAGACGATCCACAGCGCCATCGCCGGCAGCGCCCAGGTGAGGATGCCGGCGAGCGCCACCAGCGCGGCGTGGCCGATCGCTTCCGCCTCGTCGACCCCGTCCCCGGCCCGGGCACCCGAGCGTCGCAACAGCCGCGGCATCACCAGCCGCGCCCCGAAGAGCGCCAGGAACGACACCACGAGCAGCATCACGCGGCCATCGAGCCCGAACTTCGCCCGCTTCTCGTCGAACACCCGGGCCGCCGTCACCGCGGCGTCGCCGGCCCGGGCGACGAAACTCGGCAGTCCCTCGCCGAGAAAGTCGCGCCACAGGCCGGGATCGAGGAAACTGCCGGGATGGTCGAAGATGCGCGAGGAGAACAGGCCGCGCCGCTGATCGGTCAGTTCGACCCACAGTTGATCGGCGCGCACCTGGAGGGCGCGGGCGTCGCGCAGCCGCGCATCGACCTCGTCGACCGCTTTCTGCGCCTGTTTGCGTTCGTCGGCGACGTGGCGCGGTTCGTTCGCTCCCGCTGCCGGCGGCGGACCGAACTCGGCCGCTCGCGCCTTGGCGGCATCGAAGCGCTGCTGGAGTTCGCCGACGATCGCCGCCAATTCCTCGCGAGCCGGTTCGATCGTGTTGCGCAGGCCGAGCAGGCCGGAGAAGCTGCCGAGCTGGGTCTCCTGATCCTTGTCGACCTTGCCGACGACGGCGCGCAGCGCCTCGAGCCGCCGCCCCTCGTCGGCCGGCTTGTCCTCGGCCGCCGCGAAGCCGGCGCCGAGCGTGACGAAGAGCAACAAGAGGACACGGAAGAGACGCGCGATCGCCATGGAGCACTCTGAAGTCGAGCAGAGGTCATGGGCGACCGCCACTCCGTCGAATGGAACGGGGGGAAACGTCGAGCGCAGGACGCGCGTGGCAATGGTGCGACGAATCGGCGCTCGCATCAACGGGTGGTGAAGTCGACCACGAGGACGTCGACGTTCTGCTTCGGCGTGTAGTTCTCCTTGACCACCTCGAAGCGGCGATCGTCGATCTTGCGCACGCCGTCGGCACAGAAACTGACCATGTTTCCGGCGGCGCCCTTGTCGATCACCATGCGGAAGCGGCCGATCGGCCCTTTCCAGTTGGCGCCCGAGACCAGCACGTAGGAAATCCACTTCTCCGAGTAGTTCCGCCCCTGGTCGGTGGCGCGGATGCGCTTGTCGAGGCCGCGCAGGAAGGACTCGTCCATGCAGTACTTGGCCACGGCCTCGCGGAAGAAGTCCTCGTCGCGATACTGCGGATCGAGCCGCCCGCCGACCGATCCGCCGGCGAAGGGCCGATAGGCGTGCGAGACGGCCACCGGCCGTCGCGCCGGGAACACTTGGCGGCGGGTGACGCTGGTCGAGACCTTCCACAGGCCGATCCAGTCCGGATCGATCCCTTCGGCCCCGCCGTTGGCGTCCTCGACCCAGCCCGCTGCGGCGAGTTCGGCGCGCGTGGCCTGGGGCAGCGCCTTCATCGCGTCCTGCATCGGCTGCCACAGCGGCATGATCGGCAGCTTCAGCGCCTTCAATCGTGCGGTGATGTCGACGCCGCCGAAGGTCGCGGTCTGCACCAGCGTCAGCGGTGCGGGCTTGCCGTCGATGGAGGTGCGGAATTCGAGTTCGCCGACGTAGTCGGGGATCCGCACCTCGGGCGAATGCTCGGTGTTCTCGAAGTCGGGCAGCGGGAAGGCGACCAGCGTGTCGACGTCCTGCGTCCCGGTGTTGAGGAAGACGTAGTCGACCTCGATGCGCCCGTCGGAGATGCGCAGCTCTTCGCTCGCCATGGTGACCGATTCGGAGCGGACCAGCGTCAGCCCGCCGAGCCCCATCTCCGCCTGACTGTCGTTGGCCACGGCGGCGGCGCTCATGACGAGGCAGAGGATGGCCGAAATTCCCAGACGAGGCACCATGGAGCCCACCCTTCCCATGTCGAGGACGTCCGCGCGGAGCGTCGTGGCCGGCCGAGCCGCCCCGGGTGGGGCAGGCGCGGACGTGCCAAGATCGCAGGGATCGAGCGAAACGAAAAGCCGGCGACGAGATCTCTCCCCGGCGAAGAACCGGTGCCGCACATCGCCCGACGGAGGCCGTGGAACGAGCCCCCGCCGCCCCGGGGGAGGGGCGGCGGCGGTGATGAGGGTCGCCGCACCGTCGGACGCGCCGCGCCCGCCAGGGCTCGGCGCCCGATCGTCACGGCATCGTCACCAGGAAGACGTCCATGGCGGCGTTGCTGTCGCCGGCCACGAGATTGGCGGCGACGCTGGTGAACACGATCTTCTTGCCGTCCTTGGAGACGCTCGGCCAACGGCTGTCGCCTCCCACCGCCTGGGTTCCGTCCGCCCGCGTCGAGATGCGGACGGTGGTCTTCTTCACCGCATCGCGGAGATAGACGTCGAAGACGCCGTTGGTGTCGTCGTTGGTGATGTTGCTGGCCATGGTGGAGAAGGCGAAGATGGTGCCGCTGCCGTCATAAGCCGGATCGGCGCTGTAGCCGTTCAGCAGCCCTCCCGCGTTGGTCCGGCTCAGCAACGAGGTGACGCCGGTGCCGAACGACCGTTGATAGATGTCGAGGAAGTGGTTGTTGTCGGCTTTGACGACGCCGTCTTCGATCGTGACGAACAACACCGCCGTTCCCCACGGCGACCACAGTGGGCTCCAGTTGCTCTGGAAGAGCGCCTGCTTTCCGTCCGACCGGATGTTGATCATCGTCATGTCGTTGGTCGTGCCGAGCGAGCGCTCGAAGATGCTCAGCGACGATGCGTCGTCGGGCGGTCCGAGGTTCGTCGCATAACTGATGAAGGCGATCCGGTCCTCGCGGGGCGAGAACGACGGATAACCGCTGTAGTAGTTGCCCTGCTGACCGCTCGGCGCGACCGAGACTCGGGTCACCGCTCCGTTCGCCAGAGATTTGACGAAGACGTCGCTGACGCCGTTGGTGTCGCCGGAGACGAGGTTCGTCGCATAGGAGGAGAAGGCGATCTTCGTCCGGTCGCGCGAATAGACCGGTTGATAGCTGGCGCCGTTCGCCTGGGCGCCGGTGGAACCGACCGACAACCGCCGCAACGCGCCGGTGGCGAGCGTCTTTTCGAAGACGTCGCTGGAGTAGTTGGTGTCGTTGGCGACGAGATTGGACGCACCGGACGAGAAGACGACCCGCGTGCCGTCGGGCGAGAAGTTCCAGACGTTGTCGACGCTGGAATTGCCGACCGTGCCGGTGGCGGTCTGATCGATCCGCGTCACCTTGCCCGTCGCCAGATCCTTCACATAGAGATGATTGTAGCCGGCGGCGTTGGCGTCGCCGCCGAGGTTGGTGCCGCGGCTGAGGAAGCCGACCTTGGTGCCGTCCTGTGAGATCTGGGCGGCGCTGGCGCCCGCCGTCACCTGAGCACCCGCCGAGTTCGTCGAGACCCGTTGGATCGCCTTGATCGCGGAGGCCGCGGGCGCGTTGGACGCCGTCTGTTGCGCCGCGGCGCCCCCGACGGACAGAGCCGTCGCCGCCGCGAGCGTGAGTACGAACCCCAGTTTCGTGTTCGTCATGTCGACCTCCCGTCGAATGGGCGGGTTTCCCGCGGACCCGTCCTCCTGGGAAGCGCCTCGGCACCGACATGGGACGGGAAACGAATGGAAACAATCGGTTCGAACACGGAGTGCGCGGGAAGGTCGCACCCGCGCAACTCCCGAGCGGTCTGGGCTCTTCGGGGCTCCTTGCGCCGTCGGCGATCACGAAACGAGCGAGGTCGAAAACGAAAGAGCCGCCCGGAGGGGCGGCTCTCGAAGGTCCGGCGTCGATCCGTGGGCTCATGGCCTCACTTGATCTTGGCTTCCTTGAACTCGACGTGCTTGCGCGCGATCGGGTCGTACTTCTTCGCCGCGAACTTCTCCGTCATGGTGCGGGAGTTCTTCTTGGTGACGTAGAAGTAGCCGGTGTCGGCGGTCGACACGAGCTTGATCTTGATGGTGGTCGCCTTGGCCATGGCGTAGTCCTTCCGGAATTCGTCGGCTTTGAACGCGACGGCCCGCGTGAGATGCACACGGGCCGCGCTTCGATCTCGAAGTCGGGCGCAAATTGACCGAAGAGCCCCCCGATGTCAAGGACGGCCGGCATATTCGCTCGTCGGGGTCTCACCAGCCGTGGCGGCGGAATTCCGCGGGGGTCACCCGGCCGTCGCCGTCGCGATCCAGGGTGCGGAACATCGCATCGCCGTGGGCGGTGAGGAACTCGTCGCGGCTCACCCGGCCGTCGCGATTCGTGTCCATCGGCGCGAAGCGGTCCGCCTTGCGCTTCTGCATCTCGGCCTGACGGGCCGGGTTCATCCCGGTCTGCGGCCCCATTCGGACCGCCATGTATTCTTCGAGCGTCAGGCGGCCGTCGCTGTCGGCGTCCATGGCGGCGAAGACGCCGTCGGCCTGCGCCCGCATCTCGTCGCGGCTGATGGTGCCGTCCTTGTTCTCGTCGATCGCGGCGAAGCGGACCCGCCACGGCGCGTCGTCGCGGTTCATGCCGCGCCCCATTCCCATGCCGCCGCCCATTCCCATGCCGGGGCCGCCGCCCCAACCCTGGGCGAGCGTCGGCCCGGCGGCGACGGCGAGCGCGGTCGCGGCGAGGGCGGCGAAAGTGAGGATCTGCATCTTCGGGGTCATGGGTCTTCTCCTCCGGTGGTCGTCCGGCCGAGTTCACCCCTCCGGCGGGAACGAGGCTCCCGCCGCCGGTCGGCTCGGCGGATCTTCATCAGGGGGCGAGGCGAACCGCGGACCCGTGGGGGATGGTCGGTTCGACCTCGTCGAATATGAGGAGTCTACGATGTGTCGGACGCGACCGACAGTTAACTCGCCGTAATACGTGTTTCGTCAGGGGCGTCGGCGGGCGAGGACGGCGAGCAGCCCCAGGTGCAGGGCGAAGAACGCCGCCATCACGGTCGGCGCCCCCCAGCCCGGCGAGACGTCGAGGCCGGCGCCGATCGTCGCCGGTCCGATCAGCATGCCGACGCCGTACATCGAGACGAAGGCGGCATTGGCGCCGGCGAGATCGGAGCCGTGGAACCGCTCGCCGAGCGCCGCGAGCCCGACGGTGTAGAGCCCCGCCGCCGTCCCACCCCACAGGAACAGCACCACCAGCGTCGCCGGCAGGCTCGCCGCCGCGACCGGCAGCAACGCCGCGCCGAGTGCTCCGACCGCCGAGGCCAGGGCCATCAGCCGCGTCTTGTCGAGCCGGTCGGCGAGGAGCCCGAACGGGATCTGCAGGACGACGTTGCCGAGCCCGACGGCGGTCAGCAGCCACGCCGCCCGCGCCTCGTCGAACCCCTGTCCGAGCCCCCACAACGGCAGGATCGACAGGCCGCCCGATTCGACCGCGCCGAAGGCGAGGGCCCCGAAGGTGGCGACCGGGGCGGCGGCGACGAAACCGAGCGTCGAGCGCCCCGCCGGCTCGTGCAGATCGGGCCGAGCCCCCCGCGCCAGCCACGCCGGGATCACCGCCGCCATCAGGATCGCCGCGCCGAGGGCGAAGGGCAGCGATCCGGTCGAGCCGGTGACGGCGAGGACCAGCGGGCCGACGGCGAGCCCGATCGAGAACACCGTGGCGTAGACGCCGACCAGCAAACCGCGCTTCTCCGGTGGCGCCAGCGACACCAGCCAGAACTCGGAGACGACGAAGGCGAGGGTGAGCGCCCCGTGGAAGAGGATGCGCAGTACGAACCAGCCGGCGAGGCTCTCCACCAGATGGAAGGCGAAGAAGGTGATCGCCACCACGATCAGCGATCCGATCAGGAGCCGCGTCGCCCCGAAGAGCCGCGCCAGCGGCGTCACCAGCGGCGGCGCCAGGATCGAGGCGAGGCCGGCCACCGCGGTGTTGAGGCCGATCCAGGTGCCGGAAACCCCGCGCGCCTGGAGCACCAGGGCGAGCAGCGGCAGGCCGAGGCTGAGACCCGTGGCGATCGCCGCCGCCGAGGCGACGATCGCCCCGAGCGCCACCCGCCGTGCCGTTTCCTCGTTCGATGCCATCCCTGCCGTGTCCCCGTCCTCGCGAAAGTCCGCACCCTAACTGCCAACGTGGACCGAGGGCAGAGGGCCACCCGCATGGGAGCCGCGTCGCGCCCCATCGGTGCGCCGACCGTTCACTTGCAGGTGGTGGCGTCGCAGGGGAAGAGGGTGATCGTTCGCAGCGGTACCTTGCCGTCGACGCCGTTGTAGGACCACGAGGTCAGGGCCACCGCCTTGCCCAGCGGCTGAATCGCCACCAGCTCGCGCTCGTCGAAGTACCAGCCGTCGAACGACGTGTTGCGGCTGGTCGAGCCGAAGGACTGACCGGCCCAGGTGATGCCGGCCTTCACCAGCCGCGCCTGGAGCGGATGGCCGGCGAAGGCCCCGCCGTAGAAGTTCATCTGTTGCGCGACGCTCTCGCCGACCAGCGACCACATCGGCCGATTGTTGGCCCCGAGCGTCGGGCCGATCAGCTTCATCACCAACACCGGACTGGTGCCGTGGACGCGGTAGCGGCCGGGGGTCAGCGCGCCGGTGTCGATCTCGACCGACCGCGTCGTCTTCAGCGACCCGGCGACCAGCGACAGCGTCGTCCCCGTGCCGGCACTGAGCGTCATCGTCGCGTCGACGTAGGTGATCGAGCCGTCGGCGGCGACCAGCGGCAGCCGGGTGATCGAGATCTGCTTGCCCGAGCCGGTGACCACGGCGTTGTCGAGGCGGAAGTCGGCCGCCCAGGCGGGAAGGGCGGTCGCGGCGATGAGGAGGACGGTGAGGGCGGACGGACGGGGAAGGGGAAGGGGAAGGGGAAGGGGAAGGAGCATGACGGATCTCGGTCGCCCGGCGGAAGGCCGGAGCGTCGCCCCACCATGCGACCGCGCCGGTTGACCGAAGGTTGACGCCGCGTCGTCCGCGACCCCTGCGGCTCAGCTGCGCGTCGCGATCACCGCCGCCGCGCCGCCCATGGCGACGGCGCTGGTCCGGTTGGCGAAGCGCATCGCCCGGGGCGAGCGGAAGAGGCCGCGCGCCCGGGCGGCGAGCGCGATCCAGCCGAGATCGGTCGCCGCCATCACCGCCGCCTGCACGACCGTGAGGACCGCCCATTCGGCGACGCCGATCGAGGCGACGTCGACCAGCGACGGCAGCAGCGCCACGTAGAAGACCATGATCTTGGGATTGCCGAGCGTCAGCGCCAGCCCCGAGGCGAAGCGGGCGAGGGCGGAGCCGTCGGGGACGCCCTCGGCCGACGCACCGGCCTCGACCGGCGCCCGCCACATCTTCACCGCCAGCACCAGGAGATAGGCCAGCCCCGCCCATTTCACCGCGACGAAGACCAGATGCAGCCGCTCGGCGATCACCGACAGGCCGCCGATCGCCGCCGCCAGCCACGCCGCCTCGCCGATCCACATCGCCGCGACGAAGGGGATCACCGTCCCGGCCCCACGGGTCAGGACCTGCGACACCAGCACCGCGATGCTCGGGCCGGGAGACCCGGCGTTGAGGAACAGCGCTCCGGCGAAGACGAGGACGGCGGCGAGATCCATCGGCTCAGCTTCCCGAGATCAGAGACCGGGTGAAGGCGTTGCCGATCCAGCGATAGAACGGCACCGGCCGCTCCTCGCTGAGTTTCGGATCGCTCGCCAGTCGGGCGTCGAGTTCGTCGAGCATGGCACGGGTGATCGGCGGCAGCTCGGGCCGGTCGCGCGCCTCGGCGAAGGACACCCAGGCGACGTCCTCGAGTTCGCCCGACGGCCCGACCCCGCTCTCCAACTGCCCGGCGATCGCCTCGGCGGAGATCGCCAGGAAGCGGGTGTCGAAGCGGCGCGGCCGCCCCGGCGGGGTGATGGCGCGGGCGACGAAGCGCATGGCGGCGAGCGACGGCGCCAGCCCGCGCGCCGCGAAGGCGGCGAAGGCGTCGTGCGGGTCGACCTCGCCGCCAGCCGGGGAGGGGGCCTCCGCCGCGGCGGTGCCGACGAAGACGCCGGCCTCCTCGAAGGTCTCGCGGATGGCGGCGACGGCGAAGGCGCGGGCCCGCGCCGGGGTCTTCGGCCCCTTCATCTCGACCATCAGCCGGGCGAGTTCGCCGGGCGTGTAGTCGTCCGCCGCCCGGACCCGGCTGTCGGCCGGATCGACGCGACCGCCGGGAAACACCCAGGCGCCGGGCATGAAACGATGGCGCATGTGCCGCCGCCCCATCAGCACCCGGACCGGACCGCCGACGGCGCGATCGAGGATGAGCAGGGTCGCCGCGTCGCGCGGCCGGTAGTAGGGCGCCTTCACCGAACGATCGAGGGCGTTCAGTTCGGCGAGGATCTCTTCGACGGGTCTCATGCTGGGCTCTCGTTGTGGGCGGGGCGGCCGAAGCCGTGCATCCTCAGCGCCCATTGCAGGCCGACGACACCGCCCTTGATCGGGCGGACGAGGAGGAGGGCGAGGAGGGCGGTCACCGGCAGCCAGATCGCCATCTGCACCCAGATCTCCGGCTTGTAGAGCCGTTCCGTGACGAGCAGACCGCTGACCACCAGATGGCCGACGACGAGGATGGTGATGTAGGGCGGCAGATCGTCGGCGCGGTGGTGATGCAGCGCCTCGCCGCACACCGAGCACGCCGGCGCCACCGTCAGATAGCCGTCGAACACCGGCCCGGTGCCGCACACCGGACAGCGCCCCCGGATCCCTCGCAGGATCGAGCGCTTCACCGGCCGGGCGACCGGCACCGGCGGCACCGGCTCGCCGCCACCGCCCCCACCCTCGTCGAATGGCACCTTCAAGGTCGTTCTCCCGCGCGCCGCCTCGTTCAGCTGAGCGGCGTCGCCACCAGCTTGGCGTAAGCCGGCCGCTCGAGCAATCGCGCGTACCAGGCCTCGAGACGGGGATGATCGGGCCGCTCGATCGGCAGATTGAACCAGACGTGGGCGAAGGGTCCGAGCGGCACGTCGCCGATACCGAAAGCGCTCCCCGAAAGCCAGGGATTTCGGCCGAGTTCGGCGTCGGCGATGCCGAAGAGCCGGGCGCATTCGGCGACGCCGCGGGCGATCGCCGCCAGATCGCGTTGTTCGGCTGGCGTCCGCAGGAGACCGAAGATCACGTCGCGGAAGGGGTGAGCGAAGCTGTGGCTCCAGTCCATCCACTTCTCCGCCGCCGCCCGCGCTCCCGGATCGGCGATCCACAACGAGCCGACGCCGTATTTCGCCGCCAGATATCGGACGATGGTGTTCGATTCGAACAGCGTCAGATCGCCGTCCTGGAGGACCGGCACCAGCCCCATCGGGTTCATCGCCCGGTATTCCGGCGTTCCGACGACCCCGAAGGCCCCGCCGGCATCGACGCGCTCGTAAGCGAGGCCGAGTTCCTCGGCGACCCACAGCACCTTCTTGACGTTGGCCGAATTGGCACGGCCCCAGATCTTCAGCATCGTTGCACTCCCCTCGGCCCACCGCCGCGCGGTGGTCGCCCGAATGTCACCGCCGCGGCGGTCCCTTGCGCCCGCGGCTCGGGCCGCCGCGCACCTTGCTCTTCGACAACGCCGCGGCGAGCCGCTTGCGCCCGAGACCTCGCTCGATCGTGCCCTCGCTCATCAGCTCGAAGCGCAGCGCCCCGGCGAAGGGCTGCGCCTCGACCAACTTGACCTCGACGCTGTCGCCCAAACGATAGGTCTCGCCGGTGCGGCTGCCGATCATCGCGTGGGTGACCTGATCGTAGACGTAGTAGTCGTCGCCGATGGTGGCGGCCGGGACGAAGCCGTCGGCGCCGGTGTCGTCGAGGCGGACGAAGAGGCCCGACTTGGTGACGCCGGAGATCTTGGCCCTGAAGGTGGCGCCGACCTTGTCCATCAGCCAGCGGGCGATGAGACGATCGATGGTGTCGCGCTCCGCCGCCATGGCGCGGCGCTCGGCCGCCGAGATCTCGGCGCCGATCGCCTCGAGCTTGTCGTCGATCGCCTCCGGTAGACCGTCCGGCCCGAGCCCCAACGCCCGGATCAGCGCCCGGTGGACGATCAGATCGGCATAGCGGCGGATCGGCGAGGTGAAATGGGCGTAGCGCCTGAGATGCAGGCCGAAATGGCCGATGTTCTGCGGATTGTACTCGGCCTGCGCCTGCGAGCGCAGCACCACCTCGTTGACGAGGCCGGCCTTGGGCGTGTCGGCGACCTTGGCGAGGATGGCGTTGAACATCGCCGGCTTCAGCCCGCCGCGCGAGCCGAGCTTGATGTCGAGGGTCGAGAGGAACTCCTTCAGCGCCGTCACCTTCTCCTCCGACGGGGCGTCGTGGATGCGGTAGACCAGCGGCACGCGGTGCTTCTCCAGCGTCTCGGCGGCGGCGACGTTGGCCTGGATCATGAACTCCTCGATCAGCTTGTGGGCGTCGAGGCGTTCGGGGACGATCACCTTGTCGACGGTGCCGTCGGGCTTCAGGAGGATCTTGCGCTCGGGCAGGTCGAGCTCCAGCGGCTCGCGATGGTCGCGGCCCTTCTTCAGCACCGCATAAGCCGCCCACAAGGGCTTCAGCACCCCGTCGATCAGCGTTTCGGTCTTGTCGTCGAGCCGCCCGTCGATGGCGGCCTGGGCCTGCTGGTAGGAGAGCTTCGCCTCCGAGCGCATCAGGATGCGGTGGAACGTGTGGCTCTTCTTGCGGCCGTCGGCGCCGAAGATCATGCGGACCGCCATCGACGGACGGACTTCCTTCTCCTTCAGCGAACACAGATCGTTGGAGATGCGCTCCGGCAGCATCGGCACGACGCGGTCGGGGAAATAGACCGAGTTGCCCCGGTGCAGCGCCTCGCGATCGAGCGCCGAGCCGGACCGGACGTAGTGGGCGACGTCGGCGATGGCGACCGTGACGATCCAGCCGCCGGGGTTCTCCGGGTCGGTGTCGGGGGTCGCGTGGACGGCGTCGTCGTGGTCCTTGGCGTCGGGCGGGTCGATGGTGACGAGGGCCAGGTCGCGCCAGTCCTCGCGCCGGCCCTGCGGCGCCGGCTCGCAGCTCTCCGCCTCGACCAGCACCGCGGCGGGGAAGACGTGCGGGATGTTGTGGACGTGGAGCGCGATCTCCGAGACGGCGCGTTCCGACGCCATCGAGCCGACGACGTTGCGCACCTTGGCGCGGGCGAGGCCGAGCCGGCCGCCCGAGCGGATCAGATCGACGGCGACCAGATCGCCGTCCTGGGCATCCTTGAGATCGGCCTCGCCGACCTCGACCTCGCGCCCCTTCTTGTCGATCGGCACGATGCGGGCGCCGCCCGGGACGAGGCGGACGATGCCGAGCAGCGCCGGCGGCTTCTTGTCGAGGAGCCGGATCACCCGCGCCGCGTGGGTGACGCCCTCGGGCAGGTCGTCGTCGATCTCCGCGAGCTTGAGCAGCGCCCGGTCGCCGATGCCCGCCGCCGGCTTCGGTGACGTGCGCCGCCCCTTCGGCTCTGGCAACACCAGCACCAACGGCGCCGGCCCGTGTTCGTCCTCGTCCCATTCGTCCGGCACGGCGAGGAGTTCGCCGTCGGCGTCGCGCCGGGTGACGTCGGCGACGAAGACCTGGGTGAGGCGGCCGGCGGGCGCGAAGTGCTTGCGCTTCTTCTCGACCGCGCCCTCGCTCTGCAACTCGCGCAGCACCCGTTTCAGCGCGATCTTGGCGCTGCCGGTGATGCCGAAGGCCCGGGCGATGTCGCGCTTGCCCGCCGCGCCGGGGTTCTCGGCGAGGAAGGCGAGAATTTCCTCGCGGCTCGGCAGGGCATCGCCGAGCTTCGGACGGGGCGCGGGACGGGCGGGGGAGGGGTCTTTCGGACGGCGGGCCAAATCGGGTCTTCTTCCTCGCGGGGCGATCGGTTCGCCGGGAGGATAGACCTTCGCGTCGGGGATGTCGCGCGTCGCGCGGTGGATCTCAGGCCCAGGCGATCGCCGGCGTGTCGTCGTCGCGCGCCGCGGCGGCCGGGCGCCAATAGAGGTCCTGGCGGCCGGCGAGGACGCGCTCGGGGTCGAAGATCTCGATCTCGTGCTCGCCGACGACGCGGTCACGGCCGGCGGCCTTGGCGACGTAGAGCGCCTTGTCGGCTCGGGCGTAGAGATCGGAGAAGCCGTCGTGGGTCCGCGCCCAGGCGATGCCGACCGAAATCGTGGGCGAGAAGGTACCCTTGGGCGATTCGATCGACAGCATGGCGATGCGTCGCCGCATCTCCTCGGCCAGTGCCCCGGCGTGGGCATGCGCCAGTTCGGCGTCGTCGAACGGGCACTCGATCATCACCGCATATTCCTCGCCGCCCATCCGGCCGAGCACCGCGATCTCGTCGAAGATGTCGCGCAGGGTTTCGCCGACTCGGGCGATCACCTCGTCGCCGATGAGATGGCCGTGGCGGTCGTTGATCGACTTGAACCGGTCGAGATCGCCGAGCAGCAACGCCACCCGTCGTCCGGCGGAGAGACGTTCTTCGACGGCGGCGACGAAGGAGCGATTGTTGAGCAGCCGCGTCTGTTGGTCCTTGCTGGCCAGTTCGCGCAGCGCCTGAGTCGATTTCCACAGGTCGAGGTACAACTCGCCGAATTCGCAGACGATCGGCGTGGCGAGCAGCCCGGCCGCGAGCCCGACCGCCAGGCTGGTCGTCAACAGTGCCGGATTGCCGGTCTGCCATCCCTGGATCGCCGCGGCGAACCCGGCGATCAGCACCACGTAGCCGCAAATCCGCGCGACGAAGAACCACAGGTCCCGCCGACTGCGTATGCTCCGCCTCGATGTGAGGCTCGAAAGCCGATCGAACGTGCTCACAGGTTGTCCCCCGTCGCAGTGCACCCATGTCCCTACGGGCAGGCCCATCACACCACCGGGAGTCATACGGGACGGAGTCCTAACGGCGGTTTTCCGAACATCGTAAAGATTCGGATATCTGCGTAGGCCTACCTGTGGGTGTGGAAAGGCCGGCGCCGGCCGCGCGATCCCGCCGGGGGATCGCCCCCGGGGACCGTGCGAGCACGAACGGACGCGGGCGCGGGCTCAGGCCTTCGCCTTCGTCGTCTTCGCCGATGCCTTGGCCGGAGCCTTCTTGGTCGCCTTTGCTGCGGCCGGTGCCTTGGTGGCGGCCTTGGTGGCCGCCGGCTTCTTCGCGTCGGGCTCGAACGGCGGCTCGCTCGTCGCCCCCTTGGTGGCGGCCGTGCCGGTGCCGGCCTTGGTCTTGGCCTTGGTGGTCGTGGCCTTGGCCGCGCCGCGGGCGGGCTTCGTCGGCGACTTGGCCGCCTTCTCGGCGAGGAGGGCGACGGCGACGTCGAGCGTCACCGTGTCCGGCGCCATGCCCTTGGGCAGCGTGGCGTTGACCTTGCCGTGGTTGACGTAGGGCCCGTATTTGCCGTCGCGCACGGTGATCGATCCGGCGCCGAGGGCGGGATGCTCGCCGAGGTCCTTCAGCGCCGCCGGGGTGCCGCGGCCGCGACCGCGCCCGCCGGCCTGCTTCTCGGCGATCAACGCCACCGCGCGGTTGAGGCCGACCTCGAACACCTCGTCGGGGCTCGACAGGTTGGCGTAGGTGCCGTCGTGCAACACGAAGGGCCCGAAACGGCCGAGTCCGGCGGTGATCGGCTTGCCGGTCTCCGGGTGGAGCCCGACCTCGCGCGGCAGGGAGAGGAGCGCCAGCGCCTTGGCGAGGTCCATCGCCGCGGGGCTCCAGGTCTTGGGCAGCGACGAGCGCTTCGGCTTGTCGCCCTCGCCGAGCTGGACGTAGGGACCGAAGCGGCCGGCGCGAAGCGTCACCTCGAGGCCGCTCTCCGGATCGGTGCCGAGCACTTTCGTGCCGTCGCCGCCCTGTCCGTCGGTTCCCTCGCCGTCGGCGCCGGCGGCCTGCATCTGCCGGGTGTAGCGGCACTCGGGATAGTTCGAGCAGCCGATGAACGAGCCGAACTTGCCGAGCTTCAACGACAGCCGGCCGCCGCCGCAGGACGGGCAGGCGCGCGGATCGGAGCCGTCGGCCTTGGGCGGGAAGACGTGGGCGCCGAGCAGCGCGTCGATGGCGTCGAGCACGTCGGCGACGCGCAATTCCTTGGTCTGCTCGATCGCAGCGGAGAACTCCTCCCAGAAGGCGCGCAGCACCTCCTTCCACGACGCTTCGTCGGCCGAGATCCGGTCGAGGCTCTCCTCGAGATCGGCGGTGAAGTCGTATTCGACGTAGCGGCGGAAGAAGCTCTCGAGGAAGGCGATGACCAGGCGGCCCTTGTCCTCGGGGATGAGGCGGCGCTTGTCGAGGGTGACGTATTCGCGGTCGCGCAGCACCTGGAGGGTGGCGGCGTAGGTCGAGGGTCGGCCGATGCCGAGCTCTTCCATCTTCTTCACCAGCGTCGCCTCGGTGAAGCGCGGCGGCGGCTCGGTGAAGTGCTGGTCGACGGTGACCTTGCGGCGGGCGAGCGCGTCGGCCTCGGCCATCGCCGGGAGCCGACGGCTCTCTTCGTCCTCCTCGTCGTCGCGGCCTTCGGAATAGAGCTTGAGGAAGCCGTCGAAGCGGACGACCGAGCCGGTGGCGCGCAGATCGACGCGCTCGGAGCCGGCGAGGGCGCGGATCTCGGCGGTGGTGCGGTCGAGCACGGCCGATTCCATCTGGCTGGCGACGGTACGCTTCCAGATCAGCTCGTAGAGCTTGGCCTGCTCGGGCTCCAGGAACTTCGCCACGTCGCGGGGATGGCGGGCGAGGTCGGTCGGGCGGATCGCCTCGTGGGCCTCCTGGGCGTTCTTGGCCTTGGCGGTGTATTTGCGCGGCACGTCGGGCAGGTAGCGCTCGCCGAACTCCTTGCCGATCGCCTTGCGGATCGAGGCGATGCCCTCCGGCGCGATGTCGACGCCGTCGGTACGCATGTAGGTGATGAGACCGACGGTCTCGCCGCCGATCTCGGCGCCTTCGTAGAGGCGCTGCGCCACCTGCATCGTCCGCGCCGCGCTCATGCCGAGGGCGTAGCTCGCCGACTGCTGCAGCGTCGAGGTGGTGAAGGGCGGGAAGGGATGGCGTTTGACCGGCTTCGACTCGATCGAGGCGACCGAGATCGCCGCCTTCTCCAGCACCTCGCGGATGCGGGTCGCCTCGCCGCCGGTCTCGACGTCGAGCCGGCCGAGCTTGTGCCCCTCGAAGCCCACGACGCGGGCGTCGAACTCCTCGCCGGCCGGCGTCGCCAGCCGCGCCAGGATCGACCAGTATTCCTGCGGCACGAAGGTCTCGATTTCGTGCTCGCGGTCGCAGATGAGGCGCAGCGCCACCGACTGGACACGGCCGGCCGACCGCGCGCCGGGCAGCTTCCGCCACAACACCGGCGACAGGGTGAAGCCGACGAGATAGTCGAGCGCCCGTCGCGCCAGATAGGCGTCGACCAGCGCCTCGTCGATCTGGCGCGGCTTCTTCATCGCCTCCAGCACCGACTGCTTGGTGATGGCGTTGAAGACGACGCGCTCGACCGGCTGGCTCTTCAGCGCGCGCTTCTCCTTCAACACCTGCAACACGTGCCAGGAGATCGCCTCACCTTCGCGATCCGGGTCGGTGGCGAGAATCAGTTTGTCGGACTGCTTGACCGCCTGGGCGATCTCCGAGAGCCGCTTGGCCGACTTGCCGTCGACCTCCCAGTCCATGGCGAAATCGTCGTCGGGGCGCACCGAACCGTCCTTGGCCGGCAGATCGCGGACGTGCCCGTAGGAGGCGAGCACCGTGAAGCCGGGGCCGAGGTACTTGTTGATGGTCTTCGCCTTGGCGGGCGATTCGACGATGACGACGTGCATGGGCTCAGCCGCTCCAGATCCCGTGTCGTGGCCGTGCGACCGCTGCCCACGGGCCTCGTACTCTCCCCCCGCCTCGCCGGTCGACGAGAGGGGCCGATTTCGTGTCGCCCCCTCGCGACCACGCACGACACCCGGCGCGACGCGATCCCGACACGGATCGACACCTCCACCGTTGTACCGCGAGACGAGGAGTGCGATACTCGGAAAAATATCGCATACAACCGAATACAACCGATGCGAGTTCTCTCGAGGAGGCGCCCGCTCGGAAGGCCCCTTGAATGCGACCCAATGGGGGCGGCGGTCAAGGGGCAGGGCGTCCAGCCGTCACACCGGCGTCGGTTTCCCGTCGGAACCATGAAAATACAACCGCCGGTAGATGGACGAAGAAAATACAATCACTACGATCGGTGGCGCGAGGCGGGTCGACCCCACCACCGGGAGGTCGGATCGACCGTCCTCACCTCTGCCGCCGACCCGCCGGGAGACCCGAGCGCACGGCGGACGAGACCGGTTTCGAGGTTCCCGGACGACGAGGCGACCCATGATCGGCGCGGTGCGAACTCCGACGAAGCCGGACGAAGCGGCTGCCTACATCGAACAGGTCGCCACGCAACTGCGCGACCTGGCGCAGGGATCCGGCTACGGTTTCCTCGCCTACCTGATCGACATGGCCCGCCTCGAGGCGGCCTCCAAGGCCGCCGCCGGCAACCGTCTCCCCCAGCCCTGACCCGCGCGTCCGACCCGCCGCCGGCTCACGGCGGGAAGACGTAGTCGACGATGCCGTGGGCGTCGAAGCGCCCGTCGAGCATGCCGTGGCTCGCCCGCCACGGGCCGGCCAGCCGGCTGTCGGTGAAGGCCTCGGTGATGGCGCGTGGGGCGAAGCGATGCAGCGCCGCCGCCGCCGCCATCAGCGCCACCTGTTCGGTGAGGATGCGCGCCGAGCCCTGATCGGCGATGCAGGCCTCCGCCGCCGCCCGGATGATCTCCGCCGAGCCTGAGTTCGACTGGCGGTCGAGATCGATCGCGATCGCCCCGATCGCCGCGGAGAAGGCCTCGGGGTTCTCATCGGCGAAGCGCAGCACCTCGAGCGCCATCAGATTGCCGGCGCCGGCGGTGAGCCCGGCGAGCGGCGCGTCGCGCAACGACCGAGCGATCTCGTGATCCTCTGAGAAGCCGTTGCCGCCGAGGCATTCGAGCGCCTCCGCCGTCGCCAGGACCGCGGTCTTGCAGATCCAATATTTCGCCGCCGGCACCACCAGCCGCGCATAGGCCGCTTCCGCCTCGTCCTCGTCGGCGCGGTCGAGCGCCAGGCCGAGCCGCACCGACAGGGCGGTCGCCGCCGCGACGTCGAGCGCCGCGTCGGCCAGGACCCGCGCCATCAACGGTTGGTCGATCAACGGTTCTCCGGCGATGGTGCGGTGGCGCACGTGATGCACCGCCTTGGCCAGCGCCCCACGCATCGCCCCGGTGGCGATCACGGTGGCATCGTGACGCAGGAACAACGCCGCCCGCCCGGCGAGGTCGGCCGCCTGATCGATCCGCCCGACCGGCATCGCCTCGGCGGCGACGAACCGCACCTCGGCGATCGCTTCGCCGCGCGCCCCCAGCGTCGGCTTCAGCCGCTCGATCTCGACGCCGTTCGTCGTTCCGTCGTGGCGGAAGCGCGGCACCAGATAGAGACCTGTGCCCTCGGCGCCCGCCGCCGCCACCAGCACCGCGTCGGCGGTCGGCGCCGCCAGGAACCACGCCTGTCCGTCGAGGACGAAGTCGCCGGTCTCGCTCTCGCGCACCCGGTTCTGCGTCGGCGAGGCCGGGAAGGTGCCGTCGCGCTCCACCAGCCCGTGGCCGAGGGTGACGCCCGCCTTCTCGCCGACCGGCAGCAGGCGGTGGTCGTAACGCCGGGTCGAGGCGCGGATCACCCATTCCGCCCCGACGTCGCCGGCCGCGGTCAGCGCCGCCAACACCGCCGAGGTGGACGAGAGAGTGAGGAGATGGGAGATCTCGGTCTCCGCCGTCATCATCATCCGCGCCGTGCGCAACACGTGGCGTCGGCCGCGTTCGCGCCCCTCGTCCTCGTGCAGCGCCACCGCGAAGCCGGCCTCCGCCGAGCGCCGCATCAGCGCATGGCGGGCGGGATGGTACTCGATCGCGTCGACCCGCTCGCCCCAGGCGTCGCGGTCGACGAGGCGCGGCGGATTGGCCTCGACCAGCCGCGTGAGCTCGCGCGCCTCGACCGATCCCCAGAAGGCGCCGTGATCGACCAACGCGGTCTCGATCTCCGCCGTCAACACGCCGCCGAGCGCCCCGATCAGGATCGGGTCGCCGTCGAAGAGATTGCGTGGAGCGAAGGGAGGAATCCCCGCCGCACCCGTCGTCCCCGTCGCCCCTGCCATGACCGCCCTCCGCGATTCGATGGAGTGAAGTCTACCGGAGAGTGAGACGGGGTGGAGTTGGGAACGCAGAGTGGACGCCGAACGGGCGTTCTCGACGCTGATGACATCACGAAACAATGCGGAGAAAGGGCGGCGGCGCCGCACGATTCAGCTCATTCTGGGAACTGAACTCGTTAAACCGTGGGTAGATGGCAGCGAAACTGCGCCTCTCTTCAAATCAATCGACTGCGTATTCATCCTCATTCACGTGTCTTGCACAAGAATGACAACTAATGGTTGTTCGTAAGTGATTTGTATGGGGAGGATATCGTATGTCCGACGGTCTTTCTTCGATTGGAGCGCAATTCCTTGCTAAAGTAGGATCAAAAATCATTGTAGACAAATCCCATGAATTGGCTTCGAATTTTTATTCAAAGCACAAATATAAAATCTACAATGTTCTTCGCAGGATTGTTTCAAAGAAATACTTGTCTCCAGTCTCTCTACAGAGTATCGACCGTATATCGGAAAATTCTACTATGAAATTCGTCGATTGGCGCGATGATTTTCGCGATGGTGTCTATTCGGCGGAAGAAGACAGAGAGTCTCTCGGGCTTCCTTATACCGTCTTGGCGCTTTGGCGTAATCAAGGTGCCGTAGGGCTCCGGGCGAGGCAGGAGAACTTCCAACTCAAGCTGACAGACGAACAATGGAAGGCGACTATTGACGAGGACTTCAAAGAACTTGATAGTGATAAACGAATATATGATAAGAAGATCGACAATAGATATAGATATTCTATTCGACTTTCTGGATTTGATATCGTTAAGAATGAGATGATTATTCAGAAAGCAAAGTATTCACAGCAGGCAATGTCGAATTTGCTTGCGGACTATCGACCGAAAAAATCGCTTGTCTCGCGACTCAGCCGGCCTACGATTAGGGAGATCTTATCTGAAGAATGCCGGGGAAGTTTGCCGAGATTGAATGATCGGCGCCTTGCAAATACAGTGGGCGTGTCGGTTCTCATCTTTTTCCGCGATGATGACGGATGTCTCCGACCGCTTCTGCAGGTCCGTGAGGGCAATTTCATGGCGATGAGTAACTGCGGGGTGCATTGCACAGGTAGCAAAGCCGCAGATTGGCCTAGACATGATCAGGCATTGGAGGCGGACAACTTTTTCTTGGATGAAGCCTATCTTGCCATCAAAGAGGATTTTGGTCTTCTGCAGCATGACCTCGACGGCGGTTTGTCAATGATGTGCTTGCTGCGGGAGCACGCGAGGCTCGGTAAGCCGCAACTATTCTTCTACGGATATACGAATAAGAGTGTTGATGAAATCATAAGTGGCCGTCTGCGTGAGATAGAGAGAAAGGCGACAAATAAATATAAAAAGCTGACAAGAGATGAAATGAAAGACCTATATATGAATGGACTTTGGAATGAGGCGGAAAAGCGTGCATTTACTGTGGAGGCGCGCGCGATGCTTGCTGTTGCCGCCAAGGAGTTTGGTGGATATGAAGAAAAATAATCTAGTAGGGCTTGGGAAGCTGGGCTTGGTAGGTCTCTTTGGGACGGAATATTATGATCTCATGTCGATGGGAGATATTTTAGATCGCGAAATTGAGAATAAAAGAGATGTTATGTTCGATAGTAAAACATTTGTAATTCGTGGTTTTTTGAATTGGATCTGGCTAGGTGATGGTACCATTAGAGACGAGCATTCGCATATTTCCATAGATGGATTCGAAGATGCTAAATTGTCGGTACGGCCGCTGAGTTATAGATTCAGCTTAAAGTATATTAGGAGTTTGGATAGGGAAAACATCATTAAATTAGATCACGCGCCGCACAGTGGTACTCTTAGGGAGTTTTTGATTGCGAGATGTGGTGAGTACAAGAAGCGGCTTCCTCTGCCGACAAGGGAGTACAATGTTCCATGTAAATTGGGAATGAGCGCTTTGATTCGCGTGCGCAGCACAAATAGATATGTCTTCACGCGACAGTCAAATGCGGTAATAAAAAATAGAGGAAAATTGCACGGAAGTTTTTCGGGTGGGGTAGATGTTTTGGATTTTCAGGGTGTAGAAACATTGCGGGGAGCAGTGGAAAATGCTGCTATTAGGGAGTGTAAAGAAGAGCTGCGCCTGGAAATATCGAGGGATTCTATCAAAAGCATATCAATATATTATGAGTATGACTGAATGGCACTTCAGTCGTTTGTCGTTGCTGAGGTTGATGCCATCGATCTGAAAAGGCTCACTAAGAGCGAGGAGGTCGCGGCAATATGTATTACAAGTCTGTTCGGTCTGACGCTTCGCAAGCGATTGTGCTTCTTTAAAGTGAGCGAGGAGTTGGATTTTTTCATCAAATCCGGAGCGATTGCGGGGTGATGAAATCGTCGCCACGGGGTGATTTTGGTTGACCGGTCGAGTAGGCTTGTCGCCGAGCACGGGAGGCCCTAAGACCTCCTCTTCGATGACCAACGCACCGTCGACCCCCACGCCCGCCTTCCGGCATCGCCATCTCCTCGGCATCGAGGGGCTGTCGCAGCTCGAGATCCTCCATCTCCTCGACCGGGCGGAGGAGGAAGTCCTCGTCTCCCGCCAGGTGGAGAAGAAGAAGAACGTCCTTCGAGGCCGGACCCAGATCAACCTGTTCTTCGAGGCCTCGACCCGGACGCAATCGTCCTTCGAGATTGCGGGGAAGCGCCTCGGCGCCGACGTCATGAACATGTCGGTCGCCTCGTCCTCGGTGAAGAAGGGCGAGACGCTGATCGACACGGCGGCGACGCTGAACGCCATGCGCCCCGACATCCTCGTCGTGCGCCATCACGCCGCCGGCGCGGTGCATCTCCTGGCGCGCAAGGTCTCCTGCTCGGTGATCAACGCCGGCGACGGCGCCCACGAGCACCCGACCCAGGCGCTGCTCGACGCCCTCACCATCCGCCGCCACAAGGGCCGCATCGAGGGGCTGACCGTCGCCATCTGCGGCGACATCGTCCATTCGCGCGTCGCCCGCTCCAACATCCTGCTGCTCAACGCGTTGGGCGCCCGGGTCAAGCTCGTCGGCCCGTCGACGCTGCTGCCCTCCGGCGCGGAGCGCCTCGGGGTCGAGACCTTCACCGACATGCGCAAGGGCATCAGTGGGGCCGACATCGTCATGATGCTGCGCCTCCAGCGCGAGCGGATGAACGGCTCCTATGTGCCGAGCGTGCGCGAGTACTTCCATTATTGGGGCCTCGATCAGGAGAAGCTCGACTGCGCCGCGCCGGACGCCCTGGTCATGCACCCGGGTCCGATGAACCGCGGCGTCGAGATCGATCCGGAGGTGGCCGACGGGCCGCAGTCGCTGATCGCCGAACAGGTCGAGATGGGCGTCGCCGTGCGCATGGCGGTGCTCGAAGCGCTCGCCGAACACCTGCCGAACACCTGAGGGCCGCCCCATGACGCCGAAAGCTCCCGACGCGCGCCCGGGTGACCGCCGCAGCACCGATCCCCGCCCCACCGTCTTCTCCGGTGCCCGCATCGTCGATCCGTCGCGCGATCTCGACGCCGTCGGCTCGGTGATCGTCGCCGAGGGCCGCATCCTCGCGGCAGGGCCGGAGGTCCTGAACCAGGGGTCGCCGGAAGGCTGGGAAGTGGTCGATGCGCGCGGCAAGGTCATCGTGCCGGGCCTCGTCGACATGCGCGTCTTCCTCGGCGAGCCGGGCCACGAGCACCGCGAGACCTTCGCGTCCGCCTCCCGCGCCGCCGCGGCCGGCGGCGTGACGACGCTCGTCACCATGCCCGACACCGATCCGGTGATCGATGATCCGGCGCTGGTCGACTTCGTGCTCAGACGGGCGCTGGAGGAGGCGGACGTCCGCATCCATCCGATGGCGGCGCTGACCAAGGGCCAGGAAGGCAAGGAGACCAGCGAGATCGGCCTTCTCGCCGAGGCCGGCGCGGTGGCCTTCACCGACGCGCGCAAGTCGGTCGCCTCGGCTCTGGTGATGCGTCGGGCGCTGACCTACGCCCGCGACTTCGGCGCGCTGATCGTCCACCACGTCGAAGACCCCTCGCTCGCCGGCGCCGGTGTGGCGACCGAAGGCGAATTCGCCACCCGCATGGGCCTGCCGGGCATCCCGCGCGAGGCCGAGACGATCATGCTCGAGCGCGACATGCGGCTCGTGGCGCTGACCCGCGGCAAGTACCACGCGAGCCAGGTGTCGACGGCCGACTCGATCGACATCCTGCGCGCCGCCAAGGCGCGCGGCCTCGACGTCACCGCCGCGGTGTCGATCAACCACCTGTCGCTCAACGAGCTCGACATCGGCACCTATCGCTCGTTCCTCAAGTTCTCGCCGCCGCTGCGCTCCGAGGACGACCGGCAGGCGATGATCGAGGGGCTGGCGGACGGGATCATCGACGTCGTCGTCTCCGGCCACGATCCGCAGGACGTCGAGACCAAGCGCCATCCCTTCGCCGAGGCCGCCGACGGCGCCGTCGGGCTGGAGACGTTGGCCGCCGCCGCGATGCGCCTCGTCCACGACGAGCGGCTGACGTGGAAGCGCTTCGTCGAGGCGCTGTCGCTGCGGCCGGCCGAACGGCTCGGGCTCGAGGCCGGACGGCTCACACCGGGGGCGCGGGCCGATCTCGCGGTCATCGATCCGGGCATGCCATGGCTCCTCGACAAGCCGAAGCTCAAGTCGCGCTCGAAGAACACCCCGTTCGAGGACGCGAAGTTCGTCGGACGGGTGGTGCGCACCCTCGTCGGCGGGCGTACGATCCAATCGCTCGACTGATCCCGCTCGGAGCGTGTCCCCACGTTGCGGCTCCCGCTGATCGAAGGTGCTCTCCTCCGGTTCTCTCCCCCCTGGAGGGGGAGAGACAGAGAGGGGGGGCGCCGGTTCCGCATGGCAAGCGTTCAATACTCAGGGGCGAATCCGTGCCCCCCTCCCTGTCCCTCCCCCTCCAGGGGGGAGGGGACGATCAGGCGATCGAATGCCCATTTCGAATCCCGATCGAAATGGGCATATGTCGGATCGGTCTGTTCCCATTTCGGAGCCCGCCCATGTTCGCGATCCTCGTCGCCCTCGTCTTCGGCTACGGCCTCGGCTCGATCCCCTTCGGCCTCGTCCTGACGCGCGCCGCCGGGCTCGGCGACATCCGCGAGATCGGTTCCGGCAACATCGGTGCCACCAACGTGCTGCGCACCGGCCGCAAGGGACTGGCGCTCGCCACCTTCCTCGGCGACGCGCTGAAGGGAACGGTGGCGATCCTCGCGGCCCGTCATTTCGCCGGTGAGGGCGCGGCGATGGCCGCCGGCGTCGGCGCCTTCCTCGGCCATCTCTTCCCGGTCTGGCTGGGCTTCAAGGGCGGCAAGGGGGTCGCGACCTACATCGGCTGCCTGCTCGGCCTGTGGTGGCCGGCGGCGCTGGCCTTCGGTGGCGTCTGGCTGGCGATGGCGGGGATCTTCCGCATCTCCTCGCTCGCCGCGCTCACCGCGAGCGCCGTGGTGCCGGTGGCGCTGTGGCTCGGAGGATGGGTCTCGACGACGCTGGCGCTGGTGCTGGTGGCGCTCGCCGTGCTGGTGTGGATCCGCCACGCCGCCAACATCCGCCGGCTCCTCGACGGAAGCGAACCGCGGATCGGACGCAAGCCGTCGGCCGAGGCGACGCCTCCGGCGGCCTGATCACCTTCGTCGACCGATTTTCTCGGGGGGTGTCCGGAACCCTGGACCGGACCGGGCTTCGCGGGCCCCGTCTCGCTGCGGCATCCTGCCGGCGGACCGGGGCGGCGGTCGCCGCTGCCTCAATGGGCGATCGCGACGTGTGTCGGGGGCGAAGCAATGGGCAGATGATGCTCGTGGTAGGAGCTGACCACGGCGAACAGCGTGGCGGCGAAGCCCACGGTTACGATGACCCTACGTGAATGATCGTGATGAGTTGACATTTTCTTCCACCTTCCGGGGGCGAGCTTCTACGCCGTTCGAAGGGGTTTGGCCATGCGATCGAGTGCGTAGGTGGGGCCCGAAAGCCGGCGTTCCCGGCGGATCGGTGCGAGGCGTGTTCGTCGAGCAACACCGGGTTTTCGCGCCGAATCGACCCTCGGATCGCCGCCGATGCCTCCTGCGACCCTCCCCGGACCGGTTTCGAGGCGTTTCCGCGAGGTTTCGGGGGCTTTGGAGCCGAAAACGATTTCACGGCGTCGATCTCTGCGTCCACGGAACGTCTCCCGTGCGTTCTTCGCCGGTCTCCCCTGCGTCCTCGTAGGTTCACGTATGCTCGGTGAGTCCGCAGAGTGCGCGGCTCGCTCGATGGGGCCGCGACGGTGCCGCGGCGGCCGGATCGAGTCGCCTCCGAAATAGAGGAAGAAGAGAAATGACGACCGCCACCGAGGCCGACGCGACGACCCGGGCCGCCCGCGAGGGACCCGCTTGGTCGATCTTGGTGATGCTGTCGCTGGCGCACATGCTCAACGACACCATGCAGTCGGTGATCGCCGCCTCCTATCCGATCCTCAAGGAGAGCTTCGCGCTCGACTACGGCCAGATCGGCGTCGTCACCATGTGCTTCCAGGTGACCGCCTCGGTGCTCCAGCCGCTCGTCGGCATCTTCACCGATCGCCATCCGATGCCCTTCAGCCTCGCCGTCGGCATGGGCTCGACGCTGATCGGCCTCCTCCTCCTCGCGGTGGCGCCGACCTACGGCTTCCTGCTCCTCGCCGTGGCGCTGATCGGCACCGGCTCGGCGGTGTTCCATCCCGAGAGTTCGCGCATGGCGCGTCTCGCCTCGGGCGGCCGTCACGGCTTCGCCCAGTCGCTGTTCCAAGTCGGCGGCAACACCGGATCGGCGCTCGGACCCCTGCTCGCCACCTTCGTCGTGCTGCCCTTCGGCCGTCCCTCGGTCGGCTGGTTCGCCGGACTGGCGCTGATCGGCATCTCGCTCCTGACCCGCGTCGGCCTGTGGGGCCGCGAGCGGCGCAAGACCCATGCGGCGAGCGGCGCCGCGCGCCCGGTGAGCGGTCTGCCCAAGGCGCTGGTGGTGCGTTCGATCGCGGTGCTGATGCTGCTGGTGTTCTCCAAGAACGTCTACCTCGCCTCGATTTCCAGCTTCTACATCTTCTATCTCATCGACACCTTCCACGTGTCGGTGCGCGAGGCGCAGCTCTATCTGTTCCTCTTCCTCCTCGCCGCGGCACTCGGCACGCTGGTCGGCGGCCACGTCGGCGACCGCATCGGCCGCAAGGCGGTGATCTGGGTGTCGATCCTCGGCGTGCTGCCGTTCAGCCTCGCCCTGCCGCACGTCGGCCTCGTCCTGACGGCGGTTCTGTCGGTGGTGATCGGTCTCGTCATGTCCTCGGCCTTCTCGGCGATCCTGGTCTTCGCCCAGGAACTGGTGCCGGGTCGGGTCGGCATGATCGCCGGCCTGTTCTTCGGCATGGCCTTCGGCTTCGGCGGCTTGGGCGCGGCGGCCCTCGGCGAGATCGCCGACCGCACCTCGATCGCCTACGTCTACGAGATCTCCGCCTGGCTCCCGGCGATCGGCATCCTGACGGTGTTCCTGCCGAACCTGAAGAAGGCGCGGTGAGGGCGCACATCCCCACCGCACCGCAACGAGGTTCTTGAACCGACCGGCGATCCGCTCTACCCAGGGATCTCGGTTCCGTTCGTCCGTTCGAGGGTAGTCCATGACCATCGCAGCCCGCACCGCCAAGCCGTCGCAGTACCTCATGGGTGCGACCGGCGACTGGGAAGTCGTCATCGGTCTGGAGGTGCATGCCCAGGTCGCTTCGAACGCCAAGCTGTTCTCCGGCGCCTCGACCGCCTTCGGCGGCGCCCCCAACGACCACGTCAGCCTCGTCGACGCGGCGATGCCCGGCATGCTGCCGGTGATCAACGAGGAATGCGTCAAACAGGCGATCCGTACCGGCCTCGGCCTCGAGGCGGAGATCAACCTGCGCTCGGTCTTCGATCGGAAGAACTATTTCTATCCCGATCTGCCGCAGGGCTATCAGATCTCCCAGTACAAGAGCCCGATCGTCGGCGAGGGCACCGTCCATCTCGACATGGAGGGCGGCGAGACCGTCGCCGTCGGCGTCGAGCGCCTGCACCTCGAGCAGGACGCCGGCAAGTCGATCCACGACCTCAGCCCGACCTCGACCTATGTCGATCTCAACCGCTCCGGCGTGGCGCTGATGGAGATCGTGTCGAAGCCCGACATGCGCTCGGCCGACGAGGCCAAGGCCTATCTCGGCAAGCTCCGCACCATCCTGCGCTATCTCGGCACCTGCGACGGCGACATGGACAAGGGCAACATGCGCGCCGACGTCAACGTCTCGGTGCGGAAGCCCGGCGGCGCGCTCGGCACCCGCTGCGAGATCAAGAACGTCAACTCGATCCGCTTCGTCGGTCAGGCGATCGACTACGAGGCCCGCCGCCAGATCGGCATCCTCGAGGACGGCGGCTCGATCAAGCAGGAGACCCGCCTGTTCGACCCCGGCAAGGGCGAGACCCGCTCGATGCGGTCGAAGGAGGAGGCGCACGACTACCGCTACTTCCCCGATCCCGACCTGCTGCCGCTCGAGTTCGACCAGCCCTACGTCGACGCGCTGAAGGCCGGGCTGCCCGAATTGCCCGACGCCAAAAAGGCACGATTCGTCGCCGAGTACGGCGTCACCGCCTATGACGCCATGGTGCTGACGCTGGAGCGCGCCTCGGCCGACTTCTTCGAGGAGGTGGCGAAGGGCCGCGACGCCAAGATCGCCGCCAACTGGGTGATCAACGAGCTCTTCGGCCGCCTGAACAAGGAGGGCAAGGGCATCGACGCGACCCCGGTCTCGGCGGCGCAGCTCGGCGGCATCATCGACCTCATCCTCGACGGCACCATCTCCGGCAAGATCGCCAAGGACCTGTTCGAGATCGTCTGGACCGAAGGCGGCGACCCGAAGGCGCTCGTCGAGAGTCGCGGCCTGAAGCAGGTCACCGACACCGGCGCCATCGAGGCGGCGGTCGACGCGGTGATCGCGGCGAACCCCGACAAGGTCGAGCAGATCAAGGCGAAGCCGACCATGGCCGGCTGGTTCGTCGGTCAGGTGATGAAACAGACCGGCGGCAAGGCCAACCCCCAGGCGGTCAACGAGATCCTGAAGGCGAAGCTCGGGTTGGAGTGAGCTTGCGTTCGCCGGCGCCGAGACGGCCGGTCTCGGTCGGAGGTGCACACCCTCCTCGTGAGACTGAAGGTTTCCCTTCGCTCGGCGTCGGGTGGAGATGTGGAGAGTAGGCCTCGAGGGCGCCGGGGCTCGGCAACCGCATCATCGGCGAGACCAACGGCGCCGGGGTGCTGACGCGCGAATATGCCTGGATCGACGACCGCGTCGTCGCGGTGCTGGCCGATGCCAATGCCGCCGAGCCCCTGCTCTGGTGGGTGACAAACGACCACCTCGGCCGGCCGGTGCAGATGACGGATTCGTCGCAGGCGGTGGTGTGGCGGGCGGCCTACCGGCCCTTCGGCGAGGTGATCTCGGTCACCGGCCCGGCGAGCCTCGACGCCCGCTTCCCCGGCCAGTGGTTCCAGTTGGAAAGCGGACTGGCCTACAATTGGCACCGGCATTACGATGCGTCGATCGGGAGGTACACGCAGGCCGATCCGCTCGGGGTGAAGGCCGGGCCGAGTGTCTATGGGTATGCGGGCGGTAATCCGGTGATGGGGGTGGATCCGGAGGGGCTTACCACCCTCACATTTAATCGATCTCTTGGAATTCTGACTGTCGATCCAGAACAGGCTGGTAATCCCCCATACAGTATACCTGCATCTTCCGGACGTCCAAATTGCGGGTGCGATGAAACCAAAATGGACGCAGGACCAATACCAGCTGGAGGCTATACTGCCCGAGTGTCTGATATATCCAATCCTGGTTGGATTGGAAATATTCTGAGAAACTCTCTTGGGGATTGGGGCAGTTGGCGAGTCCCCCTAATTCCGAACACAGGAACGAACACTTATGGACGTTCTGGATTTTTTCTTCATGGAGGCACAAAGCCAGGTTCCGCCGGATGCATTGATTTTGGCGGAGGGCAATGGGGCGATGCTCGAACGAACAAGCTCCTCAATGACATGAGAAGCGATCCGGACGGTCTAATTCCAGTTCATGTGGAGTAATAGAGTGAGTACGCTGATAAACTTATCTCTTCTCACGTTGGGATGGTGCGTCGGGTATCTGTTTGGTCACGTGGCATTCAATGGCCTGAGCTGCAGCACCGGATATAGCCTCATAGCCGGGTGGGGAGGCGCCTTATATTTAACACAATACAGACGACCAAGTTTTTTGGAGATCGGGTGCAGCGCCGTCGCATCCCTTTTGTTATCATCGGCATTATTATATGTTATAAGTCGTCATGCATTAGAAATCCTTGATAATATTGATGTCTCGGAGATTATATTTCTGTCTTTCAAGTATACTATTTTCTTTGAAAGTCCACAATTCGTGGATCTACTTCTGAATTACCTAATCTCAAATCTCTCGTCTCGATATTTTGCAATTAATTCGATCGCGGAGCGACTGAATTCCCGCCTATTTGGCAGAAAGCCAAAACCATAACCTCGTTCAGTCCGAACCTGTAGCAGGAGCCACGACGCCTCCGGCACCAATCGGCTGTCGACGGTGAAGCAGGGTACGACGACGCTGCGCGCCTTCACCTATGACGCGGCCGGCAATCCGACCCGCGACGCCCGCTCGGGCGTGAACACCGACTACGGCTACGACAACGCCGGGCGGCTGCGCACGGTCAAGGTCGCCAATTCGCTCAAGGCGACCTACACCTACGACGCCTTCGAACGGCTGGCGATCCGCTCGCTGACCAACCAGACGCCGTCGGGGACGACGCACTTCATCCACATGCTCGGCGGCGGCGGCGCCTTCGACGATCTGGCGCCGGGGCTCGGGGAGCAATTCGGCGGGCTCGGCAACCGCATCATCGGCGAGACCAACGGCGCCGGGGTGCTGACGCGCGAATATGCCTGGATCGACGACCGCGTCGTCGCGGTGCTGGCCGATGCCAATGCCGCCGAGCCCCTGCTCTGGTGGGTGACAAACGACCACCTCGGCCGGCCGGTGCAGATGACGGATTCGTCGCAGGCGGTGGTGTGGCGGGCGGCCTACCGGCCCTTCGGCGAGGTGATCTCGGTCACCGGCCCGGCGAGCCTCGACGCCCGCTTCCCCGGCCAGTGGTTCCAGCTGGAGAGCGGACTGGCCTACAATTGGCACCGGCACTACGATGCGTCGATCGGGAGGTACACGCAGGCGGACCCGTTGGGGGTGAAGGCCGGGCCGAGTGTCTATGGGTATGCCGGTGGGAATCCGGTGATGAAAATGGACCTATTGGGTCTATTTACGGTAGTTGTAATTAATGAAAACGGGCCTGGTCATGCTGGTATTGTCATAGTTCGTGGAGGTAACACGTTCGTTTACGATCCTGGCGGCAGCTACAACCCCGGACAGTGTAATTGCAAGTCGAGTAGTGACACCATGCAGTCGGACCCATATCTACGTATTCCGATGTCTCTGCGCGACTATATGGACTATCAGAAGACGGATGGACCCAACGTGTGGAGCAAAATGTTTCTGACAAGCGCGGCTGAAGAGGCCGCCATAATGGACTCCGCACAAGGGAAGTTTCCGTTCTTCTGTGCGACGGGTGTGGCTGAGGCTCTGAAGAGCGTTCCGCGATTCCGAAGTCTTAATGAGGGGGACTGGACCGGGTACTGGTTGCCGGGAGGCTTGAGGCGGCGACTTGAACCAATTCCATCCGAATAATCTCTAATTTTGGCATCAAATAGAACGGCTTCAGATTTGGTCTGTTCAAATAAGAAGCCGTTCTATCACATAGCTCAAGCCAGCTCTCACCGCCTGGGCGGATTAGTTCCGGTTGAAACACGCTTAGACCCCATGCGAGGTTATGAAGATATATGAGCAGGGACGCCTGGACCTCAAACCTCAAGACATCTACTAATAAATACGTCTGCATAACCGCAATTTATTTCATTGTTTATCTTTATGAGATAAGAAAATACGATAGCATTCAATATGTTTCTGCAATCATATCATTTTTCATATTGTATTCATGTATAGGCCTTTACATACGCTATAATCACCATCGCATTTCGCCCCTCATTGTTGCTGCGGATCTTTTTTTATCTGGACTTTGTCACGTCTTGGCATTTGGGCTCCGGCGTATGTATGCAGCCTATTATTTCGAGAAAATTTCCCGAAGTACCCAAGAATTTTTTGTGGTTCAAACTGCCATGGAAGCCATGATTTCTACATTCCTTTCGACGATATTTTATTTTGGATGGGTGCACGCTGCATTGCTGGTGGCAACAACTTATCTCACGCGTCATCCGCAGCAAAGGTAGCGCTAGCCATTGCATTCTCCGTTTTACCTACAATGTCGCCGGCAGCGTGTTCAAGGACACTCGCAGTGGCATCCACACCGGCTACGGCAACAACAAAGCCGGCTCGCTCAGGGCCATCGCGGCGGTTTCGCCTGTCAAAGGCGACCTACACCTACGATGCCCTCGACCGGCTGGCGATCCGCGCGCTGACCAACCAGACGCCGTCGGGGACGACGCACTTCATCCACATGCTCGGCGGCGGCGGCGCCTTCGACGATCTGGCGCCGGGGCTCGGCGATGAGTTCGGCGGTCGGAACATCGCAGTGGTCTGCACCCCCTCATGGTCAACGCCGCCCTCCTCGCGGTAACCCTTCCTTACCTTTGTTCGTCGACACTTCGCCCCGAGGCAGGCCCCGGTCCGGAGGGACCTCGCCCCGTGTGAGCGAGTAGACGATGGACATCGCGACATTTCTCGGTATCGGCGGCGGCTTCGGCGTTCTCGTCATCGCCATCTTCATGGAGGGCTCCAAGCTCTCCATGTTCATGGATCTTCTCGCCACCAACGTCGTCATCGGCGGCGCCATCACCACCACCATGGCCCGCTTCACCATGGGCGGCTTCATGGCGGCGATGTCGACCGGCCTCAAGTCGGTCGCCTTCAACCATCACGTCTCGGCTCGCGACACGATCGAGAAGATCGCCGAACTCGCCGACATCGTCCGCAAGCAGGGCCCGCTCGGCCTCGAGGCGGTGGAGATCGAAGACGAGTTCCTCGCCAAGGGCATGCGGATGATCGCCGACGGCTTCGATCTCGCCATCATCCGCGAGACCCTGGAGCGCGAGCGCGACCTCCACATCGAACGCCTGGAAGACGCCAACAAGCTCTTCAACTTCATGGGCAACGCCGCCCCGGGCATGGGCATGGTCGGCACCATCATCGGTCTCGTCTCGATGTTCGCCCACATGGACGACCCCAAGAAGATCGGCCCCGGCATGGCGGTGGCGCTGCTCACCACGCTCTACGGCGCGGTCATGGCCAACGTCGTGGCGCTGCCCATCGCCGACAAGCTGCAGATGAAGGCGCTCGAGGAGAACATCAACTTCACCCTCGTCATCGACGGTGTGCTGATGATCCGCGAGAACAAGAGCCCGGCGGTGATCCGCGACATGCTGATCTCCTACCTGCCCAACAAGCATCGCGCCGCGATGGAAGAGGCCGCCTGATAGGCGCGAGGACGGCGGACCATGGCCAAGAAGAAGGGCGGACACGGCGGCGGCGGCGGACACGGTGGTGCCTGGGTCATCACCTTCGCCGACCTGATGGCGCTGCTCATGGCCTTCTTCGTCATGCTGCTCGCCTCGGCCAGCCAGGACAAGCAGAAGCTCGCCGACGCCTCCGGTTCGCTCAAGGACGCCTTCGGCGTGCAGCCGATCCCGCGCACCGCCGGCATGATCGAGCGCGACGGCCTGCCGGTGCGCAAGTTCATCAAGGCCGACGGCCCGGTCGACAAGAAGCTCGATGCCGAGACCTCGGCGGTCAAGAACGACAGCCACTCCAAGCAGGGGCCCGAGGCCAACACCCACGACTTCGAGCAGGCCAACCAGGAAAAGCCGCGGCAGTTCCTCACCGCCGCCGCGTCGCTGCGTCAGGCGCTCCAGGACATGCCCGAGATCACCGAGGTCTCGAAGCACGTGATGTTCGAGGAGACCGACGAGGGCCTCAACGTCCGCATCGTCGATCAGGACGGCCGCTCGATGTTCCCGGAGAGCTCCAAGCAGCCCTACGAGTTCACCCGCGCCATCCTCGCCAAACTCGCCCCGGCGCTCGCCCGCATGCCCCATCGGCTGCGCGTCACCGGCCACACCGCCGGCGGCACCCGCTGGGCCGGCCGCGGACCCTCGCCCTGGGACCTCTCCGCCGGTCGAGCGGTGGCGGTCGAGGAGATCCTCTCCGGCTACGGGGTGGCCTCGGATCGCTTCGATTCGGTCGTCGGCAAGGCCGACACCGATCCGCTCTTCCCCAACGAGCCGATGCTCGCCGCCAACCGGCGCATCGACGTCCTGCTCGTCCACGAGGCGCCGCCGATGCCGCCCTCGGGCATCAACTGAGCCGCCCGCGATGACCGCAGCCTTCGCCGTCCGGGCCGCCCGTCGCGACGATCTCGACGCCCTCGTCGCCCTCTTCGCCGCCGATGCGCTCGGCGGACACGGCGACACCACCGATCCCGCGGCCCGGCCCGCCTATGCCGCGGCGCTGGAGGCGATCCTCGCCTCGCCGCGCGACCGCCTGCTGGTCGGCGAGATCGACGGCCGCGTCGTCGCCACCGGTCAGCTGTCGTTGATCCCGGCGCTGCCCCATCGTGGTCGCATCCGCGCGGTGATCGAGGCGGTGCAGGTCGCCGAGGACCTGCGCGGGCAGGGGCTCGGCGCGCGGCTGATCGCGGCGTTGATCGCCGAGGCCCGTGCCGGCGGCGCCGGCGTCGTCGAGCTCACCTCCAACGCCCGCCGCCTCGACGCGCACCGCTTCTACGAGCGGCTCGGCTTCGCCAAGAGCCACGTCGGCTTCAAGCTGCCGCTCTGACGCGCTCGTGAGCGGCGCACCTCTGGACGAACGCCCCGCCGGGACCCATCTGGAACGGACGACCGACCGTCGCCGCCTCGTCGGCGGCGTGGCTTTCCTCGGTCCCGTCATCCCCGCCGGAGAGTGTTCATGACCGCGCCGATCCGTCTCTACTACTGGCCGACCCCGAACGGCTGGAAGATCACCGTCATGCTGGAAGAGCTGGGCGTCCCCTACGAGGTGATCCCGGTCGACATCGGCAAGGGCGCCCAGTTCGAGCCCGACTTTCTGAAGATCTCGCCCAACAACAAGATGCCGGCGCTCGTCGACCCCGACGGCCCCGGCGGTGAACCGATCTCGGTCTTCGAGTCCGGCGCCATCCTGATGTATCTCGGCCGCAAGTTCGGGAAGTTCTATCCGACCGAGGAACGCGCCCGCGTCGAGGTCGAGCAGTGGCTGATGTGGCAGATGGGCGGCTTCGGCCCGATGCTCGGGCAGAATCACCACTTCTCCCATTACGCGCCGGAGAAGATCCCCTACGCGATCGATCGCTATCGCAACGAGAGCCATCGCCTCTACGGGGTGCTGAACAAGCACCTCGCCGACCGCGACTTCATCGCCGGCGATCTCTCGATCGCCGACTTCGCCTGCGTCGGCTGGGCCAAGCTCCACGAGCGTCAGGGCATCGATCGGGCGGAGTTCCCGCATTTCGCCGCCTGGCTCGACCGGATGCTGGCGCGGCCGGCGGTCGAGCGTGGTCTCGCGGTCGCCGGCGCGCTGCGCGTCGACATCGCCACCGACGAAGAGGCCAAGAAGGTCCTCTTCGGTCAGCGCGCCCGCTGAACCTCGGCAAGCGGAAAATTCGACCTTCCCTTGGGTCGTCGGGATTCGCGGTGAATCGTTTCTTGCCGCGAATCCCGAGCAGTCGACGTGCCTCCATTGATTCCATTGCCGGAATCGCCCTGCAAAGGTGAATCGTCGGTTGAATACACCGTTCGTTGTCGAATTGGCGACGACTGGTTAATCATCGACTTTAACTCTCATTTTAACGATCGGAGCGAGTATTTCCCACGAGGAAGCCGGAGAAATACGAGGAGCCGGCGCGACGACAAGTCTATCGATCGTGGGAGAGTTCCATGGCTCGTTTCGAAATCAACAGCGCCGAAGTGGCCGCGATGGGCCATGGGGCGATCACCGCCGACGTCTTCTTCCAGATGGGCATCATCCATTCGACCGGCCGTGGTGTGCCGGCCGACATGGTGGCCGCCCACATGTGGTTCAATCTGGCCGCCGCCCAGGGCAACGGCGAAGCCGCCCGCTGGCGCCAGGAGATCTCCAAGGAGATGTCGACCGCCGAGATCGCCGAGGCTCAGCGCCAGGCGCGCGAGTGGATGACCCGCCACTGACGGTGATCCGGCCCGGCGCCCGCGCCGGCCGCCTCCCGTTCCCTCGATCGGAGCAGGACCCATGAGACCGACCGAACCGTTCGCACCCTTGGCGACACTGGTGGTCGCCGTTCTCGCCACCCTGTCGGCCACCGCCGTTCTCGTCGCGACGAGTTGGCTCTCGCTCCTCGCCGAAGTGGGCGAGGGCGCCGCCGCCGGCCACGGCTACTGGTTCGCCTTCCTCGGCGTCGTCGCCGGTGCCCTGGCGATCGTCTGGGCCGCCCGCCGCCAGCGCGGCGCCCGACCGGTCGCCCATGGCGACGAGCCGGCGCTCTGGATCTGAGACAGGCTCTGAGCGCGGATCCGGCCTGCTGCGCCGACGCGTCGCTTGCCGTACTTTCCGCCTGCGTGCTACCCCGGGGCTCCCACCCGGGAGACGGACGCCATGCGGATTCTCATCACCAACGACGACGGAATCCACGCCCAGGGGCTGCGGGTGCTCGAGCACATCGCCCGTGAGATTTCCGACGACGTCTGGGTGGTCGGGCCCGAGACCGATCAGTCCGGCAAGGCCCACTCGCTGTCGCTCTCCGATCCGCTGCGTCTCAGGAAGATCTCCGACCGCCGATACGCGGTGCGCGGCACCCCGACCGACTGCGTCATCATGGGGGTGCGCCACATCCTCGACGCCAAGCCCGACCTCGTCCTCTCCGGCGTCAACCGCGGCGCCAACGTCGCCGACGACGTCACCTATTCGGGCACCATCGCCGCCGCCATGGAAGGCACGCTGCTCGGCATTCCCTCGGTGGCGCTCTCCCAGTCCTTCGGCTGGGCCGACGGCGCCGAAGTGCCGTGGACGACCGCCGAGACCCATGGTCCGGACGTGCTGCGCCGCCTGCTCGAGGCCGGGATCCCGGCCGGAACCCTGGTCAACGTCAATTTCCCCTCGCGCCGCCCGGATGCGGTCGCGGGGGTGATGGTGACGACCCAGGGCGCCCGCAACGACGCCACCGTCGGGGTCGAGCCGCGCGTCGACGGGCGCGGCAATCCCTATTTCTGGATCTCCTACCGTCCGCAGTCGACCGAACCCGCCGTCGGTACCGATCTCGCCGCGCTCGCCGCCGGCTGCGTGTCGGTGACACCGCTGCGCCTCGATCTCACCGACCACGGCGCGCGGCAGGCCTTCGCCCACGTCTTCCGCTGAGACGGACTCCGAGTCCCGCTCGGCGCAGGGCTCCCCGTCATTCCCCGTCGGTCCTCGGTAACCGAACGCCAACCATTGGCGCCTAGTTGTCTGTCTGGTCGGTTTCACGCATTTCGGAGGTTCTCGATGTCCGGTCGTTTCGCCGCGCCGCTGCGCCGCGCCGAGATCTCCGTCGCCGAGACCGATCGTACCGCTCTGGCCCGTCTCGTCTTGACGCTGGCCCGCAAGGGCATCCACGACCGCCGCATCCTGGCGGCGGTGGAGGAGATCCCGCGCTCGCTCTTCGTCTCGGCCGATTGGCACGGCAAGGCGCTCGAGGATCGCCCGGTTCCGATCGAATGCGGCCAGACCATCGACAGCCCGTCGACCCTGGGACTGACCTATCAGGCGGCCGGCATCGCGCCCGACCATCGTGTCCTCGAGATCGGCACCGGCTCGGGCTACGGCACCTCGATCCTCGCGGCCCTCGCCGCCAAGGTCTACACGGTGGAGCGCTTCCGCACCCTCGGCGAACTCGCCGCCGAACGCTTCGCCACCCTCCATCTCGACAACGTCGTCGCCTCGATCCACGACGGCTTCGAAGGCTTCGCCCGCAACGCGCCCTTCCACCGCATCGTCGTCGACGGCGCCATCGAGGTCCCGCCGCGGGCGCTCCTCGATCAATTGGCGCCTCAGGGTGTGCTGATCGCCCCGATCGGCGTCGCCGGTTCGCGTCAGGTGCTGACCCGCTACGTCCGCAAGGACAAGGGCCTCGACATCGAGCCGGTCTGCGAGGTCCGCCGCATCGCGCTGGTCGCCGGGCGCGCCGCCGCGCTCTGACCTCGCCGCCGCCTCTCGTCGCTCCTCTCCAGCCGACCGCCGCCACCCCGTCCGGGGTGGTGTTTCGTTTCGGGCCACCGCGCCACGCTGCGCCCGGCGGTCGATCGGCCGGCGTAAACCAAATCGGCGCCACGCGACCGCCGCTCGGGCGTGTCCCGTCAACCATGACGCGGCGCGCCGTCCACCACCTCCGGACCACCGATCGGCGGCGGAAACGCGCCGTTTCGCGACCCCGCGCGACGGCCGGGGTCGGGGTGCGGAGGGCAGGAATTTCGCGCCGACGTCGGTCCTCTTAAGCGTTTGTCAACGTTACGAAGCTTCAATGTGCCCACGTACATGGGCGAGTTGCCGCCCCGAACGGCGTGAGTGGTGAGATGCGTCTTCCGAACCTCGATCTGCGGTCTCGCAATGTGTCCCGAGTGGCGATGATCGTCTTCGCGGCCGCCGCCGCCGGTGGTTGCTCCAGCGACATCGGCCGTTTCGGCGGGGATCCGGTCTATACCGGCTCGACGCCCAACCAGCGCTCGATTCTCGGTCAGAGCCAGTCGCAGGCGAACCCGTCGCAGCAGGGCGGATGGCGCAACGTCGAGACCACCGGGTCGATCGCACCCGCCGCGCCGCCGGTCGTCCGCCAGGATCTCGCGCCGCCGCCGATGGTGAGCGCGGCGCCCACGCCGCAGCCGCCGACCCAGTCCTATGCGGTGCAGGCGCCCCAGCCCCCGATTCAGCCCCCGCGCGTCGCCGCGGCCGGCGGCTGGACCGGTTCGGGTGGCTCCTACGTCTCCGCCCAGCACGGCGACACCGTCGACACCCTGTCGCGGCGCTACGGCGTGCCCGCCAATGCCATCGCCCAGGTGAACGGCCTCTCCGGCGGCGCGCCGCTGCAGCCCGGCCAACGGGTGCTGATGCCGGTCTATTCGGCCGCCCCGGCGGCGTCCGCCCCGGCACCCGTCGCCCCGATGGCCGCAGCGCCCGTCGCCGCGCCGACGCCCGCTCCGGCCGCTCCGGTTCGCCAGATCCCGATGACCAAGCCGACGGCGACGCTCGCGCCGCCGCCCGCGCCGCTGCGGGTCCCGACCTCGGCGCCCGCGTCGGCTCCGGCCCCCGCTCCGAAGCCGACCGCCTCCGCCCCGGCTCCCGAGAACGGCGGCGTCAAGCTCGTCGGCGACTACACGGTCCGCAAAGGCGACACGCTCGGCTCGATCGCCCGCACCTACGGCGTCAGCGAGCAGGCGCTGAAGGAACGCAACGGTCTGAAGTCGACCGCGGTCCAGCCCGGCCAGCATCTCCTGCTGCCGGCCGGCACCAAGCTCTTGCTCAAGACCTCACAGGCTCCGGCGAAGCCGGCCGAGACCGAGGTTCCCGCCTCCGCGCCGGTCAAGCAGGTCGCCCAGGCCCCGATGCCGGCGCCGACCCAGGCCTCGGCCAAGACCGCCGCCGCGGCGATGCCCGTCGCCAAGCCGGCCCAGACCGCCGCGGCCCCCGCCGCCGCTCCGACGCCCGCCGCCAAGCCGGCCCAGGTCGCCGCCGCGCCCGCCACTCCGGTGGTCAAGCCCGGCCCGACGCCGACCGGCACCGCCAAGGCCGATCAGAAGGCCGCCGAGACCATCGCCGTCGCCAAGGAACCGGCGGTCGAAGAGCCGACCGGCTCGGTCGCCCCCGGCTCCTTCCGCTGGCCGGTGCGCGGTCGCGTCATCTCCGAATTCGGCTCCAAGCCGAACGGCGAGAAGAACGAAGGCATCAACCTCGCGGTTCCCGAAGGCACCTCGGTCAAGGCCGCCGACGACGGCGAGGTGATCTACTCCGGCAACGAACTCAAGGGCTACGGCAACCTCGTCCTGGTCCGCCATCAGAACGGCTACGTCACCGCCTACGCCCACGCTTCGGAACTGTTGGTCAATCGCGGCGAGAAGATCTCGCGCGGCCAGATCATCGCCCGCGCCGGCGCCACCGGCTCGGTCGGCCAGCCGCAGCTCCACTTCGAACTGCGCAAGGGTCAGAAGCCGATCGACCCGAAGCCCTATCTCGCCTCCAACTGAGGCGACCCACCCTCCCGCACTCCGTGGAGGCCACACGGGATGCGAGAGACAGAAGCAGGACGACCCCGGACCGACGAGGTTCCCGGGGTCGTCTTCGTTTCGGGGGGGGGCTCAGTCGAGGGCGGGAATCAGCGTCAGCAGGTCGGTGACGCCGACGTCGACGCCGGCTTGGGAGAAGAGCGTCGTCGCCTGACCGCGATGGTGGGTCTGGTGATTGAAGAAATGGGTGAGGAGCAGCCCGAAATGTCGGGTCGAGGCGGCACCCTTGGAGTTTCGATAGGCGAGGGGCAGGTCGAGGTCGGCTTCGCCGAGACCCGCGACCAAGGCCTCGATCGCGCCGTCGAGCAGGTCGCGGCGGACGCGCAGCGGTTCCAGCGCACCGAACTGGATCTGGTCGAGAGCCGTCGGGCTCGGCAGCGCCACGATCGACGCCAGCGCCTCGACGGCCGCCGGATGCGCGGCGAAGCGCTTCAGCCACAGGGTGTCGGCGACGACGAGATGCTCGAGCGTCCCCAGGATCGAGCCGAAGAAGGCGCCGCGATTCTCCGCCAGCGCCGCGGCCGGGAGCGTCGCGGCGGCATCGTAGAGCCGGCCGTTCATCCAGGTGTTGTAGCGGGCGAGAAGGCGGAACTGTTCGATCCGTGCCATGGGAGGTTCTCCTGACGGCGTGGCGGTCCGGCGACGGACCGTCGGGTTCACAGCCTCTTCCCCAGCCGCCCCGCCAGATCCTGCACGTATTGCCACGCCGTGCGGCCCGACCGTGCCCCGCGCGTCGTCGCCCATTCGAGGCTGTCGCGCACCAGCACTGCGTCGTCGACCTCGAGCCCGAAATGGGCAGCGTAGCCGCGCACCATGGCGAGATAGTCGTCCTGGCTGCATTTGTGGAAGCCGAGCCACAGGCCGAAGCGGTCGGAGAGCGAAACCTTCTCCTCGGTCGCCTCGCCCGGATTGATCGCCGTCGACCGCTCGTTGTCGATCATGTCGCGCGGCAGGAGGTGGCGGCGGTTGGAGGTGGCGTAGAACAGGACGTTGTCCGGCCGGCCCTCGATGCCGCCCTCGAGCACCGCCTTCAACGACTTGTAGGACGTGTCGCCGGCATCGAAGGAGAGGTCGTCGCAGAACACCAGGAAGCGGTGGACGTCGCCGCCGAGGAGCCCCAGCAGCACCGGCAGACTCTCGATGTCCTCGCGATGGATCTCGACCAGCTTCAGCGGCGAGGCCCCCTCCGCCGCCAGCCGCTGGTTGACGCTGGCGTGCGCCGCCTTGACCAGCGACGATTTGCCCATGCCGCGCGCCCCCCACAGCAGCGCGTTGTTGGCCGGCAGCCCGCGGGCGAAGCGCTCGGTGTTGCCGAGGAGCTGGTCGCGGGCGAGGTCGATGCCCTGCAAGAGCGTCATCTCCACCCGGTTGACCCGTTTCACCGGAGCCAGACGCAGGTCCTTGGCCACCCAGACGAAGGCGTCGGCAGCGGCGAAGTCGGGCGTCACCGGAGCCGGCGGCACGGCGCGCGCCACCAGCCCGACCAGGGCGTCGAGCCGTTCGACGAGACGGGCGAGGTCGCTCGCATGAGGGGTTTCCACCACTGGGGCTGCTCCGCTGTTCGAGAGGGTGGGGCCGATGTAGCATGTCAGTCTTAAGTCGAAAACGACGATCGGAGCCCCCATGCTGCGCGAGATTCCAGCCAACGACCCCCACCTCGCCGCGGCTCTCGAGGCCGAAGGATTGCCCGTCGAAGATCTCGGCGCCACCCCTCAGCGCTATTTCACCTGGGAAAAGGACGGCATCGTCGTCGCTCATTGCGGCTGGGAAGGGCAGGGGGAGGATAGGCTTCTGCGCTCTCTCGTCGTCTCGAGGACCGAGCGCGGCCACGGCCTCGCCATCCGAATCGTCTCCGCACTGGAGCACCTGGCCACCGCCGACGGCGCCCGCCGCCTGTGGCTCCTGACCACCGGCGCCGGTCCGGTCTTCGATCGTCTCGGCTGGCGCCGCGCCGCGCGCGAAGATGCGCCCGCGGTGATCGCCGCCTCCGCCGAGTTCTCGGCGCTGTGCCCGTCGACGGCGGTGTGCATGGTGCGCGATCTCGGCGCCTGAGAAGCCCGAACAGTCCGAGTGATCGCCTCGACCGCCGCGCGAGCGCTGGCCGGCGCCCCGAGTCGCGTCCGGCCGCCGGGTGGGGCGGTGTCGCGCCGCAACTGCGCCACAGGGGAATCGCATTTGAAGAAAACGAGTAGCGATCTGGGATGAAATGGATTCT
>ERZ1645187.254-NODE-254-length-51967-cov-252.799083_pt1 | contig 51967 bp, 37 predicted proteins | sample MGYA00575352_ERZ1645187 | MGnify/ENA primary metagenome ERZ1645187 (study PRJEB40837, sample SAMN11349314) | freshwater sediment metagenome | isolation source: river sediment | host: Sediment | place: India: Wazaribad , New Delhi | collected 2017-02-21 ... | reverse complement strand
CCGTAACTCACTGATCAAATGGAGTTCTATGGGTGTAGGTGACAAAGATGGGCTATGAATACCTGATCGGCCAGTTCGCCGCCGGCTCCGGCAAGAAGGCCGGGGAGTTCTATACCCCGCAAACCTGCTCGACCATCCTGTCGCGCATCGTCGCCCTGGACAGCCAGGAGCCCGCCAACGGCAAGAAGCAGCGCTTGAACTGCGTGCTGGACATCGCCTGTGGCTCCGCCTCCCTGTTGCTGAACGTGCGCCATGAACTGGGTCCCCAGGGCATCGGCATGATCTTCGGGCAGGAGAAGAACATCACCACCTACAACCTGGCGCGCATGAACCTGCTGCTGCATGGGCTGAAGGACACCGAGTTCGAGATCTACCATGGTGACTCCCTGACCAATGACTGGCCGCTGCTCAACGAGATGAACCCGGCCAAAAAGCTCAAATGCGACGCCGTGGTCGCCAATCCGCCCTTCAGCTACCGCTGGGAGCCGACCGAGGCCCTGGGCGAGGACTTCCGCTTCAAGAACCACGGCCTCGCGCCCAAATCCGCCGCCGATTTCGCCTTCGTGCTGAATGGCTTCCACTACCTCAGCGATGAGGGCACGATGGCCATCATCCTGCCCCACGGCGTGCTCTTCCGGGGCGGGGCGGAGGGCCGCATCCGCACGAAGTTGCTGCAAGACGGCCACATCGACACGGTCATCGGCTTGCCGCCCAATCTGTTCTTCTCCACCGGCATCCCGGTCTGCATCCTGGTGCTGAAGAAGTGCAAAAAGCCGGACGATGTGCTCTTCATCAACGCCAGCGAGCACTTCGAGAAAGGGAAGCGGCAAAACTACCTCTTGCCCGCGCACATCGACAAGATCATCGCCACCTACCAGTACCGCACGGAGGAGGAGCGCTACTCCCGGCGCGTCCCGCTGGCGGAGATCGCGCGGAATGACTACAACCTGAACATCTCCCGCTACGTCAGCACGTCCGAGCAGGAAGCGGATATCGACCTAGGCGCCGTCCAGGCGCAACTGGTCCAGATCGACGCGCGGATTGCCGCGGCGGCGGCGAAGCACAACGGGTATCTGCGGGAGCTGGGGTTGCCGCCGATATAACCGCGCGCGGCTTAGCCACGGCTACATGCCCCTCGTCCGCGCAGCCTAGACCCCCATCGGGTCCCTTCGCGCCTCCGGTCACCGCACGGTGTCGCTGCCGCGGGTGTACGATGTGCTGGCGCCGAAAGCCCTGGCGAGCCGGTAAGGGTCGGCGTTTACCAAATCTTTTTCCCCTGAGTCACGCATCATGAGATTACCCATTACCCTCGGTCTTGGTCTCTGTGCCCTCCTGAGCGCGGGCCCAAGCCTGACGGCCCCCCTGAACGTCGAGCTGGCGGCCCTGACCGCCGCCCCCTGGTCCTGGCAGCAGACCCAGATGAACGATGGCGCGCTCTTTCGCCCGGCCAAGCCCGAACAATATCAATTGCGTTTCCTTCCCGATGGCACCCTGGCCATTCAGGCGGACTGCAACCGCGCCCACGCTCAATACCGCCTGGAGGAGAGTCGCCTGCATCTCGAACTCGGGCCAACGACCCTGATGGCCTGTGGCGATGACTCCCTGGGGGACCGCTTTCTGACCCAGTTGGGCGGTGTCAGCCTGGTCTTTGTCCAGGACGGGCAACTCTTCATCGACCTGAAGTTCGACAGCGGTACCATGAAATTCACCCCCATCGAGGCTGGGCTGGGCCAGGCCCTGATCGGTAGTCGCTGGCGGGCGACGGGCTACAACAACGGCCGGGGCGCCCTGGTGAGCCTCGTCGAAGGGACGGAGATCAGCCTCCACTTTGGCGCCGAAGGCCAATTGGAAGGCTCCGCCGGCTGCAACCATTACAGTGCCCCCTTCGCGTTCCAGGGCGAGCGCGTCTCCATCGGACCCGCCAGGAGCACCCGCAAGTTCTGCGCGGAGCCGGATGGCCTGATGGCCCAGGAGGCGGCATTTCTTGAGGCCCTGCCCAGGGCGGTCACTCTAGAGAGGAGCGGCGAGCGGCTGGAGATGCGCATGGCGGATGGGGCCATGGTCGCCACCTGGGCACGGGCGGAATGAGCGCTTATAACGCTTGACCGCCCTGCCGCGGATAGCCTCGCCGCAGAGCATGCCATGATGCGCCATCGCCTTGTCGCCCTTTCCTGGATTAGCGTGAAACACACCAGTGGAGCCTTTCATCGTCTGGGATGCGGCTGGCCCATCATGAAAGTTAGCGTGAAAGTCACAGGAGAGTCTTTCATTATCATAGGGGTGTGGCGCGCCGCCTCATGAGAGTTAGCGTTAAACACTCCAGTGGAGACTTTCATCGTCTGGGGTATGGCTGGCACCCCATGAAAGTGAGCGTCCACCGGGTTGCCGGCACCCTGATGCTGCTCCTCGCCCTCGCCCTCGCCCTCGCCTGGGCTAGTGGCCCCCAGGCGTCGCAGTCCGCCCCGGTGACGGCCGGGGATGCCAACCTGCTCGGCGGCGCACCCCTGGAACGGGCCGAGGTGGCGGCCAGACTCGCCAAGATTGAGGCCGACCCCGCCCTGGCCGCCGCGGATCAGGAGCGCCTCGCGGACGCCTACCGGCAGATCCTGGCGCATCTGGACGCGCTGGCCGAGGCCAAGGCGACCCTGGGCAGTCTGAATGAGCTGCTGGCCGAGGCGCCGGTGCAGACGACCGCCATTCGCGAGCGCCTGGCGGCGGCAGTCACCCCTGCCGAGCCGGCGGTGAAACTGCCCGAAGGGGCCGATCTGGTCACGGTGCAAGGCCTGCTGGCCCAGGAACGGGCGGCGGTCGCCACGGCCCGGGAGCGGTTGCAGGTCCTGGAGCAGGGGTTACGGGACGAGGCGGAGGCCCTGCCGCGCTGGCGACGCGAGCTGGCCAACCTCAACCAACGGGCTCTGGACCTGGACGACGAACTGGCCGGGCTGCGCTCGGCCAGCGGTGCTGGCCTGGAGACGCAGACGCGACGCTGGCTGTTGGAGAGCGAGCGGGAACGCCTGCGGGTCGAGGTCCAGGTGCTCGACCTGAAGCTGGCGGGCGCCGATGTCCGCCGGGCCCTGACCCAGGCGCAGCGGGACGAGGCCCAGGCCGTCCTGAATCGCACCCTGGCCCGCCAGGATTGGCTGCAGGTGGAGGAGGACCGGCTGCGCCGGGCCGAGGCCGCGCGGGTGGTGGCCGATCTGGAGGCCGCCAAGGAAGCGAGCGCCGACGCCCATCCGCGGGTGCGGGAGCTGGCGCGGGTCAATACCGAATTGGCCGAGGCCATCCAGGCCCTCAGCCAGGAAACCGCCAAGGTCCAGGACACCAGTGCCCGGACCACCGCCACCACCAGCACCCTGGCGCAGGACTTTGCCCACGACCGCCAGCGCATTGCCGCGGCGGGGCTCAATCGCGCCATGGGCAGGGTACTGGTGGATCGGCGTGAGCGGCTGCCGGAGGAGGGGGATTTGCGCCGCCAGACGAATGCCAGGGTGGAGGCCGAGGCCGAGTCGACCCTGGTCCTCCTGGGCTGGCGTGAAGAGCTACTGGCGCTGGAGTTCGGCGCCGAGCAGCGCTACGCCGCCGATCTGGCGGCCTTGCCCCCGCCGGAGGCCTTCGCGCTGCGGGCACAGTTGGACGAACAGGCGGGCCGCCGGGAGGAATTGCTGGAACGGGCGATCGAGGCCGGGGAACGGCATCTGCGTGCCCTGGCCGAACTCGATCTCGCGGCCGAGGAACTGGCCACGCTCAGTCATGACTATCGGGTCTTTCTGGCCCAACACCTGCTGTGGATGCGCAGCCATGTGCCGGTCACCCAGCAGAGCTTCGCCGCGCTGCCGACGGTCGTCGGCGAGTTGCTCAGCCCCGCTAACTGGGTTCAGGTAGCACAGACCCTGGGCGCGGGGCTGGCCGGCGGCTGGGCCGGGTGGATTGGGCTGGGCACGATCCTGCTCCTGCTGGCCCTCGACCGGGTACTGCGGCGGCGCTTGCGGGCCACCACCCCCACCCCCACCCCAGCCTCGCCCTGTCCTGGTAGCCATCGCTTCGGCCACACGCTCTGGGCCATCGTCCTGACCCTGCTGCTCGCCATGCCGGCCCCCCTGTTTCTGGCCCTGCTGGGGCTGGTCCTGACCAGCCAGCCGGACACGGCGTCCTTTGCCCATGGGGTGGGGGAGGCGCTGCAGCGCCTCGCGCCGGGATTCTATTACCTGCTGGCGTTGCGGATGATGTGCCTGTCAGGCGGGGTGATCGAACGCCACTTCCGCTGGCGCCATCACAATCGCCGCGGGCTGGCCCGTTATCTGAATATAGCCATCTGGACCTTGGTCCCCCTGGGCTTCATCACCCTGGTGGTGAACGCCCTGGGCGAGGTGGAGGCCGCGACCCTCGGGCGGCTCACTCTGACCGGTCTGACCCTGAGCTTCGCCCTGCTGGTGGCCAGCGCCTTGCATCCGCGGCGTGGCCTGGTGCGGGATGGCCTGGCGGCGGCCCCCGAGGGGCTCGCCAGCCGGACGCGTCATCTCTGGTATCCGCTGGCCGTGGCCGTGTCGCTGGCCCTGGCCGTGCTGACCCTCGCCGGCTTCCAATACACGGCGGGCACCCTGTTTTATCGCTGGCTCGGCCAGTTCTGTCTGCTGCTCGGGCTGGTGCTGGTCCAGCAGTTGATCATGCGTTGGCTGCTGCTGACCCGCCAGCAACTGGCCCTGCGTCAGGCCCGGGGGCCCCGGTCTAGGCCGCGGGGGCAGGGACCGGCCGGCCTACCGGGTGAGGGAGGCGATGACCCGGACCCGGCGGTGGGGAGATCGGAGGAGGACAAGGACGACGAGGCCCTGGACCTGGCGGCACTGGACGGTCAGACCCGCCAACTGGTCAATGCCCTGCTCACCGTCGCCGGCGCCGTAGGCTTTTGGGTGTTATGGTCCGACGTGCTGCCGGCGCTGAACCGGCTGGAGCACGTCACCTTGTGGCACATCAGCTCCACGGTGGACGGGGTGGTGACCACCCTGCCGGTCACCCTGGCGGATCTGGCCGTCCTGATGGTGATTATCGTCGTGGCGGTGATCTCGGTCCGCCACCTGCCGGGCTTGCTGGAAATCCTGCTGTTCCAGAAAACCCGCATCAGCGCCGGCGGGCGCTATACCCTCATCGCCCTGACCGGGTACGGCATCACCGCGGTGGCGGTGGTCTTGGTAGCCGGACGGCTGGGACTCACTTGGCAGCAGGTGCAATGGCTGGTGGCGGCGCTCGGTGTGGGTATCGGTTTCGGCCTGCGGGAGATCGTGGCCAACTTCATCAGCGGCCTGATCCTCCTGTTCGAGCGGCCCGTGCGGGTGGGGGACACCGTGACCATCGGTGCTCAGAGCGGCGTGGTCTCCCGCATCGAGATCCGGGCCACCACCATCCGCACCTGGGATCAGCGCGAACTGCTGGTGCCGAACAATCAGTTGATCACCGGCGAGGTGATCAACTGGACCCTGTCCGATCAGATCAACCGGGGCGAGATCCTGATCAGCATCGCATCCGGCAGCGATACCGAGACGGCCCTGCGCATTCTCCATGAGGTGGTGGCCGCGGACCCGCGCGTGATGACCGACCCGGCGCCGGTGATCACGGTACAGGAGTTCGGTGAGCGCGGCATGGGCCTGATGCTGTGGTTTTTCCTGCCGACCCTCACCAACCGGCTACAGATCCGCGGGGAGCTGATGAGTGCCATCGACGCCCGGTTGCGGGCCGCCGGGATCGCGATCGGTCTACCGCAACGCGAGATCCGGGTGCGGAACGAGGGGGGCGAGCACCTTGCACAGGTCGCTTAAACTGACCACCGGCAGGGCAGCCCCCTGGCGCGCCCTGTTCGTTCTGTTCCGGGCCATCCTCGGCGATTTCACCCGCGGGGGCCTCAGTCTGCGGACCATGAGCCTGGCCTACACCACCCTGCTGTCCGTGGTGCCCTTCCTGGCCGTGACCTTCTCGGTGCTCAAGGGCTTTGGCGCGCACAACAGCATCGAACCCTGGCTGATCGAGTCCCTGGTGCCTCTCGGTGAGCCGGGTGAGGTCATCGGCGCCCAGCTCATCCGCTTCGTGGAAAACACCCAGGTCGCCATGCTGGGGACCTTCGGCATGCTGCTGCTGATCTACACCTCTTTCACCCTGTTGCGGCAGACCGAGGACGGTCTCGACGCCATCTGGCGGGTGGAACGGTCACGCTCCCTGGCGGCGCGCTTTCGCAACTACCTGGCTGGCCTGGTGTTGGTCCCCTTGCTGCTGCTGCTGGCCTCGGGCGTGGCTGGCTGGGTGCTGACCCTGAAGCCGGAGGGGATCCAGGTCAGCCCGGTGCTCGCCGCCTTGCTGGCCCTCAGCGACTGGGTGCCCTCCTTTATGCTCCTGATCGCCGGCTTCACCTTCCTCTACTGGGCCTTGCCCAACAGTCGGGTGCGGTTCCGCCATGCCCTGCTGGGCGGGGTGATCGCCGCCAGTCTCTGGCGGGTGATGGGATGGGGGTTCACAACCTTCATGGCTGGCTCGACCCATCTGACCGCCATCTATTCCGGGTTTGCCATTCCCATGCTCTTTCTGGCCTGGGTCCACTTCGCCTGGCTGATTGTCCTGGCCGGCGCCAGCCTGACCTATCATCTGCAGAATCCGGACACGTTGGACGCGCGGAGGCAAGCGCGGGTATCGGGCTACGGTCGTCAGGCCCACCTGCTGCTGGCGGTGGCCAGCGCCATCGCCCGACGCCACCATGAGGCCGCGCCCCCCTGGGATGGCGTGAGTTTGGCCCAGGCCCTGGATCAACCGGCCAGTGCCGTTCAGGATGCCCTGGACCAGCTCGTGGCGGGGGGCTTCCTCTATGCCCTGGGGGAGGCGCCCCGCCGTTACCTGCCTGCGCGCGCCGCGGAGATCATTCCCGTGCGGGCCCTGCTGGAGCTGGTCTGGGACGATGTGGAGGAGGGTCAGGACACCATCCCGGCGGAGGACCCCATCGGGGACCTGATGCGACGGCTTCAGGCCGCCCAGTCTCAGGCCCTCGCGGGGGTGAGTCTCAAGGACCTGATAGCGGGGGAGGGGCGGCCTTAGCGGTTAGTCGTCGCGTTGCGTCGCGGGTAGGGATGAGTCCCCGCCGAAAAGCTCATCCCGGGCGTGCATCAGCGAAACTCGATAAATTATTTATCATTTACATCAGAATCTTATCAGTGGGAGCGTTCACTGACATACCCGGTCTCCGACTTTTCGGAGAGGAATTGGGGATGAGGGGGCAAGGGCCGGGTCCCAGGCCCCCCGGCCACAAAGCCGACTTCAGAACAGGCGGTTGAGCCCGTTGAGGGCCGCCACCCGGTAGGCCTCCGCCATGGTGGGGTAATTGAAGGTGGTGTTGACGAAATAACGCAGGTTGTTGCCCTCGCCCGGCTGGGACATGATGGCCTGGCCGATGTGGACGATCTCGGAGGCCTGCTCGCCGAAGCAGTGGATGCCGAGGATGGCCAGGGTCTCGCGGTGGAAGAGGATCTTGAGCATGCCGACGGTATGGCCGGTGATCTGCGCCCGGGCCAGGGTGCGGAAATTGGCGTGGGCGACCTCGTAGGGGACCTGGGCGGCGGTCAGTTCCCGTTCCGTCCGGCCCACCGAGCTGATCTCCGGCACCGTGTAGATGCCGGTGGGGACCTCCTGGATGAGGGACCAGTCGCACTCGCCGTCGGCGATGTGGCCGCCGACGAAGCGGCCCTGATCGTAGCCGGCGCTGGCCAGGGCCGGGGGGCCCGCCACGTCGCCGGCGGCGTAGATGTGGGGCAGGGCGGTCTGGTAGCTGCCGTTGATGTCGAGATGGCCGCGGCGGTTGGGGGTCAGGCCCAGGGTTTCCAGACCCAGGTCGGCGGTATTGCCGGTGCGGCCATTGGCCCACAGCAAGAGGTCCGTCTTGAATTTCTTGCCGGACTGGCAGTTCAGAATGACGCCGTCATCCCCGGGCTCCACCGTGGCATAGGTCTCGTTGTGGCGGATGACCACGCCTTGCTGATTCAGGTGATAGCTCAGGGCGTCGGTGATCTCGTCATCCAGATAGGACAGCAACCGGTCGCGGCTGTCGACCAGGTTCACCTTGACGTCGAGATTGGTGAAGATGGAGGCGTACTCGCAGCCGATGACGCCGGCGCCATAGATGGTGATGGAGCGGGGGGTATGGCCCAGGCGCAGGACCGAGTCGCTGTCGAGCACGCGCGGGTGGGTGAAATCCACGTCGGGCGGATGGTAGGGGCGGGAACCGGTGGCGATGACGAAGTGCTCGGCGGCAAAGACCTGCGCTACCCCGTCCGCGCGGGGGACCTGGAGGTGGTGCTCGTCGAGGAAGCGGGCATGACCGAAGATGACCTCGACCCGGTTGCGCTGGTAGTAGCGGTAGCGGGTGCGCACCTGGGCGTCGATGATGGCGTCCGCCGCCTTGAGCAGGTCGGGAAATTCGATCTCCACCTGATCCCGGGTATGATGAAAGAGGGGGTGGCGCCGGTAGTCCGCCAGCATCTGGATGGAGTGACGCAGGGCCTTGCTGGGGATGGTCCCCCAGTGGGTGCAGCCGCCGCCGACCTGATCGTGGGCCTCGATCACCGCCACTTTCTGGCCCGCCTTGCATAGCTTCATCGCGGCCCCTTCCCCCGCCGGGCCGGTGCCGATGACGATGGTGTCGAAGGTTCTTGGCTTCATTCGTTACACTCTCCCCAACAGACTAAAGAATACCCGGCGCCACCTTGCGCCCCGCTCCGGGCTTGATGGTCGCGATATAAACTCCGCGCGGCTCCATTCCCGTTTTGCGGCCCCGCACTTTTGGGACGGAAAACCGGACGCGCTATGTATAGCACCTTTTCGTCCTCGTCGATCCAGCCAGCGCCCCACTAGGAGGTCCCATGTCCCGCGTCACCGTCGTCGGCTCCGGCTTCGCCGCCCTGACCGCCGTCCGCGCCCTTGCCAAGGCGGGCGATGTCCAGATCACCCTGGTCAGTCCCCGGGCGGAATTCCAGTATCTGCCCGGGATCATCTGGATTCCTTCGGGTCTGCGCCGGCCGGAGGACCTGCGCCTGCCCCTTGCCGGCTTTTTCCACCGACTGGGGGTCCAGCACCTGGCCGCCGCGGCCACGGGCCTGAGCGCCGATGGCCGGGTCCTGGAGACCAGTGCCGGCCCGGTGGAGAACGATGGCCTCATCATTGCCTCGGGTGGCCGCTTCCTCAAGAAACTGCCTGGCATCGAGCATGCCATCACCCCCTGTGAAGGCATCGCCGCTGCGGAACTGATCCGCGATCGCCTCCGCGCGCTGCCGGGCGGGACCATCGCCCTGGGGTTTGCCGGCAATCCCCAGGAACCCCAGGCCATGCGCGGCGGGCCCATGTTCGAGTTCCTGTTCGGCATCGACCGCCAGTTGCGCAAGGAAGGCCGCCGGGACCGCTTCAAGCTTATCTTCTTCAGCCCCGCGGACAAGCCCGGCAACCGGCTGGGGCCCAAGGCGGTCGCGGGTCTGATGGCGGAGATGCGCAAGCGGGATATCGCGACCCATCTCGGCCATAAACTCAAGGGGTTCAGCGCGACCGGGGTCAGCACCGAAGGGGGCGACTTTCCCGCCGATCTCATCCTCTTCATGCCTGGCATGACCGGAGATGCCTGGTTTGACCAGACCCGCCTGCCCCGTTCACCGGGCGGGCTCATCCAGGCCGATGCCCAGTGTCGGGTCAGCGGGCTGGAACGGGTCTACGTCGCCGGTGACTCCGGCAGCTATCCGGGTCCGGACTGGATGCCCAAGCAGGCCCACATGGCCGATGTTCAGGCCCGGACGGCCGTCAAGAATCTGCTGGCGGAATTGAACGGTCAGCCTCCTCGGGAGACCTTTAAGGTCGAGTTGATTTGCATCGTCGATGCCAATGATCGGGGGATGCTGGTGGCCCGGACGGAACGGCACAACCTGCTCTTACCCTCCAGCCCCGTGTTTCACTGGCTCAAGCGCGCCTTCGAGTGGTGGTACCTGCGGCCCTATCGGTGACCCGGCCCTGGCCTATTCCTTCTGACGGGGATGGCCGGGGCGCGGGGCGTGACCTGACCTGAAACAGGACCTGACCAATGAAAAAGCCGCCAGGGGGGCTGGCGGCTTCAGGTCAGGTCCAGACGCGGATCGCTGATGGCGGCGTTGTTATTCCCGGGGCACCCGGTATCGGTATCCGACCCGGAAAAACTGCGCAGGGCCGGGCGCTGGGGATGATTGAGGGGGCAGGCTGGCCTCGGGACCTGGTACCGTGGGGGCTGGCGGATGGTCAGCCTCAATAACGACGAGCGCCACCGCCGCCGCCGCTGCGCGGGGGACGGTCAGCCCGGGGCTTGGCCTGGTTGACGCGCATGTTGCGTCCCTTGAGGGGGGTCTCGTTGAGGGCCTTGATGGCCGCGTCCGCTTCCGCGTTATTGGGCATCTCCACGAAGCCAAAGCCCTTGGATTGTCCGGAGAACTTGTCGGTAATCAGACTGACGCTGGAGATCTCACCGAAAGCGCCAAAGGCATTGCGCAATTCATCCTCGGTCACACCGTATGAAAGGTTGCCCACGTAAATATTCATGTTTCTTCTATCTCAATGGATCGTGTGTATTGGTCAAGGGAAAACGGTCGAATAATCAATACACAACTTAATCGACGGCGGCTCGGCCCCGAGGCCGGGCAGGGGAGAGGGGGGCGGGAAGCAGGTTAATCACGCCGCGAGACATGAACGGCCGTCCTGCCGACAGGAGGGCTCACCCCGACCGCGCGCGGGGGTGGAAGGGCGGACAGGGTTGGCAGTGTGATCCATCCGCGGACGGCCGGGAGGCGGGATGTCAGAACCTGTGAACAAGGAAAGTCTGCCGGAGGAGAGGGAGCACAGACCACAAGGGCGAAAATGGGCATGAAGTTTACCCCGGCGGGAAGTTTTGTAAAGCAAAACTTCGGGGTTCCTTGGGGGCTGAGTCGCTCCCGGTCGATGCCGGGAGAGCGGCGGCAATCCGTTGCCCATGAATTTATCTATTATGGTATACATTGGCTGAATCGACTCGTGACCTGGTGCCCTTCCAACCGGAAGGGCTTGCTATTGGCGTGGACCGGGTGGCGGGTCGGTGAGGGAGCAAGCGTCCGTCAGAGGCGCGCGCCTGGCTAGGCATAAGCTGAGGAGTTTCACCACCATGAGTGCCTTGATCGAGCAGTTCCGCGCCTCGAGCGCCCTCTATGGAGGCAACGCGGCCTTCATCGAGGATCTTTATGAACGCTATCTCGTCGATCCCGAGAGCGTCGAGCTGACGTGGCGTCAGCGTTTCGATCTCATGCGCGGGGCGGCGGCCAACGACATCCCCCACGGCCCGGTCCAGGAGAATTTCCGCCGCCTGGCCCGGGAGAGCCATCTCCGCCCCCTGGTCCGGCGCTCCGATCACCTGGAGCCGGCGGCGGCGGAGAAGCAGGCCGCGGTCCTGCGCTTGATCAATGCCTATCGCTATCGCGGTCATCAGGCCGCCGATATCGATCCCATCCATCTGCGCGACCGGCCACCGGTGCCGGACCTGGACCCGGCCTTTTACCAGTTGACTGAGACCGATCTGGAGCAGACCTTCCACACCGGGTCCCTCTATGCCCCCGACCGCATGCGGCTCCGTGACATCGTGGCCCTGCTGAAGGAGATCTATTGCGGTGCCATCGGTTCCGAATACATGCATATCACCAGCGTCGAGCAGAAGCGCTGGATCCAGAAGCGCCTGGAGGGTTATCGCGCCAAGCCGGAACTGGAGGCCGCGGATCGCCGCTGGCTGCTGACCCTGCTCACCGCCGCGGAGGGGATGGAGCGCTATCTCCACGCCCGCTACGTCGGCCAGAAGCGCTTCTCCCTGGAGGGCGGCGAGGCCCTGATCCCCCTGGTGGACGAACTGGCCCAGCGTGCCGGGCGCAAGGGCATCAAGGAGATCGTCATCGGCATGGCCCACCGCGGTCGCCTCAATGTCCTGATCAATATCCTCGGCAAGCCCCCCACCACCCTCTTCGACGAGTTCGAGGGGCGGGTACCGGAGGCCGGCCTCAAGGCCGGCGACGTCAAGTACCACATGGGCTTCTCCTCGGACATCCAGACCCCCGGCGGCAACCTCCACGTGGTGCTGGGCTTCAATCCCTCCCACCTGGAGATCGTCAACCCGGTGATCGAGGGCTCGGTGCGTGCCCGCCAGCGTCGGCGCCGCGACCACACCGGCGATCAGGTGCTGCCCTTCCTCATCCATGGCGACGCCGCCTTCGGTGGTCAGGGCGTGGTCCCGGAGACCCTGCAGCTCTCCCAGACCCGCAGCTATGGCACCGGCGGCACCTTCCATGTCGTCATCAACAACCAGATCGGCTTCACCACCAGCCATCCCCTGGACCTGCGCTCCACGCCCTATTGCACGGACGTGGCCAAGATGGTCGAGGCCCCGGTCTTCCATGTGAACGGCGACGATCCCGAGGCGGTGATCTTCGTCACCCGCATGGCCCTGGACTTCCGCAACCAGTTCCACAAGGACGTCGTCATCGACCTCATCTGCTACCGCCGCCTGGGGCACAACGAGGCGGACGAGCCCGCCGTGACCCAGCCGATGATGTATCGGAAGATCCGCGCCCATCCCACCTCCCGCGAGGTCTACGCCGAGCGGTTGATCGCCCAGGGTATCGTCACCAGGGAAGAGGCCGATGGCATGGTGGAGAAGTACCGCGCCGCCATCGAACAGGGGGTGGCCATCGCCCGCCCCGTCGTGCGCGGCCTGGAAAACCCCTATCGCGCCTCCTGGCGCGCCTATGCCGGCAAGGACTGGGATCAGGACGTCGCCACGGGCATCCCAAGGGAGCAAATCCAGGACCTGGCCAAACGCCTGCTGGTGGTTCCGGAGGGTTTCGAACTCCACCCCCGGGTGAGCAAGATCTGGAACGAGCGGCGCAAGATGGCCAAGGGCGATCTGCTCGCCGACTGGGGCTTCTGTGAAAATCTCGCCTATGCCAGCCTGCTGGACGCCGGCTATGGCGTGCGCCTCTCGGGCCAGGACTGCGGCCGGGGCACCTTCTTCCATCGCCACGCCAAGATCCATGACCAGGCCAGCGGCGAGAGCTATACCCCCCTGCAGCACCTGAGCGAACACCAGGCGCCCTTCATCGCCATCGACTCGGTCCTGTCCGAGGAGGCGGTCCTGGCCTACGAGTATGGCTACGCCAGCACCGAGCCCAACGAGCTGACCCTGTGGGAGGCCCAGTTCGGCGACTTCGCCAATGGCGCCCAGGTGGTCATCGACCAGTTCATCACCTCCGCCGGCACCAAGTGGAACCTGGAGTGTGGCCTGGTGATGCTGTTGCCCCATGGCCTGGAGGGGCAGGGTTCCGAGCACTCCTCCGCCCGGCTGGAGCGTTATCTGCAACTCTGCGCCGAGGACAATGTCCAGGTGTGCGTCCCCAGCACCCCGGCCCAGATGTTCCATCTGCTGCGGCGCCAGATGCTGCGCAACTACCGGCGACCCCTGATCGTCATGACGCCCAAGAGCCTGCTGCGCCATCGGCTGGCGACCTCCAGCCTGGACGAGTTGGAGAGCGGGCGCTTCCAGCCGGTGATCGGCGAGACCGACAACCTGGACCCCCAGGCGATCAAGCGCGTCATCCTGTGCAGTGGCAAGGTCTATTTCGACCTGCTGGAGGCCCGTCGTGGTCGGGGGCTCACGGATGTCGCCATCCTGCGCCTCGAGCAACTCTATCCCTGGCCCAAGGCCCACTTTGAGGCCGCCCTGGCCCCCTACACCGCCGCCACCGAAATCATCTGGTGTCAGGATGAACACAAGAACCAGGGCGCCTGGGACCAGATCAAGCACCGTTTCCACCGCCTCCTGGCGGATAACCGGCGGGTTGGCTACGTGGGTCGCGCCCCCTCCGCGGCCCCGGCCTGCGGCCACCGCCATGTCCACGTCGAGCAACAGGAGCGCCTCATCGATGAGGCCCTCTCTGGCCAGATCAACGAAAAACAAAATCCCAGGATCCCGCTATGACCACCACCACCGAAGTCCTCGTTCCCGCCCTCCCGGAGTCCGTCGCCGATGCCACCGTGCTGACCTGGCACAAGAAGCCGGGCGATCCGGTCAAGAAAGATGAGAACCTGGTCGATCTGGAGACGGACAAGGTCGTCCTGGAGGTGCCGGCACCCGCCGATGGCCAGTTGATCGAGGTCCTGGTCGGGGAAGGGGCGACGGTCACCGCCGCCACCGTCCTCGCCCGGATCGGCGCCGCCGGCGCTGCGCCCGCCGCTCCGCCTTCGGCCCCGGCCACGGGAGGCCCCGCCCCCAGCCAGCCCACCCCGGCCGGTGAGGCCGTGCTGGCCCCGGCGGCCCGGCGCCTGGTGAAGGAATTGGACCTCAATCCCGCCGAGATCGCCGGCAGTGGCAAGGGCGGGCGCATCCACAAGGCCGACGTGGTCGCCCACCTGGATCAGCGCGAGGCCAGCGCCCCCGTCGTCGACGCCGAGACCGCCGCCCGGTCCCTGGCCACCCAGGCCCCGGCCCTGGGAGGGGAGGCCGGCCGTCCCGAGCAGCGCGTGGCGATGACCCGGCTGCGCGCCCGGGTCGCCGAGCGTCTGGTGCAGGCCCAACAGACCGCCGCCATCCTCACCACCTTCAACGAGGTGGACATGCAGCCGATCATGGACCTGCGCAACAAGTACAAGGAACCCTTCGAGAAGGTCCACACCGTGCGCATGGGCTTCATGTCCTTCTTCGTCAAGGCGGCGGTGGAGGCCCTGCGTCGCTTCCCGATCATGAACGCCTCGGTGGATGGCAGCGACATCATCTACCACGGCTACTACGACATTGGCATCGCCGTCAGCAGCCCCCGGGGCCTGGTGGTGCCCATCCTGCGCAACTGCGACCGGCTCAGCATGGCCGATATCGAGCAGGGTATCGCCGAGTTTGGCCGCAAGGCCAAGGAGGGCTCATTGAGCTTCGAGGATCTCACCGGCGGCACCTTCTCCATCACCAACGGTGGCGTCTTCGGCTCCCTGCTGTCGACGCCCATCCTCAATCCGCCCCAGAGCGCCATCCTCGGCATGCACAAGATCCAGGAGCGGCCCATGGTGGTGAAGGGTCAGATCGTCGCCCGGCCCATGATGTACCTGGCCCTGTCCTACGACCATCGCATCATCGACGGGCGGGACGCCGTGCAGTTCCTGGTCACCATCAAGGATATGGTGGAAGACCCGTCACGACTCCTGCTCGGCGTCTGAGTCTCACCCCCCCTTGCGCACCGAGTCTATGCCCTTGTGGGGGATGAAGAGCCCGCAGCCCAGGGTCCGGTGAGGACCCAGGCCCTGGCGCTGGAGGCGAAGGGATTCCTCCGGCGCCAGGTCGGCGAGCAGCAGGCTGCGGCTTTCCAGGCCGACCTCCGGGGTGGCCAGGGTCAGGGACTTGCCGCACAGGGCCTTGCGCAGCCGGATATCCAGGCCGCCCAGGTCGCTAGCGACTCGGGCGAGAAAGTCCCCCTCGCCCTCGCCGGGAAGGCAGACCAGGTAGCGGGCGAGGAGGGTGGTCTCCTTGCTCAGGGGCCGGGGTTTGGCCTCGCCCAGGGTGAGCGGGCAGCCCGCCAGGTCCAGGGTGGCGCCACGCAGGGCGGCGACCAGTGCTTCTAGCCGCTCACTGGGCACCCGCAGGGCCAGCTTGGTGCGGCGCGAGAGCATGAGGTGGCTGAGGGTGCCATGGGCGGGCCGCTCCCAGCCGTTCTGGGAGCCGGCGACATGGATGCTGTGGATGCCCAGCCGCGGCTCGTCCGCGAACCAGGGCAGGCGTCCGGCGATGGCTTGCATCAGGACGTAGGCATGATCCACCGGCAGACGCTTACCCTCCAGGCTGAAGAGCACGTCGACGACGTCGGTTGGGATCTCGACCAGTTGCTCGGCGGGGTCCTCCTGCCAGAAGAGGTTGGGGGTGGCGAGGTTCATGGTGACGCGGCCCTCAGTTGACGGGCAGGCGGGCGCGCAGGGCCTCGCGGTCGAACCACCAGTCGTCCTGGACCAGGACGTCGACCACGTTGCGCAGCCGCACCAGGAATTTGTCCGGCTCCTTGAGCTCCAGCTTCTCCATCCAGTAGTCGAAGGCCTCCTGACTGTCCACCCGACCATGGCGCCGGGCCACCTGGCCGAGGATCTGACTGGCGAAGAACATCAGGTTGTCGCGCTGGGCGCCCTGGGCCCGCAGGTCGGCGATGAACAGGGCGGTGGTGGCGGCGACGGCGGCCCCGTCGGCGTCGTCCGGGGTCTCGTCGACGATGTGGGTGAGGAGCTCCACGGACAGGTCGGGATCGATGGGGTAGGTAACCGCCAGCCAGATACCCTGGCCCAGGGCGGCGAGGGATTGGGGCTGATCGGCCTGGAACAGGACGTCGCAGGCGTCGGCGGCGGATTCGAAGTCCTCGTGGGCGATGAAGACGTCCAGCACCTCCCGGGCCAGGGGCCAGGCCTCGGCGCCCCGCTCCAGACCCACCAGGGCGCGGGCCATCTGCAGCCGGACGTCGGCGATCTCGGTGGGGCTGGCGGGGTGGCGCAGCAGATCCGTCAGCCGCTCCCGCAGGGCATCGAGGTGGGCCTCGATGGCCGCCTCCTCGGCGGCCCGGTTGAGGACGGAGTCGGCGGCCGTGTCCGTCAGGCGCTGGTGATCGAGATTGAATGACATGAGATCCATGGGCATGGTCCGGGGGTACCTGTCAGGCTAGCGGATGCGGCCGCTGAAGACGGCCTCGAGGCGATCCTCCCAGTTCTCCGGCGTGTCCGGATAGGGGGGTTTGAGGTCGATGCGGAAGAAGCGCTCGCCACCGCGGGCGATGTCCTGAATGATCGGGGTGAGTTCCTCGAAGGACTCGATCTCCTTATGCGCTACCAGAATATCGCTAAGTTTCAACATGGCTTCGATTTACCGCGGGGATGAGGTGAATTGATGGCAATATGCCGTCAGCGGCGATGAATGCAACCGCGGCCGGCGGCGGGGCGAGGCGGATAGCGGATGAGCGGGCCTCCAGGGGAACCAGGATCAGTCAGGGGCCTCGTAAAGCCGAGGTTTATAAGTATTAGTTTATATTAGAGAGCGTTGACTGAGCTGGGCTGTTGACGTAACATCTTTGAATAATTCATTTTCCTCGGGGCTGAGATCAGGCGGCATCAGGGTGGGGCGGCGGTCCGGGCCAGGTTTGGAGCCGGTAAGAGGGGCCTTATCCCAAAGTGGATAGGCGATCTCTACCCCATCTCCCCGTCGGTGGAATAGCCCAGTCCAGAGGTCAGCGTTATAGTGAGCAGCGATCATCCTTGTCCCGTGCGGACAAGGATCAGGAGCGAATCAGGCGCGGTTCCGGCGTCGCCAGCGACAAAATTGAGGGGGTCCCGCGGATCTTTCAAGACGCGGGGTCCTGGACCAGGGCTACCACAGCTTTCCGCTTAAAGAAAGACAGGAGAGACAGCGCAATGGCTATCGACAAGCACCAAACTCCGATGCTCGACCAGCTGGAGACCGGCCCCTGGCCGAGCTTCATTTCCGGCATCAAGCGACTCCGCGACGAGCATCCGGAAGAGCGCATCAACGCCGTCACCAACGACCTGCTCGGTCAACTCGAGCACTCCTACGAAACCCGCAAGGGTTACTGGAAGGGCGGCACCGTCTCCGTCTACGGCTATGGTGGTGGCATCATCCCCCGCTTTTCCGAGGTCGGTAAGGCCTTCCCCAAGTCCAAGGAATTCCACACCCTGCGCGTTCAGCCCCCGGCGGGCAACCACTACAGCACCGCCATGCTGCGCCAGCTCGCCGACAGTTGGGAGAAGTACGGTTCCGGTCTGGTGACCTTCCACGGTCAGACCGGCAACATCATGTTCATCGGTACGGACACCCAGAATACCCAGCACTTCTTCGACGAGATCAACGAGTACGGCTGGGACCTGGGCGGCGCCGGCCCCTGCGTGCGCACCGCCATGTCCTGCGTCGGCGCGGCCCGCTGCGAGATGTCCTGCGTCAACGAGCTCAAGGCCCACCGCCTGCTGGTCAACAACTTCGTCGACGACGTCCATCGCCCGGCCCTGCCCTACAAATTCAAGTTCAAGGTCTCCGGCTGCGGCAATGACTGCCAGAACGCCATCGAGCGCGCCGACTTCGCCGTCATCGGTACCTGGCGCGACGACATGAAGGTCGACCAGGCCGAGGTCAAGGCCTACATCGCCGAGAAGGGCCGCCAGTACTACATCGACAACGTCATCACCCGGTGCCCGACCCAGGCCCTGTCCCTGAACGACGACGACACCCTGGCGGTGAACAACCGCGACTGCGTGCGTTGCATGCATTGCCTGAACGTCATGCCCAAGGCCCTGCACCCCGGTGACGACAAGGGCGTCACCATCCTGATCGGCGGCAAGCGCACCCTCAAGATCGGCGACCTGATGGGCACCGTCCTGGTCCCCTTCAAGAAGCTGGAGACCGAGGAGGACTGGGAGTCCATGGTCGAACTGGCCAGCACCATCATCGACTTCTGGGCCGAAAACGGCCTGGAGCACGAGCGCTGCGGTGAGATGATCGAGCGCATCGGCCTGGCCAACTTCCTCGAAGGCATTGGCGTCGATCCCGATCCCAACATGCTCAGCCACCCGCGCCAAAGCTCCTACATCCGCATGGATGGCTGGGACGAGGCCGCCGAGGCCTGGTTCGAGCGCCGCGCCGAGGCCGGCTAACTCACCCCTCGCGTGGCGACGGCCCCTCAAGCCGGGCCGTCGCCACGTCCCGGACAGCATTAAAGACCTACTAGCATTCTTGGAGGAAAGGCGATGGCAGACATGCGCGAGCCGATCGAAACCGGGTGTCCCGATCCCTGGCAATACATGCATCCCGTGATGCGCAAGAACTTCGGCATGTGGAAATACCACGAGCATCCACGCCCCGGCGTCCTGCGTCACGTCGCCTATAGTGGCGACGAGATCTGGACCGTCAAGGTCGGCACCCAGCGTATCCTCGACGTCTTCACCCTGCGCAAGCTGTGCGAGATCGGCGAGCAGTTCGGCGATGGCTTCGTCCACTTCACCCTGCGCTCCAACCTGGAGTACATGGTCGCCGACGCCGCCAAGGTCGAGCCCCTGATCAAGGCCGTCGAGGACGCCGGTTTCATCGTCGGTGGCACCCAGAACTCGGTGACCATGATCTCCCACACCCAGGGCTGGCTGCACTGCGACATTCCCGGCACCGACGCCTCCGGCGTGGTCAAGTCGATGATGGACGAGCTCATCGACGAGTTCAGAAACACCAACATGCCCAACCGGGTGCATATCACCACCTCCTGCTGCCAGATCAACTGCGGCGGCCAGGGTGATATCGCAATCAACGTCCAGCACACCAAGCCGCCCAAGATCAACCATGATCTGGTGGCTAATGTCTGCGAGCGCCCCTCCGTCGTCGCCCGCTGCCCGGTGGCCGCCATTCGGCCCGCCATCGTCAATGGCAAGCCCTCCCTGGAGGTCGACGAGCGCAAGTGCATCTGCTGCGGCGCCTGCTACCCACCCTGCCCCCCCATGCAGATCAACGACGCCGAGCACACCAAGCTGGCGATCTGGGTCGGCGGCAACCACTCCAACGCCCGTGGGAAGCCCACCTTCCAGAAGCTGGTCGCCGCCGGCATCCCCAACAACCCGCCGCGCTGGCCGGAGGCCACCGCCATCGTCAAGCGCATCCTCAAGGCCTACAAGGAAGGTGCCCGCGACTGGGAGCGCGTGAACGAGTGGATCGAGCGCATCGGCTGGCCGCGCTTCTTTGAAGAGGTCGAGCTGCCCTTCACCAAGTATCACATCGATACCTGGCGCGGTGCCCGGGCCAGCTTCAACGCCTCCAACTACATCCGCTTCTAAGGGACCGGCGCCCCGGGCTCGCCCCCGGGGACGCCACACCTTGCTTGAGGTTGCAATGAAGTTCGCTATTCAGATCAACGAAGGCCCCTATCAGCATCAGGCCTCCGATACCGCCTACTTCTTCACCAAGACGGCGCTGGAGAAGGGCCATGAGGTCTTTCGCGTCTTCTTCTATCACGACGGGGTCAACAACTCGACGCGCCTGACCACGCCGCCCCAGGACGATCGTCACGTCGTCAACCGCTGGGCCGACCTGGCCGAGAAGTATGACCTCGACATGGTGGTCTGCGTGGCCGCCGCCCAGCGCCGCGGCATCGTCGACGAGGGTGAGGCCCAGCGCAACGGCAAGGACGCGTCCAACATTCATCCCAGGTTCCGCATCTCGGGCCTCGGGCAACTGGTCGAGGCCGCCATCCAGTCGGATCGCCTCGTCGTCTTCGGCGACTAACAGGAGTCAGCGTCATGTCCGAAGTCGTCAAGAAATTCATGTACCTGAACCGGAAGGCCCCCTACGGCACCATCTATGCCTGGGAGTCCCTGGAAGTGGTGTTGATCGGCGCGGCCTTCGATCAGGAGGTCAGTCTCATGTTCGTCGATGACGGTGTCTACCAACTGGTCAAGGGCCAGGACACCACCGGCATCGGCATGAAGAACTTCTCGCCCACCTACCGCACCCTGGGCGACTATGAAGTCAAGACCATCTACGTGGACGCGGATTCCCTGGCGGCCCGCGGCCTGACCCAGGATGACCTGGTCGCGATCGCCTACGAAGATATGGATACCGAGGAAGAGATCGAGAACATCGTCGAGGTGGTGGATGCCGCCCGCGTCACCGAGCTCATGGATGAGGCCGACGTGGTCTTCAGCTTCTAAGGAGGGTAACCATGAGCATCCTGCACACCGTCAACAAAACCCCCTTCGAGCGCAACTCGCTGGAATCCTGCCTCAAATACGCGTCCCCGGGCGCGGCCGTGCTCCTAATCGAGGATGGCGTCTATGCGGCCCTGGTGGGTTCGAGCGCCGAGTCCCTGGTCAAGTCGGGCCTCGGCAAGGTGTCGGTCTACGTACTCGGCCCGGACCTCAAGGCCCGCGGTTTCCGCGAGGATCGTCTGATCGAAGGTATTCAGGTCGTGGACTACGCCGGTTTCGTGGATCTCACCACGGAACACGACAAGGTCCAGGCCTGGCTGTAAGCCCCGTTTAACTTTCACACTGATCGAGGAGATCACCAACATGCCCATCGTAGTCGACGGCAAGACCTTTGAAACCGACGAAGAAGGCTATCTGGCCAACATCAATGACTGGGTGCCCGGCGTCGCCAGCGTCATGGCCAAGGAAGACGACCTGGAACTGACCGAGGAGCACTGGGACATCATCAACTTCCTGCGCGAATACTACGAAGAGTATCAGATCGCTCCCGCCGTCCGCGTCCTGACCAAGGCCGTGGGCAAGAAGCTGGGTAAGGACAAGGGCAACAGCAAGTACCTCTATGGCCTCTTCCCCTACGGCCCGGCCAAGCAGGCCTGCCGTTACGCGGGCCTGCCCAAGCCGACCGGTTGCGTCTGATCCCAGTCAGCATGCGCGACCCACGGGTCGCGGTGGCCGCGTAGCGCGGATCCGGTGATAGTAAAACGGATCCGCCTCGCCCCGGCTTGACAACGAGGGCGAGCGGCAAACAAGGCGGGGCCCTGGCTGTCCCGGCCGATCATCGGATCCATTGAAGGTAGCGGAGCATGTCATTCCTGACCGTTGTGTATGCCTCGTTGTTCTATCTTGCCGCCCTGATTCTCCTGGTCGGCCTGGTGAACAAGATTGCGCAATACGCGCGTACCCCCGCGCCCCTCAAGATCCCGACCACGCCGGCCCCGGTGACCAAGGGGGGCGTCGCCTTCCGTCTCTTTCGGGAGGTGGTGCTCTTCGAAAGCCTCTTCAAGGGTAACAAGTGGACCTGGCTCTTTGGCTGGATCTTCCACTTCGGCCTGTTCCTGGTCACCCTGCGCCACCTGCGCTATTTCATGGATCCGGTCTGGCTGCCCATCGAACTCGTTCAACCCTTTGGCATCTACGGCGGCATGGCCATGGTCGTGGGCCTCGCCGGCCTCTGGGGGCGGCGTTTCCTGGTCGATCGGGTCCGCTACATCACCGGACCCTCGGATCACCTGATCCTTGCCCTCCTGATCGGCATTGGTCTTACGGGACTGGGCATGACCTTCGTCGTCCACGTCGACGTCGTCTCGGTCAAGCAATTCTTCCTCGGGCTCATGAGCTTCCATATACAGCCCTTGCCCGCGGACCCTCTGCTCCTGCTGCACCTGCTGCTGGTGGCCATCCTCATGATCGTCTTCCCTTACAGCAAGTTGTTGCATGCCCCGGGACTCTTCTTCAGCCCGACGCGCAATCAGGTGGACAACCCGCGTGAAGAGCGGCACCTGTCACCCTGGGCCCGGCGGCTCGAACAATAAAGCGCGGTCTGGCAATCCGGCGCGCGACGCGACCACCGGACCCCGGCACGATAAGACAAGCTTTGCGGACGAGGTTGAATCATGGCAAAGGCTAACCTGGAGGTTCCCGAGCTCCAACCCTACCTGGAGATTCCGGAGGTCACCCCTGGGCTCATGGCCCACTCCCGGCCCTTCGTCGCCAAACCCGAACATCAGGAGCCCTTGGGCTTCCCCGGCGCACTGGTGGACGACTGGCAGAACAAGGCCATCGCCAAATTTGGCGATCTGCTCAGTCGCTACCGGTCCCTGCAGGTCTACATGGACGCCTGCGTCAAGTGTGGTTCCTGCACCGACAAGTGCCACTATTACATCGGCACCAAGGACCCCAAGAACATGCCGGTGGGCCGTCAGGACCTGATGCGCAAGGTCTATCGGCGTTATTTCACCCTGGCCGGCAAGTGGTTCCCCAAGCTGGTAGGCGCCGAGGATCTGACCCAGGAGGTGCTGGACGACTGGTACAGCTACTTCCACCAGTGCTCCCAGTGCCGCCGTTGCTCGGTCTTCTGCCCCTACGGCATCGATACCGCCGAGATCTCCATGGCCGCCCGCGAGATCATGGACCACATCGGCGTTGGCCAGAAGTACTGCAACGAGATCATCGGCAAGGTCTACAAGATCGGCAACAACCTCGGACTGCCGGGTCCGGCCCTCAGGGATACCCTTGAGGGTCTGGAAGAGGATGTCTACGACGATACCGGCGTCAAGGTGCGCTACCCCATCGACAAGGTTGGCGCCGAGATCCTGCTGGTCACGCCCTCGGCGGACTTCTTCGCCGAACCCCATGTCGACGGGCTGGTAGGCTACGGCAAGGTCTTCCACGAGGCCGGGGTCTCCTGGACCCTGAGCACTCACGCCTCCGAGGCGGCCAATTTCGGCATGTTCATCGGCTCCTACGAGAACATGCGGCGGGTCTCCCAGCGCATCCGCGAAGCCGCGATCCAGCTCAAGGTCAAGCGCATCGTCTTCGGCGAGTGCGGCCATGCCTGGCGCGTCGCCTACAGCTTCCTCAACACCCTGGCCGGCCCCTGGGACTTCCTCGATCCCCGCTATCCGGTACCCCAGCACATTTGCGAGTTCACCCATGACCTCATCCAACAGGGTAAGCTGAACTTCGACAAGACCCAGAACGACGACATGGTGCTGACCTACCACGACTCCTGCAACGTGGCCCGCGCCAGCCGCATGGGCCCGACCCCGGGTGGTCAGTTCGATATCCCGCGCGCCGTCATCAAGGCGGTGTGCAACCATTTCCATGACATGGACGAGGACACCATCCGCGAGCGCACCTTCTGCTGCGGTGGTGGTGGCGGTCTCCTCACCGATGACCTCATGGAGTTGCGGGTCAAGGGGGCCCTGCCGCGCATGACGGCGCTCAACAACGTTATGCAGGAAAAGGGCGTCACCCACATGGCCGCCATCTGCGCCATCTGCAAGAGCCAGTTCACCAAGGTTCTGCCTTACTACGGCATGGAGATGGAGCAGATCGTCAGCGTGCACCAACTGGTGTCCAATGCCATCGTCCTGACCCCCGGGGACGACGATGACCTGGACGACGAAGACGAGGAGGATGACGACGAGTCCGCGGACGACGAGGACTGAGCGCGCATCCATTGCCGCCGGCGCGCCTGATCCGCGTCGGCACAGAATTCAAAACACGGGTTCCCACTGGTACGGAGAACAATCCATGGCGACTTCCAGCGCAGAAATGAAGACCAAGGTTTCCTGGCGGCGGTTTAAAGACGGCGATAACGTCTGGCACAGCCTCACCGAGAAGATCTTCGTCCAGGATACCTCGCACAAGTGTCCAACCTACGTCCACAAGACGCCCCCCTGCCAGGGCTCCTGCCCCTCCGGTGAGGACATCCGCGGCTGGCTGGCCATCGTGCGTCAGCAGGAAAAGCCGCCGGTGGGCGTCGACTGGCAGGAGTACGCCTTCCGCCGCTCCACCGACGCCAATCCCTTCCCGGCGATGATGGGCCGCGTTTGCCCGGCCCCCTGTCAGGATGGCTGCAACCGTAACGAGTTGGAGGACTTCGTCGGCATCAACTCCGTCGAGCAGTTCATCGGCGATACCGCCATCGCCAACGGCTATGGTTTCGTCGCCGGCCCAGATACCGGCAAGAAGGTGGCCATCGTCGGTGGCGGTCCCGCCGGTCTGGCGGCGGCCTATCAACTGCGCCGCAAGGGCCACGCCTGCACCATTTTCGAGTCCAACCAGGGCCTGGGGGGCATGTTCAAGTTCGGCATCCCCGGCTACCGCGTCCCGCGTGACAAGCTGGATGCCGAGATCCAGCGCATCATCGACATGGGACAGGTCGAGGTGAAGCTGGGCGTGCGCGTCGGTCAGGACGTCACCGTCGAGCAACTGGAAAAGGACTACGACGCCATCCTCTGGGCCATCGGTTGCCAGAGCGGTCGCGGCCTGCCCGTCGAGGGTTGGGCCGGCACCCCCAACTGCGTCTCCGGTGTCGCCTTCCTCAAGGCCTTCAACGAAGGGCGCATGAAGGTCACCGCCAGCAAGGTGGTGTGCGTGGGCGGTGGCGACACCTCCATCGACGTCGTCTCCGTGGCGCGCCGCATCGGCCACATCGAGAACGCCAAGCCCTCCGACCTGCCCGAGACGGTCATCCATGACGGCTACGTCGCCCATGACGCCGCCGTCACCGCCAAGGCCCAGGGGGCCGAGGTTACCCTGACCTCCCTCTTCCCCCGCACGAAGATGACCGCCTCCGAGCACGAGGTCCATGATGCCCTGACCGAGGGGGTCACCATCCTGGATGGTGTCATGCCCGTCGCCCTGATCAAGGGGCCGGATGGCCGCGCCACGGGCCTCAAGGTCTGCGATTGCACCATGGACGGCATGCGTCCCATCCCCGTCGAGGGTACCGAGCGCGTCATCGAGGCCGACCTGATCGTCTCCGCCATCGGTCAGGGGGGCGATCTCACTGGCTTGGAGAGCCTGGACAATGGTCGCGGTCTGATCAACGCCGACAAATTCCACCAGGTGCCCAACAAGCCCGGCCACTTTGTCGCCGGAGACATCATCCGCCCGCACCTGCTGACCACCGCCATCGGCCAGGCCTCGGTGGCCGCCGACTCCATCGACGAATACCTGCGCCAGGAAGAGTTCAGCCGTCGGCCCAAGGTCGATGTCCACCACTTCGACCTGTTGCGCAAGATGGAGGAGGCTCACCTGGCCCCCGAGAAGTTCGATCCGGCCGAGCGGGGCGACATGCGCGGGACCTCCGGCGGCAACTGGGCGATCCACAACTACGAGGACCGTTCCGCCGCCGAGATCATCCCTCACGACGAGCTCTTCCTCGGACACTTCGGTTACCACGCCCGCAATCTGCGCAAGGAAGAGGTGCCGACGGCCGAGGATGTCCTGGGCCACTTCAAGGAGCGCGTCATCGGCCTGTCGGAGAAGGAAGCCATCGACGAGGCCAAGCGCTGCATGAGCTGCGGCATGTGCTTCGAGTGTGACAACTGCGTCATCTTCTGCCCCCAGGACGCCGTCTACCGCGTCGAGAAGGGCAAGAACACCACCGGACGCTACGTCGCCACCGACTACACGCGCTGTATCGGCTGTCATATCTGCGCCGATGTCTGCCCCACCGGCTACATCAAGATGGGGCTTGGCGAGTAATCATCCGGGAGAAGACGATGGCAAGTGCCCTTGTCACAGGCGGCCGCGTCCTCCTCGGACTGGCCGGGGCCTTCTTGGCCCTGGCGGTCCAGGCCGGCGGGAGCAATTTCGTGATCCCTGGATCCCAGGCCGCGCAGGCGCAAAGCTGCGTGGAGCCGACCGAATTTATGCGCCGCAATCACATGGAGGTGATCAAGCACCAGCGCGACGCGACGGTCCATGAAGGCATCCGCTCCACCAAGCACAGCCTGGCGGGATGCATTGCCTGCCACGTGGCCCCGGGCCCGACTGGGCAGCCGGTGCCCGTCAACGATGAGCGGCAGTTCTGCGGCGCCTGCCACGAGTTCGCGGCGGTGCGGCTGAACTGTTTTGACTGCCATGCCACCGTCCCCGTCGCGGGCCCCGCCGGCCAGGGCATTGGTGGCGCGGCGCAGGCCCCGAGCGTGGCCCCGGGCACCTGGCTGCCGCCTGGTCATCCCCAGCCGACAGTCCGCTGAGAAGGCGAACGACATGAACAATCCCAGCGAAGCGATCGATCAGGGCCGCCGTGGCTTCATGCGGTCCGCCGCGGGGGTGGCGACCATCACCCTTGCCCCCGGCGTCCTGCTCCACACCCTCGCCAGTGCCGCGCCCGCCGGCCCGACAGCGGGGCAACCCAGGGCCGAGCCCGTGACGGACCAGGTCCGTTACGGCATGCTCATCGACACTACCAAGTGCGCCGAGGGCTGCACCGCCTGTGTTTCCGCCTGCAACCGGGAGAATGGCCTGGACCTCCAGACCATGCCCGAGGGGGCGGACCCCGCCCTCTGGGACCGGCAGGAGGCCCGCTGGATTCGCAAGGTCAAGGTCCAGGACAACCTGACCGGCAAGGTCAGCAACCTGCCGCTGATGTGTCAGCACTGCGAGCACCCCCCCTGCGTGGATGTCTGCCCCACCGGTGCCTCCTTCAAACGGGCCGACGGCATCGTCATGGTCGATCGGCACCTGTGCATCGGCTGCCGTTATTGCATGATGGCCTGCCCCTACAAGGCGCGGTCATTCATCCACACCAATGTCGAGGTGAAGCTGACCCTGGCCCCCCGGGGCAAGGGCTGCGTCGAGAGTTGCAACCTCTGCGTCCATCGCCGGGATAACGGCCAGGCCTCCACCGCCTGCGCCGATGCCTGCGCCGCCGCGGGTCATGGCGCCATCCTCTTCGGCGACCTCAGGGATCCGGCCAGTCCGCTGAGCCAGGCTTTGGCCAAGGTGCCCAGCCGGCAACTCCGGGAAAATCTCGCCCTGAACACGGGCGTGCGTTACGCGGGCGTCTGACCCGGGGGGACACTGGACATGAAGCGAATCGTCTACCGCGAATGGCACCTGGCCCCCCAGCGTTACTGGGGCCTGCTGGCGCTCCTGGCGAGCGTGGCCGGTATCGGCGGCCTGGCCTTCTGGTACATGGAGCACCAGGGCCATTGGGTCACCGGCATGACCAACGAGATCGTCTGGGGCACGCCGCACCTCTTCGCCATCTTCCTCATCGTGGCCGCCTCCGGGGCCCTCAACCTCGCCAGTATCGGTACCGTCTTCGGCAAGACGCCCTACCAGCCCCTGGGACGCTTCTCCGGCCTGCTGGCGGTCGCCCTGCTGATCGGTGGCTTACTGGTGCTGGTGCTGGACCTGGGTCGTCCGGACCGGCTGATCGTGGCCATGACCAGCTACAACTTCCGGTCGATCTTCGCCTGGAACGTGTTGCTCTACTCGGGCTTCGTCGCCATCGTCGTCGCCTACCTGGTTACCATGATGGACCGGCGTCTCAAGGCTTACTACAAGACCGCCGGCACCCTGGCCTTCACCTGGCGCCTGCTGCTGACCACGGGCACGGGTTCCATCTTCGGCTTCATCGTCGCCCGCCAGGCCTTCGACACCGCGGTGCTGGCGCCCATGTTCATCGTCATGTCCTTCCTCTACGGCCTGGCGGTCTTCATCCTGGTCCTGATGTTCGCCTGCGCCCAGGATGACCGGCCCATCGGGGCCTATCTCCTCAATCGCCTCAAGGGGTTGATGGCCATCTTCATCGCTGGGGTCCTGCTGTTCATCCTCATCTACTTCCTGACCAAGCTCTACGGCGCCAAGAATTACGATCTGGTCAATTATTACCTGGTCAGCGGGGGCCGCTACACCGTCGCCTTCTGGTTTGGCTGGGTATTCCTGGGCCTGCTGGCGCCCTTCGGCATCATCCTGCATCCGGTGCTGGGGCGGGACCGGCGCTGGCTGGCCGGGGCCAGCGCCCTGGTGATCCTGGGGGGAATGGCGAGCCTCTACGTCATCGTCATCGGCGGCCAGGCCTTCCCCATGAGCCTCTTCCCCGACAAGACCCTGCTCGAATCCGGCTTCCACGATGGGGTGGGAGGGCAGATCTCCGCCTATGCCCCGTCCCTTCCCGAATTCCTCCTGGGCCTGGGCGGGGTGGCCGTGGCCATGCTCATCACCGCGGTGGGGTTGCGGGCCCTGCAGTTCCTCCCCGAGTCCCTGGCCGACAAGGAGATCGACCCGCACGCCGCGGTCAAGGCCTGAACCTGGTCAAATTGTATTCGTTCAGCCCCCTCGCGCCCGAGGCGGGTTGCGGCGGCACAAGTCCCCGACCCTCTTGCTCCCTCCCCCCTGGCGGGGGAGGGAGGGGGAGAGGGGGGTTGAACGGGTACGTCAAATTCCCCCCGAGCGGGGATGGCGCCCGTGGGTGCCATCCCCGTTACCGTCTTCAGGGACCTGAAATCTGTAGCGCATGTCCCGTCTCTACATCTCCGCCACCCACAAGTCCTCCGGCAAGACGACCCTGACCATCGGGCTGTGCCGGGAGTTGACCCGTCGGGGCCACCGGGTGCGCCCCTTCAAGAAGGGCCCGGACTATATCGATCCCCTCTGGCTGGGCCAGGCCGCCGGGCGCCCCTGTCTGAATCTGGATTTCAACACCATGGAGCCGGCGGAGATCCAGACCACCTTTGCCCGGGGCATGGTGGGGGCCGACCTGGGCCTCATCGAGGGGAATGTCGGCCTCTTCGATGCCACCGATCTCAACGGCAGCAACAGCAACGCCGAACTGGCCAAGCTGTTACGGGCGCCGGTCGTCCTGCTGGTGGACGTCCAGGGCATGACTCGTGGGCTGGCGCCGCTCTTGCTGGGTTACCTGGCCTTCGACCCGGCCCTCACCATCGCCGGTCTCATCCTCAATAAGGTTGGCGGCAGTCGGCACGAGACCAACCTGCGCCGGGTGGTGGAACACTACACCGACCTGCCCCTGCTGGGGGCCATCCACCGGGAGTCCCGGCCCCGGATCGAGGAACGCCATCTGGGGCTGATGCCCAGTACCGAGAGTGGCGAGGCCGAGGAGCAGATCGAGGACATTCGCCGTCTGGTCGCTGGTCAGGTGGACCTGGATCGGCTCCTGGCCATCGCGGCGGCCAACCCGCCCCTGCCGCCGCTCCCGGCCGCTGACCCTTGTGCGCCCTTGGCGTCGGCCACGGCCGATTACCCCTCTCCACCCCTGGCGGCGGACTCGACCACCGCCCTGACGGCTTCCAGCCCTGGGGTGGCAGGACCCGGGGTTTTAGGGGTGCCAGGTGTGACAGGGGCGACGGGAGAACGGGTCCGCATCGGGATTGCCCGGGACGAGGCCTTCGGCTTCTACTACCCCGATGACCTGGAGGCCCTCCAAGCCGCCGGGGCGGAGCTCATCCCCTTCAGCCCGGTGCGTGATCCGGAGCTACCCCCGGTGGAGGGACTCTTCATCGGCGGCGGCTTCCCCGAATACCGCATGTACGCCCTGTCCGCCAATTCCGGCATGCGCGCCGCGGTGAAGGCCTTTATCGAGGCCGGCGGTCCGGTCTACGCCGAATGCGGGGGGCTCATGTACCTCTGTCGGGGTCTGCGCTGGGGCGAGGACTATGTGCCGCTGTGCGGGGTCCTGGACGCCGACGTGGCCATGCACGAGCGCCCGCAGGGGCGGGGCTATATCCGGCTGCGGGAACTGGCGACCTTCCCCTGGCCCCGCCGCCCTGATCAGGAGGAGGAGATCCGCGCCCACGAGTTCCACCATTCCGCCATCGTCGCGCCGGACCCGAACTGGGTCTATGGCTATGAGGTCCTGCGGGGAAGTGGCGTGGATGGCCGTCACGACGGCATCCTCTACAAGAACCTGGTGGCCAGTTACGCCCATCTGCGCCATGTGGGGGGCGTTGACTGGCCGGCACGCTTCGTCGCCCAGGTGCGGCGCTGTGTCGCCCGCAACAGGATCAGTCTACGCTGATCCGAAGCGAAAACCGGGGGACGGCCGGTATAGAATGCCTACCCGCAACGCCATCGGGAATGCCGCCCGCGGCGGATCATGCCCTCTACCACACCGGGAAGGCCGCCCGCGGCGGATCACGGCCCAGGTGGGGACCTGTCTCCCGCAACTAGCCCGGTCAGGCCTGACGACCCCTGACCGCGCACTTGGGCCGGGGGGAACCGCAAAGGCCGATGATTGATCGGCGATGTCAATAACAAACGATCATGGCAGTCAATCCGCCAGCCCCATCCCGGACCCTGGCGGGTACTGCTCAGTCAAGAGGACGAGGCAATGTTCAAACTTACCCCTGCCGCCGTGACGCAAGTCGAGGATGCCGCCCGCCAGGGGGGCACCAAGGGGCTGGCCCTGCGCCTGGCGGCCCAGCAAAAGGCTGATGGAAGCATCGACTACCGCATGGGCTTCGACGAGGGCACCGAGGATGACATCCGGCTGGACTGCGATGGCGTCCCCGTGGTCATGGCACCGGAGTATGTCCCCCTGCTCGATCAGGCAACCCTCGACTATGTCGAACTGGAGCCCGGCCAGTTCCACTTCATTTTCCTCAATCCCAAGGACAGCGGTTACGCGCCGCCGACGGAGGGCTGAGCGGATTGGGTTGGTCGGCGGCGGTCAAGCCCCGCGCCAGGGCGACCTGAATTTGCGTGGCGGGGGAGATTCCGATCCTCCCGACCGCTGCCGAAAACTGGAATGCGGCATCTATCAGGTATCCGCACCCGCCTTCGCGGCCACGTTTGAACGCGCGCCCGTCGTAATCCACCCCCGTCCCCTTATCCGCTCCGAACATGATCGAACTCTCCAACGAGGACAATCTGCGCCTGAACGTGCTGCTGGCCAACCAGCCCCAGGCGATCCGCATCGACGAGTCGCGGCTTGAGGTCTATGGCCTCTCGGCGCGGGGCGAGGCCTGTATCCAGTTGCGCCCGACGGCGCGGCCAGAGGCCTATGTGCGGGCGGTGCGGGAGCTGATCTCCGGCCATATCCTCGGCTCCCCCGGCGGCTATCCCACCTATCTGCGGCGCTGGACGCGGATGGGCCAGATGCGCGACGAGAGCCTGGCCCAGCTCCTGCTGCTGGGCGAGCCGGAAGCCGTGGTCGCCGCCGTCTGCTCCCCGGGGCTGACGGACGAACTGGCCCGGCGTGCCTGGTGGGCCCTGGAGGATGCCGAGAACGCCCGGCGCATGCTGGGCAATCCGGCGATCGTCCAGGGGCGCATGGGGCCGATCCTGGCAAGCTACCTGGTCGACTACCTGCCCTTCGAGACCGAGACGGAGAAGATGGCGGAATCGGTGCGCCTGATCCTCCAGCCCGGCCTCATCGACGCCCAGCACCGCCTGGACATCTGGCGCAAGGCCGCGCGTCGCCCGGCTTACGCCCTGGGCTTTCTTCAGGCCTGCCCTGACGAGCTACCGGATCCGGTTCCAGCCCGCGGCGACCTCGCCGCCCTGGCCCCCCAGCTGGAGCCCCTGAAGGAGGCGGGCAATCCCTGGGCCGCGGCCTTGTGGCGGGTGCTATCCGCCCCCGGACAGACCTGGCTGAAGACCGTGGCCGCGGTGCTCGCCAAGCCATCTACCCAGGACCTGGTCCTCACCACCCTGGACACCATGGGGGCCTATTTCGCCGCGCTGCGTCCCGGGGAACGGGTGGATCTGGCCCTGGCACCGCTCCTGGCCGAGGCCGAGGCCCACGTCGCGACCCCGGGGGCGGACGTGGCCCTGGCCGCCTGCCTCAGTCAGCTCCCCGGGCTGCGTGAGGAACTGGTCACCCTGCGGCTGCTATCCGGTCTGGGTTATGGCGTCCTGCGCCCGGTGCTGCGTGATACCACCGCCAGCGGCAGCCTGCTGCGGCGCAAGCTCGACCCCGTGCTGGGACCTCTGCTCGGGAGGCTGGAGACCTTGCGGGGCAAGCCCGGACGGACCTGAGGCGGGCGCCGATAGGGTCGTCGTCAGGTCCCTGAGACGCTGGCGGCGGGAGGAAGAAGGCTGGACGTCAGGTCCGCCGGGGGCAGGGGCCGACCAAACCAGTAACCCTGGGCCTGCTTGCAGCCCTCGGTCAGGAGGAAATCCCGCTGGGCGGCGGTCTCCACCCCCTCGGCCAGGACGGCGAAACCCATGCGCGTCCCCAGGGCGATGATGGAACTGGCGATGGCCGCGTCATTCTCGTTTTCCGGCAGGCGGCTGACGAAGCTTTTGTCGATCTTGAGCTTGTCGGCGGGCAGGCGCTTGAGGCGGGCCAGGGAGGAATAGCCGGTGCCAAAGTCGTCGATACTGATCATCACGCCTTGGTCGCGCAACTGGTTGAGCACCTCCAGGACGTGGTCATCCTGGCGCATCAGGTCGGTCTCGGTGATCTCCAGTTCCAGGTACTCGGCCGTCAGGCCGCTGTCCGTCAGGGCCTCCTGGACATGGGCGAGCAAATTACCGCGTTGGAGTTGCTGGCCGGAGACGTTGATCGCGATCCGGCCGAAGTCCAGGCCTTGATCCCGCCAGGCGCGGCCCTGGTGGCAGGCCTCCCGCAGCGCCCAGGCCCCCAGTTCATGGATCAAGCCGGTCTCTTCGGCAAGGGGGATGAACTTCACCGGGGGGATCATCCCCTCTTCCGGATCGGGCCAGCGGGCGAGTGCCTCCAGCCCGATCGGGCGACCGGTGCGCAGATCGATCTGTGGCTGATAATGCAGCACCAACTCCCGGCCGGACAGGGCCCGGCGTAGCTTGGTCTCCAGGAGCATCCGCTCCAGGGCCGCCCGGGTCATGTCCGCGGAATAAAAGGCGTAATGATTGCGGCCCTCTTCCTTGGCGCGGAACATGGCCGTATCCGCGTTCCGCAGCAGGGTCTCGACCGTTTCCCCATCCCGGGGATAGAGGCTGATGCCGATGCTGGCGGACAGGTACACCTCGTGGCTGTCCAGGCGCAGGGGTGGGGCCAGGGCCTGGATCAGACGCTGGGCGAGCACTGTCGCCTCTTCCCAGACCTGGAGACGTTCCGCCAGGATGACGAATTCGTCACCGCCCAGGCGGGCCAGGGTATCCACGCCGCGAATGGCGGTCTGAAGACGTTCCGCCACCGTCTTGAGCAAGGCGTCGCCCAAGCTGTGACCCAGGCTGTCATTGATGCGCTTGAAGTGGTCCAGGTCGATGAAGAACAGCCCCAGCAGCAGCCCCTGGCGCTGGGCGGCGCGCAAGGCATGTTCCAGGCGCATGCCCAGCAAGGCGCGGTTGGCCAGTCCGGTGAGGGGATCGTGATGGGCCAGGTGTTCGAGTTGGGCCTGGTAGTTCTTGATCGGGCTGATGTCGGTGAACACGCAGACGCTCTGGCTGAGGTTGCCGGCGGCGTCCCGCACGGCGCTGAGGCTGAGCCAGACCGGATAGGTCGAGCCATCCGGACGGCGGTTGCGGATCTCCCCGCGCCAGCCGCCGGTGGTGGCCATGACCTCCCAGCCGGGCCGGAACCAGGCCGGCTCCAAGTCCTCGGCCGCCAGGCGCGCCAGGCTCTGGCCCCGGATCTCCGCCGTGGCGTAGCCGGTGATGGCGGTGAAGGCCGGGTTGACGGTTAGGATCCGCCCCGCGGCGTCGGTGATCGCGACCCCTTCCTGGGCGTTGTCAAAGGCGACATTGCGGGCGCGCAGTTCCGTGACCAGTCGCTGGCGCTCATGCTGGATCTTGAGCAGGGTGCCCAGGGTGAGGGTGGCGACGAATTGCAGCAGCCCCAGGGGGAAGCCGGCCTCCTGGAATAATTGGCGCCCCAGGTCGGGCGGTGGGATTAGCAACAGGGACCAGGGTTCCAGCAGGCTCATGGCCACGGCGGCCACCAGGATTTGCGGATAGGCGCGGGAGGACAGCCAGCGGTTCAGGGGCGGCAGGAGCAAGGCCAGCAGGCAGGCAAATTCCACCGCCATGCCCAGGGCCCCCGCCCCGGCGCCGGCGCCACCAGCCGCGAGCCGGTAGCCGACCATCGCCAGCGTGGTCACCAGGCCTACCCGCCAGCCACCGAAGAGGCAGGCGCAGGCCAGGATGGCCCCCCGGGGATCGGCGATCACCCCCGGCAGGAGTTCGATCGGGGCGGAGAGGGCGTAGAGACCGACCAGGGCGAACAGGGCCGCCTGGGAGGCCTCGTGGAGGAGGGGGCGGTGCCCTTTGGGGACATGGGTGTCAATGAAGCCATAAAGGACGAAGACAACCAGGATCTGACCGGTGAGGGCGGCCACATTGAAGAGGAGAGGGGTCAAGCGTGCATGCCGTCGTCAGGATGAGGCCCGGCGTCCTCCGGTTCAGGATGATTGGGTCCACTTAGCGTGAAACACACCAGTGGAGCCTTTCATCGTCTGGGTTGGGGCTGGCCCCTCATGAAAGTTAGGCCCAAGGGAAGTTTCAGGCAATGTCGAGGGGGTGGGTGGGTTAATGGGGTTCGGGGTGATGAGGAATGCTCCCGGCTTGACGACGCCTAACAGATGTAGGGTATTCCGGCCAGCCCAGGGGCTGAAACGCCGCGGGCGGGGCCGGGGCTCACCCTCAGTATAGTCGCAAGCCGGCGGCCTCAGCCCTCCCCGCGCGCGCGATGGTGACCGACCCTTATCCCCGGGTTGCTGGCCGCTAGTCGCTATTCCTCTGCGACAGGGTATTACGCAGAAGCGTAAGCTCCTCGCGCAATGCCCTTACCTCCAGATGCAACTCATTTTCGATATGGACCCGTGTCTGATCCAGGGCGGCGAGATCATCGCGGTGTTCACTCTCGCTGTAATTCTGCATGGCGTTCACGATGATCGCGATGAACAAATTCAGCATGGTGAAGGTGGCGATGAGGATGAAGGTGATGAAGAACATCCAGGCAAGAGGATGCTGGTCCATGACAGGGCGGGCGATACCCATGGACCAGCTTTCCAGGGTCATGATTTGGAAAAGGGTATAGAGGGAGCGGCCAAGGTTGCCGAACCATTCCGGAAAGGACGTGGCAAAGAGGTTGGTGGCGATCACCGCGAAGACGTAGTAGATGATACCCAGCACTAGGGCAATGGATGCCAGGCCTGGAATAGCCCCCAGCAAGGCAGCCACGACCCGGCGCATGGAAGGTACCACGGTGAGGACGCGTAACACGCGCAGCACGCGAAGGGTGCGGAGGACGGAGAGTTGGCCCGTGGCTGGCAGCAGCGCGATGGCGATGACCAGGAAGTCGAACAGGCTCCAGGGGTCGCGAAAGAACGCCAGACGATGGACGGCGACACGCAGGAGGATCTCGATCACGAAAATGGCCAGAATGGCCTGATCCATCACACGGATCAGGGTGCCGAACCGATTCATGACGCCCGGCGCGGTCTCCAGGCCCAGCAGCACGGCGTTGATCAGGATCAGGTAGAGGATGACGCGTTGGGTCCGGGGATGTTCAATGAACTTCCCCAGGGAGGCCCCTGGCTGGAGTACCGCCGGGTTCTTGCTGGTGTTCGATGTCAAGGTTATTGATCCTGTTACGTTCTAATAGGTATTTATGCTACCCGGGTACCGATCAGGTGGCGTGACGTACTCCCGGGCCGGACGCTGGACCGCCTGCCCGGGACGACTCGCCGTCCTTGTCTTCAGCGGCTTCCGTCCGCCTCTTCCTGAATCCGTTCCCAGGCCCGCGCCACATGGCGGTGCTCGGTATGGGTCTGGCCAATGCAGATACGCAGGACCAGTTGGTCGTTCAGTCGGGTGTGGGTCAGATAGAGATCGCCGCTGGCGTTGAGGCGGTCGAGAATGCCCTGGTTATCTTCGTCGCTGCCGCGGTAGCGGAAGCAGACCAGGTTGAGGGGCACCGGGGCGACCAGTTCGAAGCGCTCATCGGCCCGCAACCAGTCCGCGAATGCCTGGGCCAGGGCGACATGCTGGCGGATATGGTGGCGTAGCCCCTCGATGCCGTAATGGCGGATGACGAACCACAGCTTGAGGGCGCGGAAGCGGCGTCCCAGGGGGATCTGCCAGTCCCGGTAGTCGATGACCGCCCCGGATTTGGTCGCCTCGTTGCGCAGGTATTCGGGCAGGATGCTCAGGGTCTCGATCAGGGCCTTGCGGTCGGCGACGAAGAAGGCGGTGCAATCGAAATTGGTGAACAGCCACTTATGGGGATTGAAGGAGTAGGAGTCGACTCCCTCCAGACCGTCGATGATCCAGCGAAATTCCGGGCAGATGGTCGCCGAGCCGGACATGGCGGCATCCACGTGCAGCCAGAGGCCCTGTTCCCGGCAAATGGCGGCGATGGCCGGCAGCGGATCCATGGCGTTGGAGGAGGTGGTGCCGACGGTGGCGCAGACGAAGGCCGGGGTCAGCCCCGCCGCCCGGTCAGCGGCGATCTGGGCCGCCAGGGCCTCGGGCCGCAGGGCGAAGCGGTCGTCCACCGCCACCTTGCGCAGGTTCTCCACCCCCAAGCCGGCGATCTTCATGTCCTTTTCCAGGGAAGAATGGGTCTGGGAGGTGGCGTAGGCGACCAGCCGGCCGGTACCGCCGCGCTGATTGACGGCGAAGTTCGTGGCCCGCTCCCGCCCCGCCAGCAGGGCGCAGAGGGTGGCGCTGGAGGCGGAGTCCTGGATCACCCCGCCGCCGGGACCGGTGGAGAGGAACTTCTCGGGCAGGCCCATCATGTCCACCAGCCAGTCCAGCATGTGCGTCTCCAGCTCGGTGCAGGCCGGACTGGTCAGCCACATCATGCCCTGGACGCCCAGACCCGCCGACAGCAGCTCACCCAGGACGGCCGGGCCCGAGGAGTTACCGGGGAAGAAGGCGTAGAAATTCGGCGACTGCCAGTGGGTGATGCCGGGCAGGATGATGCGCTCCACGTCCGCGAGCATGGCGGCGAAGGGCTCGCCCTGATCCGGGGGACTGGAGGGCAGGGCGGCACGAATCTCACCGGGCTTGACCTGGGACAGCACCGGCAGGGACTCGACCCGCTGGCGGTAATCGGCGATCCAGTCGATGAGGGCATGGCCCGCCCGGCGGAACTCCTCGGGGGACATGTGAAAGGCGGGGGGTGATAAGGGCAAAAGGGGCGGTTCCATGGGGCTGATGGTGCTCAGGTGTTACTGCCACGGGCGTGGGGCGGCACGGAATGGGTGCGAGCGGTCGGTGGCTCGGGGTTCCGGTTGTGCCTAGTCGCCGCTGACCAGGGCCTGGACGGCATCGGCAATGTCCTCAGCGTAAAGATCGCGAAAAAAATGATCCGCCCCATCGAGTTCCAGCAGTTGAACCTGCTGGCCATCGACCAGGGGTTGCACCTTCGCGGTCAGCCCCTGGACTACCTGGTCCTGACTGCCGGCCACCACCAGCACCGGGACCTTGATGTTCGGGAGGAGGCCGGGGGTATCCATGGCCGGGTCCGGGCCATAGTAGGAGAGAATGGCCGCGGCGCTGGCCTGGGTGGCGGGACAGTAGAGAAAGTCGACGCCCTCCAGCAGGGCATCGGCCTTGCCCATGTCCCGCATCTGGCCTGCCCGTTCCAGGAGGGGGGCCAGGGGCTTGCCGAACCGCTGCTGATAGTCGTCCGCAGTGCCCGTCTCGGTCCAGGTCTGGGGGGCGATGAGGACCAGATGGCTTAAGGCCGCCTCCGGGTGGGCCGCCGCGAAACGGGCCACCTGATTGCCACCACGGGAGTGGCCCAACAGGACCACGGGCTTGCTCACCCCCTGGGACTGGAGCCAGGTCAGCCAGGCGCCGATCTCCTTCAGGGCGTCCTCATGCCGGTGGCGGTGCGGTTGGGCGCAGTCGTACATGCCGCGCCGTTGATCCAGTCCCAGGCTTAAGGTCAGGGACAGGGAACCGATGCCACGGTCCTTCAGGGCCGCCTGGAGCCCCCGCAGCATCTCCATCTCACCATGAGCGAGGGTACCGTGGGTCATGACCACGAAGGGTTCCCGTTGCCAGTCAGCCCCCGCGGTCTCCAGGTTGGCATGGAGGGTCAGCCCCCCCTCGACCAGGCCGACCTCCTTGGCCTCCAGGGGGGATAACGCCAGGGACAGGCTCAGCGCCAAGGAAGCGAAGGCTAGGGTTTTCATGATGACGGTCCTCCGGGTGATGGGTTGGAGGGGAACTTTACACCAGGATAGGACCGGATGGGCCAGGGGCTGGCAAGGCAGGCCACTGACGCCACCCGTCCTTCAGGTTGGAAGAATAACCCGGTGCTCGATCCCACTCAGAGGCGATGAAAACCCTCTGCGCGTGGTGCGGGATGTTTCAATAACAATGAGATAGCTTGTCTAACGCTAAGAAAAAGCCTTTTTCCTCACAAGCGCTCACCCGTCACATCGAGGTCAATAATCCTCGGGGAGCAGCTCTAAACCCTATAATGGGCCCGATTTCCACCGGGGCATGGGGTCAGGCCCGACTGACCCCGTTAGCCGGAAGTGGGGTCAAAAGCAATTAGGTTGTTCGTGTTGGGATCTAGTCAAGAATAGCCAATAAATCAATGGATAATGTCTTCTCGTTCCGCAACCGACTGATCGAGGAATACCAGGCCTTCTCCCGCGGCTTTACCCGCATCGCCGCCCCCGACATTCTCCAGGAGGTGGAGCGGCAGTATGTCGCGGGCCGTTATTGGCCGGAACCCCTCCTGCAGATCAACCCCAACTATAAGCGCAAAGGTTCCGTCCAGGAACTGACCCAGGCGGGTGAACTGCACCCCACCTGCGCGGAAATCTTTCAGTTTGGCAAGGGGGCGGGGCAAGCCCAGCCCCTGATCCTCTATGCCCACCAACTGGAAGCCCTGGCCAAGGCCCACCAGCACCAGAGCTATGTGGTCACCACGGGCACGGGATCGGGTAAATCCCTGTCCTTTTTCATTCCGATCATCGACCGGATCCTCAAGGCCAAGGACAAGGACCCCAGGCCCCGCACCCGCGCCATCGTCATCTATCCGATGAATGCGTTGGCTAACAGCCAACTGGAGGAACTCGACAAATTTCTCGATGGCCTGGCACCCGGCCAGCGCCCCATCACCGTGGCCCGTTACACCGGACAGGAAAAGGCCGAGGAACGTCAGGCCATCGCCAACGACCCCCCCGATATCCTGCTCACCAACTTCATGATGTTGGAGCTGATTCTGACCCGCTTCGAGGACGTCGACCGGCGGGTGGTGGAACACTGCCAGGGGCTGGAATTTCTGGTCCTGGATGAATTGCATACCTACCGGGGGCGTCAGGGCGCCGATGTCGCCTTGTTGGTGCGCCGGTTGCGGCAACGCCTCCAGGCGACGGAACTGATCTGCATCGGCACCTCCGCCACCATGTCCTCCACCGGCAGCCAGGCCGATCGGAACCAGACGGTCGCCGCCGTGGCCAGCAAGCTGTTTGGCACCCGGATCACCGCTCAGGATGTGATCGGCGAGACCCTGGAACGGATCACCAACCCCCAGAAAACTATCGCGGATATCCGCCCCCGGCTTGCCGCCGCCCTGGCCCGGGAGGCGTTCGCCTGGCCCGACTACCCGAGCTTTTGTGACGATCCCCTGGCCATTTGGGTCGAGCTGACCCTCGGTCTGGAGTTGCCCCCGGAGGGCGCCTACATCCGGGCCAGACCCATCACCCTGAGCGACGCCAGCGAACGCCTGGCCCGGGAGGCCGATTGCCCCTTGGCCCTGGCCCGGGAGGGGTTGCAGCAATTTTTGATCAGCAGCCACCAGGTCGTCACGCCCCACGGCCGCATGGCCTTCGCCTTCAAACTCCATCAGTTCATCAGCGGTCCGGGTAAGGTCCTCGCTACCCTGGAGCCAGCCGGGACCCGCCACATCACCCTGGATGCCCAGCGGTTCGCCCCGGGCCGCCAGGATCAGGCGGTGCAACTCTACCCGGTGCACTTTTGTCGCGATTGCGGCCAGGAATACCACCCCGTCTGGCGCACCGAGCAGGGTGGGGTCAACTTCAGCCCCCGGGAGATCGACGACATCAGCGCCGACGACCCCGAGGAGGCGCGTTTCGGTTTCCTCTGCCCGAGCCGCCCGGGCCAGGCCTTTGGTGGCGAGATCGAGGACTTGCCCGAGACCTGGCTCGATTTCACCAAGGCCCAGGTCAAGGTCAAGAGCAGCTACAAGAAAGCGGTGCCCACCCTCACCCGGGTCGATGCCCAGGGCCAGCAGGGGCAAGGGGAGGACTACTGGTTCATCCCCGGCAAATTCCGCTTCTGCATCAACTGTGGTCAGGTTCACGAGGCCTTTGGCAAGGACATCAACCGCCTCGCCAGCCTGTCGGGTGAGGGTCGCTCCTCGGCCACGACCATGCTGGCCCTCAGCGCCCTGCGCCAACTCTTTGCCCAGACCGAACTCCCCCCCGACCTGCCCGACCCACGCAAACTCCTGGGCTTCACCGACAACCGTCAGGATGCCGCCCTCCAGGCCGGGCACTTCAACGACTTCATCTTCCTCCTGACCCTGCGGGCCGGCCTGATCGGCGCCCTGCGGAGCCGTAAGGGACTCCTCACCGAAAAGGACCTGGCCGACGAGGTCTTCACCGCCCTGGGTTTTGACCGACTGGATGCCGCCACCCTGGGCGAATACCTCAAGACCCCCAAGCTCATGGGCCTGGCCCGCGAAGAGGCACAAGGTGCCCTGCGTTACATCATCGGCTACCGCCTGATCCGTGATCTGCGCCGGGGCTGGCGTTTCAACAACCCCAACCTGGATCAACTCGGCCTGCTGCGCATCGGCTATCGCGGCCTGGAGGCGTTCTGCGCGGAAGACAGCCTCTTTGCCACCCATACCACCCTCGCGGCCCTGACACCCGCCAGCCGCCAGCACCTCTGCCAGGTGGTCTTCGACGAGATGCGTCGGGGGCTGTGCCTGGAGAGCCGCTACCTGGCCGCCACCGAGCAGGACAAGGCGCGCAACAGCGCCTATCAGTACCTCAACGAGCGCTGGGCCATCGCCGCGGACGAACAACTGGAAACCGCCCGCACCCTGATCCTCGGCAAACGCCCCGAATACAAAGGCAAGCCGCGCTCCGACCTGGTCGCCGGCGGTCCCCGCTCCCGTCTGCTCAAACAGGTGAAGACCAGCGCCCTGTGGCAGGACACGCCCTTTGCCACCCAGGTCCATGCCTGGAAAGAGCAGGAATGGGTGGAACTGGTCGATGCCCTGCTCCAGCAGGCGGCCCTCTGGGGCTATGCCCAAAAACAAGCAGTTACCGAGACCCTGCCGGGCTGGCGCCTGAAGGCCTCGGCCCTGGAGTGGCGGCTGCTCGACGAAACCACCCAGGCCAACGCCTTCTTCCGGCAACTTTACCTGAACGTGGCGGAGCTCCTGCGGCGGGAGGACCACCCCTTCTTCGACTTCGAGGCCCAGGAGCACACGGCCCAGGTCGACCCCGCCCGCCGGCAATGGCTCGAACAACGCTTCCGCTTCACCGCGAAGGACCGCCAGGACTGGGCGGACAATCCCGGCCATGAGACCCCCCTGGAACGGCTCCCCGTCATGTTCTGCTCCCCGACCATGGAGCTGGGGGTCGACATCTCCGCGCTGAATACCGTCTACCTGCGCAACGTCCCGCCGACGCCGGCCAACTATGCCCAGCGCAGCGGGCGTGCCGGTCGCTCCGGCCAGCAGGCCCTGGTCATCACCTATTGCGCGGCCCTGAGCCCCCATGACCAGTGGTTTTTCCACCATGCCACCGACATGGTGCATGGCATCGTCAAGGCCCCCACCCTGGATCTGGCCAACCGCGACCTGGTGGAAAGCCATCTGCATGCCGTCTGGCTGGCCAGCGCCCAGGTCGGGCTGGACACCAGCATCGCCCCCCTGCTCGACCTGGAGCAGCCGGACAAACCCGTGCAGCCCGATCTCTGGGCCAGGCTGACCCACCCGGAGGTACAGGTCCGGGCCCAGGCCGCGGCGGCCGGGGTCATGGCCCAACTGGCGCCCGATCTGCCGGAGCACGACTGGTTTACCCCAGCGCAGGTTCAGGAGGTCATCCGCCAGGCGCCCCAGCGCTTTTCCGCGGCGCTGCAACGCTGGCGGGTGCTGTTCGACGCCACCCGCACCCAGATGGACATGGCCGACCAGATCATCAAAAGCCATGCCACCACCCCGGCCGAGCGCACCAATGCCCAGCGTCGTTACGGTGACGCGGCCCGCCAGTACGCCATCCTGCTCAAGAGCGGCAATACTCAGAACACCGACTTCTATAGCTACCGTTTCCTGGCCAGCCAGGGCTTCCTGCCGGGCTATAACTTCCCCCGCCTGCCCCTGGTGGCCTGGATACCCGCGGGCGGTGGCGGCAAGGCCCAGGACGACGAGGGCAGCATGGTCAGTCGCCCGCGTTTCCTGGCCCTGGCGGAGTTTGGCCCACGCAGCCTCATCTACCATCAGGGCCGCATGTACCGGGTGGTCCGCGCCAAGCTCAACGTCGGCTCCGCGGACCACATCACCGGCAACAGCCAGTTGGCCACCCTCTCCTCCCTGGTCTGCGGCCAGTGCGGTTACGGCCATCTCGGCGCCGGCCAGGAACCCGCCCAGATCAACTGCTGCGAGAACTGCGGCGCCCTGCTCACCGAGAGCGACTGGGTTAGAGAGCTGTACCGGATCGAAACCGTCGAGACCCTGCGCACCGACCGCATTTCCGTCAACGATGAGGATCGGCAGCGCCAGGGTTACGAGTTGCAGACCACCTACCGCTTCATGCCCGGTCCGGACAACCGGGTGCAGAAGCACCAGGCCGAGGTGCGCCAGGGGGAGGAGACCCTCGCCGGTCTGACCTACGCGCCCGCCGCCCGGATCTGGCGCATCAACCGCGGCTGGCGCCGGCGCAAGGACAAGAACCAACTGGGTTTCTATATCAATCCCATCACCGGCACCTGGAGCAAGCAGGACGATCCCAACGCCAACGAAGCGACCGACAGCGACGAGCCCATGCTCGACCGGGTGCCCAACCAGCGCATCGTCCCCTTCGTCGAGGACCACCGCAACCTGCTCATCCTCACCCCCCTGGGCGACCTGTCCACCGCGACCATGGCCACCCTGCAGGCCGCCCTCAAGCGGGGCATCGAGCTGACCTTTCAGATCGAGGAATCCGAACTGGTGGCCGAGCCGCTGCCCACCCAGGACGCGCGCAAGGGCCTCCTCTTCTACGAGGCCGCCGAGGGCGGGGCCGGGGTCCTCACCCGCCTGGCCGGTGAGCCCGACAGCCTGGCCCAGGTCGCCGCCAATGCCCTGACCCTGATGCACTTCAACCCCCCGGCCGGGCCCTGGCATCTGGACCAGTTGGATGCCCTGGAGATCAGGGCCAGCAATGGCCAGCGGACCTGCGAGGCCGGCTGTTACCAGTGCCTGCTGTCCTATTACAACCAACCGGATCACGTCCATATCAACCGCCGCGATCCCGACGCCCTCCGCCTCCTGGTGGCCCTGGCCAATGCCCAGGTCGTCAAGGTGTTGGCGGACACCCGGCAACCACCGGGCTCGGAACCTGGCACCGGCCCCGATCTTGAGCCGCGTACTGGGCCTGGTGCTGGGCCGGGCGCCGACTCGGTTACTGAGCCTGTCCTTGATCCGGGGCTTGATCCACCCGCCGAGCAAGACCGGCTATCGGCCTGGCTGGCGGCCCTGCATGCCCACGGGCTGCAACCGCCGGATGCCACCCAAATCCCCGTCCAGGGCGGTCAGGCCACTGCCGCGGGCCAGTACAAGGGCACGCGGACCCTGATCTTCCTGGAGCCCCTCCCCGACGCGGTTCGCGCGGCCCTGACTGACAAGGGCTGGCAGGCGCTCGACTTCTCCCACCCCGAGCAGTGGCCGGCCCTGTTCCGCCGGCATCCCGCCGTCTTTGGTGACGTCCATGACTGAGCTGTCTAATCGCTTCAACCCCGGCAGCCTGATACAGGCCCGGGGCCGGGAATGGGTGGTCCAGACGGGCAGCGATAGCAACTGGCTGCATCTGCGCCCTTTGGGCGGCAGCGACGAGGACGGCATACTGCTGCTCCCGGACCTGGAGCTCGAACCCGTGGTACCGGCCAGCTTTCCCTGGCCAGACCCGACCCAGGCCGGCAACCATGCCGCCGCCCTCCTGTTGCGCGATGCCTTGCGCCTCAAGCTGCGGGCGGGGGCTGGCCCCTTCCGCTCCTTCGGCAACATCGCCGTGGAACCCCGTGCCTACCAGTTGGTGCCCCTGCTCATGGCCCTGCGCCTGAGCACGGTGCGCCTGCTGATCGCCGACGACGTGGGCATCGGCAAGACCATCGAGGGCGGCGTCATCGTCCGCGAGCTGATGGACCGCGGCGAGGTGCAAAGACTGGCGGTCCTCTGCCCGCCCCACCTGGTGGAACAGTGGGAGAGCGAACTGGAAAGCCGCTTCAATCTCCCGGCCATCGCCCTCACCGCCGCCTCCGCCGCGCGCCTGGAGCGTGACCTGCCCCACGGCGTCAGCCTCTTCGATCACCACCCGGTCATCGTCGTCAGCCTCGACTACATCAAGAGCGAACGCCATCGGGAGTACTTCCTCTCCATCGCCCCCGAGTGCGTCCTGGTGGACGAGGCCCACACCTGTACCGCCACCGGACGCGGCAAGCAGTTGCGCTTCGAATTGCTGCAACGTCTCGCCCAGGACCCGGAGCGCCACCTGATCCTGCTCACCGCCACCCCCCATTCCGGCGACGAGACCGCCTTCTACAACCTGCTGTCCCTGCTCAGCCCGGATTTTCTGGACCTGCAAGGGCGCACCCAGGCCGACGACCCCCTGCGCCACCGGCTGGCCCGCCACTTCGTGCAACGGCGCCGCAAGGACATCACCGACTGGCAGGCGGAGACCCAGGACGGCCGGGGCTTTCCCCGGCGCATGACGACCGAGGTCACCTACGAGCTGACGGGCGCCTGGGGCCGCTTCTTCGACGAGGTGCAGGGCTACTGCCTGGAGATCGCCGAGGACAGCGAGCGGCGTGACGCCGGCCGCGCCCGCCTCGTCTGGTACACCACCCTGGCCTTGTTGCGCTGCGTGGCCTCCTCCCCCGCCGCGGCCATCAAGGCCCTGACCACCCACCTGGACAACAGCCTCGACCAGGAGGAATTGCTGGGCGACGACCGCCTCTACGATGGCGAGGCGGATGACCTGGCCGGCAGCGACCTCGAACCCCCGGCGCAGGTCGAGGAGGTGGCGCGGCTGCGGGGCCTGATTCACCAGGCGGAAGCCCTCGCCGGTCAGCATGGCGATCCCAAGCTGGCGGTCCTGATCAGCCACCTGGGGCAACTGCTGGCCGCGGGCTACCATCCGGTGGTCTTCTGCCGCTACATCGCCACCGCCCACTACGTGGCCCGCCATCTGCGCGACCACTTTGCCCAGGTCACCCTGGAGGTCGTCACCGGCGAACTGCCGCCGGAGGAGCGCCGGGAACGGGTGGAGGCCATGGAGGAGGGTGAGCGCCGGCTGCTGGTGGCCACCGATTGCCTCTCGGAGGGCATCAACCTCCAGCACCTCTTCACCGCCGTGGTGCATTACGACCTGGCCTGGAACCCCACCCGCCACGAGCAACGGGAGGGCCGGGTGGACCGCTTTGGCCAGCAGGCGCCGGAAGTGCGCTGCACCCTGCTCTACGGTCAGGACAACCCGGTGGATGGCTTTATCCTCAACGTCATCCTGCGCAAGGCCCAGGCCATTCAGAAGGAACTGGGCGTCCTGGTCCCCCTGCCCGAGGACGAGCAACGCCTCAACCAGGCCCTGGTCAAGGCCGCGCTGATGCGCCGTGCCGAGCGGCGGCCGCATCCCCAGCAAAGCTTCGACTTTGGCGAGTCCGAGCTCATCCTGGCCCCCCTGAAGACCCAATGGCGGGATGCCCTGGACAAGGCCAAGGCCAACCGCACCGTCTTTGCCCAGCGCCGCATCCGCCCCGAGGAGGTCATGCCCGAGTGGCAACGCCAGCAACAGGTCCTGGGTTCCGCGGCGGACGTGCGGCGTTTCGTCCATAGCGCCTGCGCCCGCCTCAACTCCCCCCTGGAACCGGCCAAGGGCGATCGTGTTCGCTTCCTCCCCCAGCACCTGCCCGAGGCCCTGCGCCAGCGCTGGCCGATGAGGGCCTGGAGCGCCCGCAAGTCCTGGACTTCAACGAACTGCACCGCAGCCATCCCCTTGTCACCCTGCTGGCCGACCACCTGCTGGAAGAGAGCCTGCAAGGCCACGCCCATCTGGCCGCCCGCAGCGCCGTGACCCTCACCACCGCCGTCGACCAGGTGACCACCCTCTACCTGCTGCGCCTGCGCCACCAGCTCAGCTATACGCGGCGCCAAGAGCCCTACCAGTTGATGGCCGAGGAGACCCTGAGCCTGGCGGTCCGGGGGCGGACCCACCCCGAGTGGCTGACCGACGAGACGACGGGCCAGTTACTGGATTGCCCGCCCAGCGGCAATCTGCCCCCCGCCCTGGTGGAAAGGGAGATTCGCTCCGCCCTGGACTTCCTGCGCCAGCACCAGGCCCGGCTTGAGACCCTGGCCGCGGCACGGGCCCAGGCCCTGCTCGACGATCACCGCCGGGTGCGGGAGGCCGCCCGCGATGTCGGCCAATACCGCGTCAGCCCCTGCCTGCCCCTGGACCTGATCGGGGTCTATGTCCTCCTGCCGGACAGCCTCTGAGGGGGTTTGACCATGCGCAAGATCCGCCACCAACGCCTCGCCCTCACCCTCCCCAGCCTGCGCCTGGAAGGGGGGCTGATCCTCCCCGACCAACTGGAGAAGGCCGCCCTGGGTCAGGCCCCGCACCAGACCGAGGCCGATTACGCCATCCCCCGGGGGCTCAAGCTCAAGGACGAGTACAGCCGGGCCTTCCAGATCGCCACCGCCCAATGGCGCCACTTCGCGCCCCGGATGGAGCGGACGGACCTGGACGCGGCCGCCACCACCAGCCGCTTCGTCACCGAACTGCTGCGCGACGCCTTCGGCTATAGCCAAATCGCCGCCATCAGCAGCCTCGGCAGCGGCGACCGCCATTACCCGATCAATGCCCTGGCCGGGGCTCTGCCCATCGTCATCGCCCCCCACAGCCTTGGCCTGGACGAACCGGACCCGCGCTTCGCCGTGGCTGGCAGCGGCAGCCGCCGCAAGTCCGCCTTCCAACTGGCCCAGGAGTATCTCAACGCCAGTGGCGAGCACCTCTGGGCCCTGGTCTGCAATGGCCGCCAGCTCCGCCTGCTGCGCGATGCCGCCACCCTCACCCGTCCCAGTTTTCTGGAGATCGACCTCCAGGACCTGCTGGACGGCCAACGCTACGCCGAATTCGCCCTGGCCTGGCACCTGCTTCACGCCAGCCGCGCCGGCGGCGCCGACCCCCAGACGGCCATCTGGGAGCGTTGGCGCGAGGCGGGCAAGGAGGAAGGGACCCGCGTCCGGGAAGGGCTGCGGGAAGGCGTCACCCAGGCCCTCGTCACCCTGGGGGCGGGTTTCCTCGCCCATCCCGCCAACGACCGGCTGCGCCAGGCCCTGCGGGACGGGGATCTGACCAGCGATGGCCTCTTCCAGCAACTGCTGCGCCTGATCTATCGGCTGATCTTCCTCTTCAACGTCGAGGAGCGCGGCCTGCTCCATCCCCAGGACGACAGCCCCGCGGCCCACCGCGCCCGCCAGGCCTACGCGGCGGGCTATGCTCAGGCCCGCCTGCGGGACTACTGCCTCAAGCGCCGCGCCCGCACCCGCTACGATGACCTCTGGCAGGCGGCGCGAATCGTCTTCCGTGGCCTGGACCGGGGCGAGCCGCGCCTGGCCTTGCCGGCCCTGGGCGGGCTCTTCGCCGCCGCCCAATGCCCGGACCTGGACCAGGCGAGCCTCGACAATGCCCACTGGCTGGCCGCCCTCCAGGCCCTGCGCTGGAGCAACCGCCAGGGCAGCCTGGCGCCGGTGGACTATCGCAACATGGGCCCCGAGGAGTTGGGTAGCGTCTATGAGAGCCTACTGGAACTGGTGCCGGAGATCGACCTGCCCGCCCGGCGCTTTGGCTTTATCGGCCTGACCGCCTCTGCCGGCAATGCCCGCAAGCTCACCGGGAGTTATTACACCCCGGACGCCCTGGTCCAGGAGCTGATCAAATCGGCCCTGGACCCGGTCATCGAGCAACGGCTCCAGGCCCAGCCCGAGAACCCCATCGCCGCCCTGTTGGACCTCAAGCTCATCGACCCGGCCTGTGGTAGCGGCCACTTTCTCCTCGCCGGCGCCCGTCGCCTGGCGGAGAGGCTGGCCCAGTTGCGCGCCGAGGCCGAGACCGAGGGTGGCGCGGTCAAGCCCCGGGACTACCGCCATGCCTTGCGCGAGGTCATCGCCCGCTGCATTTACGGCGTGGACCGCAACCCCATGGCCATCGAACTGGCCCGCACCGCTCTCTGGCTGGAGGGCTACGAAGAGGGCCGTCCCCTGGGCTTTCTCGACCACCACCTGCAATGTGGCGACGCCCTTCTCGGCGTGCTGGACCTGAAGACCCTGGATTGCGGCATCCCCAAGGAGGCCTTCAAGCCCCTCTCTGGCGACGACAAGGCGGTATGCAAGTCCCTGACCTTGACCAATGCCGGGGGCCTCAACCAGTTCAAGCGGGATCGGGAGCGCCGGGCCGCGGGCATGACACGCGGCCTGGAACTGGAGGGCAGCGATGAACTGGCCGCCCTGGTGGCCCTGGAAGCACTGCCGGAAGAGACCCCGGCGCAGATCGCCGCCAAGGAGGCCGCCTACCGCCAGCACCTGGAGCGGGCCTGCACCAGTCGCCTGCGCCGAGCCGCAGACCTCCTGGTGGGCGCCTTCCTGCTACCCAAGACCGGCGATGCCAGCGCCATCCCCACTAGCCGGACCCTCTACCTGGAACTCTATTCCGACAGCCATGATCAGGCGCACCAGCGCCAGCGACAAGGGGCCAGCGCCGCCTGCGCCCAGGCACGGGTCTTTCACTGGCAACTGGCCTACCCCCAGGTCTTTGCCCAGGGCGGTTTCGATTGCGTCCTGGGCAATCCGCCCTGGGAGCGCATCAAGCTGCAAGAGGAGGAATTCTTCGCCACCCGTCACCGAGACGTGGCGGAGGCGAGAAACAAGGCGGAGCGAAGTCAGCGCATCCAATGGCTGGCCGAGGGGATGCTGGCCCGCCATCTCTACCCGGAACTGGAGCACTCCCCGGTCGAGCGGGAGGCCGAGCAGCGCCTCCATGCCGAGTTCATCCAGGTCCGGCGCACCGCCGAGGCCACCAGCGTCTTCATGCACCTCAACGGCGTGGATGGTGGCCGTTTCCCCCTGACCGGCGTGGGGGATGTCAACACCTACGCTCTCTTTGCCGAGACCATGCACCAGATCACCGCGCCCAGCGGTCGGGCCGGTTTCATCGTCCCTACCGGCATCGCTACCGACGACTCCACCAAGGCCTTCTTCGGCCACATCTCCCAGCGTGGTTGCCTGGTGAGCCTGCTGGACCTGGAGAATCGGGAAAAGCTATTCCCCGCGGTGGATAGTCGCATGAAGTTCTGCCTGCTCACCCTAGGTTCCGCCGAGCGGGCCGAGTTCGTTTTCTTCGCCACCCAGCCGGATCAGTTGAAAGACAGCCGTCGCCGGTTCAGCCTGACCCCGGAAGAGTTCCGCCTCATCAATCCCAACACCCTCACCTGCCCAGTGTTTCGCAGCGAGCGCGATGCCGAGTTGAGCAAGAAGCTCTATCGCGCCGCGCCGGTGCTGATCGAAGAGGGTAAGGAAGGCGGCAATCCCTGGGGCATCACCTTCATGGCCATGATGCACATGTCCAACGACAGCCATCTCTTTGCCAACGATCCCGGCGATGGGCTGCTACCCCTTTACGAAGCCAAGATGATTCATCAGTTCGACCATCGCTGGGCGACTTACGAAGGGGACGGTAACCGGGATGTCACCCTAGCGGAGAAGACCGATCCGGATTTGGCCGTGACCCCACGCTACTGGGTGAACCAGGCCGAGGTAGAGCAGCGGCTCAATACGAAGGGCTGGAACAGGGGTTGGCTGATGGGTTGGCGGGATATCACCAACGCAACCAATGAGCGCACCGTGATTGCCTCGGTGGTACCAAGGGTAGGGGTGGGGAATAAGATCCCATTATTTCTTTTTGGCCATGGAATCAGTCCGTGCTTATCTGCCGCTTTTTATGCGAATCTCTGCGTGCTGTCGTTTGATTTCATGGCACGACAGAAAATCGGGGGAACAACATTAAATTACTTTTATATCAAGCAATTCCCTGTTATTTCGCCAAGCCAATATTTACAGGCTGACCTGGAATTCATCATGCCTCGTGTCCTTGAGTTGACCTTCACCGCCCATGACCTCAAACCCTGGGCCGAAGACCTGGGCTACGACGGCCCACCCTTCCCCTTCGACCCCGACCGCCGCGCCCAGCTCCGCGCCGAGCTGGACGCCTACTACGCCCGGCTCTACGGCCTGACGCGCGATGAGCTGCGCTATATCCTCGATCCCGCCGACGTCATGGGCGAGGATTACCCCTCCGAGACCTTCCGAGTGCTGAAGAAGAACGAGATCAGGGAGTTCGGTGAGTACCGCACCCGACGCCTGGTGCTGGCAGCCTGGGATCGACTAGAACACGGCGATCCACACGGAAGGGCCATGCCATGAAAATCTATCTGGACAACTGTTGCTTTAACAGGCCCTTCGATGATCAGTCTCACCTGCGGATCCGGCTGGAGGTAGAGGCCAAGCTACGTATTCAAGAGGAGGTACGGGCCGGTAGGTTCGAGTTGGTCTGGTCCTATTTATTGGATTACGAAAACGACCGTAACCCCTTCCGCGAGCGGCGTGAGCAGATCGCCAAATGGCGTCGCTACGCCACTGAGGATATCCAGGCAGATCCCGAGTTGCTTGACCATGCCGAAGCCTTGGGTATTTTGGGTATCCGCAACCTCGATGCCCTGCATCTGGCCTGTGCTTGGCGGGCGGGAGCTGACTGTTTTCTCACCACGGATGACGGTATTTTGAAGAAAGCACATCATTTCAATGGGCTGCGTATACTAAATCCTATCGACTTTATTCTCCGGGAATTGACATGATCACCGACACTGAAATCAAGAGCCGCGGCTGTGAACTGCTGGCGCAGCACCTCGGGGATATCGAGGCGGAGCGCTTTATCGCCCTGATCCAGCGTGAACCCTTCGACTACACCCAATGGCGCCAGCAACTTGACCGGGACCTCAGCATCCGGGAGATCAGTGACCGTGCGATGGCGACGCGCTTGGCAAGGCGGGGCTGAGCCATGGAAACATGAATATCTGAAGGACTCTCGGTTGCTTCCGCGATTTCCCCCAGAAGGATGGCCAGCGATGACACCATCAGACCTGTTCCCTCCCGGGAACCCAAACGATGACTACGACTCCCCGTGGAAGGAGGCCCTGGAGCGGTATCTGCCCGATTTCCTGGCCTTGCTCTTCCCCGAGGCCCACGCCGGCATCGACTGGTCTCAGGGTTACGAGTTTCTGGACAAGGAACTCCAGCAGGTGGCGCGCGATGCCGAGTTGGGCCGGCGGCTGGCGGACAAGCTGGTGCGGGTGGTCGATCGCCAGGGCCGGGAGGATTGGCTACTGATCCACATCGAGGTCCAGGGTGGCGCCGCGGCGGATCTGGCGGAACGGCTGTTTGTCTACAACTACCGTATCTATGACCGCCACCGGCGCCCGGTGGTGAGCC
>ERZ1645187.253-NODE-253-length-52013-cov-23.193137_pt1 | contig 52013 bp, 62 predicted proteins | sample MGYA00575352_ERZ1645187 | MGnify/ENA primary metagenome ERZ1645187 (study PRJEB40837, sample SAMN11349314) | freshwater sediment metagenome | isolation source: river sediment | host: Sediment | place: India: Wazaribad , New Delhi | collected 2017-02-21 ... | reverse complement strand
AAATCGACCTCAATTTCGGCCACGACTCCTTCCTCATGGAAGACGCGCATTACCATGGCGTCGTCGATGCCTATCTGCGGAATATCAAGCTATGACCCACCTGCTTGGACGCCCTGACTTCGAACTGATTGCCGGCTGGATCGAACCCGGACACCGCGTACTCGACCTTGGCTGCGGCGATGGCACGCTGCTCAAGCACCTGATCGAGACCCGCGGCGCGCAAGGCGTCGGGGTCGAAATTGACGATGCCAACATCCTCGCGGCCATCCGCCAGGGCATCAATGTCATTCAGGGCAACCTGGAGAAGGGCCTCGACGAGTTTGCCGATCAGGCCTTCGACCACGTCGTGCTGTCGCGGACGCTGCAGACGGTGCGCCACACCGAAGGTATCCTGCGTGAAATGCTGCGTGTCGGCCGCGAGGCCGTCGTCTCCTTCCCGAACTTTGCCTACTGGAAGAACCTGCGCTCTGTCCTCGACGGCCACATGCCGGTCTCCGAAGACCTGCCTTATCAATGGTACGACTCGCCGAACGTCCGCTTTTTCACGCTGCTCGATTTCGAAGCACTGTGCGCGCAAATGGGCTTGATCATCCGAGAGCGCCAGGTGCTCGACGAACAGGGCAAGGCAGTCGAGGCCGGTGATGACAAGGAACTCAACTTCCTCGGCAGCCTGGCCGTCTATCGCCTGACGCAGAACCGCTGATGCCCGCCTGGCTCGCGGCACTACTCACCCGGAAGATGCTGATCTGCATCTTCACCGGGTTTTCATCCGGTCTGCCGCTCTATTTATTGCTGAATTTGCTGCCCGCCTGGCTGCGCAGCGAAGGTGTCGACCTCAAGACCATCGGCTTTTTCGCACTGATCCAGTTTCCCTACACCTGGAAATTTCTCTGGTCACCGCTACTCGACCGTTACAGCCTGCCTGGTTTCGGACGCCGCCGGGGCTGGATGCTGCTCACCCAGCTCGCACTGCTGTTCACCATCGGTGCGCTCGGCGGACTCGATCCCAAAGCCAATATCTGGCCCATCCTCTGGCTGGCCGCACTACTGGCTCTGCTATCGGCGACACAGGACATCGCCGTCGATGCCTTCCGCCGCGAAATCCTCAATGACGAGGAACTCGGTCTCGGCAACGCGGTGCACGTCAATGCCTACCGGATCGCCGGTCTGATTCCTGGCTCGCTATCGTTGATCCTTGCCGACCGCCTGCCCTGGGATCAAGTTTTCTGGATCACGGGCACCTTCATGATCCCAGGCATGGTCATGGCCTGGCTGGTCAGCGAACCCGCAGTGCGCGGCGCGCCGAAAACCTTGCGACAGGCCGTCACCGAGCCCTTTCAGGAATTCATGGGTCGCCAAGGCTGGCGCGGCGCGATCATGGTGCTCGGCTTCATCTTCCTCTACAAGCTCGGCGACAGCCTGTGTACCGCGCTGGCAACCCCGTTTTACCTCGACATGGGCTTCACCAAGACCGACATCGGCCTCATCGCCAAACATGCCGGACTCTGGCCAGCGGTGATCGGCGCCTTGCTGGGCGGCCTGTGGATGGTAAAACTGGGCATCAACCGGGCGCTCTGGCTCTTCGGCGTCGTACAACTGGTCTCGATTTTCGGCTTCGCCTGGCTGGCAGCGCAAGGGCATTACGACAGCATCGGTGCCGGCGAACGCATCGCCCTGGCGTTCGTCATCGGCCTGGAAGCCCTGGGGGTCGGCCTCGGCACCGCTGCATTCGTCGCATTCATCGCCCGAGCCACGCACCCCGCCTATACGGCAACCCAGATGGCACTATTCACCAGCCTCGCCGCTGTGCCACGCACCTTCGTCAATGCATCTGCCGGTTGGCTGGTAGAAACGCTGGGCTGGTATGGCTTTTTCTGGCTTTGTGCTGCCCTCGCCGTGCCCGGCATGCTGCTTCTGATCAAGGTTGCACCATGGTCTGCCGAGGCAGCCGGAAGCAAGCCCCGATCAAGCAGCGGCGCCTAATCCTGACGCTTGAGCCGGCGGCGATCCAGCCACCAGGCGTATGCCGGCAGCAGCAGCACGGAACCTGGCAACAACAGCACGACAAGGTAGGGGGAAAGACGCGCCAGTCGACGCAACTGGCTCAACAGCAACTGCTTTTCAGCAGGCGTCCACTCGCCGCCATTTCGCGCCTTCATCAACAGCGGCATCATCTCCCGCGTCACCATGAATTCGGCGATAACCCGCCGGGTTTCACGGCGTTGGGCAGCCAGGATTTGCTGCCAGAAACCGGGCAATGTCGTTGATTGTGGCAAAGGCTCTGCCACGGTCAACCTGGAATTTGCAGTTTTTTACGGATTGCCTGCCAGCCTTGCCAGGCAAGAAATCCCCGGCGCCCCCAGCGCCATGCGCGCTTTGGACGCATGACTGCCACCACGGCAACCGCAGTCCCGACAATGCCGGGGTGTTGTTTCAGCCAACCAACGCCATCCAGCACCGCATCGCCTTTGGCAAAGATGACCTGCAAAGGTTGAGTGTGCCGGGAGAGGGCACGCCGCTGTTCATCGATCCGTGCCTGCAAGGCGCCGTGACGTGTGGCCAGTTCGAGCAGTTTGGAATTCATTCGGACTCTGAACTGCGGGCATGGCGTCTCAAGGCCGCCATATCGGCCTCTAGCTCGGCCAGACTGGCGCGAAAAAGTTTGGGCGGCTGTGCAGCCTGTCGTTTCAATGAACCGACCAGCACAAACGCAAGCACGATAAAGAGCGCGGCAAAAAGCCCGAAGACCAATACCCGCTGCTCCCAGAAGGCCATGGCCAGTGCGAAGACGGCAAGCAACACCCCCATGCCAAGCAGGAAGGCCGCCGCAATTGCCTTCGACCACATCGACATGAGGCGGTATTTCTCCTCCTCGATCTCCGTGACCAGCAGCTCGACACGCGTCCTGACGATCGCAACCAGCGTCGCGACCGTGTTTTTCAAGGCGGAGAACAGCCCCTCGCGGGCGCCGCCACCGCCGTTTTCCTGCGACATCGCTTAGCGGCGGCCGATCAGCACACCCAGTGCCAACCCCAGTGCAGCCGCCACGCCCACAGCCTTCCACGGCTGCTCATGCACGAAATCGTCGGTAGCGCGGGCGGCAGCCTTGGTCTTGTCGACCAGCGCAGCTTCGGCGTCCTGCAAGCGCTCCTTGGCGTCACGCAGACGGAGGGTGATGCGCTCGCGCAGTTCGCCAACCTTGTCACCGGCGGCACCGGCGGTGGCACGCAGCAACTCTTCGGCGTCGGAAACGACGATCTTCAGGTCGGAAACCAGTTTTTCCTTGTTCGCTTGGGCCAGTTGTTCAGACATTATGTACCTCGTAGATGGCAGTTGAGCAGACCCACAGGTTAGCCTGCCCGCCCGGTGAAATCAATGCACTCAAGCATTGACGTTAAAATCGTAATCGACGCGCAGCGGTGCGTGATCAGAAAAACGCTCGTCCTTGTAGATCTCGCTCTCGCGAGCCAAGCCGGCCAGACCCGGCGTCGCGATCTGATAATCGATCCGCCAGCCAACATTCTTCGCCCAGGCCTGACCACGGTTGCTCCACCATGTGTAGCAGGCATCGGTTGCTTCAGGATGCAGTCGACGATAGACATCGACCCAACCCTGGCCATCGAAAAGCTGCGAGAGCCAGGCACGCTCTTCCGGCAGGAAGCCGGAGTTTTTCTGGTTCGACTTCCAGTTCTTGAGGTCGATTTCCCGGTGGGCGATGTTCCAGTCACCACAAAGCACGATCTCACGCCCTTCGCCACGCAAGGCGAGCAAGTGCGGCAGAAATACGTCAAGAAAGCGGAATTTTGCCTCCTGTCTTTCCGGAGATGAAGACCCCGAAGGAAGATAGAGCGAAATCACCGAAAGCTGACCGAAGTCCGCTCGCAAGTAGCGCCCCTCAGCGTCGAACTCTCCGCCATCAAAACCCGCCACGACCCGATCCGGCGCTCGCCTGCTCCAAATACCGACGCCGCTGTATCCCTTTTTCTCGGCACAGTGGTAGTGGGCACACATCCCGTCTGGCGCCAGCATTTGCGGATTGAGGTCCGGCATCTGGGCTTTCAGCTCCTGCAGACAAACGATGTCGGGCTGTCGGGAAACCATCCAGGGCAAGACATTTTTTGTCCATGCAGAACGGATACCATTGAGGTTGAGCGAGATGATGCGTAACATAGTCTGTTAGACCGCACAGAAATGATCGGTCGATTGATTGTGGAGATATATGAGTTTTCGTGAAGACTTCATTGAATTCGCCCTGAACTGTCAGGTCTTGCGCTTCGGCGAATTCAAAACCAAGGCAGGCCGGCTTTCGCCTTATTTCTTCAATGCCGGCCTTTTCAATGACGGCAATTCGCTAGGCCGGCTCGCCGAATTCTACGCCAAAGCTACCGAAGCCAGCGACATCCGCTTCGACATGCTCTTTGGCCCGGCGTATAAAGGCATTCCATTGGTCGCCGCCATCGCCATCGCACTGGCCCAGCGCGGCAACAATTTCCCTTTTGCCTTCAATCGCAAGGAAGCCAAGGATCACGGTGAGGGGGGCAATATCGTTGGCGCCCCCCTTCAAGGACGCGTGCTGATTGTCGATGACGTCATTTCTGCCGGCACTTCGGTGCGCGAATCGGTTGAGATGATCCGAGCCGCCGGCGCGACGCCAGCCGGTGTACTGATCGCCCTCGACCGCCAGGAGCGCGGACAAGGGAACTTGTCGGCCGTTCAGGAGGTGCAGCGCGACTACGGCATTCCCGTCATCGCCGTCGCCGGCCTCTCGGACCTGATGAGCTTCCTCGCCCATCACCCTGAGTTTGCCGCGCATCAGGCAGCCGTTGCCAGTTATCGCGAACGTTATGGCGTCGACGCCTGAACACGCCCGGCGCCTGCTGTTACCGCTGCTGGTGCTTGCCGCGTTGCAGGCAAATGCAGCCGGTGAATTTTTCTGTTGCCAGGACCCAGCCAGCGGGCGGCGGATCTGCGGTGATACGCTTCCGGCGGCCTGCCGGGGGCAGTCCTACCGGCTGATCGACAGTGCCGGCAATGTCGTCAAAGAAGTTGGCAAACCCCTGACCGCCGAACAGCGTGCCGAGCAGGCCGCACAGGACAAATTGCGCAAACAGCAGGAAGAACTGGCCCGCGAACAGCGACGCAGGGATCAGGCCTTGCTCGATACCTACTCGCTGCCGGAAGACATCGATCTGGCACAGGGCAAAGCTGAAGCGGACGTCAATTTTTCGATCAAGGCGGCACAGAGCAAGATTGCCGAAGTCCAAAAAAAGCGTGCAAAGTTACTCAACGAAGCCGAGTTCTACAAAAAGAAGACGCTACCGAGCGAACTGGAGCGCGACCTCAAGGCGACTGAGCACGAGATCAAAGTTCAGCAGGAACTGATCGACGTCAAGCAACATGATCTTGCGACGATCAAGACCAAGTACGACGCCGACCGGAAACGCTATTTCGAACTGACCGGCCGCAGCTCTTCACCCGCCAAACCGGCAGGCAATAGCACTGGCACGCCGGTGCGACCCCGCTGATCAGCCGACCAACTTCTTCTTCAGCAGTTCGTTGACCTGTTGCGGGTTGGCCTTGCCTTTGGCCGCCTTCATCACCTGACCGACCAGCGCGTTGAAGGCCTTCTCCTTGCCGGCCTTGAACTCGGCGACATTTGCAGCATTGGCGGCAAGCACCTCGTCAACGATGGCTTCGATGGCACCGGTATCGGTGATCTGCTTCAGCCCTTGTTTTTCGATGACTTCATCCGCCGTCGCGCCTTCACCATTCCACAAGGCCTCAAACACCTTCTTGGCGATGTTATTGGAGATCGTGTTGTCGGCAATGCGCAGGATCAAGCCGCCGAGTTGCTGGGCTGAAACCGGCGACTGGGCAATATCCTTGCCATCCTTGTTGAGCCGCGCTGCCAGATCGACCATCACCCAGTTGGCACAAGGCTTGGCGCTTCCCTTTCCGGCAACGGCTACGGTGAACTCGAAAAAGTCGGCAATTTCCTGACTCGCCGTCAGCGTCGATGCGTCGTAAGACGAGAGACCGAGGTCGCTCTGGAAGCGCTCACGCTTCTGGCCCGGCAACTCCGGCAATTCGCCGCGGACCCGCTCGATCCAGTCCGCACCGATAACCAGTGGCAGCAGGTCGGGGTCAGGGAAATAGCGATAGTCGTGCGCATCTTCCTTGGTGCGCATAGTCCGCGTCTCGCCGGTGTCTGGATCGAAAAGCACAGTCGCCTGCTGGATCTTGCGCCCTTCCTCGATCTCATTGATCTGCCATTGCACTTCAAAATCGATGGCCTCCTTGAGGAAGCGGAAGGAATTGAGGTTCTTGATTTCGCGGCGCGTACCGAAAGGCTGACCCGGGCGGCGCACCGAGACGTTGGCATCGCAGCGGAACGAGCCTTCCTGCATGTTGCCGTCGCAGATACCGATCCAGCGCACCAGCGCGTGCAGGGCACGAGCGTAGGCGACCGCCTCGTCGGAAGAGCGCATATCCGGCTCGGTGACGATTTCCAGCAGCGGTGTGCCGGCGCGGTTAAGGTCAATGCCCGACTTGCCGTGAAAGTCCTCGTGCAGCGACTTGCCGGCATCTTCCTCAAGGTGCGCGCGCGTCAGGTTGATGGTCTTTTCGTACGCTTTGTCACCGCTACCGACCTGAACCGTAATCGCGCCACCAACCACCACCGGCAACTCGAACTGGCTGATCTGATAGCCCTTGGGCAGGTCAGGGTAAAAGTAATTCTTGCGCGCGAAGATCGATTTTTCAGCCACCTTGGCACCGATGGCCAGACCGAAGCGGATCGCACAATCTACGGCTTTCTTGTTCAGAACCGGCAAAACACCGGGAAGCGCCAGATCCACGGCACAGGCCTGGGTATTGGCCTCGGCACCAAAAGCCGTCGATGCGCCAGAAAAAATCTTGGAAACGGTCGCCAGTTGCGCGTGCGTTTCAATGCCGATTACGACTTCCCACTGATTCATCATTTCATCCGTTCAAAAACAACGTCCGGTCTTGCCCTCGACCATGATCGGCCAGAGGTAGTTGAACGCCTCACCTTCGCAAGACTTCGGGCAACTGTTGAAAGCGATTGTTACTTTTGGCCCCTGCTCCCACATGCGCACCGAGCAATCGCGCTCGCGCTTGTGACGCAGCAGGGCCTGCGGCAGCTTTTCCGCCTGTTCAAAATCGGCCAGGTCAAAGCGGCAACTGCCATAGCCCTTCATACTGACCTGTGCCGAAAAGCTTTTGACCTCGGCTTCCTTGACCAGCAGATCCAGCTTTGTCGTCGTGCCGATGGCATCGCGGTGCGAACAGCGCGACTTGACGTTGAGTGGTCGCGTTGGCTGCGGCTGAATCTTGCGCTTGGCCAGATACTTCAGCGTGTCCGACTTCATTTTCGGCTCACCGGTCGTCGCGAGGGGCTTACTGCTCGGGACCGGCGTCTCGCCGGATGCCGGCGTTGCCTCGCGAGGCAACTCGGCGCAACCGGCAGCCAGAACCACCAGCAGCAGCGCAACCCGCCCCCGCATTGTCAGTCGATGCCACCGGGCAGGCGACGATGCCAGTCGGTCGCCACCTGATAACGATGCGCCACGCCCAGCAGACGCGCTTCGTCGAAGTAATTGCCGATCAGTTGCAAACCGACCGGCAAACCGTCAGCAAAGCCACAAGGCACCGACATGCCGGGCAAGCCCGCCAGGTTGACCGCAATCGTGTAGATATCCGACAGGTACATCTGCACCGGATCAGCCGACTTTTCACCCAGGCGGAATGCCGTCGAAGGTGAGGTTGGCCCCACGATCACATCGCAGGATTTGAACGCCTCGACAAAATCGTTGGCAATCAGCCGACGGATACGCTGAGCCTGCAGGTAGTAGGCATCGTAATAACCATGCGACAACACGTAGGCGCCGATCAGGATGCGACGCTTGACTTCGGCACCGAAGCCTTGGGCACGGGTCTTCATGTACATGTCGTCGAGGTTGCCGTACTCCGGCGCCCGGTAGCCGTAACGCACGCCATCGTAGCGCGACAGGTTGGAACTGGCCTCGGCCGGAGCAATCACGTAGTAAGCTGGCACCGACAGGTGGGAATTCGGCAAGGAGATGTCCACGACAGTCGCACCGAGCTTTTCGTACGCCCTGATTGCCGCTTGCACCGCATCCATCACGCCGGCATCGCAACCCGCAGCAAAAAATTCCCTGGGCAGACCGATCCGCAAGCCGGCCAGCGGTTTGTCCAGATCACGGGCGTAATCCTCGGCCGGACGCTCAAGCGAGGTCGAGTCGCGCGGATCGAAACCGGCCATGGCATTGAGCAGCAGCGCACAGTCTTCCGCCGACTGGGCCATCGGCCCGCCCTGGTCGAGCGACGACGCGTAGGCGATCATGCCATAGCGCGACACAACGCCGTAAGTCGGCTTCAACCCGGTCAGGTTGCACAACGCCGCCGGTTGACGAATCGAGCCGCCGGTGTCGGTACCGGTGGCAATCGGCGCCAGGCGCGCAGCAACCGCCGCTGCCGAACCACCAGATGAGCCGCCGGGAACGCGCGTACGATCCCAGGGGTTTTTCACCGGGCCGAAATGCGAGGTTTCGTTGGACGACCCCATCGCGAATTCGTCCATGTTGGTCTTGCCCAGCGACACCATGCCCGCCTGTCCGTGCAGCTTCTCGATCACTGTTGCATCGTAGGGCGCCACGAAATTGGCGAGCATTTTCGAGCCGCAGGTCGTCGTCCAGCCCTCGGCACAGAAGATGTCCTTCTGCGCAATGGGAATGCCGGTCAGCGCACCGGCCGTCCCGGCAGCAAGGCGCGCATCGGCTTCGGCTGCCGATTTCAGCGACTTTTCCCGGTTGACCGTGACAAAGGCATTGAGGTCGGGATTAAGACGCTCGATGCGGTCAAGAAATAGCGACGAGAGTTCGACGCTGGAGATTTTCTTCGCGGCGAGTGCCTGCGACAGTTCCTTGAGGCCGGCGTTGATCATTCGATCACCTTCGGCACCAGGAACAAACCGGCTTCGATTTCCGGCGCCACCGCCTGATAGGCAGCCCGACGGTCGGGTTCGCTGACGGCATCGTCACGCAGGCGCTGGCTGAGATCCTGCGCGTGCGCCATCGGCTCGACACCGGCCGTGTCGACAGCCTGCATTTGTTCGATCAACTGGAAGATTCCGTTGAGGTGGCCCTGCGTGGTGAGGGCTTCGGCTTCGCTGACCTCGATACGGGCGAGATGGGCGATGCGCTGGACCTGATCTAATGTAAGCGACATGATCACGAAAGACTTTTATTGCAGTGCACAAAGTCTTAAAATGGAAAGCGTTATAAGGTATCATAAAAGTTTTCCCTACCGCACCCCCAACGCGGAGCGCCAGATGCTCGGATTCCTCAGTAAATACTTCTCCAACGACCTCGCCATTGACCTTGGCACCGCCAACACATTGATTTATGTGCGCGGCCGCTCGATCGTGCTCGACGAACCTTCCGTCGTCGCCATTCGCCTCGAGGGCGGCCCCAACGCCAAGAAAACCATCCAGGCCGTCGGCAAGGAAGCCAAGGAAATGCTGGGCAAGGCACCGGGTAGCATCACCGTCATCCGCCCGATGAAGGACGGCGTAATCGCTGACTTCACCGTCACCGAGCAGATGCTCAAGCAGTTCATCAAGAAAGTGCATGACTCCAAGCTGTTCAGTCCGAGCCCGCGCATCATCATCTGCGTACCCTCGGGTTCAACCCAGGTCGAACGCCGCGCCATCCGCGAATCCGCGATTGGTGCTGGTGCCAGCCAGGTCTATCTGATCGAGGAGCCGATGGCCGCTGCCATCGGTGCCGGCCTGCCGGTCTCCGATGCCACGGGCTCGATGGTCGTCGATATCGGCGGCGGCACAACGGAAGTTGGCGTCATCTCGCTCGGCGGCATGGTCTATGCCGGTTCCGTTCGTGTCGGCGGCGACAAGTTGGACGAGGCGATCATCAATTACATCAGCCGCAACTACGGCATGATGATCGGCGAGAACACCGCCGAGAACATCAAGAAGAACATTGGCTCCGCGTTCCCGGGTGCCGAGGTCAAGGAAATGGAAGTTTCCGGCATCAACAAGGCCGAAGGCATCCCGCGCAAGTTCACGATTTCCTCCAACGAAATCCTCGAAGCGCTGACCGACCCGCTCAACCAGATCGTCTCCGCCGTCAAATCGGCGCTGGAAAAGACCCCGCCCGAACTCGGGGCCGACATCGCCGAACGCGGCATGGTGCTGACCGGTGGCGGTGCGCTGCTGCGTGATCTCGACCGCCTGCTGATGGAAGAAACCGGCCTGCCCGTCGTCGTTGCCGACGAGCCGCTGACCTGCGTCGCCCGCGGTTGCGGCATGGCGCTGGAAAAGATGGACAAGCTGGGCAGCATCTTTGCCTCGGACTGAGCCTTGATTTCAGCCAGGCAGGAGTGAGCGATGGCCGGCATGGATCACGCGCCACCACCGTTCTTCAAGCGAGGGCCAGCACCGCTGGCCCTTCTGACTTTCTACATCGCCGTCTCGCTGGCGATCTTCGTGGTCGACCTGCGTGTCAAGAGCCTCGACCTGTTCCGCCAGAGCATCGCGCTCGTAGTCGATCCGGTACAGCGAATCGCGCAGACACCGGGCAGCCTGGTCGATTATGCGGCGGGTTATCTGCGCGGCCTGAAAGAGCTGCAGCAGGAGAACAGCGACCTCAAGCACGCCCAACTGAGTACCGCCCCCAACCTGCAGCGCCTCGCCCAGCTTGAGTCGGAGAACGAACGCCTGCGCAAGCTGCTGTCGGTCAAGGAACGCGAAAAAGCGTCGGGCCAGGTCGCCCAGATTCTCTATACCGCCCGCGACCCCTTCTCGCGCAAGGTCATCGTCGACAAGGGGCAACAGGCTGGCATCACCGCAGGACAGCCGGCCATCGACGAAGCCGGTGTCGTCGGCCAGGTAACGCGGGTCTTCCCTTTTTCCGCCGAAGTCACCCTGATTACCGACAAGAGCCAGGCCATTCCGGTCCAAGTCGTCCGCAGCGGTCAGCGTTCGGTTGTTTTCGGCCTCGGCAACGGTCAGCTGGAGCTCCGCTACATGCCCGCCAACGCCGATGTTCAGGTTGGCGACGTCCTCGTCACCTCCGGCCTGGACGGCATATTCCTCCCGGGTTTCCCGGTCGCCAAGGTGGTGAATATCGAGCGCGACAGCGCCTACTCGTTTGCCCGGATTTTCTGCACGCCGCTGGCCGGCGTCGAAAACTTTGGCGAACTGATGGTCCTCGATCCGCGCTCCCCCTTGCCTGAGCGCCCGCCCGAAGCGGCTGGCCGCGGTGAGATCAAGGAAGGGCAGCGGGTCAAGAAAAAACGTGCGGCGAAGACCAACTGATGCAACCCACTTTCACCTCCTCCCGCATTCTGTTGCCGGTCCGGCCATGGTTCATCTTTCTGAGCCTGATCGTTGCCGCCCTGCTCAATTTTCTGCCGACCGCCCACTGGCCCGGAATGCCCGATTGGGTTGCCCTCGTCCTCTGCTTCTGGAGCATTCGCGAATTCCGCCGCGTGGGCATGGGCTGGGCCTTCATCCTCGGTTTGCTGATGGATGTCGCCGATGGCGCGGTCCTGGGCCAGCACTGCTTTGCCTATGTCCTGCTCGCCTACATCGCCTCGTCACTATCGCGTCGTCTGCTCTGGTTCCCGCTCGCCCAGCAGGCGCTGCAGGTCCTGCCGCTGCTGCTGGGCACGCAGGTACTGCAGGCCCTGATGCGGCTGGCGGTCGGCGCCGACTTCCCGGGCTGGGGCTATTTCGTCGGCCCGCTGGTGGCTACCCTGCTCTGGATTCCACTGACCTTCGTCCTGCTTCTGCCGCAGTATCAGCCGGTCGAGCAGGATCCGAACCGTCCGATCTGACGAGGCCGTAGCTGGTGGGCGCCTTTCACAATCCCGAAGCCGACCTTGATCGCTTCAGATTCCGCATCGGCTTCGCCGCCGTCGCAGTGCTGGTGGCCTTCGGTATCCTGCTCGGCCGCTTCATCTGGCTGCAGGTGATCCAGCACGACTTCTACCAGACCCGTGCCGAAGACAACCGGATCGCACTGATCCCCATCGTCCCGAACCGGGGCGTCATTACCGACCGCAACGGCGTGGTGCTAGCGCGCAACTATTCGGCATTCACGCTGGAAATCACACCGTCCCAGACCGGCAATCTCGAAGAGACGATCAACGCACTGACCGAGATCATCGATATCCAGCCCAAGGATCGCAAACGCTTCAAGCGCCTGCTCGACGAAGCCAAGAATTTCGAATCCATCCCCATCCGGACCCGCCTGAGCGACGAGGAAGTCGCGAAGTTTGCCGCGCACCGCTACCGTTTCCCGGGCGTCGAGGTCAAAGCCCGCCTGTTCCGGCAATACCCACTGGGCCACGTCGCCTCCCATGCCATTGGCTACATTGGCCGCATTACCGAACGCGACCTCAAATGGATCGAGGAAGCGGAGCGCCAGGCCAACTACAAGGGTACGGACCATGTTGGCAAGACCGGCCTGGAGCAGCATTACGAGTTCGAACTGCATGGCGAAACCGGTTACGAACAGGTCGAAATTGACGCTGGCGGGCGCGCACTGCGCAGCCTGAAACGCATTCCGCCGGTTTCCGGCAACAACCTGCACCTGACCCTCGATTCGAAATTGCAGGAAATCACCGAAAAAGCCTTCGGTGACCGCAAGGGCGCGCTGGTCGCCATTGAGCCATCCACCGGTGGCATTCTGGCGCTGGTTTCGACGCCCACCTACGACCCCAACCTCTTCGTCGACGGCATTTCGCCGGAGAACTGGAAGGAATTGAACGAACATCCGGACAAGCCGATGATCAACCGGACGATCAACGGTGCCTACCCGCCCGGCTCAACCTTCAAGCCCTTCATGGCGCTGGCCGCGCTGGAAATGGGCAAACGCACCCCGAATCAGGCGATCAGTGACCCCGGCTACTTCAATTTCGGCAACCACCAGTTCCGCGACGACAAGAAGGGCGGGCATGGCAGCGTGGACATGTACAAGTCGATCGTGCACTCCTGCGACACCTACTACTACATGCTCGCCAACGACATGGGGATCGACAATATCGCCAAGTTCATGGGCTCCATCGGCCTCGGCCAGCGGACCGGCATTGATCTCGGCAAGGACGATTCCGGCGAGTCGAAAGGCGTGCTGCCGTCACAGGAATGGAAAAAGCAACGCTTCAAGAAACCGGAGCAACAGAAGTGGTATGCCGGCGAGACCATCTCCATCGGCATTGGTCAGGGCTATAACGCCTACACCCCGATCCAGCTGGCGCAGGCGGTGGCGACTCTGGCCAACAACGGCGTCATGTTCCGTCCGCACCTGGTCCGTCACATCGTCGACACCAAATCTGGCGAACAACGCCCGATCGAGCCGAGACCCCTGCGCGATCTGGGCTGGAAGGAAAAGAACCTGGAAGTCATCCACCGCGCGATGATCGGCGTGAACAAGGAAGGCACCGGCGCCCGCGCCTTCGCCGGCGCCCAATACACCGTGGGCGGCAAGACCGGGACGGCACAGGTGTTCTCGCTCAAGGGCGCCCAGTACAAGGAATCGGCGGTCAAGAAGAACCTCCGCGACCACGCCCTTTTCATCGCCTATGCGCCGATGGAGAAACCAACCATCGCCCTCGCGGTGCTCGTGGAAAACGGCGGTTTCGGTGCTCAGTCGGCAGCGCCGATCGCGCGCATGGTGCTCGATTACTACCTGCTCGGCAAACTGCCGGCCGGCGCGGCCACGGAAGACAGCGCCGCCAAAGAGGATGACAACGAAGAATGATAGACGTCGTCGGCACCCTGAAACGCGGCTGGCAACAACTGATTGCCCATATCGATTTTCCGCTGCTCTTCATCGTCATGGCGATCATGGCGATCGGGCTGGCCACTGTACACTCAGCGACCTACGATGCCAACGAGCGGATGTTCGCCCAGGCCGGCAACATGGGTGTCGCGATGGTCATCATGTGGTTCGTGTCGCGACTGCCGCCGCAAAAGCTGATGAATTTCGCCATTCCGCTCTACGTCATCGGCGTCATCCTGCTCATCGCCGTGTTTCTGTTCGGCATCAAGGTCAATGGCGCCAAGCGGTGGCTGTCGCTGGGTTTCACCCGTATCCAGCCGTCCGAAATCCTGAAGATCGCCACCCCTTTGATGATCGCCTGGTATTTTCAGCGTTACGAAGCGACGCTGCGCTTCAAGCACTACATCGTTGCCGGCATCCTGCTGCTGATCCCCTTCCTGCTCATCGCCAAACAGCCCGACCTCGGCACGGCGCTGCTCGTCGGCGGCGCCGGTTTTTACGTGATCTTCTTTGCCGGGCTGCCGTGGAAGGTTATTGCCGCCCTCCTCGCTGCGGCTACTGCGGCCGCCCCCATCCTCTGGTCGATGCTGCACGATTACCAGCGCAAGCGCATCCTGACCCTGATCGACCCGACCACTGACCCGCTCGGCTCCGGCTATCACATCATCCAGTCCACCATCGCCATCGGCTCCGGCGGACCGGTCGGCAAGGGCTACCTCAACGGCACGCAAACGCACCTCGAATTCATCCCGGAACGGCACACCGATTTCATCTTCGCCGTGTACTCCGAAGAATGGGGGCTATTGGGCAACATCACGCTGCTCATTCTCTACACCCTGCTCATCGGCCGCGGCCTGATGATCGCCTCAGCCGCGCCAACGCTGTTCTCGCGCCTGCTCGCCGGCGCCATCACGCTCGGCTTCTTCACCTACGCCTTCATCAACATGGGCATGGTCAGCGGCATCCTGCCCGTCGTCGGTGTGCCGCTGCCCTTCATGAGCTATGGCGGGACGGCACTGGTCACGCTTTTCCTCGGTATCGGCATGCTGATGTCGATCCATACCCATCGCATGCTGGTGAAAAAATGATCCTTCGCCTGCTACCGCTCGCCTTGCTGCTGACGCTCGCTGCCTGCGGTACGACGCAGGCGCCGGTGCGCGAAGCCACGGTCAACCCGGAAAAAGGGCCCATTTCGGCAAAATCTGGCCCCACACCAACCCGGAAGCCCACTGCCGTGCTCAAGCGGGGCGGCGGTTTTTACAAGGATGACGGCCCCGCGGACGACATTCCCGACGGCCTGGACGACATTCCCGATGCCGAACCGAAATGGGAGCCGCTGCACAAGCCGGCGACCCGGCCGTACGTCGTGCTGGGCAAGGAGTATACGCCCAACACCACGCTCAAGCCCTACAAGGCCCGCGGCATCGCCAGTTGGTATGGCAAGAAGTTCCACGGCCAGAAGACCTCGATCGGCGAACCCTACGACATGTTCGCGATGACCGCCGCCCACACCACGCTGGCACTGCCCTCCTACGCACGGGTCACCAACATCCAGACAGGCAAGTCGGTCGTCGTCCGCATCACCGACCGCGGCCCCTTCCACGCCGACCGCGTCATCGATCTTTCCTACACCGCCGCCTACAAGCTCGGCCTGATCAACGGCGGCAGTGGCCAGGTCGAAGTCGAAGCCATCATTCCGGGCGAAGCCGGCGGCACGACCTACGCCCAGGTGACGCCACCTGTCGCTGCCGAGCGCGAGGAATATCTGCGTCTCACCCAACGCATGGCGCAGGAAGAGAAACCGGTGCAGACCGCCACCGTTGTGGCAGCCAACGGCAACGGCCCGTTGCCCGCCGGTGTCTACCTGCAACTCGGTGCCTTCGCCAATGCCGACAACGCCGACAACCTGAAAAATCACCTTGGCCGCGAACTCGACTGGCTGAACGAACCAATGCGCGTCGTACCCGGCAACGGCATCCACCGCATCCAGGTCGGCCCCTACACCAGCCGCGCCGACGCCGACCGCGTCGCCGAGCGTATTCGCAGCTCGCACGGCTTCAAACCCACCTTCGTCATCCGCTGAAGGGCATGAGCCTCGAATCCGTCCGCGCCGAATTCGCCGCCCGTGGCCTCGACATCGCCATCATCGAGCTGGAAGTGAGCACTGCCACCGTCGCACTGGCTGCCGATGCGCATGGTGTCGAACCCGGCCGCATTGCCAAAACGCTGGCTTTCCGCCTCGGCGACGGCCGCGCCATCCTCCTTGTTGCGCGTGGCGACGCGCGCATCGACAACCGGCTGTTCAAGGCGCAATTCGGGCGGGGCCGCATGCTTGGCGCCGACGACGTCGTCGCCCTCACCGGCCACCCCGTTGGCGGCGTCTGCCCCTTCGGCCTCGCCCAGCCGCTACCGATCTACCTTGACCGCAGCCTGCTCGACTACGACGAAATCCTCCCCGCCGCCGGCGCTATCCACAGCGCCGTCCGACTCAGTCCGCAACAGCTGGCGGAGATCACGGGCGCTGAATGGGTCGAGGTCTGCCTGCGCTGACCATCGCACGACGGGCAGCGCAAACGGTCCCGATTTTGGGCTGTTTTCCGGGTTGACCGCAGCAGGGGTTCAGAAGCCCGCGGCTTCGGCTTCCAGATAGGCAAGGCTGACGTATTTGCCGATATTCAGCTCGAAGCCCTTGGTGTCCTTGGCCCGGCTGGCGACGCGCGCATCTTTCAATACCAGCGCCTTGGCTTCCTCAAGCGGCAGGCCGTCCTTGATTGCCTGCTCGCAAGGGCGGTAGATGCCCTCGAAGAGCTCGCGGTTCCATTGCAGCACGCCGGCACCAGGCTGGCCGTGGCCGGGCAGCCAGATCGCCGAGGCGGCATGCTTCTCCAGCGCATCGTAGGTCGCCAGCGTGCCGACATAGGAACCGTCGTCCATATTGGCGATGCGACGGTCCATTGCCACGTCCCCGACGCAGGTCAGCTTGTCCTCGACCACCTCAACGCAGAGGTCGGACGGGGTATGCGCCTTGCCGTAGTGGTGCATGCGCAGGGTGACATCACCGAATTTCAGTTCCTTGCCATGATCGACCGCCAGCGTTGGTGCGATGACACGGGTACCGAGGGTAGCCTGATTGGTCCATTGCTCCATCAGCGTCCGCCACAGGTTGCCCTGCATGCCGCTGATTTCCCTGATCGTGCCCGGATGGGCATAGATCGGGACGCCGGGGTAGGCGGCGGCAAAAGCATCGTTACCGAGGAAATGGTCGCCGTGATAATGGGTGTTGATGATCGCCACCACCGGCTTCTTGAACTGCTTTTTCAACTGCCGGATGGCCATTTCGCCGATCTGCACCGAGGCCCCGGTATCAACGACGACCAGCCCCTTGGGCGTATCAACAAAGGTGATGTTGCACATCATCCCCTGGTTTTCCGGGCTGGGGAAACCGTCCGGGGAGTAAATCATCCAGACATGCTTCGACACCTGAGTCAGTGGGTGATCCTTCACCGCCGGGCCGCGCACGAAATCCTCGACCTCCTTGGCAAAGGCACTGACAACCTGCCAGGGAGCGAATTCAACGGCGGTGACCGCCGACAGCGTGGCAGCGGTGCGCAGAAAATGACGGCGGTTCATCAGTGTCTCCTGAATCATTAAAATAGGGTCAATCATCGCGCCGAATCAGCCGCTCGTCTACACTCCCGCCATGCGCCGCTATCCCATTTCCTTCCTCGCCCTCACCACCCTCGGTGTCCTCTGCGCCATTCCCGGCGCCCTCAGCCTCGCCGGCTTCGGCGCTGCGCTGCACCCGGTGCTCGACGACCCGATGGCCGGTCTGGCCTTCATCGTCTCCGCCATCGCCCTGATCGGTTCCGGCGCCTTCCCGCTGGTCATCGAAAAGCTGAAGGAAAACGAGGGCGGCTGACCGCCCCCGCTTCATCGCCCGTTCAGAAAGCCGGAATACCCGTCTGCGCGCGACCAAGGATCAGCGCATGGATGTCGTGCGTGCCTTCGTAGGTATTCACCACTTCGAGATTGACGACGTGGCGGATGACGCCGAATTCGTCCGAAATACCGTTGCCGCCGAGCATGTCGCGGGCAACGCGGGCAATATCCAGCGCCTTGCCGCAGGAGTTGCGCTTCATGATCGAGGTGATCTCGACCGAAGCCGTCCCCTCGTCCTTCATCCGCCCCAGCCGCAGGCAGCCCTGCAGGCCGAGGGTGATTTCCGTCTGCATGTCGGCGAGCTTTTTCTGCACCAGCTGATTGGCCGCCAGCGGCCGGCCGAACTGCTTGCGGTCGAGCGTGTATTGCCGGGCACGGTGCCAGCAGAACTCGGCGGCACCGAGCGCCCCCCAGGCAATGCCGTAGCGGGCTGAATCGAGGCAGGTGAACGGTCCCTTGAGGCCACGCACATCCGGAAACTCGTTCTCGTCGGGAACAAAAACGTCCTGCATGACGATCTCGCCGGTAACCGAGGCGCGCAGACCGACCTTGCCGTGTATCGTCGGCGCGGAGAGGCCGGGCATGCCCTTTTCCAGCACGAAGCCGCGGATCATGCCGGCATCGTTCTTCGCCCAGACCACGAAAACGTCGGCAATCGGTGCGTTGGTGATCCACATCTTGCTGCCATTGAGCAGGTAACCGCCATCGACCTTGCGGGCGCGGGTTTCCATGCTGCCGGGGTCGGAGCCGTGGTTCGGCTCGGTCAGGCCGAAGCAGCCGATCCACTCGCCGCTCGCCAATTTGGGCAGGTATTTGCGCTTTTGCGCCTCGCTGCCGAAGGTCTCGATCGGCACCATGACCAGCGAGGACTGCACGCTCATCATCGAGCGATAGCCGGAATCGACGCGCTCGACCTCGCGGGCGATCAGCCCGTAGGCGACGTAATTGAGGCCAGCGCCGCCGTATTCCGGCGACACCGTCGGCCCGAGCAGGCCCATGGCCCCCATTTCGCGGAAGATTTCCGGGTCGGTGCGTTCATGGCGGAAGGCCTCGGTGACCCGCGGCATCAGCTTGCCCTGACAGTAGTCGCGGGCGGCGTCGCGGATCTGGCGTTCCTCGCTGCTCAGCTGAGCATCGAGCAGCAGCGGGTCTTCCCAGCAGAATTGGGCTTTCGGCATGTTCTCCTCCGTGTGTGTTGTTGTGCGGAGGATTCTAACCGGCGCGAAGCTGGGGAAGCGCTGATTTATTCGCAAAGGTCATTCCCGCGAAAGCGGGAATCCATGAAAATCAAGGAACTGGATCCCCGCCTGCGCGGGGATGACGATTTATTCAGACCCTGCCTATGCCTCGCGCATCAGCCGCCAGTACTGGAACTTCATCGTCGCCGTGGCCGCGCCGACAATGGCGAGGAAGGTGACGATGGAGCCGAGTGCCAGCGTCGAAAAGCCGGTAATGCCCTGCCCGACGGTACAGCCCATGGCGACGACGCCGCCAAAGCCCATCAGCGCCGCACCAATCAGGTGATTGGCGGTGTCCTCGACGCTGGCAAAGCCTTCCCAGCGGAAGCTTCGGGTCACCAGCGACCAGGCGCAGGAACCGGCGATGACGCCGAGCACGGTGGCGATGGCGAAGGTCAGCTTGCGGCTGCTGTCGGACCACAGCATCAGCAGTTCCAGCGTATAGGCCTGCGGCGCAACGAAGGTCAGCGACTCCATACGCCCGCTGTTGGTGGCGAGGAAGGCTTCTTCCAGGGTTTCCGGATGTTCGGCGAGGTAGCCGATATGGCCGCTGACGTACCACGCGGCAACCACCAGCAAACCGGTACCCAGCCCGCCAAGCAGGTTGTCGAAGGTCCAGAAATCGCGCTTGAACAGGCAGAAAGCAGTCAGCCCGCCGCCGATGCCCAGCGTGGCGACGAGGAAAGCGGTTTTCGGATCGAGACCGGCGGCAGTCAGCAGCGCCGGCACGTCCTGCCCGCCGGGGAAGGTGATGACGGCCTTTTCCAGCACATTGATGCGGAAGACGCCAAAGACACCGCGCATGGTCATGTAGGCAACGACCCCGAGCATCAAAAAGACAACCAGCGACTTGAGGTTGCCGCCACCAATGCGGATCAGCGTCTTCGAGCCACAACCGGAGGCGAGCACCATGCCGACGCCGAAGGTGGCGCCGCCGACCAGATACGACAGCCAGGTGAAAGCCGGGGTGCGGTAGAAGCTCTTGCCGAGGTCGATCAGCCCCGCCGCGTGCAGCGCGCCGGCACCGAGGATGGCAACGCCGATGGCCAGCAGCCACATCCGCATGCGGCTCCAGTCTTCCATGTTCACGATGTCGGACACCGCACCCATGGTGCAGAAGTGGGTTTTCTGGCCGATGGCACCGAAGACGAAGGCAACGGCGAAGGCCAGCCAGAGGACGGGGGCGGTGGAGATACTGGCATCCATGATCAGACTCGAATCTAAGGTATCAAATACGGTAAGGCGTGGGATCGGCGACGCCGGCCGCGGCAAAGCCTTCGGCGCGCAGGCGGCAGGAATCGCAGACACCGCAGGCACGGCCGGCATCATCCGCCTGGTAGCAGGAAACAGTGAGGCCGTAATCAACGCCGAGCGCAGTGCCGGTGCGGATGATTTCCGCCTTGGACAGGGCAATCAGCGGTGCGTGGATATGCAGCTTGTGACCCTCGACACCGGACTTGGTGGCAAGGTTTGCCATCTTTTCGAAGGCGGCGATGTATTCCGGCCGGCAATCCGGGTAGCCGGAATAATCGACGGCATTGACGCCGACGAAGATGTCGTCGCTGCCCAGCACTTCGGCCCAGGCAAGCGCCAGCGACAGCATGATGGTGTTGCGCGCCGGCACGTAGGTGACCGGAATGCCCGGATGCACGCCGTCGACCGGCACCGCAATCGAGGTATCGGTGAGCGCCGAGCCGCCGAACTGGGCCAGCCCGAGATTGAGGACGCGATGCTCTTTCGCCCCCAGCACCGAGACCACGCGCTCGGCTGCCTTCAGTTCGGCGTTGTGGCGCTGGCCGTAGTCAAAGGACAGGCAGTAGCAGTCAAAGCCTTGCGAGCGGGCAATGGCGAGACAGGTGGCGGAATCGAGGCCACCCGAAAGGAGGACGACGGCGGGCTTAATCATGGGGCGCGAATATACCCGAAATTGACCGGTTTTCCGCGTTCACCGCAGCGGTATCTGCTTGTTCCTGCGCTACAATTTGGGGCTTTGGCCCACCTGCCGGCCATTCTCAACTACCCGCCGGAGATTCCGATGACGCTTCGCCTGACCGCCCTCGCCGCCGCCCTGCTGTTGCCCCCCCTCCTGGCAGGTTCCGTCCACGCCGCCGACAAGATCAAGGTCGGTTTTGTCTCCACCCTCTCCGGCCCCGGCGCCGGCCTCGGGGTGGACATCCGTGACGGCTTCAACCTGGCGATGAAGCAGTTGGGCGGCAAGCTCGGCAACCTGCCGGCGGAGGTCATCATTGCCGACGACCAGCAGAATCCGGACATCGCCAAGCAGGCCGCCGACAAGTTCCTGAAGAAGGACAAGGTCGATTTCATGACCGGCATCGTCTTCTCCAACATCATGCTCGCCGTCGGCCCGGCCGTCTTCCAGAACCAGACCTTCTACATCTCGGCCAACGCCGGCCCGTCGCAATATGCCGGCGAGCAGTGCAACCCCTTCTTCTTCAACGTTGCCTGGCAGAACGACAACCTGCACGAAGCCGTCGGCAAGGTCGTGCAGGACAAGGGCTTCAAGAACGTCCTGATCGTCACCCCGAACTATCCGGGCGGCAAGGACGCCGTCTCCGGCTTCAAGCGCTTCTACAAGGGCAAGACCGAAGAGATCTACACCAAGCTCGGCCAGCTTGATTACGCCGCCGAACTCGCCCAGATCCGCGCCGCCAAGCCGGATGCGCTGTTCTTCTTCCTGCCGGGCGGCATGGGCATCAACTTCGTCAAGCAGTTCGTATCCGCCGGCCTGTCGCGCGACACCCAGCTCTTCGCTCCCGGCTTCTCGGCCGACGAGGACGTGATCAAGGCCGTTGGCGCGCCGATGATGGGCATGTTCAACTCCTCGCACTGGGCGCACGACATGGACAACGCCGAAAACAAGCGTTTCGTCGCCGAGTTCCAGAAGGAATACAACCGCCTGCCGTCGCTCTACGCCTCGCAGGGCTACGATGCGGCGCTGATGATGGACGCCGCCGTGCGCGACGTGAAGGGCAATGTCGATGACAAGAAGACGCTGCAGAAGGCGCTCGAAGCCAAGCGTTTCAAGTCCGTTCGCGGCGACTTCAAGTTCAACAGCAACCACTATCCGGTGCAGAACTACTACCTGCGCGCCATCGGCAAGGACGCCCAGGGCCGCGTCACCAACAAGACCATGGGCACCATCTTCACCAATCATGCCGATGCCTATGTTTCGCAGTGCAAGATGAAGTGATGTTCTCCATCCTTCCCGCCCGCGCGGGAGGGACGCTGCAAAGATGACCCAACTGATCCTTGAACAGGCCCTGAACGGCCTGCAATTCGGCTTGATGCTCTTCCTGCTTGCCGCCGGGCTGACGCTCGTTTTCGGCATCATGGACTGCATCAATCTGGCGCATGGGTCGCTGTACATGGTGGGCGCTTACTTTGTCGCTGCCGCGGCGCAGGCTGCCGATTCGTTCTGGATCGGCCTTGGCGCCGGGGTCGCCGGTGCAGCGGTTCTCGGGCTGCTGCTCGAACTCTCGCTGTTCCGCCGGCTCTATCAGCGCGACCACCTGTCGCAGGTGCTGGCGACCTTTGCGCTGATCCTGATTGCCAACGAGGCAGTGCGCATGATCTGGGGACCGGCACCGCTGATGCTCAACCCGCCGGAAGCGCTGTCCGGCCCGGTCGAACTACCGCTGTTCGGCGATACCTTCTTCTACCCCGCCTACCGGCTGGTGATCATCGCCTTCGGCCTTGCCGTCGGCGGCCTGCTCTACCTGCTCGTCGCCAGGAGCCGCGTCGGCATGTGGGTCCGCGCCGGCGCCGCCAACCGGGAAATGACCGAGGCGCTGGGCATCAATGTCCGCGCCCTGTTCACCGCCGTCTTCGTTTTCGGCGCCGCGCTCTGCGCACTGGCCGGCGGCCTGCTCGGACCGCTGCTGGCAGTTCAGGTCGGCATGGGCGAAAGCATCCTGATCCTCGCCTTTGTCGTCATCATCATCGGCGGCATCGGCTCGATCCGCGGCGCGCTGGTCGGCGCGCTGATCGTCGGCACCGTCGACACCCTCGGCCGGGCGCTGCTGCCAACTTTGCTGCGTGCCGCCCTGCCGGCCGATGCGGCATCGACTCTCGGCCCGGCGCTGGCCTCGATCCTGATCTACCTGCTGATGGCCGCCATCCTCTTCTTCAAGCCGCAAGGCCTCTTCCCGGCGAGGGCGTAAGTGGCCTTTTACCAAGCTGCCCCCTGGCAAAAACCTGCGCTGATCACCTTCGGCATCGCGCTGCTGGCGCTGCCCGCCGTTCTGACGAGCTTCGATCAGGCGTTCTACATCGGCTTCGCCACCCGTGTGCTGATCTTTGCGCTCGCCGCTTCCAGCCTCAACCTCGTGCTCGGCTTCGGCGGCATGGTCTCGCTCGGCCATGCCGCCTTTCTCGGTGCCGGCGCCTACGCAGCAGCAATCTGCCAGCAGGCGGGCATCAACGAAGCGCTGATCGCCTTTCCGGCGGCCATGGCGGCGGCCGGTTTGCTGGCGCTGCTGGTCGGCGCCATCAGCCTGCGCACGCGCGGCGTCTATTTCATCATGATCACGCTGGCCTTCGCGCAGATGGCCTATTACCTCTTCGTCTCGGCGCGTTCCTGGGGCGGTGACGATGGCCTGCCGCTGAACGGCCGGATGCAGTTTGCCGGCATCACTATGAGCGACGACCAGACGCTCTATTTTGTGGCATTTTCCGCGTTCACCGCAGCCATGCTCCTTTTCGGGCGCCTCGCCGATGCCCGTTTCGGGCGCACGCTGCAGGCCATCCGCGAGAACGAAACGCGCATGGCGGCGCTCGGTTATCCGGTCTTCCGCTACCGCCTGCTCGCCTTCGTCCTCGGCGGTGCCTTCGCCGGGCTGGCCGGGGCGCTGCTCGCCAACCTCACCGGACTGGCCAGCCCCAACCTGCTGCAATGGACGCAATCCGGCACTTTGCTGGTGATGGTGATCATCGGCGGCGTCGGCTACCTCTACGGCGGCGTCGTAGGCGCGGTCGTCCTGTTGTTGCTGGAAGAAAGTCTGGTCGGCATTACAGAACACTGGCACATCATCCTCGGCCTGCTCCTGCTGGCCATCGTCCTCTTCGCTCCCAAGGGGGTCGCCGCCCTGTTCCGGAAGCGCCATGGCTGACCCGCTGCTCGACGTCCGCCAGCTTTCCCGCCGCTTTGCCGCCGTCGACGCGCTGAAGGCAGTCAATTTCAGCGTCAATGCCGGCGAGGTGCACGCGCTGATCGGCCCCAACGGCGCCGGCAAGACCACCTTTATCCACCATGTCTCCGGCGCGCTGCAGCCGGATTCCGGCAGTGTCCATTTCGCCGGCCGCGACCTTACCCGCCTGCCCATGCACGCCCGCGTCCGCGCCGGCATGGCCCGCTCCTACCAGATCACCAACGTCTTCCCTGGCCTGTCAGCGCTCGACAACGTCGCGCTGGCCGTACAGGGCCGTGCCGATGCCGGCAGCAGCTTCCGTTTCTGGCGGCCGGTTCGCAATGAAACCTCACTTTTCGACGAGGCCGCCGGCCATCTTGAGCAGGTGGGGCTGAGCACCCAGAAAGCCAGCCTTGCCGGCAATCTCTCGCACGGCGAACAGCGGGCACTCGAACTTGCGATGGCACTGGCGACCAAGCCGCAACTGCTGCTGCTCGACGAACCGATGGCCGGCACCGGCCCGGAGGAATCGGCGCGCATGGTCGAGCTGATCGAACACCTCGCCCGCCACGTCACCATCCTGCTCGTCGAACACGACATGGCCGCCGTCTTCCGGCTGGCCGACCGCATCTCGGTGCTGGTCAATGGCGAGCTGGTCTGTACCGGCACGCCGGAAGAAGTGAAGAACGACGCTGGCGTTCGCCGCGCCTATCTCGGAGACCATCTGTGAGCGCGCCGCTGCTCGAAATTTCCGGCCTCGAAGTCGCCTATGGCCCCAGCCAGGTGCTCTTCGGCATCAACCTGAGCATGCAGGAAGGCGAGGCAGCAACGCTGCTCGGCCGCAACGGCATGGGCAAGACAACGACGTTGCGCGCGCTGTGCGGGCTGGAACCGGTCAAGGCCGGCCACATCCGTTTCCTTGGCGAGGAGATCGCTGGCTGGCGCCCGGACCGTATCGGCCGGGCCGGCATTGCGCTGGTGCCGGAAGGCCGGCAGTGCTTTCCCAACCTGACGGTGGATGAGCATCTGGTCGCCTTTTACGCCAACCGCCGCGGCGTCGCCGCGCCGTGGACACCCGCCCGCGTTTATCAGCTTTTCCCGCGCCTGCTGGAGCGCAAGAAGAATCTCGGCAACCAGCTTTCCGGCGGCGAACAACAGATGCTGGCCATCGGCCGGGCACTGGTGACCAACCCGCGCCTGCTCATTCTCGACGAAGCCACCGAAGGTCTGGCGCCGTTGATCCGCGACGAAATCTGGGCCTGCCTCGCGCAGTTACGCAGTGCCGGCCAGAGCGTGCTGGTGGTGGATAAATACGTCGAAAAACTGATCGCGCTGGCCGATCGGCACACGATCATCGAGCGCGGCCAGGTGGTCTGGCAGGGCAGTTCAGCAGCGCTCGATGCCGACCACGGCATCTGGCACCGCTATCTGGGTATCTGAAAAAGCTCAGTCAGGCTGAGCGAGTTGGACGAGCTCACGCTCGGCAGCGACTTCATCGCCAAGATTGAGTGCCACCAGCCGGCGCAAATGGGTGATGCTGTCGAGATCAATTTCGCGACAAGCCAGACCATGGCAACCGCGCTCATGATGAACAACCGTGACCACCATCCGGATCACGTTGTCGTCGCCCAGACTGATCTGAAGCTCGCCATTGCTGCCAATCGGGATTAAGGCGTTGCTCTCGGGACGCACCAGCGCTCCCTTGAGTGAAAGATCCGCCAGTTCAACCGGTATCGAATCCCCGCCGCAGAAATTCAGCTTGGCCTCGGTATGGAAGCGGACTCTGGAGAAATGGCGTCGATTTCCGGTCATGGCAACATCCTTCGCTCAGCTATTTGCCTTTCATGTTACCCCAAAGCAGCTTGTGGAGCTGCATCTGGAAGCGGACATTCAGGCCGTCGGCAAGGATGCGCTCGGCGAGGTCGCGGGCCTCGAACTGACCCTGTGCCGGCGAGAGCAGTACCGGGCAGAGTGTGTCAAGGCGATGGCTGCGGATCTGCTCGCAGGCCCAGCGGTAATCGGCATCGGAGGCGATGATGATCTTGATTTCGTCGCGTGGCGTCAGGTGGGCAAGGTTTTCCCAGCGGTTCTTCGCGGACTCGCCGGAATCGGGTGCCTTGAGGTCCATGATCCGCGAGACACGCGGATCGACATCGGCGATATCCAGCGCACCGGAGGTTTCCAGCGACACGTCGTAACCGGCATCGCAGAGCGCTGTCAGCAGCGGCAGGCATTCCTTCTGCGCCAGCGGCTCGCCGCCGGTCACGCAGACCTGCCGGGCCGGATATTTCGCCACCTCGGCGAGAATCGACGCGATGGTCGCCGGCTCACCGCCGGTGAAGCTGTAGGTGGTGTCACACCAGGTGCAGCGCAGCGGGCAGCCGGTGAGACGGACGAACACCGTCGGCAGGCCGACCCGCGAGGCTTCTCCCTGCAGGGAGAAGAAGACTTCGGTTAAGCGCAGCGCCAATTACTTCTTCTTCAGCCGTTGCTGGGCCGCTTCGGCGGCGGGTGCCGTCGGGTACTTGGCGACGATGGTTTCCAGCGAGCGTTTGGCCCCCAGCGGGTTGTTCATTTCCTGCTGGCAAGTGGCAATCGCCAGCCAGGCATCGGGGGCCTTCGGGCTGTCCACATACTTGGTGGTGACGATGCTTTGCGCCTCGATCGCCTTCTTGCAGTCACGCTGGGCATACCAGGCATTGCCCAGCCAGTACTGGGCATTCGGCGCCAGCTGGCTGTCCGGGTACTTCTGCACGAACGCGCCGAAGGCGACGGCAGCCTCCTTGTACTTCGCAGCCTTGAACTGGTTGAGCGCCGCCTCGTAGTCCTGGCTTTCGCGTGCAGGATCAATAGAAACGGCCGGTTTTTGCCCATTTTCCGGGTTCACCGCAGCAGTTGCTGGTGGCGCGGCAGTGGCGCCCTCCATCTTGCGCAGACGCGTGTCGAGATCGAGGTAGAAGTCCTGCTGGCGCTTCTTGGCTGTTTCCAGTTCGTAATTCAGCGTTTCGATCTGTCCGCGCAGTCGGGCAATTTCCTCGCTCTGGCGCTGGATCTGGCTGGCCAGATCCAGCTGAGCCTTGGCCTGCTGGTCGAATCGTGCCTCCGTCTTGATCCGGTGGTCGGCAATCTGCCGACGGGCCTCGTCGTCGTCGAACATCCCGGCCCGGGCTGCCGTAGCAGCCAGACCGGCCATCAGGAAAGCAGCAATTCGCAGCAGGCGCATGACTTAGAACTCGCCGCGGCCGTCAGCAGCTTTGTAGAGCATGTCGGCACGACGGTTTTCTGCCCAGGCAGTTTCGTCATGGCCTTCGTTCTTCGGCTTTTCTTCGCCGAGGCTGACGGACTCAAGCTGCTCTTCCTTGGCACCGAGCAACACCAGCGAGCGCTTCACGGATTCGGCACGCTTCTGGCCCAGCGACAGGTTGTATTCGCGGCTGCCGCGCTCGTCGGTATTGCCCTGGATCAACATTTTGAAGCTGCGGTTGGCAACGAGGAACTTGGCGTGCGCGGCGACCAGATCCTTGTACTCATCCTTGACGTCGTACTTGTCGAGATCGAAGTAGATGCTGCGCTTGGCAAGCACGCTCTTCGGATCGGTCAATTCACGCGGCAGGCCACTGGCGTCAATGCCGCCGGCCACGACCGGGGCAACGCCGCTGCCACCGGATGCAGGGCGACGGGTCTCAACCGGCGCACCATTGGCGTCATCCGGCAGCGGGGTGGTGGAACAGCCGACAATCAGCGCCGACAACAGGGCAGGAACAAGCAGTTTTTTCACAAAGTTCTCCGGATGGAATTATTGAACGTAGGGACCCCAAGCCGGCTCGCGGACATCGCCAGCGGCCACGGTGAGGCGTTGCTTGATCCTGCCATCGCTGGAGACAGCGGAGAGGACGCCGCGACCGCCGATTTCTGTAGCGATCAGGATCATGCGGCTATTCGGGGCGAAGCTCGGGGATTCGTCCTTGTTCGAATCAGTCAGCACCTGCACCTGGCGGCTGGCGAGGTCCATCACCGCCAGCTGGAAACGCCCTTCACGGCGGGTAATGAAGGCCAGGCTCTTGCCATCCGGCGACGGCCGCGGCGAAACGTTGTAGCTGCCTTCAAAGGTGACGCGACGGGCATCGCCCCCCGAGGCGCCGACCTGATAGATCTGCGGACTGCCGCCACGGTCGGAGGTGAAATAGATGCTGCTGCCGTCCGCTGAATAGCGCGGCTCGGTATCGATACCGCCGGACTGGCTCAGGCGTTGCAGGCCGTTGCCATTGGCGTCCACCGAGTAAATCTGCGAGTTGCCGTCCTTGGAGAGGACGATGGCCAGACGACGGCCATCCGGCGACCATGCCGGCGCCGAGTTCGAACCCTTGAAGTTGGCAACGATGTGGCGCTGGCCGGTGGCGATGGAATGCACGTAGATCACCGGCTTTTTCTTCTCGAAGGAAACGTAGGCCAGCTTGCTGCCGTCCGGCGACCAGGCCGGTGAAATGATCGGCTCGACCGAAGTCAGTGCCGTCGCCGCACCCTGACCATCGGCATCGGCGATCTGCAGCAGGTACTGGCCACGCGACTTGACGACGTAGGCGATGCGCGTCGAAAAGACGCCCTTTTCACCGGTCAGTTTTTCGTAGATATAGTCGGCAATACGGTGGCCTGCGGCACGCAACTGCTCGTTGCCGGTAATGTAGGCTGCACCGCCGAGCGACACGCCCTTTTGTGTATCGTAGACGCGGAAACGCGCTTCCATGCGGCCATCCGGCGCCCGGCCAACGCTGCCGGCCGCCAGTGCATCGGCACCGCGGCCCTTCCAGTCGCCATGATTGACCGGCGAATTTTCATCGAGCACCGCGCCTGCTGGATCAACCAGGCGGAACAGACCGCTGCGCTCCAGATCGGCGCGCACGGTGCCGCTGACGATGCGGGCGGCCGTGGCATCACCGGCGAAATCAGCTATCGCCACCGGAATCCGGTTGGCGCCGGCACCGGTGATTTCGATCGACAGCTGCGCCTGGGCCAGACCCACGGTCAACACGGAAAAAGCCAGAAAAAGGCGACGGGAAATTCGGGACATTGCGTTCATTTTCAGAAGGTTCGCGCGATTTTACTCTTCAAACGGCTTGTACTTGATGGTCAACTCGCGCTGAAACAACGAGGGGTCGTCCGGCTTGGGCAGCGGCGAGGATTTGAGAATGGCCCGCTCGATCGCGGTATCCAGCGCCGTATTGCCGCTTGACCGCTCCAGCTTGACGGCCAGCACTTCGCCGCTCGGCAACTGGCTAACCTTGAACACGGCCTCGGGATTACCCTGAATGCTCGGTGGCAACACGATATTGCCGCGTACCTTGCCGCGGATCTTGTCCGCGTAATCGGCCATGCCCCGCTTGTTCGATGCGGCCCGCTGCTCGGCTTCGGCCGCCGCGGCGTTGGCCATCTGCTGGGCACTGGCGGCGTTGCGCGCCGAGGTTTTGAGCTGCGAGGTTTCGCTGGCGAGTTCCTTGCTGAAGTCGAACTTCGGTGGCTCGGGCTTTTTCGGCTCAGGCTTGGGTTCAGGTTTCTTCGGTTCCGGTTTGGGTTCGGGCTTTGGCTCCGGCTTCGGTGGCTCGGGCTTCTTCTTTTCTTCCTTGACCACGATCTCCGGCTTTTTCAACGGCGGCTCGACCTTGATTTCCGGTTTCGGCTCGACCTTGGGCAGCGGCTTCACCTCCGGTTCCGGCGGCGGAGGAGGAGGCGGCGTTGGCACGTACTGCGCCGGCTGCGGGGTCGGCGCCCACAACTCGACGTCGTACACCTCGGGCTTGCTGCGCTTCCATTGCACGCCGAAGAACAGGAAAGAAACCAGCATGAGGTGCACCAGCACGGTCAGTGCCAGTGCGTACTTCTTGCCGGGTTCTTCGGGGCGTTCGAGGATCATGCCTACTTGCTGCTCGTTTCCAGCGCGACGCGCTCGAAGCGCATTTTCTTCACCTCATCGAGCACCTCGATGACGTTCTTGTATTGCGTTTCCTTGTCGCCGGCGACCAGCACCGGCATTTTGTCGTTATCGCCCTTGAGCGGCAGCAGCGTGTCCTTGAGGCTCTTCAACCCCTTGACCTTGGTTTCCTTGCCATTGGTGTCGAACACCGACAGCGTGCCGTCCTTCTCGACCTGCACCTTCAGGTACTTGTCCGGCTTTTGCGGTGCCGTCCCCGACGACGGGAGATCGACCGAGCCGGTCGTCATCATCGGTGTCGCCACCATGAAAATGACGAGCAGAACCAGCATCACGTCGATGTAGGGCACGACGTTGATTTCGTTTTTCAGTTTGCGCTGACGCATGGCCGGATCGCTTCCTTAGCGCATCTGCCGCTGGATGATGTTCGAGAACTCTTCCATGAAGCTCTCGTAACGCACGGCAAGGCGGTCGATATCGTGCGAGAAGCGGTTGTAGGCGAGCACGGCCGGAATCGCAGCGAAGAGGCCGATGGCCGTGGCAACCAGTGCTTCGGCAATACCCGGCGCCACCGAGGCCAGCGTCGCCTGACCAACGTTGGAGAGGGCGCGGAAGGCATGCATGATCCCCCAGACGGTACCGAACAGACCGATGTAGGGCGACACCGAACCCACCGAGGCGAGGAAGGCGAGATGCGACTCGAGGGCATCCATTTCGCGCTGATAGGTGGCACGCATGGCGCGGCGGGCACCGTCGACGATGTCCTTCGGATCGAGATTGGCCTGCCCCTTCAGCTTGGTAAATTCGCGGAAACCGGCTTCGAAAATGCGCTCCATGGAGCCGGCGTGATGGCGGTCATTCACCGCGCTGTTGTAGAGATTGTTGAGATTGCCGCCGGACCAGAAATCGCGCTCGAAGGTCTCGGTCTTCTGCCGCGCCTGCTTCACCGCGAACAGCTTCATGAAGATGTAGTACCAGGACATCAGCGAAACGCCGACCAGAATGGCCATGACGACCTGGACGACCGCACTGGCCTGCAGGATGAGGTGAAGGATGGAGAGATCCTGGGTGACGTTCATTTCAGCACTTCCAGCTTGGCATACAGAAAATCGGGAATGGGGGCAGGTTTCATCGTCGCCATGTCGACGCAGGCGATCTCGACGGTACCGGTGACCAGCTCGTCATCACCGCGGCGGACATGCTGGCGAAAAATGACGCGAACCCGGGTCAGCTTTTCGACCTCGAGTCCGACGGTTAGTTGATCGTCGAGCCTTGCCGGCCGCAGATATTCGCAACTGGCCTTGCGGGCGACGAAACCGATACCCGCTTCGCTGGCCAGCGCCGACTGGTCGTGGCCGGCAAAACGCATCCACTCGGTCCGGCAGCGCTCGAAAAACCGGAGGTAATTGGCGTAGTACACCACCCCACCGGCATCGGTATCCTCGTAATAAACGCGGACCGGGATGGTGAAGGCATTGGGTTTCGGCTCATATTTCATCCGACGATTTTACCTTGCATCGCAACATTATTCTGTAACGGTCTGTTTCCATACCAGTTGTAGTTTTTTCCCGGCCAGATCGCATCCCACAGCCGCACCAGCCGTGCCAGCCGCATCCTTTCGGCAAAGCCGTGGCGCAACAGCGCCCCTTCCGGCGACCCCTTAACACCAGCAACACCATGACAAATTCCTTCAGTTCGCTCTGAGAACCGTTGAACGTACCGACCACGGTCTTGTGGACGTTGCCGAACGCAAGGCCGACACTACGGAAATCAAGGAGCATTTCATGAGCGGGAGACCGGAGGCGTTCCGAATCAACGCATCATGCCCGACGGCGGCTGACCACCAACGGCAAATTCCATCACACCCTTCAGTTCAGTTGTCGAGCAGATCCCGGGCCACCGCGCTGGCCGGTTCTGCCAGCCCGAGGTGGCGATAGATCGCCGGTGTGGCAATGCGGCCGCGCAGGGTGCGCTGGAGGTAACCCTGCTGGATCAGATAGGGTTCCAGCACGTCTTCGATGGTGTCACGGGCTTCGCCAATCGCGGCGGCGAGGTTGTCGACGCCGACCGGGCCGCCGCCGAACTTGTCGATGACGGCGCTCAGCAGCTTGCGATCCATCAGGTCGAGGCCAGCCGGGTCCACATCGAGCATGTGCAGCGCCTTGTCGGCGACCGCCCGGGTGATGTCGCCGTCGGCCTTGACCTCGGCGTAATCGCGCACACGGCGCAGCAGGCGGTTGGCTATGCGCGGCGTGCCCCGAGAACGCCTGGCGATCTCGAGCGCACCATCCGCGTCGATCGGGGCATTGAGCAGACTGGCCGAGCGGCTGACGATGCTCTGCAGCTCCTGGGCGTTGTAGAACTCCAGCCGGGCAACAATGCCAAAGCGGTCGCGCAGCGGATTGGTCAGCATGCCAGCCCGGGTCGTCGCACCGACCAGCGTGAACGGCGGCAGATCAAGCTTGACCGAACGCGCCGCCGGTCCTTCGCCGATCATGATGTCGATCTGAAAATCCTCCAGCGCCGGGTAGAGGATTTCCTCGACGACCGGACTCAAACGGTGGATTTCGTCGATGAATAGCACGTCGTGCGGCTCGAGGTTGGTCAGGATGGCAGCGAGGTCGCCGGCGCGTTCCAGTACCGGGCCGGAGGTCTGGCGCAGATTGACGCCCATTTCGGCGGCAACAATATGGGCCAGCGTCGTCTTGCCCAGGCCAGGCGGGCCGAAAAGCAGGACGTGGTCGAGCGATTCGCTACGTTTTTTGGCGGCCTGAATGAATATTTCCAGCTGCTCGCGGATCTTTACCTGACCGGTGTAATCGGCCAGCCGCTTCGGCCGCAGGGCGCGCTCAAGCGCCTCTTCCTGCGCCGATTTCGAATTTGGCGCAATTATCCGGTCGACCGCAGCAGATGGCGTCGCGCCCAGTTTGTCGGTTTCGATCATGAGGCAACCTCCTCCCGCGCCCAGCGCGCAAACAACATGTGCCCCAGGGCAAGCAGCACCGGCCCCAAAAAGATGCCGATAAAGCCGAAGACCAGCACGCCGCCAAGCACGCCGAGGGCGATCAGCAGGATGGAAACACCCGCCCCGCGCGCCATCAGCACCGGCTTCAGGAAATTGTCGATGCTGCTGATGACGAACAGGCCGTAGAGGACGATGAAAATCGCCCAAGCGGTCTGCCCCTCGCCATAAAGCCAGGCAGCGGCGCCGCCCCAGATCAGCGGCGGCCCGATCGGGATCATCGACAGGAAAAATGTCGCAAAGCCAAGGAGAACGGCGGCCGGCACCCCGGCAATCAGGAAGCCAAGCATCGCCACCGTGCCCTGTGCGGCCGCCGTGCCGACGATACCCAGCATGACGCCGAGCACGGTGCCACGGGCCTTGTCGAGCATGTGCTCACCCAGCTCACCACCGAGCTTGCGGGCACCGATGTAAAGGGCATCAGCGAGCCTTTCGCCATCGCGATAAAGAAAGAACATCACGAACAGTGCCAGCACCAGTTGCAGCAGGCCGTTGGCGGCAATGCCGCCGAGCGCCAGCAGGAACTGGCGGGCGGGGATCATCATCTGGCGGAGCAGGGCATTCAACTCCTCCCGGTTACTTGCAATGCGGTGCCAGAAGGCTTCAATTTCGCTGCCGAACAGGGGCAGGCCGCTCAGCCAGGCGGGCGGATGTTGTGGCAGCCCCTGCTCGACGTAAGGACGTGCCAGGTCAAAAAGCTTGTCGGCGTTGTTGGCCAGCGAGGCCGCCAGGAAAATGGTCGGCACCAGCAGTACGAGAACGAAGAGCGTGGTCATCAGCGTTGCACCGACGGTGTTGCGCCCGCCCAGGCGCGGCAGCAGGCGCTCGGCATAGAGCTTCCAGGTACAGACCCAGACCACGAAGGCGAACAGCACGGCACCAATGAAGGGCAGCAGCACGGCGATGCAGCCGATGATCAGCAGCACCACGAGGGCGATCTGCGCCAGCCGCTTGGGATCGCTTTCGTTGAACATCAGCCCTTGCCCCGGATACGCATGCTTGGCCCGTCAGACCTTAGACAGTAGCTTGAGCGCCTGACGAATGCCATCAGAGGTGCCGACATCGGCTGGCAACTGCTTGAGTGCCGCGGACGCTTCCTTGTCGTTGTACCCCAGCGCCAGCAAGGCATTGAGGATGTCCTGACGGGCATCATCGACGGCGGCCGCCAGCGACACGCCGGTGGTGTGAGCCAGCTTGCCCTTGAGTTCGAGCAACAGCCGTTCGGCCGTCTTCTTGCCGATGCCCGGCACCTTGATCAGGCGCCCGACCTCCTGCTGGGCAACGGCTGCGGCGAGGTCACCGACCGACAGTCCGGACAGCACCGACAGCGCGGTGCGGGCGCCGATGCCGGAGATCTTCAGCAGCTGTCGAAAAGCAAAACGTTCGGCCTCGCTGAGAAAGCCATACAGGTAGTGGCCGTCCTCGCGGACGGCAAAGTGTGTCAGCAGCGTCACCCGTTCGCCAGCAGCCGGCAGGTTGTAAAAGGTGCTCATCGGCACGTCCAGCTCGTAGCCGACGCCGCCGACATCGAGCACGATCTGCGGCGGGTTCTTCTCGGCCAGTGCGCCGGTCAGTCTTCCGATCATGAGGGTTCCAAATACTGTATGTTCAAACAGGTTCTCATCGTATCAGGCGGCCGCCACGAACGCGATACCCTGCTGTCGACATCGCCCCCAGGCCTTGTCCGCCATGGGCATGGCAAATGGCACAAGCCAGCGCATCGGCGGCGTCGGAAGAAGGTGCGCCTTCGAGCTTGAGTAGCCGGACAACCATGTCCTGAACCTGCTGCTTAGCGGCCTTGCCATGCCCGACAACAGCCTGTTTGACCTGCAAGGCGGTGTATTCGGCGACACTCAGACCGCCGTGCACCAGTGCCGTCATCGCGGCACCGCGCGCCTGTCCGAGCAGCAGGGTCGATTGCGGATTGACATTGACGAACACGATCTCGACTGCCGCCTGATCGGGGCGATAGGTGGCGATCACCTCGCTGATCCCGGTAAACAGGGTACCGAGGCGCGTGGGCAGCTGTTCCCGATCATTCGACTTGATGCAACCGCTGGCAACGTAATGCAACTGGTTGCCGTGTTTTTCGATGACACCAAATCCGGTGACCCGCAGACCCGGGTCGATGCCAAGGATGCGGACAGTGCTCATCTGGCCGGCCTTGCCACGAGATACACGCCAGCGACGGCGACCACCATGCCAACTGCTGCGGTGAACGCCAATTTCTCGCCAAAAACGGCAAAGGCGATCAGCGCTGTCGTCGGTGGCGTCAGGTAAAAGAGGCTGGCGACATTGACGGCGCTGCCACTACGGATGAGCAGGTTGAGCAGGCTGATGGCACCGATCGACAACACCAGCACCAGCCAGCCCAAGGCGAAGACGAAACTGCCGGTCCATTCAATGCGATAGTCCTCGAACAGCACCACGGCCACCGCCGTAACCAGCGCAGTCGGTACGAACTGGATCACCGAACCGCTCCGCAGATCGAAACTGGCACAAAAGCGCTTCTGGTAAAGCGTGCCGAGGGTAATGCCGAGGAGGGCGACAAGGGCCGGAATCAACATGGGACCGAGCGCCATGTCGCCGACTTTCTCGGCCATCACCAAGCCGACACCGACGAAGCCAAGCCCCAGTCCCAGCCATTGCCGTCGGCTGACCGGCTCACCCAGCAGCATGCCCGAACCGACGCCGGTGAGCAGCGGCTGCATACCAACAACCAGCGCTGTAATGCCCGCCGACAAGCCATGTTTAATGGCGACGAAGACGCCACCGAGGTAGAAGGCATGAACGAGCACCCCGGATACCGCAATATGCAGCCATTGCCGCGGCGATGTCGGCCATGGTGCCCGGGTAACGAAGGCAATCACAAGCATCAACGCGATAACCAAGCCATAGCGGGTGAGCAGGAAGGAAAGCGGCTCGGCGTACGGCAGGCCGTACTTGGCGCCGATAAAGCCGGTACTCCACAAAAACACGAAGAGCAGGGGATAGAAACGCTGCATGCTCAACGTGCGCAGTCGGCACAGCAACGTTGCCGAGCTGCGCCGAGGGTTTCGGACAAGATCCGTGCATCACCACTGGCCCGATGGCGTCGCAATTGCAGGCGTCGCTCGATCAGGTCTCGCGTTTCATGCCAGTGACGCTGTTCGCACTCGCCCAACAGCTCGCGCAGATCTTTCAAGCGGTAAGTCATCGGCAATGCGGCTTCGTCGTAGAGTCGGCTGAGCCAGACGTAATCGTAAGCCCAAGCATCGCAATAGACCGGTTGCCCCCGCAAGGCAAGATTGAGCGCAAGACCGATCTCCTCGGGCGTCCGGCCATGCCTGAAGAGCAAATCCCGGTCGATGCCATGCACGGCCTCGGCCGACGGATCCCAGTGCGTCCAGTCAGCCGCCGGGTGCACCAGCGTACACCAGGAACGACCGTCGGGCATGTGATAGCCGATCTCGATTGGGTAACTGCCCCGTCCGAACCCTGAGGCTTCGATATCGATGATGACAGGCTCGATCACGCCGCAGTCACCCGCCATCCGCCACCGGCCTATCGGCCGGGGAGCCTTGCCGTGCCTGCGAATGACTCATCTCCGGGTCGCCGATCGGCAGGGCAAACCGATCACTCTTCGATTACCGCGGTCGTGTAGATTTCCTGAACATCGTCCAAGCCTTCCAGCGCGTCGAGCAGCTTCTGCATTTTGACCGCGTCGTCACCGGTGAAGACGTTTTCACCCTCCGGCTTCATCGTCACTTCCGAAAACTCCGGCTTAAAGCCGGCAGCTTCCAAGGCATCCTTGACGGTGATGAAGTCGGCCGGACCGGTAATGACTTCAATCGAGCCATCATCGTTGGTTGCGACATCTTCGGCACCGGCCTCGATCGCTGCATCCATCAACGCCGACTCATCGGTCCCCGGGGCAAAGATCATCTGGCCGCAATGCTTGAACTGAAAAGCCACGCAACCATCCGTGCCCATATTGCCACCATGCTTGGAAAAGGCATGACGCACTTCGGCAACGGTACGGGTCTTGTTGTCGGTCAGGCAATCGACCATGATCGCTGCGCCACCGATGCCGTAGCCTTCGTAACGCACCTCAACGTAATCGACACCCTCCAGTTCACCGGTGCCCTTCTTGATCGCGGTGTCGATCTTGTCCTTGGGCATGTTCACCGCCTTGGCCTTGTCGACGGCCACCCGCAAACGCGGGTTGAAGCCCGCATCGCCTCCGCCCATCTTGGCGGCAACGGTAATTTCCTTGGCGATCTTGGAGAAGGCCGCACCGCGCTTTTCGTCCTGACGACCTTTGCGATGCTGAATGTTGGCCCATTTGGAGTGTCCGGCCATAGCGTGTAACCTTTCGGGAATAAGCTGGATGTCGAAACGCGCGATTTTACTCGACCCGACCGCGGACTGAGCAAAGATGCACAACGGTTCCACCACATCGCCCACTACCAAGTCCACCGCCCGACCCTGGCTGCGAGCACTGCTGGTCGCCGTCATTGCCCTGCTGATCAGCGAGGGCCTCTGGCAACAGGGCGCCCTCAACGGCGCCGAACGTTTTTACAGCGACTGGTGGATTCGTCTCGCCGGCCAGCGGCACCCGGTAGAACACGTGCTGCTCGTCAAGGTCGATGAAGCCACGCTAAGCGCCTACCCGAACGAACCCCTGCTGTTCTGGGGACCGCGCTATGCGCAGGCGACACGCACCTTGCGTGAGGCAGGCGCTACGGTCATTGGGCTCGACTTCCTCTTCAGCGCCAGCCCGGAGGAATGGTTTGCCCGGCTGGGAGGCGCCAGCAGCAGTGCAGCACGCAGCTTCGACCTGAATTTCCGCCAGGAACTGGCGACCGGCCAACTGGTACTGGCCGGCATGCAAACGGCCGAAGAAACCCTGCTGCCAGCACAGAGCTATCTGCTCTCGCTGCCGGACTTCGACACCCAGCGCTTCATTGGCGCGGCAGACTTGTTGCCTGACAACGACGGCACCCTGCGGTCGATTTACCCGAATCCGCCGATCCCGATCAAGGCCGACCAGACCCGCCTGCTTTCCCTGCCCTTCCTCCTCGCCGTGCATGCCAGCCGGCAATCTGCTTCCGCTGAACATTGGCAGTTCGGCGGTCGCACGCTGCTCGCCGGCCAACGACTGACGCTGCCCTTCGCCGGCCCCCCCGGGACCGTCCCATCCCTATCAATGCGCGATACCCTGGCTCCGGATGCCCTCCAGAACCCGGCGCTACAGGCGGTCAGAGGCAAGGTCGTGGTGCTTGGCGCCAGCTATGCCGGCATGAACGATGCCCATCTCACCCCTTATGGCCGCGGCTTCTTCGAGACCCCCCTGATGATCGGCGCCGAAATCCAGGCCCAGGTCATCGAAGCCCTGATGCGTGGCCGCTTCGTCGACGCAGCCCCCACACCATTGCGCCTGGCGCTGGCGGCGGTGATCGCGCTGAGCACCTCGCTGCTGTGGTGGCGCCAGCGGCCGGCAAACGGCGTCATCGTGCTCTCGGTCGCACTGATACTCACTGCCATGATCGGCTACCAGGGAACACTTCAGGATCTCGAAATCCCAACGGCACACTTCCAGCTGACTGCACTGCTCGCATTCACTGGAGTCTACGGCTGGCGCTTCAGCCACGGCGAGCGCGAACAGGCGCGCTTGCGCCACCTGTTTTCCCGCTATGTCGAACCACAGGTCGTCGACGCCCTGATCAGCTCCGGCGACCTGCCCAGGCTAGGTGGAGAGTCACGGCACATGACAGTGCTGTTTACTGATATCCGTAACTTCACAACCATCAGCGAACAACTGACTCCGGAAGAGGTGGTCGAGATGCTTAACGAGTATTTCGGTCGGGCCTGTGCTGCCCTCTCGGAAGAAGGGGCGTGCATCGACAAGTTCATCGGCGATGCGATCATGGCTGAATTCGGGGTGCCGCTGAAGGCTGACGATCACGCCCGGCGCGCGCTGCGGGCGGCGATCCGCCTGCGTGATATCGCCACCGACTTCCGCCACTGGATGAACGCTCGTTTTCCGGACAGAAAGTTGCCAGAATTCGGCATCGGTATCGGCGTCCATACTGGCTTTGCCGTCGCTGGCAACATTGGTACACCGCAGCGCATGGAGTACACGGCCATCGGTGACTGCGTGAACCTGGCTTCGCGCCTCGAAGGCATGACGAAAGTCGTTGGTTGTGTCATTCTCGCCAGCCAAGACACGTTGGATTCCGCAGGGAGCGGTTTCACGCTTGGTAGCGCGTCGACCATCAACGTCAAGGGCCGAGCTCAGCCGGTGGACGTCCGGGAAGTTGTCAGCATTGAGGATCAGTCATGAAAGTCATCAACATTTTCCGTTTCCTGTTCGCCGCACTCCTCGCAGGCCTGTGCAGCTTAGCCAGCGCTCAAGCGCCCTCAGCCATGGTGCTCTCGGTCGAAGGCGACGTCTCGGTCAAAGTACAGGGGAAACCCAGCAAACTGGAAGCCTTCACCCGATTGCTGGAGGGTGACCGGATTGAACTGGGCAAGGCGGCAAAGCTCAACATGATTTACACCCGGAGCAGCCGCCAGGAAATCTGGACCGGCCCCGGCGCAATTCTGGCAGGTACTGCCGAGAGTACGGCGGTCAATGCTAAACCCCAACTGGAAGCCAAGCAACTCCCAACCAAAGTTGTCCAAATGATGGCCCATACCCCGGCAGCAGACAGCACAGGCAAAGCTGGAATGGTCCGTTTGCGTGCCATTACGCAACCCGATGAGCTGGCCTCGCTTGAAAAAACCTACAAGGATCTCCGCGCCACCTCCCCCGCCAACGACCGCAATCCTGAGGTTTTTTTCTTGGCCGGATTGTTCAAACTCGGCGAGTACGACCGACTGAATCAAGAAATCAACGCTATGCAGCAGCAAAACCCAGGCGACGAATCTATCAAAGTGCTTTCCAAACTTTACGCCCGGTCTATCAACAACATACGCCAGAGCAATCGTTAGACTTTGGCGTAGAGCAGGTCAATGCCTTCGTGCTATCATTCCATAATCATTTTGAGCTAACTGTATTGAGGTCTCTGATTTATGTGGAACAAATTAAGAATTTCTGTCGGCGCTGCGTTCCTCATCTCGCTGGCACCGCTATCTTCGTTTGCCCAGTCGTCATGCGATTCTGTCCTCAGCTTGGTAAGTAGTGGTTCTTTGGAGTTAGGCACAGCGCGAGCAAATCACCCAGAGTGCTTCCCCGCTTCCGGTGGTGGCACTAACCAACAGACAATTTCGGCAACCTCCCTGCAGCAAATTTCTTCAGTTTCTAATTCCGTAAATGCTCGCTTTACGTCTTCTGGTGGCCCTAGCGCCTCTCTGGCCAGCCTACCATTGGTTGGCATCGCAGCAGGCAATTCGCAGAAGGTCTTTCTTTGGGCCAACAGAAGCCTGAACAGCACAACGTACAACACATCGGTCAACGCATTCGATTCCCGCACCCATATTCGCAACACGGTGATTGGGGCTGATTACCTAGTAACCCCGCGCATTGTCGCCGGCCTCAGCGCAGCTTTCGATAGCGGAGATGGTTCGCTCCGCAACGGGCGCGCCGGATCAACGGATTCGGCTGACTCAACCGGTCGTACCATTGCCCCCTACATCGGTTGGCAAATCTCCCCCAGCCTGACCTTGGATGCGATGGCTGGCTTTGGCAACGGTGACCTTGTTCAAAAAAATGCTGAGCTTGACACCAAACGGCGCTTTTTTGGGACGAACCTTACCTTCACCAAATGGCTTGGCAATCTGCAATTGTCTGGAAAAGGCAGCTATGCGTATGCAACCGAGCGGTTCAGTGATATCCGCGTAAACGGCATGGCCCCAATTGCAGATTCTGCAACCACCGCACGCCTGTCTCAAGTTCGTTTGGGGGGCCAAGCAGGGTATTGGTTACCCGGCGGACTCTTACCTTATGTTGGATTGGCATATAGCAATGACCTGAGCCGGTCGAGTTCGGATGCTCAACCTTGGGATCCTTTGGCCTTAGTGGGTTCAATGGGTATCAATTGGTATGGAACAAAACAGGGTATTGCGGCCGGTCTTGCTTATACAAACGAACTGCGCAGGGAAGGCTCACACAACCACACGCTGGGCGCCAACTTTAACGTCCGATTCTGACCCCGTGAGATCCACTGGAGCCGCACTGGTTTGTGCGGCTTTTTTTTTGCTTTCTGCCTGCACTGACTTCAATGTTCGCGGCTTCCCTGTCAGCCAGCGCGGACTAAAAGCATGGGGCATCGAGCGCGGTTTGGTCAGCTTAACTTTTCCAAGCGAAGCATTATCGCCCTCATTGGCTCTCGTACGTCGGTCTGCAGACGACGAGGCTATTCTTTACATCTATATCGAAGGGGATGGCGCAGCCTGGCCATCTCCTTTTCACCCCCCAGCCGATCCCACTCCCAACATTCCTGTCGCCCTTTTACTTGCCGAGGCGCAGCCCGGTGGTAACGTCGTCTACTTGCCTCGACCTTGTCAATACGAAACCAGTCCGCACTGCTCACCGCATTTATGGACAACCGGTCGTTACTCTCGCCCCGTTATTGATGGATTTCAAAAAACACTAGATGATTTACGGTCTTACTTTGCTGGCTTCCAGTTCGTTTTGATCGGCTACTCTGGAGGTGGACTGATCGCAGTCCAGTTATTGGCGTCACGCGAAGACATTGCCAAGGTTATTACAATCGCCTCACCACTTGATGTTTCCGCATGGATCAGCTACCACGAATCAGAGGGTAGCTTGATTCTTGATCCCCCAATGCCGCCCCGAAGCGACGCAAAATGGTCCAAAGTGTTTCAGGTCCTGGGTACAGACGACGAGATTGTTCCGTTATCTTCGTCGTTTCAGACACCTTTTTCCCCAAGGATTCTCACAGTTCCTGAGGCTGATCATACGTGTTGTTGGGTTCGAAATTGGCCATTCCTGTTTCTGAAGCTCAAGGATGAGAACGATACATGCAATTCCGAAGAAATTTGTTAGGACTGGCGTATTCACTAGTATTCGGAGTCACCGCGGGATTGTCTGGCACTTCATCTGCTCAAATGATGATTCGCCCACCTGCATTTTCCGCCGGGGTACCGGGCCTTGCTCAATTTGATGCGATGAGGGTAGCCAGACATCAGGCGAGAACCCTTTTGTACCGCCAAGCTCTCGAAGAACTAGAGCGCAATCCTAGAGCGGCTGATTTGCCTGAATGCCATGAAGCATCGTCAAGGGCTGCTGCACCCTGCATCCCAGTGTCCAGGCTCGGTGGTCCAGGCCACGATGCCCCCCCCCGGAAATTTGCATTACTTATTGGCAACAACGATTACCACTCCCCCATTCCTGGATTGGAGACACCAATCAAGGACGTTACCGTAATCTCCGAACTCCTTGAAAAGGAGTACGGTTACCGAACAAATGTATTGAAGAATGCCAGCAAAGCAGAAATCGCCACGGCATTCAATCAACTTGCCACGGACTCATCCCGCAACGACAGCGTGCTCGTAATCTATGCTGGACACGGATATCTCCAAGAAGAAACAGATACCGGCTATTGGATTCCGGTTGACGCATCGGTCATCTCTGCAAAAAACTGGATCGCCAATGCCGACATCCTCCGCTTTCTGCAGAGCATTCCCGCGAGGCAGACGCTGCTCATCTCTGACAGTTGTTTTTCCGGGACCTTGGCCCGGGATGGCTTGATCTCCAAGAGAACAACTCTTCAGAAGGAGGAGATTCTTCGAAGGAAGACGGCCGTTATTTTCTCATCGGGAGGCGAAGAACCCGTATCCGATGAAGGCAAACAAGGCCATTCCATTTTTGCCTGGGGTCTCATCAACGGACTATCGCAGGGAAGCGAATCCGCTGTTGGCTATGATCTTTACAGGCGCGTGAAAGTAATTGTCATGGAAAGCTATCCGCAGGAACCTCGCTACGGCGAACTCCTGAACGCCGGACATTTCATTGGGAATGACTATTTTTTTGACCGAGTGAGCAATCATTGACGTCTGCTAGCGGAAAACCATTGCCTTTTTTCTCCCGCCTACCTAATCTAGCAAAAATAGCCATCAGGGTAATTACCCGCCATCGAATACCTAAATCGTAAGGCTTGACAATGTCCAACCTCACAAAGACTCTCGTCGTTGCGCCGATCGCCCTATACTGCAGCATCGCCTCTGCTCAAAGCGAGTTCGGACGCTGGAATGATGCTGCAGCCACCGTTTCGACATCTGCGGCACCGAAGACCCCTGCCATCAAGACCGTAACTAATTTCAATCAGGCCTTGCGTTGCATGGATGAGTTGTTTTTGGCCTATGGCAAGCAGGGGATCGTGATCACCTCAACCGGAATTCCTGACGAAACTGGCAAAGTACGGACTGGCACCAAGGAAATGCTGATCACGGCGCTCGCCAAGATGACTGTAAAGAGCAATGCCTTCGAGTTTATTGACTTCCACGGTGGTGGCGACGACCTAGCCCGCTTGTTCGACACCAAAGGTCAGAATCTGATGAAGATTCCCGACTATTACATCCGTGGCTCAATTACGCAAATGGACGATAACGCTATTCGAAAAAGTAGCGGCTTCGGGCTGGCGGCGTCTTTTTTTGATTTTGGCCTTTCAGCTGACATGGCCTACGACCTGATCAGCATGGACATGAGCATCGGTGACGCAGCGACCCGCAAGATCATGGCTGCTACCAGCACTTCCAACACCATGGTCATCATGAAGACCGGCAAGTCAGGTGAGGCTGGTGGCAAGCTCGGCAAGGTCGGTTTCTCCTTCAATCTCGATTTCAGCCGCTCCGAAGGTTTGGGCGCCACCACCCGCACTTTGCTGGAACTGGGCTTGATCGAGACACTTGGCAAGTTCACGCAGGTTCCGTATTGGCGTTGCCTGGATGCCGACATTACCAACCCGGTCATCCGCGAGCAGGCTCTCGAGACCTTCGATACCTTGAAGGAAAGCGAGCGGATCACCTTCGTTCAACGCAAGCTCGGCGGCAGCATGCAACGCTACAAGGGCCCGATCGATGGTCGGATGAGCGACACGCTGAAAGACGCGATTCTCGAGTATCAGGCACAGAACAATCTGGTAGCAGACGGTCGGATCAACTTTGACCTGTATGCCAGTTTGCTTGATGACACACAAAACCAGTTGGCCTACGTGCCCAGCACGCCGCCCGCCAAGTCCAGCGCTGTACCCAGCATCGCAGCCCCCGCGGTTCCCTCGGCACCTGCTGCCACACCGGTGTCCACACCAGCTACCTTCCGCGTCAATCTGTCCAGCGACAAGGGTGATCGACCAAGTTACAAGGTGGGTGAATTCCTCAACATGAGCCTCTCGCTTACCGGGGATGGCACTGTCTACTGCTACTATGAAGACACTAGCCGGCAAGTCGCCCGGATTTTCCCGAACCAATTTTTCGGCAATCCGACCTTACGCTCAGGGAGCACCATCCGCCTGCCCAGCGGCGGCTTCAAGATTCGCTTTGACCAAGCTGGTAAGGAGCGTGTTGCCTGCATCGGCGCCGACCGCGAATTGGTCGTTCCCGGCAATCTGAAGGGAGCACGTGACCTGACTCCGCTACCGGTTCGTTCGCTCGACGAAATTGTCAGCCAGTATCGTCAGGGCAACCCGGCAGCCGTAGTTAGCTACATCGACGCGACCATCAGCCGCTGATTCGCCATGTCCAAATTGCATACAGGGTGCCTAGTCACCCTGTTAGCCTTCTGCGCGGTTCCTTGTGTGTTCGCGGACGACCTCGCCCCGACCGCTCTGCGCCTGGCAGAACTGATCGTCGGGCCGGAGAATGCTACGCCGAGGACGCAATCCGGTGCCGCTCGGTCACGTGCCAAGGCGGCAACCTATCAAGAAGACCGGACGCCAGTACTTATCGAGGAGGAAGCTGGCATTTTGCAACCCAGAGGTGGTGCGCCAGCAGAGGAGCGAGCCTTCGAGCAACGGAACCGCGCACGCGCCTATCAGCAGGGGACCGATCAGTTGCTGCCGATGCCCCTTCCCGGATCCGTAACAGCTGACCCAGGCAGTCAGCAGCGAAGCTCTGACGCCCGAAACAAGGCACGCGCCTACACCGGTACAGGCAATCTTCAGGACGTCGACCTCAGCAACGTCGGCCGGGATGGCTTGCCAATTGTTGACTGCCATAATGTTGACAATGTTTCAGGGCGTATCGGCGACGACACTCTTTCCGGTGCCATCGTGTTCCTGATGCGCAACGGGGTGCAAGTAAAAGTTCGCTGCCGATAAATTTGCGTCAACCAAACGTCATCCGAAGCGTTTTGATTTTTGTAACAATAATTCTGGAGACTGCCGCCATGAAACCCATCTGTGCGATTGCCTTGGCCTTGGCGCTGTCAGCGCCGCCGGTAATGGCTCAGGTTTCCGTGGATTTGTCGGGTGTAGGGGTCAAAGTACAGACCGGCAAGGGAAATACGGCAGTCAATACTAGCGGAACCATTGACTCCGATGTCCAGATGGATGGTGTCGCAGTCATCAATGGAGAAGTGTTTGTGGACGGGGAAAAGGTGCCTCGCGGCAAATCGCCCTACACCTCAAAAAAATCCGGCCGAACCTACAACATCAAGTGGGGGAAGGATGGCACCGTTGCTGTTCAGGAAAAGTAGTTTTTCCTGCCTTCTTGTGACACTTCTCTTTGCAGCCTCCGCGCAGGCAGTGGTAGTTATTGAGTACGGAACTGCCTACGGTGCGATCAAACCACCACCGCCCGCATTTGCCAACCGCAGCATGCCAGGGATCGTAATGGTCCCGCAGGCTCAGACTGAAACCGGATATCTGATTCAGCGCAGTCACGCCTGGCGCGGAAACAGCAGGACAGATCCCCGCACTGGCGCTTTGCTGGTATATCCAGCGCGTTCAGGGGCCATTGGCTCACCATCCTCGGAGCGACAACTGGAAATACGCAGCAATATTTCACGAGCACATGCCTACCGGCTGGACTACTATAAGAGATAAGAAGAGGGGAGATCGTGATGCTTCAATTTGGCCGTACATTTCCAAAACGGATTTCGAAATTTCTGGGTGCATCAGCCTTGGCTCTCGCCTTGTCGAGTGCATGGGGGATTGATGTCAGTTCCGGTGATTTCCAGACGGTTCTCAATGCCCGCAACGAAAACGTTGTGATCTGGCAGATGGCAGAAAACCCGAATGTCTACGTTTTCGACTTTAACGGTCTGAATAGTCAGGGTCGAAGCTTTAACCGGATCACGCAATTCACCGAACAACAGACCACCGAGCCGTATCCCAAGGTGCTGAACAATCTCGAATTGTCCCGGTACATTGAAGCGGCACGGCGCACCCAGGCAGATTTTGCTTTCGGCCATGACGTCTTGGTCGGCGAACTGGTGCAGTTCTTCAACTACGCCCTGCGTGACAAGGTTGAGTTGAATCCCGAAGAGATTTTGGTTCGCGACTTTCTCACGGAACAGGGACTGATTCGTTTCTGGCGGGGTTTCTATCAGGCGATGCGTCCTGACGTGGTGATATTGGCGGTTCCACAGACGCAGGATCGCAAAGCCAACGAACCGATGGTGAGCACCGGCGCCCGTTATGCAATTTTGCTGCACGAGTTGGCGCACGGTGAGTATTACACCAACACCCATTATCAGAAATTCTGCCAGCGTTTCTGGTACGAAACGCTCACCGAAAATCAGCGTGAGGCCTTCAAGAAATTCCTCGGAAACTTCAATTACGCAGTTAACAACGAGGAATTGCTGATTAACGAAATGCAAGCGTACCTGATGTTCACGCCCGACCCGAAATCATTCAGCGCCCGCAAGCTGGGTGTTCCGGATGCCGAACTGGACCAGATGCGTAGCGCGTTCCGCCGGGCGAGTCCGCCGATCCGCCTGCCCATGCTCTAAACGGAGAAATGAGATGAACAGATGGTTGATGTGCACAATCGTGTTCGGTACGTGCTTCGGTATTGCTACTGCTCAGACCAGTCAGCGTGGTGGAACAACCAGAATTCAGGGCAATACGGAAATCAACGCCTCGACGAAGAACATGACTGCTGTTGCTGCCGGTGAAGGGAATGTTGCCAAGAACCGTGTTGGCGTCGTTCAGGGTGACAAACGCGGCGATACCAAGATTAACGTTGCCGCAGGCAACATCACCACCATTGCGGTTGGCCGCAATAAAAAAGCATGCACAAATATCGGAGGGATTGTCAGCGATGAATGCAAGTAAAGCGTTAATGGTTATGATGGCAGCGTTTGCTGTCGGCATTGTTGGTAGTGCGCATGCCGTTCAAGGTTTGGGCGCTTCGGGTCAGACAAAGGTGAATAACGCCATGGCCAAGCGCTGGTCTGAGCAGGCCAAGGGCGAAAAGACTCCCACCGATGAAAAGCGGGTGGTCAATGTCGGAAGCAAGCGGCAGGGAACATGCAATGTGAATGTTGGCACCGCAGAAGCCGGTCGTGGCGGGCGTCAGCCGAAAGACATCGTCGTGACGACCAAAGAAGTCATCAACGTTTGCAAGTGAGGATTGAATGAACAAGATCTCTCGATTGGCCTTTGGGATGGTGCTGATTGCCACAATGGGCATCGCTCAGGCCTCCGACGAAGACAAGCTGAAGGAACTGGAGCGCGCAATGAATGCGCCATCCGAAACAGCGCGTCCGAAGATGCGGACCCGTGCAATTGTCTTCGATAACCAGCCTCAGGCTGGCAGACAGGCAGAGCCAGCGATGGCAGCTGCAAGCGGTCCACGCGATTGCACGAACTTGCCGGGTGATGTCAAAACGATCGGTGTCGATTTCGCTATTCAGTTCAATGTCGGCAGCGCGACTGTCTCTTCCGCTTCCGAAGGCACCCTCACCCAGATTTCAAAAATCTTGGCATTGTCACCGGACAAGTGTGTGATTGTCGAAGGACACACGGATTCCAGCGGCAATTTTGACAAGAATTTGGCGCTGTCCCGTGACCGCGCCAACTCGGTGGTCAATTTCGTTTCCACTCGTAACGGCATTGACCGCAAGCGCCTCGTTCCTGTCGGCAAGGGGTCGAGCGATACGATGCCGAACCTCGACTCACGCGATCCGAAGAATCGTCGCGTGGTTTTCAAGGTAGTCACTGGTTGATTTTCTAGCAGTACCTTTTCATCTCACTATTTAGGAGACTCACATGCGTCTGATCACTTTCATGATTGCTGCTGCCGTTGCTGCTTCCCCGGTTCTCGCTCAACAAACCCAGCGTTCCAGCAACCCGCAGGGCGTCCAGATTCAGGGCAACACCAACATCAATGCCAAGAACGAAAACGTCGCGGCCGTTGCAGTTGGTGAAGGCAACACCGCCAAGAACACCACTGGCGCCATCAAGGGCGGCACCCAGATCCAGGGCAACACCAACATCAACGCCTCGCAGAAGAACGCAGCTGCTGTTGCTGTCGGCAAGAACAACACCGCCGCCAACGAAGCCGGCGTCATCGGCGGCAAATAAGTCGCACTGACCTGAAACCATAACGACTACATATTCGGAGGTAACTCATATGCGCACTCAAATCATCATCGCTCTGGCTTCTGCCGTCATCTCCACCGCAGCTTTCGGTCAGGCTTCTCAGGCCGGTCCGCGTGGTGCGATGTCTTCCCCGAACGCTCAAGGTGTTCAGATTCAAGGCAACACCAACATTAACGCCAAGAACGAAAACGTCGCGGCCGTTGCAGTTGGTGAAGGCAACACCGCCAAGAACACCACTGGCGCCATCAAGGGCGGCACCCAGATCCAGGGCAACACCAACATCAACGCCTCGCAGAAGAACGCAGCTGCTGTTGCTGTCGGCAAGAACAACACCGCCGCCAACGAAGCCGGCGTCATCGGCGGCAAGTAAGCCACCGTCGCCCCCTTGGCCGCACAGGCCAAGTGGTTGAGAATATCGGCTGGCCGGACTACCCGGCCAGCCGATTTTTTTGGAGCGCGTACAAACCATGTCTGAGCCTCTTTACCTCGCCAAATCCGATGACGGCTACCCGGCCCTGCTACCGCAAATGGCCAACCGCCACGGCCTGATCACCGGCGCAACGGGTACCGGCAAGACCGTCACCCTGCAATCGTTGGCCGAACGTCTTTCCTTTGCTGGTGTTCCGGTATTCATGGCGGACGTCAAAGGGGATCTCTCGGGCATGGGTGCCGCAGGGAACATCACGCCCAAACTGGAAGCCCGCCTCAAGGATCTGGGCCTGGAGGGCTTCGTTCCTTACGCCAACTCGGTCGCATTCTGGGATGTCTTTGGCGAAAACGGCGTTCCGGTTCGAGCAACCATTTCAGACATGGGGCCGCTGCTGCTGGCACGACTGCTCAATCTGAACGATACGCAAGCCGGTGTCCTGCAACTGGTCTTCAAGATCGCCGACGACCAAGGGCTGTTGCTGCTCGACCTCAAGGATCTCCGTGCCATGGTCCAGAACGTTGGTGACAACGCGAAAAGCTACACCACTGAGTACGGCAACATCGCATCAGCGTCCATCGGCACCATTCAGCGTGGCCTGCTGACGCTTGAGGAGCAAGGGGGCGACGTCTTTTTTGGCGAACCGATGCTGAACATTGCCGACTTGATGCAGGTCGACGCCAATGGCCGCGGTGTCATCAACATACTCTCGGCAGAAAAGCTGATTCATTCTCCAGCACTGTACTCTACTTTCCTTCTTTGGCTTCTGTCCGAACTCTTCGAGCACCTACCGGAAGCCGGCGATCTCGATAAACCGAAACTGGTGTTTTTCTTCGACGAAGCCCACCTGCTGTTCAGCGACGCCCCTACGGCACTGGTCGATAAGGTTGAACAGGTTGTCCGCCTCATCCGTTCCAAAGGCGTCGGCGTCTATTTCGTCACACAAAACCCGCTCGACGTACCGGAAAAAATCCTCGGCCAGCTCGGCAATCGTGTTCAGCACGCCCTGCGTGCGTTCACGCCGCGCGATCAGAAAGCCGTGCAAGCCGCTGCGCAAACCATGCGCGCTAATCCAAATTTCGACGCGGCTGCCATCATCACCGAACTCGGCGTCGGCGAAGCACTCGTTTCCTTCTTGGACGAAAAAGGGCGCCCCAATGTTGTCGAGCGCAGCGTCATGTTCCCACCCGCATCGCGCCTTGGGCCGCTATCCGCGGAAGAACGCCAGAAGGTCATTCAGGCCAGCCCGATGCTCCTCACCTATGGCCAGGCTATCGACCGCGAATCCGCTTTCGAGATTCTCAAAGGCAAGCCAGCTGCTGGCAAACCCGCCCCTGCAGCCATTCCTGCACCGCAGGGCGGCAACCTCGATGCCAACGGTTGGGGGAATCACCCGAACCGTACGCAGCCGCAACCACGGTACGAGGAAGCCCCCCCACGTCAACGTGCCCCCGAGCCGCCGGCAGAATCCGGCGGCGGCCTGCTCGGTGGCCTCGGCGAGATTCTGATGGGCAGCACCGGACCACGTGGCGGCAAACGCGAAGGCGTCCTGGAATCCGCGGCCAAGAGTGCCGTCCGCGGCGTTGCCGGCACGGTCGGCCGAGAGCTTGGAAAGCAAATCCTACGCGGGGTACTGGGGTCGATACTGGGTGGTCGGCGGTAAGTTGCGACTGATGTCACATAGTCAGCTCTTTCGGATTTATGATCACACCAAAATTCGGGGCCCTTGCCCGAGTCCAGCGTACATTCTTGATGCCCGCATTGGGACCTAAAGTCATCCTCTACTTCCGCAACCGGCAACTCTTGAGGTAGCTCGCCCCTTCCAAGTCGGAACCGCACCAAGCTTGCCACACGAATGGCATAATGAATATTATGGGCGGTTGCATTTATAATCCGAGCTTCAATAATTTATCGTATTTCTGACGCCCATGAGCGCCCCCCCCCGTAACCAAGTCGTGATGTATGCCGATGTCGCTGGCAGTGCCACGTTGTTTGAACGGCTCGGGGATACAGAGGCAATTCATGCGGTTGAGCGCTGCCTGAAACGCATGAAGCGTTCGATTGACGGTTATCGGGGTCGGACCATGCAAACCGCCGGCGATGAACTGCTCGCCGCCTTCGATACTGCCGAGGATGCCTGCCAAGCTGCTATCGACATGCAGCAACGCATCGCCGACCTGCCGCCGGTATCCGGGCTCAAACTGACGATCCGCATTGGGCTTCACGCAGGCGCCATTTCCGAGGCCGATGGCAAGTTATCCGGTGACGCGCTGGCAAGTGCCGCCCGAATCGCGGGGATTGCGCGCCGCGATCAGATTCTTGGCAGTTCTACCCTGGTAGAACATCTACCCGAGAATGGTGTGATCACTGTCCGTCCAATGCCGGAGCTGGGCACGGTCAGTGAAAACGGCTGGGCGCTCAATCTCTTTCAGATTCACTGGCCGGCGCATCAGACCGGTCATACATCGTCGTCGGTTTTTCCGGTCATGTCTACGCCGACTGCCGCCAGTCGACTTTGCGTTCGATATCACGGACGCGCTTTTCTTCTTGACGAAAAGACACCGGTGTTAACGCTTGGGCGGGATCTCGGTAACAAACTGGTGATCGAGGATCGCAAGGCCTCGCGACAACACGCTCGCATCGAGCGGCGGGCTGACGGTTACTATCTCGTAGATACGAGCACCAACGGTTGCTTCGTTGCTCTCTCCGGACGCCAGGAACACCTCGTTCGGCGCCATGAGATACTGCTCGAAGGTAGTGGCCGCGTTTGCTTTGGTAGTACCGGCAACGATCCGACATCAGATCACGCTGATTTCGAACATCTCTAACAAAAACGGCCACCTGCAGGTGGCCGTTCGGTCAAACCAGACACTTACTTGGCTGCGCCCTGAGTGTCGGCAACACACTTCTTCACAAAACTGTTCTTAGGGGCTGTTCACAGTAGCCAGACATAAGCGCAAGCCAGATGAAGGAAAGCAT
>ERZ1645187.252-NODE-252-length-52124-cov-37.244637_pt1 | contig 52124 bp, 46 predicted proteins | sample MGYA00575352_ERZ1645187 | MGnify/ENA primary metagenome ERZ1645187 (study PRJEB40837, sample SAMN11349314) | freshwater sediment metagenome | isolation source: river sediment | host: Sediment | place: India: Wazaribad , New Delhi | collected 2017-02-21 ... | reverse complement strand
GGAATTGCTCGTCGTCTCGCAGGACACCAGCGCCTATGGCGTCGATCTGAAATATGCCGAAAGCCGCTTCGCCGACCGCGACGTGCGCGCGCGTTTCTACGATCTGGCCAAGGAGCTGGGCGGCCTCGGCTCCTGGGTGCGCCTGCATTACGTCTACCCTTATCCGCATGTCGACGAGGTCATCGAATTGATGGCGGAAGGCGCCGTGCTGCCCTATCTCGACATCCCCTTCCAGCACGCCAGCCCCAACGTGCTGCGCGCCATGAAGCGGCCGGGCAATATCGAGAAAACGCTCGACCGGATCAAAAGCTGGCGCGCCGCCTGCCCCGATCTCGCCATCCGCTCGACCTTCATCGTCGGCTTCCCCGGCGAGACGGAAGAGGATTTCGAGCTGCTGCTCGACTGGCTCAAAGAGGCGAAGCTCGACCGCGTCGGCGCCTTCAAATACGAGCCGGTGAAAGGCGCGCCGGCCAACGATCTCGGCCTCGCCGCCGTGCCGCCGGAGGAGCAGGAGCGCCGCTATCGCCGCTTCATGGAGACGCAGCAGGAGATCAGCGCCAGAATCCTGAAAGCCAAGGTCGGCAAGCGCCTGCCCGTCATCATCGACGAGGCGACGGCCGGCGGCGGCAAGGGCCGCACCAAATTCGATGCGCCGGAAATCGACGGATCGGTTCATGTCGCAAGCCGCCGGCCGTTGCGGGCCGGCGACATCGTCACGGTGAAGATCGACGCCGCCGACGCCTACGACCTGCGCGGCGCGGCGGTCTGACGCCGCGCGCTTATGGAATCAGCACGGCCGCGCCGGTGGTCGCGCGGCTTTCCAGCAGCGTGTGGGCGCGCGCGGCTTCCGAAAGCGGGAAATGCGCATGCACCGGCACCTTCACCGTGCCATTGCCGACGACGTCCATCAGCTCCGCCGCCATTTCCGTCAGCACGGCCTTATCGGCCATATGCGTGAACAAAGTCGGCCGCGTCGCGTAAAGCGAGCCCTTCTGGGCCAGAAGCCCGATATTGAACGCCTCGATCGGCCCTGACGCCGAGCCGTAGCTGGCGAACATGCCGAAGGGCCGCAAACAATCGAGCGAGGCCGGAAACGTCGTCTTGCCGACGCCGTCATAAACGACATGGCAGAGCTTGCCGCCGGTGATTTCCTTCACCCGCGCGGCGAAATCTTCCTCGCGATAGAGAATCACATGGTCGGCGCCCGCCTCCTTGGCGAGTTGCGCCTTGTCCTTCGTGCCGACCGTGCCGATGACGGTGGCGCCGAGCGCCTTGCCCCATTGGCAGAGAATAAGGCCGACGCCGCCCGCCGCCGCGTGCACGAGAATCGTATCGCCCTTCTGCACGCGATAGGTCCGGCGCAGCAGATATTGCGCGGTGAGCCCCTTCAGCATCATGCCGGCCGCCGTCTCGTAGGAGACATTATCGGGCAGATGCACGAGGAAATGCGCGTCGATGACGCGTTCCTCGGCGTAGGAGCCCAGCGGCCCGGCATAGGCGACGCGGTCGCCCGGCTTGAAATCCGTCACGCCCGGCCCGACCGCGACGACGTCGCCCGCGCCCTCGTTGCCAAGCACATAAGGCGCCGGCGCCGGATATTGCCCGGTGCGATAATAGATATCGATGAAATTCACGCCGATGGCGCGATGGCGGATATGGACTTGCCCGGCCCCCGGCGCGGGCACGCTCACATCTTCATATTTCATCTGTTCGACGCCGCCGGGCGTATGGACGCGGATCGCCTTGGTCATTTCGTTTGACGCCTTTTTATCGTGCGCATTCGGTCCATCACGCTATTTCACCAATTTTTTTTGCAAAATATACGTGCGTTCCGCCACGCTGGCTGGTTAGACTGCCATCTTGGAGGAAGCCCCGCCCCGAGGGCAAGCCCGCATCCCACCCGGACGCATGCAATGTCGGACAATACGGCCCAGTCGAGAAGCCCGTCCTTCGCAGAGATCTTCACGCCGAAACTCGTCACCGTGCTGCGCGAGGGCTACACGCTCGCCGATTTCAAGGCCGACGCTTTTGCCGGCCTGACGGTCGCGATTGTCGCCCTGCCGCTGTCGATGGCCATCGCCATCGCGTCCGGAGCAAGCCCCGCCGCCGGCCTCTATACGGCGGTCATCGGCGGCTTCCTGATTTCGGCGCTTGGCGGCAGCCGCCATCAGATCGGCGGCCCGGCCGGCGCCTTCATCGTGCTGATCGCCGCCACCATCGAAAAATTCGGCTACGACGGCTTTCTGCTCGCCACGATCATGGCGGGCGTCATGCTGCTGGCCATCGGCTACATGCAGTTGGGAACCTACATCAAATATATCCCGCATCCCGTCATCGTCGGCTTCACCTCGGGCATCGCAGTCATCATTTTCGCCAGCCAGTTGCGCGATCTCTTCGGCCTCAAGCTGGACAGGGAGCCGGCGGCGTTCCTACCAAAGATCGAGGCGCTGTGGCGCGCCGCCGCGACCTATAATGCGACCGCCATCGTCATCGCCGGCCTCAGCATCGTCGCCATTCTGGCGTTGCGCGCCTGGCGGCCGCGTTTTCCGGGCCTGCTTGTCGTCGTCGCGCTCGGCGCGCTGGCGACATGGGCGCTCAACCTGCCGGTCGAGACCATCGGCACGCGCTTCGGCGGCATTCCGCGCGCCCTGCCCGCGCCGCATCTGCCGACGATGGGCTTTCAGCTCGCGCTCGACGTCTTGCCCGCCGCCATCGCTTTCGCCTTTCTCGGCGGCGTCGAATCTTTGCTCTCGGCGGTGGTGGCCGACGGCATGACCGGCCGGCGCCATCGCTCGAATTGCGAGTTGGTGGCGCAGGGTTACGCCAATATCGCCAGCGCCCTGTTCGGCGGCATCTGCGCCACGGGCACGATCGCGCGCACGGCGACCAACATTCGCGCCAATGCGCATGGGCCGGTGGCCGGCATGTTGCATGCCGTCTTTCTGCTGGCGTTCATGCTCGTCGCCGCACCCCTCGCCGCCTATATCCCGCTCGCCTCTCTCGCGGCGGTTCTGGCGATCGTGGCATGGAACATGGCCGAGAAAGCCGAATTCGTCGCCATCCTGCGTCACGACCGCGGCGACGCCATGGTGCTGCTGGCGACCTTTCTGCTGACGGTGTTCCGCGATCTGACCGAAGGCATTTCGGTCGGCGTCACGCTTGGCGCCATCGTGTTCATGCATCGCATGGCAGAGATCGTCGAAGTGCGCACGCAGGAGCATTTGATCGCGGGCGACGCGCCGGACGTCAATCGCGGCCGCGAAGCCTATGAGGGGCAGGCCGACCGCGACATCGTCACCTATCGCATCGCCGGGCCGTTTTTCTTTGGCGCGGCGACCAATGTCAGCGCCATTCTCGATCGTATCGGCGGCCGGCCCAAGGCCTTCATTCTCGATCTGTCCGCCGTGCCGCTGGCCGACGCGACGGCCGCCCACGCGCTCTTGTCCTTCGTCGAAAAGACCCGACGCAAGGGCGTCAGGATCTATCTCGCCAGCGCAAATCCCGGCGTTATGCGCGTGCTCTGGTCGAACGGCCTGACGCGCGCGCTCGTCACCTATGCCTCCAATCTCGAAGAGGCGCGCAAACGCGCCCGCCGCCACGTCGAAGGCGCCGGCGATCCGCCATCGGAAGCGATCAAGAGTTAGACGGCCGCCGCAACGCCGACAGAGCGATGAAATAGACGCCCGACGCCAGCAACGCGGCGCGTGCGGCCATGCCGCCGTCAAGCCCGTTCCACAGCACGACCAGCGCGCTGGCGATCCAGACCGCCAGCGCCGCCAGCGTCAGCCCGCGCCATTGCCGCACCCGCACCGGATGCACGAAGGCGAAGGGCAGAAACATGGCGACGACGCCAGCGATAAGCGCGACGGCGCAAAGCCAGGGCTCGGGACGAAACACGATCAGATAAAACGCGGCGACGTTCCACAGGGTCGGAAAGCCGCGAAACCAATTGTCCCGCGTCTTCATCCGCCTGTCGGCGAAATACAGCGCCGAGCCGACGACGATGGCAAAACCGAGCGCCATCGACCAAACGCGCGGCATGAGATCGGCGCGCAGCATCGCAACGACCGGCACAAAGACGTAGGTGAGATAATCGACGATCAGGTCGAGCAGGCCGCCGTCAATCTCCGGCGCCGTCTCCGCCACCCGCAGGCGCCGCGCCAACGTCCCGTCGACGCCGTCGATCAAAAGCGCCGCGCCGAGCAGCCAGAACATCGCCGCGAATTGGCGGTCGATGGCGGCGAACAGCGCCAGCAGGGCGAAAGCCGCGCCGGAGGCTGTGAACAGATGCACCAGCCATCCGACGGCTTTGCTCATCCGCGCGCCCGCTTCTCATCCAGCGTCGCCAGCGACAGGCGCGCGGCGAGCGCGCTTGGCTCCTCGCCGCCGGGCAGCCGCATAGCCTTTTCCACCCGATCGAGCGCCGCCACCTGCGTCAACCGCTCGGGCCCGCCACGCAGCAGCGGAATCAACGCCTCGGACAATGTCTCGGGATTGCATTCGTCCTGAAGGAACTCGGGAATGACATTCTCGCCGAGAATAAGATTGGGCAGCACGATCGACGGCGCGTCGATGAAATATTTGAGCTGCTCTTCGAGCTTCGACACCTTGTAGGCGACGACCATCGGCACGCCCGACAACGCCAGTTCCAGCGTCACCGTGCCGGATGCCGCCAGCGCCGCGCGCGCGCGACGGAACGCGGCGAATTTCTCGGCCTCGCCGTGGACGAGACGCGGCCGCACCGGCCAATTGGCGATAGCCCCCTGCACTTCCGTCTCGCGGCCGGACGCCACCGGCAGCACGACGTCGAGCGGCCCCAGCGCCGCGCGCGTCTTCTGGATCGCCGCGCCAAAATCTTCGCCAAGCCGCGCGATCTCGGAGCGTCGGGACCCCGGCAACACCAGCAAGGTCGGCGGCGCGGCCTCGCGCGCCAGCCGCTCGGCTTCCGTCTGCGGTTGCAATTCGTCGAGCCGCTCGATCAGCGGATGCCCGACATAATCGCACATCGGCCCGCCGAGCCGCAGATGCGCCGCCGGCTCGAAGGGCAACAGCGCCAGCACTTCGTCGACGTAACCGCGCATCGCTTTCGCCCTGCCCGGCCGCCACGCCCAGACAGACGGACTGACGTAATCGACGACCGGCAGGTCCGGCAGCAATTGCCGCGCGCGGCGCGCGACGCGATGCGTGAAATCCGGGCTGTCGATGATGATCAGCAGATCGGGGCGTTCGACAATGATGGCGCTCGCCGTCTGGTTGATGCGATTGACCAGCGTCGGCAGCCGCGCCAGCACCGGCAGAATGCCCATGACGGCGATGTCGTGCAGCGGAAACAGGCTCTGCAGCCCCTCGCGCTCCATCGCCTCGCCGCCGACGCCGAGAAAGCGCAAATCCGCGCGCTGCGCCTTGAGCGCGCGCATCAGCTTGAAGCCCAATTGATCGCCCGAATGCTCGCCGGCGACGATAAAAATCTTCATGGCGCAACGCCCCATAGAAACAGGCCGGCGCTTTTCGCCGCAGCGACGCAAGCCGGCCGGTCCAGAACCAGCACCTGCCCCGCCGTCACGGCGACGCCGGCAAGGCCCGCAGCGGCCGCGGCCTCGACCGTCGCGGGTCCGATCGCCGGCAGGTCTATGCGCAAATCCTGGCCGCGTTTGGGCGCCTTGACGAGAACGCCGAGTGGCCCTTTGCCGCGAAACCGGCCGTTGCCGCGCAACTCCGCCACGCGCGCCAGCATCGCGTCGGTGCCTTCCGCCGCCTCGATGGCGATGACGCGGTTGCGCGCCACGACCGCCGCCTGTCCGCAATCGAAAACCGACAGGGAGTTGAGCAAACCCAATGCCTGTTTCAGGTCGGCCTTCGCCTCCGCGTCGGGCGCGCCGCCGGCCATGGCGCCCGCGCTCGCCAACAGCGACGGCGCCACGGCGTCGACGCCGACAACCTGCAGGCCCTCGCTCTCGAAAATACCGATGATGCCGCGCAACGTGTGGTCGTCGCCGCCTTTCAGCGCGCGGGCGATCTCGGGCAGCCGTTTGACCGCGCCCCAGTCGAGCCGCAGCTCCGACAATTCCGGTCGCGCCAAGCCGCCGACGAAGGCCATGCGGCCGATGTCGCGCGCCTGCAAAAGCTTGAGCAGGCCGCCGATTTCGCCAAGCCGCACCCATTCATGCGGGAAGCGGGCGATGCGTTCTTCATCCGCGATCCCGCGCAAACCGACGAGCAGAATCTCCTGTCCGCTCGCCTGCGCCGCCTCGGCCACCGCGGCGGGAAACCCGCCGCCGCCGCAGATGACGGCGATGGCGCCGCTCATGCGCCGTCCCGTGGCGTGCAGATCGCCCGATCGCCGCCGGCGCGGATGAAATCGATGATCTCGTGCACCTGCTCGTGATGCGCGAATTCCTCGGCGAGATCGTCGAGGCGCTCTTTCAATGTGCCTTCTTCGGCGAACAGCAGCCGATAGGCGCGACGCAGATCGTGGATCGCCTCGCGCGCGAAGCCGCGCCGTTTCAGGCCCACCAGATTGAGGCCGGCGAGATGCGCGCGATTGCCCATGGCGAGGCCGTAGGGGATGAGATCGTTCTCAAGCCCGGTCAACCCGCCAACAAAGGCGTGCGAGCCGACGCGCGAAAACTGGATGGCCGCCGCACCGCCGCCGAAAATCACATAATCGCCGACCGTGACGTGACCCGCGAGCATGACATTGTTGGAAAAGACGCAATGGCTGCCGACGCGCGTGTCGTGACCGACATGCGAATTGGCGAGGAACGCGCAATGGTCGCCGACGCTGGTGACGAGCCCGCCGCCCTCGGTGCCGGGGTTCATCGTCACGCCCTCACGGATCATGCAATCCGCGCCGACGGTCAGCACCGATTTTTCGCCGCGATATTTGAGATCCTGCGGCGCGTGGCCGAGCGAGGCGAACGGATAAATCTTGGTGCGTGTGCCGACGCTGGTGCGGCCCGCCACGACGACATGGCTCAACAGCTCGACGCCGTCGCCCAGTTCCGCCTCTGGCCCGACATGACAGAACGGGCCGACGCGGACGCCCTGCCCGAGCTTCGCGCCGTCTTCGACGACCGCGCTAGGGTGAATGACGGTTTCGCCGCCGCTCATTTGGAATCGTCCATCACCAGCATGGCGCTCAATTCGGCCTCGCAGACAACGCCGCCGTCGACCTTCGCCACGCCCTTGTACCACCACATGTTGCGGCGGCGATTGATCTTGCTGAGGTGAAACTCGACGCGGTCTCCCGGCACGACGGGCTTGCGGAACTTCACCTTGTCGATGGTCATGAAATAGACGACTTGCGGCTTCGCGCCCTTGAGTTGCGAATGCACGCACAGCGCGCCCGCCGTCTGCGCCATGCCCTCGATCAGCAGCACGCCCGGCATCACCGGCCGATCGGGAAAATGCCCCTGAAACTGCGGCTCGTTCGCCGTGACGTTCTTGATGCCGATGCAGGATTCGTCCGAATCCATTTCGATGATGCGATCGACCAGCAGAAACGGATAGCGATGCGGCAACGCCTGCAACAAAGCGGCGATATCCATCGAGTCCAGCTTTTTCACCGCAGTGTCGTCCATCGCGCCCCTCACTCCTTGCCTTTGCCGCGCGCCAGTTTGTCGAGCGCCGCGTGCGAGCGGAACCAGTCGCGCATCGGCCGCGCCGGCGAACCGCCCCAGCGCTCGCCCGCCGGCACGTCGTTCATGACGCCCGACTGCGCCGCGATCTGCGCGCCCATGCCGATCTTCAGATGACCGGTGATGCCCGCCTGCCCGCCAGCCGCGACAAAATCGCCTAATTCCGTCGATCCGGACACGCCAACTTGCGACACAATGATGCAATGTCGCCCGATCGTGACGTTATGGCCAATCTGCACCAGATTGTCGATCTTGGCGCCCTCGCCGATCAAAGTGTCGCGGTTGGCGCCGCGATCGATGGTCGAGTTCGCGCCGATCTCGACGTCATCCTGCACGATGACGCGGCCGATCTGCGGCACTTTCAGATGCCCGCGCGGCCCCATGGCGAAACCAAAGCCATCCTGGCCGATGCGGACTCCGGAATGGATGATGACGCGGTTGCCAACCAACGCATGGATGATGGTCGCGCCCGGCGCAATGGCGCAATCCCGCCCGATGCGAACGTCAGGGCCGATGACGGCATTGGCGCCGATGATCGTGCCCGAACCGATCTCGGCGCGCGGACCGATGACGGCGCCCGGGTCGACCACGACGCCATCCTCAAGCCGCGCTTCGGGATGAACGGAAGCCCCCGGCGAAACGCCTTGCGTCGCGAAGACCGATTGCGGTCGCATCGCTTCGGGATACATGCGCGCGACGACCAGCGCGAAGGCGCGATAGGGCTCGGCGCAGCTCAGCGCGACGACGCCCGCCGGCGCGCGGCCGGCATATTTCGGCTGGCAAAGGCAGGCGGCGGCCTGTGTCGTAGCCAGCTGCTCCGCGTATTTCGGATTGTCGAGAAAGACGAGCGCGCCCGGCGCGCCCTGATCGAGCGGCGCGACATGCGTGATCTGCGCCGTCAGATCCGCGCCGTCAGGAGCGTTCGCGCCGGTCCAGGCGACGATATCGGCCAGCGTCGGCGTCAGCGCGCGACGGAAAAAGATCGGATCGCTCATTTCAAACCGCAAACATCCGCTTGAAACAGAAGCGGCCGGCGCTCTCGCCCGGCCGCCTCATCCGTGAATTCATGCCGCCCGTTCGGGCTCATGCCGCTCGATCAGAACGACGTGCCGCCGGAGAAGCGGAAGAACTGCGTGATGTCAGCCTTGTCCTTGGTGAGGGCTTTGGCGAAGTCAAAGCGGATCGGCCCCAACGGCGACTGCCAGATGAGCGACGCGCCGACCGAGGAACGAATCCGGGTCGTATCGCCGCCGACAGTGATACAACCGCCCTGCTTGAAACCGGGAGCCGTATTCGCCGGCATGCCGGCGCACGGCGTACCCGCAGCATAGCCCGCGATCGTCGCGAAATTCGTCTTTCCTTCGTAACCCCACAAGGTGCCCGCGTCGGCAAAAACGGCGCCCTTCATACCCAGATCTTTCGGCAGGCCGAAGATCGGAAACTGCACTTCCAACGAACCGCCGACATATTTCGTGCCGCCGATGGCGTTACCCTTACGGTCAATACCGACCGACACGTCGCGCGGTCCCATGCCGCCAGGCGCAAAGCCGCGCACCAGGCTCGGACCGAGATTGAAATTATCGACGATGCGCAGATCGTAGCCGCCGAAGCCCGCAATGTGGCCGCCCTGCAAACGAGCGATACCGACAAAGCTGTCAAAAATCTCGCGATAGTAACGAATATCCGTCGTCGTGCGCACGAACTTGGAATCGCCGCCGACGCCAGCAATATCCTGCTTCAGCTCGGCATAAAGACCGTTGGTCGGATTCTTGAAGCTGTCGAGACCATTATAGGAAAGCGTATAGCCCACCATCGACGTCAGGGTCGTTCCAGCCGCCTCCTTGAGCGCAAGCGATGCTTCGCCGTTGGTCAAACAGCTGTTTCCAGCGGTAGCGGCCGGCGGAAGAGGCGTCGAGCCCGGAACCGGAACGGAGCAATCGTTATACAAGCCCGCTTTGGGGGTATTCGGAATCCTGATGCGCGACTGATACAGCGAATAACGCGGCGCGAAGCTGATCTCTTCCGTGATCGGCAGACCGAAGCGCACCGTCGCGCCCGTCACCCAGTTCTCGTAGTAAGAATAGCGCGAGGCGTCCGTCTGCTTGTGATAGATATCGAAGCCGGCAGCCAAGCGCTTGTCGAGGAAATAGGGCTCGGTGAAGCTGAATTCGGCGCCGCGCGCGCGCGTTCCGCCGGTCACCGCGAGACGGGCAAACTGGCCGCGACCGAGAAAGTTCGACTCCGACACAGCCACTTCGCCGACGAAGCCGTCCTGCGTCGAATAGCCGCCCGAGATCGAGAACGAACCTGTGGCCTGATCCTCGACATCGACATTCACAACCACCCGGTCAGGCGCGGAGCCCGGCTCGTTGGTGATCTTGACCTTCTTGAAATAGCCGAGATTGTTCAGGCGACGCTCGGCGCGATCGATCAGCGCACGATTGTAGGGGTCGCCTTCGGTCACGTCGAATTCGCGCCGAATGACATAATCGCGCGTGCGGCTATTGCCGCGCACCACGATCTTCTCGACATAGACGCGCGGACCGTCCTCGACGACGAAATCAAGATTGATCGTGCGCGAACCCGCGTCGCGCTGGCCGCGCGGACGCACCTGGTTGAAGGCGTAACCGCGGCGGGCCGCCTCGCGCGACATGCCGTCGACGCTCTTCTCGACCAGAGTGCCGTCATAAACATCTCCCGCCGAGACGCGAATCTTGTCGCGCAGCGAGTTGGCGTCAACCTCTCCAAGGCGCGATTCGACGTTCACGGCGCCGATGCGATATTGCGGCCCCTCATCGACCGTCACGGTGATGACATGCCCCTTCTCAGCGGCGTCATAACGAGCGTCGAGATTGACGATGCGGAAATCGGCGTAGCCGTTCTTGAGATAGTAACGGCGGATACGCTCGAGATCGGCGGAGATTTTCTCGGGATCATAAACGTCGGAATTCTTCAGGAACGACATGAAGTTCATTTCAGTCGTGTCCATCAGATCGCGCAACTTGCGCTCCGAATAGACCTGATTGCCGACAAAATTGATCGACTTGACGCCGGTCTTGTCGCCTTCCTTGATCGTATAGACGACGTCGACCTTGCCATTCGACAGCGGCACGATGCGCGCCGTCACCGTCGCGTCGGAGCGCCCGCCATAGCGGTAGATCTCGCGAATCTTCTCCACGTCGGCGTCGACAGCGGCCTGACTGAACGGCCCACGGGTCTTGGAGCGCATCTCGCCCGCCAACACCTCGGACTTGATCTTGCTGTTGCCCTCAAAGGCGACGCGATTGATGCGGCCGTCGTTCTCACGAACGGTCACAACCGTTTGCGCACCCTGGCGACTCACGCGCACATCGGAGAAGAGCCCCGAGTCTTTCAGCTTCCGTGTCGCGCCGGCGACGTCGCCGTCAGCGAAATAGGACCGGATCGTGTCGGAATCGACGCTTCGATTGCCCTGCACGACAACGCTTTGCGCCTGCGCCGTCGCCGAGGCGGCGACAAGAATGGCGAAAGCCGAGGCGGTGACGCCAGTGCGGGCGAAAAGGCCACGATTGAACAGCATGTTAGGACCGGTCCCCGTCTCTTTCGACCGACGTTCGGCGCCGGCCGCGATTCCTTGCGAGAATCGCCAATATTTTGGAGGAAAGTCAGCCTCGCAGCGAGACTTTCCCACGCTTCCGAGCATTGCTTCTACAGGGTTTGCTCCGCCATGCAAATCCACTTTTGTCCTCACGCGCACGCTTTTTGAACAGACGTGGCCTACACGACACGATTCAAATGATTGCGCGGTTAACCCCGAGGATTAACCGCGCAATTCGTCGTTTTTTAAGGGATTTGGTTAACCAATGTTAAACCATTGTCGGGCGATGCGGGCGATGTCGTTATAGGTGGCGAAGATCATCAGCGCCCCGACCAGCGTCATGCCGACGCGGAACCCGAATTCCTGCACCTTTTGGTTGAGCGCACGGCCGCGCAGCGCCTCAAAGGCGTAGTAAAGCAGATGGCCGCCATCAAGCAGGGGAACCGGCATCAGATTCAGCAGGCCGACCGAGATCGAGAGAATCGCCGCCAGATTGAGCAAGGCGACAAAACCGATCTTGGCCATTTCGCCGGACACTTCCGCGATGCGAATCGGGCCCGAGAGCTGATCGGCCGATTCCTGACCGATCACGAGACCGGCGAGGTAAGAACCGGTGCGTTCGATCACGAACCACGTCTCGCTCACGCCCAGTCGCGCCGATTCGATCAGGCCGAAGTCCTTGTGCGACCAGTTTTCATTGGCGCCATTCGCGGAAATGCCGAGCACGCCGGCGCGGGTCTTGCCGAACGGCGTATTGATCTCGGTGCGACGCGGCGTCGCCACGAGGTCGAGTTCACGGCCGGCGCGTTCGACGCGGAAGCTGAGGGCGCCGTCGCTCGTCGAGACGATGCGCTGCAGATCGTTGAAGCTCTCGACCGGCTTGCCGCCGATGCTGATCACCATGTCGCCCGGCTTGAAGCCGGCGATTTCGGCCGGGCTGCCCGCCTGCACCTGATCAATGCGCGGCAGCAGCACGCTGCGGCCGTAGAAATAGAAAGTGCCGGCGAAAATCGCAATCGCGAGCAGGAAGTTGGCGATCGGACCCGCCGCGACGATGGCCGCGCGCTTGGCGACGGGCTGACCGAAGAACGTGACCGAACGCTCTGCCGCGCTCATCGTCTCGGCGGCCTCGTCATCCGTCATGCTCGCGCCGTTGGCGTCGCCGTGGAATTTCACGTAGCCGCCGAGCGGCAGCGCCGCGACGCGCCAGCGCGTGCCCTTGCGGTCGGTGAAGGAAAACAGCTCGGGCCCGAATCCGAGGGAAAAGGCGTCGACCTGCACGCCGCACCAGCGACCGACAAGGAAGTGGCCGAGTTCGTGGATGAACACCACGAGGCTGAGCACGAAAATGAAAGGAACGATATAGCTCAAGAGCGACCACACATGCGCGAAGATCGACATAACGCCTCCTGGAAGGGCCATTCCCCGCATCGCCAACACGCCGGCGACCGCGACCCCCATGGTTACTAAGTCGTTACCATGCCGAAGAAGTTTGTTCGTTCCAAGATGGCTGACAGGCGTTCTTGCACGATATGGTGAATCTGGAGGGCCTCCGCGACGCTTTCCGGCTCGCGCGCAACGCCGTCGGCCAGCGCCCTGTCGCAGGCTTCCTCGACCAGTTTCGCTATATCGTAGAAGGAGATACGCTCGGCAAGATAGGCCTCGACGGCGACTTCGTTGGCCGCGTTAAGCACGGTTGCAAGTCCCTGCCCGCCCGCCAGCGCGTCCATCGCCAGACGCAGCGCCGGGAAGCGCGCGAAGTCCGGCCGTTCGAACGTCAGGCTGCCGACAGCCGCAAGATCGAGTCGTTTGACGCTCGTCGGCGCGCGGTTCGGCCACGCCAGACAATGCGCGATCGGCGTCTTCATGTCGGGGCAAGCCAGACCCGCCGTCACCGACCCGTCCGCGAAAGCCACGAGCCCGTGCACGATCGATTGCGGATGCACCAGAACGTCGAGCCTTTCGCTCGGCACGCCGAAGAGATGATGCGCCTCGATCAATTCAAGGCCCTTGTTCATCAGGCCGGCGGAATCGATCGTCACCTTGCGGCCCATCGCCCAATTGGGATGAGCGAGCGCCTGCTCCGGCCGCGCCGCCGCGATCGCCTCGCGGCTCCATGTGCGGAACGGACCGCCTGACGCCGTCAGCGTCATTTTTTCGATCTGACGCGGATCGGCGCCCCCAAGCGCCTGAAAAATCGCATTGTGCTCGCTGTCGACGGGCAGGATCGTCGCGCCCGTCTCGCGCGCCCGCGCCATGAAGGCCGCGCCGGCGCAAACGAGGCATTCCTTGTTGGCGAGCGCGATCGCGCGGCCCTGCTCCACCGCAGCGAATGTCGGCGCAAGTCCGGCCGTGCCGGCGATGGCGCCGAGCACCAGATCGACCGGCGCGACAGCGGCCTCGACGACTGCCTGCGGCCCGGCGGCCGCCTCGATCCCGCTGCCGGAAAGCCCCGCCTTCAGATCAGCGTAAGCGGCCGTGTCCGCCACGGCGGCGAACCGCGCGCCAAGACGCCTCGCCATGCGGGCGAGCCCCGCGCCGTCGCGCCCGCCGGCGACAGCCTCGACATCGAACAGGCCCGGCGCGTCGCGCAAAACATCCGCCGCCGACTGGCCGATAGACCCCGTCGCGCCGAGAATCGTCAGCTTGCGCGGCGCATTCGCCGGGCGAGCCTGAACATTCGGATGAAGACCTTCACGCATGGCTTGAAGTCCTCACGGCCAGTGGAACAGGCCAGCGCTCACTGTCGGCAAGCCGCGCGCCGCCCCGATCAACGCCGCGAAGGCGGAAGCGGTGATGAAGCCGTCGAGCCGATCCATCACCCCGCCATGGCCGGGAATGAGATTGCTCGAATCCTTCACGCCATAACGGCGCTTGAGCGCGGATTCGAGAAAGTCGCCGGCTTGCGACACCATCGCCGCCACAAGGCCGAGCCCCAGAACGGGCAGCCAGCTCACCGGCGTCGGCGAAACGTATTTGGCGACCGCAAGCCCGAGCAATCCGCCGCTGATGACGCCAGACAAAGTGCCCGACCACGTTTTCGACGGCGACACGCGCGGCCAGAACTTCGGACCGCCGATCAGTCGGCCGCCGAAATAGGCCATGACGTCCGTGCCCCAGACGACCGCGAACAGCCATGCGATCGACAGCAATCCATAGGGATAACCGGCGCGCAAAGCCAAAACGGCGATGAGCATCGCGCCGGCGTAAACGACGCCGGCCGCCGCCTGCCAGCGCAAGCCCGCGCCCGCGAGCCACGCCACGGCGCCCGCGCCGGCGGCGATGACCAGCAATCCGACGTCGCCGCCCAATTCGGCGGCGAAAGCGGCCGCGAGCGTCAACGCCGCGCCGCCGACCAGCAGACGCGCCATGGGCTGCGGCCCACCGATCAGCCGCTGCCACTCCCACAGGATGGCGAGCGCGGCGGCAAGCCAGAACAGGACAAACGGAACGCCGCCGTAGACCAGCGTTCCGACCGCGACGACGACCAGCGCCAAGGCGGAGGCGATGCGCGGGCCAAGATCGGCGAAATTGAAACGGCTGCGCGGCTTTTCGCCGCCGCCCGGGGCTGGCGTGGCGCTCGTATCGCTCATGAGCCTGTCTTCGCGTTGGTCGCGGTCACGCCGCCGAAGCGCCGCTCGCGCGCGGCGAATTCCGCCAGAGCCGCCTCGAAGGCCGCCTTGTCGAAATCCGGCCAATAGATCGGCAGGAACACCAATTCGGCGTAGGCGGCCTGCCACATCATGAAATTCGACAGCCGCTGCTCGCCCGAGGTGCGGATGATCACGTCGGGGTCAGGCGCGCCGGCCGTTCCGAGCTGCGCCGCAAAGCCGGCCTCATCAATGGATCGGGGGTCGATCTCGCCCTTGGCCGCGGCAAGCGCCAGCGCCCGCGCCGCCTCGACGATCTCCTGCCGACTACCGTAATTGAAGGCGACGATGAGCGTCAGCCCGTCGTTGCCGCGCGTCAGCTCCTCGGCCTCGTCGAGCAGCGCCGCGATATCGGCGGGCAGACCCGCCCGCGCGCCCAGAATGCGCACCCGCACGTTGTTGCGATGCAATTCGGCCAGATCATTGCGGATGAAGCGCTTGAGCAGCCCCATCAGGAACGAAACTTCGTCTTCGGGCCGCGTCCAGTTCTCCGACGAGAAGCTGTAAACGGTGAGATAGCGCACGCCGATCTCGATGGCCGCGCGCACCGTTCGCCGCAGGGCCTCGACGCCGCGTCGATGGCCCTCGAAACGCGGCAGGCCGCGTTGGGCCGCCCAGCGTCCGTTGCCGTCCATGATCACGCCGACATGCGCCGGAACGGCGGCTTTGGCGTCTGCTGGCCCGGTCGTGTCGCTCATTCGCTGATCGCTGTTGCCGGGCACTGCCGCCCGTCTGCCGCCCAAAACGCCTCGCCCGCCGAACGGCGTCACACCTGCATGATTTCCTTTTCCTTGCCCGCCAGCACTTGATCGATCTCGTGGATCGCGGCGTCGGTGGCTTTTTGCACCTCGGTCTCGTGGCGCTTCTCGTCGTCCTCGCCGATCGCCTTGTCTTTCATCAACTTCTTGACGATGTCGATGCCGTCGCGGCGGATGTGACGCACGGCGACGCGCGATTCCTCGGCGTATTTATGCGCCACCTTGACCATTTCCTTGCGGCGCTGCTCGTTCAGCTCCGGAATGCGGATGCGTAGAATCTGGCCTTCGATCGTCGGCGACAGACCCAGATTGGCGTCGCGGATCGCCTTGTCGACGGCGTTGACCATGCCCTTGTCCCAGACCTGCACGGCGAGCGCGCGCGACTCCGGCACGCTGATCGTCGCCACCTGATTGAGCGACATCGACTGGCCATAGGCCTCGACATGCACCGGTTCCAGAAGCGCGGCCGAAGCGCGCCCGGTGCGCAGGCCGCTCAACTCGTGTTTGAGCGCCTGAATGGACGCCTGCATGCGGCGCTTGAGGTCTGCCAGATCGAATTGCTGCGCGGTCATGAAACTCAAACCCTGTCTCTGTTGCGCCGGAATCTAGCATCCGGCCCGTTATCAGGCTACAGCGCGAGCGTGGCGAAACGCCGCGCCGCCGTGATTTTCCTGCGGCGAAGCCGCTGATTACGCCCCCGGCGCCACCAATGTGGAGCGCCCCTCGCCCGTCAAGGCGGCGCGGATCGCGCCGGGCTCCCGGATGGAGAAAACGATTATCGGAATCCGGTTCTCGCGCGCAAGCGCGAAGGCGGCCGTATCCATGACCGCGAGATTGCGCGCGATGGCCTCGTCATGCGTCAGCCGCTCGTAGCGCGTCGCGGTCGGGTCTTTCTTCGGATCGGCCGTGTAGATGCCGTCCACCTGCGTCGCCTTCATGATCGCGTCGCAGGACAATTCCGCCCCGCGCAGGGCGGCGCCGGTGTCGGTTGTGAAGAACGGATTGCCGGTGCCCCCGGCCAGCATCACGATGCGCCCCTTGGCGAGGTGGTGCAACGCCGTCTGGCGCGAATAGACCTCGCAGATCGACGGCATGGCGATCGCCGACAAGGCGCGGGCCGAATGGCCCTCCTCCTCGATCGCGTGCTCCATGGCCAGCGCGTTCATGACGGTGGCCAGCATGCCGATGGAATCGGCGCGCGCCCGCTCGATGCCCTTGTCCGCCCCCTGAATGCCGCGAAAGAAATTGCCGCCGCCGACGACGACGGCGATCTCGACGCCGAGATTGGCGGCGGAGACGAGATCGGCGGCGATGCGCTTCAGCACCGCCGGATCGTGCCCATGCGTCATGCCCCCCTGCAACGCCTCGCCCGACAACTTGACCACGACGCGTCTGAAAGCGGGTTTCGCGGGGGCTGACATCGGCGTCTCCAGTCGAATGCGCGACTCAAAAGCCGCAAACGGCCCGAGCCGCGCCTGTCATAGGCAAGCGCGCGGAAAGCGACAAGCCGAACCCGCCCGTCCAGCTCCCCCGGCCGGCCAGAAACGCGCGCCCGGCGCGGCAGGGACGCCGGCCCCGCCCCCTATAAGAAATGATTGTCGTCCCGGCCGGGATGACGCCGCCTGTATCGTTTGTTCCGATGTCTTTTGTTGTTTTGTATGCGACGGCGTAGAAGCCGGCGTCTTTGGCTTCCTGGAGCAGCCCGGCATCATTCAAGTTCTTGACGATGATTGCGTTGCCGAGCGCGACAGAGCCGTCAGACTCTTCCGAATTCCCGTCGAAAGAGAGCCCTGCGCCATATCCGCGATTGTAAACATCCATCGACAGGAGGGCGAGGAAGAGGTCTTTCGAGATGGTCATTTTTGCCTCCAGGGAAGGCCCTGAATGAAGTCGAGGACGGAAAGCGTGCCGTAGCCGCGTGGGCTTTTGTTGGGATATCTCAACTCCGGCGGGTCGTAGGGCGGCTTGGCCTGCGCGAACCACCACCCGATTTTTTTCTCGATTCCTGTCGTCACGGGGTCGTTTGTAATTTCGATTGAGGCTCGGGCGAGTCTGACGCCTTGTCCGAAGGCTGCCGCGAGATTGTTTGGATCGACGCGTTCGACGGTTTTTGGGTCGTTGATGTCGCGGAAGCGGACGAGCATGGGGAGGATGTCCGGGGAGAGATCGGCTTTGGTTTTTTGGGCTTGAGCGGCGTCGATCCAGGGCAGCAAGGTTTCATTTCCGCCTTTGAAGCCGAGTGCGGCCTGGGCGATGTTTTCGGCGGATTGACTGGATTTGCGTTGGCTGTCGGGGCTGAGCAGCGCGAAGAGGACGCCTCGGGGTCCGAGATCGACGGCGATGGCCTCGCCTCGGATTTCACGTGGGTATGAGCCGCCGACATCGATGGCTGTGATGTGACGGACGGAGAGGCTGATGACGCTTGCGCCGGTCTTGAGGCCTTCCGGGGTTTCGACATCGAGGCGCAAGCGGTAGCGCAGGCCATGGCTTGGCCCGGCGCATCCAGCGAGGCCGATTCCGCCGGCAGCGGCGCCTGCGAGGGCTGCGAGCGCGCCCGTTCCGAATCTGCGTCGCGTCAGCATGGCGTCTCCCCCACGCGGGCGACATCGCCCGCGCCGCCATTGCAGCAGCCCGCGCTGAAGCCTTGCTTAACCCGCCTCCCCCCGATTTCTGGGGGAGGGACGGCATGCCACAATGGCCATTCACGGAACAAACAGCGCAACAAAAAAGGCGGCCCCGCAGGACCGCCCTTGTCTCTTGGCTGCGATGGCGCGGAACTTAGCCGGCCATGCTGGCGACTTCGGCCGCGAAATCGGCTTCCTGCTTCTCGATGCCCTCGCCGAGCGCGAAGCGCACGAAGCCCTTGAGCGCCACCGGCGCGCCGGCGGTCTTCTCGGCTTCCTTGACGACCTGCGCAACGGTCTTCGACGGATCGTGGATGAAGGCCTGCTCGACCAGCGTCACTTCCTTGAAATAGGTCTTGAGGCCGGATTCGACGATCTTTTCCAGCACATGCGCCGGCTTGCCGGCGTTCTTCTCGGCCAGCACGTTCTTCTCGCGCGCGACAACCGCCGGATCGACGCCGGTCGAATCCAGCGCCAGCGGCGAAGCGGCGGCGATATGCATGGCGATCTTGCGGCCGAGTTCGGCGAGAGACGCCTTGTCGCCCGTCGATTCCAGCGCCACGATCACCGCGATCTTGCCGAGGCCGTCGCCGATCGAATTATGCACATAGGAGCCGATGACGCCGTCGGAGACCTTGAGCGCGGCGGCGCGGCGCAGCGTCATGTTCTCGCCGATGGTGGCGATGGCGTTGGAGATCGCGTCGCCGACCGTCTGGCCGCCGGGATAATGCTGGTTCTTCAGCGACTCGACGTCCACGTCGCCCTTTTCGACGGCGACCAGCGCGATCGTCTTGGCCAGCGCCTGGAATTCCTGGTTGCGGGCGACGAAGTCCGTCTCGGAGTTCAGCTCGATGACGACGCCGTCGTTGCCGGCGACGGCGACGGCGACAAGGCCCTCGGCCGCGACGCGGTCGGACTTCTTGGCGGCCTTCGACAGGCCCTTCTTGCGCAGCCAGTCGATGGCGGCCTCGATGTCGCCCTGCGTCTCGTTGAGCGCGGCCTTGCAATCCATCATGCCCGCGCCGGTCTTCTCGCGCAGATCCTTCACCATTGCGGCGGTGATGTTCGCCATGGCGTTCGTTCCTTTCGAATGCGGGCGCTGATGCGCCCTTCAGATTGAAAATCGGGGGCTCTAGCTCAGACGCGCGGCCGAGCACTTAAGCTCGCCGCGCGCCCGAAAGCTTGAGCCGGATGCAGTCGGCTCAGCCGGCGATCAGACCGCGCGCCTGATTGACCCAGCCGTCGCGGCCGATGCGGCCCGACAGCTTGAGGTCGGCGTCGACCTTGGCGACGTCCGCCTCGGTCATCGCGGCGACCTGCCAGTAGTGGAAGATGCCGGCGTCGTTGAGCTTCTTGACGATCTGCGGGCCAACGCCCTGCAGCTTGGCGAGATCGTCCGGCGCGCCGCGCGGCGCGGCGAGAAGCTCGAAAGCCTCGCCGTCGTAGGGCGCGTCCGCGGCGTCCGCGGCCGGCAGCTCTTCAGCGGTCGGAGCCTCGGCGGCGCCCAGATCGACGCCCATGGAGCCCTGGCTGCGGCCGATGCCGTCGATGGCGGCGCGGGCGATCAGGTCGCAATACAGCGCGATGGCGCGGCCGGCGTCGTCATTGCCCGGGATCGGGAAGGTGATGCCGTCCGGGTTGCAGTTCGTGTCGAGGATCGCCGCGACCGGAATGTTGAGGCGGTTCGCCTCCTTGATCGCCAGCTGTTCCTTGTTGGTGTCGATGACGAAGATCAGGTCGGGCGTGCCGCCCATGTCCTTGATGCCGCCGAGAGCCTTTTCGAGCTTCTCGCGTTCGCGCGACATCATCAGGCGCTCTTTCTTAGTGAGGCCCTGCGCGCCGGAATTGAGGATTTCGTCGACCTTGCGCAGACGCTGGATCGAGGCCGAAATCGTCTTCCAGTTGGTCAGCATGCCGCCGAGCCAGCGCGAATTGACGAAATACTGCGCCGAACGCTTGGCCGCGTCGGCGATTTCGTCCTGCGCCTGACGCTTGGTGCCGACGAACAGCACGCGGCCGCCCTTGGCCACGGTGTCGGACACCGCCTTCAGCGCCTGATGCAGCAGCGGCACCGTCTGGGCGAGGTCGATGATGTGGATGTTGTTGCGCGCGCCGAAAATATAGGGCGCCATCTTCGGGTTCCAGCGGTGAGCCTGGTGGCCGAAATGGGCGCCGGCCTCAAGAAGGCCGCGCATGGTGAAATCAGGAAGCGCCATGTTACTTTTCTCCGGTTGATGCCGCCGCGGATCGAAATGGACCGGAAAATCCGGCCACCGGGCGCGAGTCCTTGGCACAGGACCGCAAATCCGCGTGTGGAATGCGCGCGCTGATAGCAGCAAAGACCGGGACGCGCAAGGCGCGGATGACCTTTCGCGGCGGCGTTGATGCGCCAGACTTCGAAATTTGCTAGGCTCGCTTCGCTCGCCGCTCGCGAGTCACGGAGAATACGCCATGTTTTTCTGGGTCATCCTCGGCCTTGTCGTCCTCATCGCCCTGTGGCTGATGGGCGCTTACAACACGCTGGTCGGGTTGCGCCAGCGCGTGTCGCAGGCTTTCGCCGACATCGACGTGCAGTTGAAGCAGCGGCGCGATCTCATCCCCAATCTGGTCGAGACGGTCAAAGGCTACGCCGGGCACGAGAAATCGACCCTCGAAGCCGTCGTTCAGGCCCGCAACGCCGCGCTTTCGGCCTCGAGCCCCGGCCAGCAGCAGGCGGCCGAACAGCAATTGACCGGCGCGCTCGGCCGACTGATCGCGCTGAGCGAGGCCTATCCCGACCTCAAGGCCAACGCCAATTTCCAGCAATTGCAGAGCGAGCTTTCTGACATCGAGAACAAGCTCGCCGCCGCGCGCCGCTTCTTCAACAACGCCGTCGGGGAATATAACGCTTCGATCCAGTCCTTCCCGGCCGTGCTGATCGCACAGAAGTTCGGCTTCGCGCCGCGCGAGTTCTTCGACGTGGGCGAGCCCGAGCGCAAGCAGCTCGACGCCCCGCCCAGCGTGAAGTTCTGATTCTTCGCGGGAGAGCCGCGAATGCTGTCGGCCTTCGGCCTCTACACCCACATCCGCGCCAATCGCATCCGCTCGATGGCGATGGTCGGCGCGCTATGCCTGCTCGTCTACGCGCTGATCTTCGCCGGCGCGCTGATCGCCGAGGCGCTTTCGCACAATTGGGCCCTGCCCGCCCTGCTCTCAGCCGCAAGCCGCGATCTCGTCGCGGCCGCGCCCTGGGCCACGCTCGGCGTCGGGCTCTGGACCTTTTTCGCTTACAAATACAATCAGAAAATCATCGATCTGGCCGCCGCCAGCGCGCCGCTGACGCGCGCCGAGCGGCCCGATCTCTATAATATGCTGGAAAACCTCTGCGTCTCGCGCGGCATGAAAATGCCGGCGCTGCGCATCATGGACGAGGCCGCGCCCAACGCCTTCGCCACCGGCGTCAACGACGCGCAATATTCGATCACGCTGACGACCGGCCTGCTCGACCTGCTCGACGAGCGCGAGACGGAAGCCGTCATCGCCCACGAATTGACACATATCCGCAACGGCGACGTGCGACTGATGATCTTCGCGGTGATTATTGCCGGTATCGTCGCGTTTTTCGCCGAAATGATCTTTCGCCTTTGGGGCAACGGCGGCTGGAGGTCGTCGAAATCCTCCGAGTCCGACGGCGACGGCAAGGGTTCGGGCGGCGCGGCGGCGGCTATCGCGCTCGCCATGCTGATCGTCGCCGTGGCCTGGGTTCTGTCACTCGGCATCCGGTTGGCGTTGTCGCGTTCGCGCGAGTTCCTCGCCGACGCAGGCTCCGTCGAGCTGACGAAAAACCCGGACGCCATGATCGCCGCCCTGCGCAAGATCGAAGGCCGCGGCGAGATCGAAACGGTCCCCTCCGCGATTATGGAAATGTGCCTCGACAACCCGCGTTCGGGCTTCGCCGATCTGTTCTCGACGCATCCCTCGATCGAAACGCGCGTCGCCGCGCTCGTGCAATTTGCGGGCGGCCGCGACCTGCCGCCGCCCGATCCCGTCACGGCCGAAATCCCGCAAAGGCCGGATGGCGCCGCCGGCCCATGGGGCGCTCAGGGCTGAAGCGTCAGACCTCGCCGGAATCGATTTTCAAAGCCGTCTGAAACGCCGGCCGCGCCAGGCACCGCGCGATATAGGCGTCAATCGCCGGCATGCCGGAAATCAGCTTGAACATGTTGACGGCGAAAAACATGTCGCAGCCAACCATGACGTCGGCGGCGGAAAAGCGCTCGCCAAGCAGCCACGGACCTTTCGCGACCGCCGCTTCGATGACGTTGAACACGCGGTCCGCGTCGCCCCAGCCAGCTGACCCCGGCGGCAACTCGAACTTGGCGAATTTCTGCGCGAAGGCCGCCTCGATGCAGCCCGAGGCGAAGAACAACCAATGCAGATAGCGTCCGCGCTCCGCCGCGCCGACGGGCGGCGCAAGCAGCCCGGGCGGCGCCTTTTCCGCGACATAGGCGCAGATGGCGGCTGACTCGGCGAGCCGGGCCGCGCCGTCTTCGAGCGCCGGCACCTTCGCCATCGGATTGATTGCCTTGAACGCCGGATCGTTCTGCGCTCCGGCGCGAATGTCGATCAGCTTGCGCTCGTAGGCGAGCCCGGATTCCTCCAGCGCCCACAGCGCGCGCAGCGAACGGGTGTGCGGCGCCCAATAGAGTTTCATCATGCCTGCCTCATACGGGTTCGACCGCGACGACGCCGGGAATCGCCTTGATGGCGCCGGCCGCCTGCGGGTTGACGGGATAACGACCGGGCAGCCGCACTTCGACTTCGCTGCGCCCGCCGTCCAGCATCAAAACAAGCGTCACCTCGCCCTCCCCGCGCCCGGAGAGCCGCGACGACAGCGAGGCCAGCGGCCCCTCGTCGCGCAGGAAAATGCGCAGACCCTTCTGCTGGCGCGCCGCCGCCTGATCGAGCGGAACGAGATCGACGATGCGCGCCCGCACGTCCTCGCCGTCGACATTGGCCGACAGCGTGACCAGCAGCGACGCGCCCTTCTCCAGCAGGTCGCGATATTGATTGAGCCCTTCCTGAAACATGATCGCTTCATATTGGCCCGAGGCGTCGGACAGCGTCACCACGCCCATTTTCGAGCCGCTCTTGGTGCGCCGCTCGTAGCGGTCGAGCACGGTGGCGGCGAGCCGCCCCGTCGTCGCGCCTTGCTTGACGGAACGGGCGAAATCAACCCAGCGCCGCACATTGAGCTTGGGCAGCACGGCGGCGTAAGCGTCGAGCGGGTGGCCGGACAGGAAGAAACCGACCGCGTCGAACTCCTTTTGCAGCCGCTCGGCCGAAGACCAGGCTTGCGTTTTCGGCAAGGTCAACGGCTCGGCTTCGCTGAGGCCGAACAAGGCGCTCTGGCCGGCGGCGCGCTCGTCCTGCGCGCGATTGGCGGCGGCGAGCATGGTTTCGATGCCGCCGAAAACGCGGGCGCGATCCGGTTCCAGCGCGTCGAAGGCCCCGGCCGCGGCCAGACTTTCCAGCACCTTCTTGTTGACCTCGCGCGGATTGAGCCGGCTGGCGAAATCTGCGAGATCGCGGAAAGGCTTGTCGCCGCGCGCCCGCACCAGCGCCTCGGCCTGCCCCTCGCCGACGCCCTTCACCGCCGACAGGGCGTAGCGGATGTAAAGCGCGCCCGCAGGATCGGCATGAACGTCGAAATCGACGCCCGAATCGCGGATCGACGGCGGCTCGACCTTGATGCCGAGCCGGCGCGCCTCGTTGCGGAATTCCGCCAGCTTATCCGTGTTGGACTTGTCGAGCGTCATTGACGCGGCCAGGAATTCGACCGGATGGTTCGCTTTGAACCACGCGGTCTGATAGGCGATCAGCGCATAGGCCGCCGCATGGCTTTTGTTGAAGCCGTAATCGGCGAATTTGGCCAGCAGGTCGAAGATTTCGTCGGCTTTGGCCTTGGTCAGTTCGCGCTCGACCGCGCCGCGCACGAAACGCTCGCGCTGCGCGTCCATCTCCGCCTTGATCTTCTTGCCCATCGCGCGGCGCAGCAGATCGGCCTCGCCGAGCGAATAGCCCGACAGCACCTGCGCGATCTGCATCACCTGTTCCTGATAGATGATGACGCCGAAGGTCTCTTTCAGAATGTGCTCGATCTTCGGGTGGATATAGTCGGCCTTCTCCTCCTTGAGCTTGACGGCGCAATAGGTCGGAATATTCGCCATCGGGCCCGGACGATAGAGCGCGACGAGCGCGATAATGTCCTCGAACTGGTCGGCGCGCATTTCGACCAGCGCCTTGCGCATGCCCGCGCTTTCCAGCTGGAACACGCCGACGGTCTCGCCCCTCCCGAGGGTCTCGTAGGTCGTCTTGTCGTCGAGTGGAATTTTCGCCAGATCGACCTCGACGCCCTTCTGCGCCACGAGTTTCACCGCCGTCGCCAGCGTCGTCAGCGTCTTGAGGCCGAGAAAGTCGAATTTGACAAGGCCCGCCGGCTCCACCCATTTCATATTGAACTGGGTGGCCGGCATATCCGATTTCGGATCGCGATAGAGCGGCACCAGCTCTTCGAGCGGCCGGTCGCCGATGACAATGCCGGCGGCATGGGTCGAGGCGTTGGAATAGAGCCCTTCCAGCGTCTGCGCGACCTTCAGCATGCGCCCGACGCGTTCGTCGGTTTCGGCGGCTTCCTTCAGGCGCGGCTCGGTGTCGATCGCCTGTTTCAGCGTCACCGGATTGGCCGGGTTCTGCGGCACCAATTTGGCGAGCTTGTCGACCTGACCCAGCGGCATCTCGAAGACGCGCCCGACGTTGCGCATGACGCCGCGCGCCAGAAACGAACCAAAGGTGATGATCTGCGCGACGCGATCGGCGCCGTAGCGGTCGCGCACGTAGGAAATCACCTCGTCACGTCGCGTCTGGCAGAAGTCGATGTCGAAGTCGGGCATCGACACGCGCTCGGGATTGAGAAAACGCTCGAATAGAAGGCCGAAGCGCAGAGGATCGAGATCGGTGATCGTCAGCGCATAGGCGACCAGCGAGCCCGCGCCCGAGCCGCGCCCCGGCCCGACCGGGATGCCTTGCATTTTGCCGTATTTGATGAAGTCCGCGACGATGAGGAAATAGCCCGGAAACTTCATCTTGGTGATGACGTCGAGCTCGAAAGCGAGCCGCTCGCGGTAGTCCTCGACGGTCAGGCCTCTGGCGGGGCCATGCGCGGCAAGACGCGCCTCAAGCCCCTCCTCCGCCTGCCGACGTAATTCGGCGGCTTCCTCGTCTTCGTGTCCCGTCACGCCGAAACGCGGCAGGATCGGCTTGCGCGTCAGCGGCCGATAGGCGCAGCGCATGGCGATTTCGACCGAATTGGCGCAGGCTTCAGGCAAATCGGCGAAAAGCGCCAGCATCTCCGCCCGCGTCTTGAACCGATGCTCGGAGGACAGCCGCCGACGCGATCCGTCGCTGACAAGCGCGCCTTCGGCGATGCAGATCAGCGCGTCATGCGCCTCATGATCCGACAGCGCCGCGAAATACGGTTCGTTCGTCGCGACCAAAGGCAAGCGGCGCTCATAGGCGAGCGTGATGAGCCGCGGCTCGACCTCGCGTTCCTCCGGCAGTCCATGCCGCTGCAATTCGATGTAGAGCCGCCCCGGAAAAGCCGCCGCCAGACGATCGAGCCGCGCAGCGGCGACATCGCCGCGGCCGGCGGAAAAAGCGCGGTCCAATGGACCGCCCGGCCCGCCGGTCAGGCAAATAAGACCCGTCCCGCGCGCTTCCAGCCGCTCGACGCGCACATGCGGCAAATCGCCGGCTTCGGGATCGAGATAGGCGCGCGACGCCAGATGCATCAGATTTTGATAGCCGTCCTCGTCCTGGGCCAGCAGCACGACGGAAGCCCGGCCGGCGCTGGCGTCGCCCGCCCTCCCGCCAAAAGCGGCCGCGTCGCCGAAATCGACGGTCAATTGCGTTCCCGCGATCGGCTGGACGCCGTCCTTCGTCGCCTTCTCGGAAAACTCCAGCGCGCCAAACAGGTTATTGGTGTCGGTGATGGCGAGAGCCGGTTGGTCGTCGCCTTTGGCGAGCGCCAGCAATTTGCCGAGCGTCAACGCCCCCTCGCGCAGCGAGAACGACGTGTGCACATGCAGATGCACAAAACCGACGGCGGACGAATTCACAATCACGACCTCCAGAATCGCGCTGACTTTAGCCCCCGCCGCCCCCTCAGCAAACCGTCACGGCGCCATCAGGGCGATGAAACCGACAAAGGCCCCAATCGAGGCAAGCTCGGCAAGATCGTATAAAAACAGACGCATAGGCGACGCTCCCTTAAACGCAAGACATTATGTTCATGATTTGTTCTAAATGTCAATCGAAGCTGAACCGTTGATTTCCTCACCTGTAGAAACAGCGTTAACCCGCAGCGCTTACACTGCTGCAACGAAGCGGTTCGCACCGCGCAATTTGGAGAACGATAATGACGGACGCCCGCCAGGCCGAACGGGTGAGAAGCCTTCTGCCCGCGAAACTGACGTTCAACAGCGGAACGACTGTTTTTGACTGCCTCGTGAAGAATATTTCGAGCGACGGCGCGCGCCTGCAGATCGACGAGCACATCGGTGTCCCTGTCGAATTCCAGATGAGCGTCCCCTCGCGCTCGGCCACTTATCAGGCGCGGGTCGTCTGGCGCGGCCGCGACGCCATGGGCGTGATGTTTCTCAACCCGCCGTCGCGCGAAGAAGTGCTCGCCCTGCCGCAGATCAAGCAGCTCCAGCACGAAAACGCCGTCCTCAAGGCGCGTGTCCGCTTGCTGACGCAGCGCTTGCAGGAACTCGGTCAAGAAGTAACGGACTGAAGAGCGGATAAGCTCAGATTTCGACGACTAACCCGTCGCGCAAAGTGACGCGGCGGTCCATCGCGCGCGCCAGCTCCATATTATGCGTCACGACCAGCGCCGCCAGGCCCGTCGCGCGCACCAGCTTGGTCAGCGCGCCGAACACGTGATCGGCCGTGCGCGGATCGAGATTGCCGGTCGGCTCGTCGGCCAGCAACAAACGCGGTCCGTTGGCCACCGCGCGCCCGATGGCGACGCGTTGCTGTTCGCCGCCCGACAATTCCGACGGACGATGCGTCGCCCGCCCCGCCAACCCGAGATAGTCGAGCAATTGCTGCGCGCGGTCGGCGGCTTCGCGCTTTGACAGACCGGCGATCATCTGCGGCAGCATGATGTTTTCGAGCGCCGTGAATTCCGGCAGCAGATGATGGAACTGATAGACGAAGCCGATGGAATTGCGTCGCAAGGCCGTGCGCGCATCATCCCCCATTGTCGCTGTCGGCGCGCCATCGACAAGAACGTCGCCGCCGTCTGGTTTTTCCAGCAGTCCGGAAACATGCAGCAACGTCGATTTGCCGGCGCCCGACGGCGCGACGAGCGCCACCGATTGGCCGGGCATGATCGAGAAGTCCGCGCCGCGCAGAATTTCGAGAAAGCCGTCGCCTTCGCGATAGCGTCGCTCCACCTTGACGAGTTCGAGGGCTGGCCGGCTCATGGGGCTCACTCGTAGCGCAGCGCTTCGACGGGATCGAGCCTCGCCGCCCGCCATGACGGATAAACCGTCGCCAGCAGCGACAGCAGCAAGGTTATGCCAACGACCGCCAGCACTTCGCGCGGCTCGACGATCGAAGGCAGCTTGGGCAGGAAATACAGCTCCGCCGGAAAGATGTTGGTGTTCAGCAGATTGTTGAGAAACTGCCGGATGCCTTCGACATTGCGTGCGATCAGCACGCCGAGCGCCGTGCCCGCCAGGGCGCCGACAAGCCCGTTGGACACGCCGATCATCAGGAAGATGCGCATCACCGCGCCGCTTTTGGCGCCCATCGTGCGCAGGATGGCGACGTCGCGTCCCTTGTCTTTCACCAGCATGATCAGGCCGGAAATGATGTTGAGCGCGGCGACGAAGACGATCAGCGTCAGGATGACGAACATCGCCGTCGACTCGATCTTCAATGCGTCGAAGAAGGTCTTGTTGCGCTGGCGCCAATCCACCATCAGCATCGGCCGCGGAATGATGCCGTCAAGCTTGGCGCGCATCGCATCCATCTGGTCCGGCTTGTCGACGAACGCCTCGATGACGCTGACCTCGCCGTCCTTGTTGAAGAAGGCCTGCGCTTCCGGCAACGGCATATAGACGAACAGGCCGTCGAATTCCGACATGCCGATCTGGAAGATCGCGACGACGGGATAGGCCTTGATGCGCGGCGCGACGCCAAACGGCGTCGAGGCGCCCTTGGCCGTCAGAACGGTGATGTTGTCGCCGACGCGCAGGCCGAGATTCTCCGCCATGCGCATGCCGATGGCGACGCCATTGGCCTCGTCGAAGCCGTCGAGCGTGCCAAGTTTCACATTGCCGCCGATGCCGGGCAGCTTCTTGAGATCGGCCTCGCGCACGCCGCGCACCAGCGCGCCCGCTTGAGACACCGGCGTCGACACGCCGGCCGCGCCCTCGACCATCGGAATGGCGAGCTTCACGCCGTCGACCTTCTCGACGATCTTCACGACATCGTCGTAATCGCTGAGCGGCGTTTCGGACGCTTGCAGGAAGAGATGGCCGTTGACGCCCAGAATCTTGCCGAGCAGCTCGCTATGGAAGCCGTTCATCACCGACATGACGACGATCAGCGCCATCACGCCGACCGAAATGCCCGCGATCGAAAAGCCCGCGATCGCCGAAGGCAGCCAGGGCCGGCGGCGCGAGCGCATGTAGCGCCACGCCACCATGCGCTCGAAGCGCGAGAAAGGCGGCGTGTCGCCGGCCGACGGCGCGGCGGCTTCGTCTGGGGAGGTGTGCGTCATGCTTTCCGATAGCGCGCTTGAATCTTGCGCCGAATCTCTAAGACGCAGTTTGCGGCTTTATTGGGAAAAGGCCAGACGCGATCACGCAAAGCGCGCGATCGCCTCCTCGATCGAAACCATGTCGCGCGCGCCGGTCTTGCGGTTCTTCATCTCGACTTTGCCCTCGGCCAGCCCCTTCGGCCCGACGATGATCTGATGCGGCAGGCCGATCAGATCCATGGTCGCGAATTTCGCGCCCGGCCGCTCGTCGCGGTCGTCGTAGAGCACATCGACGCCCTTGGCTTCGAGCGCCTTGTAGATTTTCGCACAGGCTGCGTCGGTGGCCGCGTCGCCGACCTTGAGATTGGCGAGACCGACGCGGAACGGCGCGATCTCCTCCGGCCAGACAATGCCGTTTTCATCGTGGCTCGCCTCGATCAGCGCCGCGACGAGACGCGACGGGCCGATGCCGTAGGAGCCCATCTGCACCGGCGTTTCCTTGCCGTCGGGGCCGTTGACCACCGCGCGCATCGGCTCGGAATATTTCGTGCCGAAATAGAAGATGTGGCCGACCTCGATGCCGCGCGCCGAGACTTTCTTGTCGTCGGGCAACGCATCGAAGGCGCTCGCGTCGTGCATTTCCGACGTCGCGGCGTAACGCGAGGTCCATGAGTCGAACACGCCCTGCATCGTGGCGCGATCGTCGAAATCGACGTCGGCCGGCGGCACGGACATGTCGAGGAAATCCTTGTGGCAGAAGACCTCGCTCTCGCCCGTCGAGGCGAGAATGATGAACTCATGGCTCAGATTGCCTCCGATGGGGCCCGTGTCGGCGCGCATCGGAATGGCCCTGAGCCCGAGCCGCGCGAACGTGCGCAGATAGGCCGTGAACATCTTGTTGTAGGAGTGCCGCGCGCCCGCTTCGTCGAGATCGAAGGAATAAGCGTCCTTCATCAGGAATTCGCGCGAGCGCATGACGCCGAAGCGCGGGCGCACCTCGTCGCGGAACTTCCACTGGATGTGATAGAGGTTCAGCGGCAGGTCCTTGTAGGAGCGCACCGAGGCGCGGAAGATCTCGGTGATCATCTCCTCGTTGGTCGGCCCGAACAGCATGTCGCGCTCGTGCCGATCCTGAATGCGCAGCATCTCCTTGCCGTAATCGTCGTAGCGGCCGGATTCGCGCCACAGATCGGCCGACTGGATCACCGGCATCAACAGCTCGACCGCCCCTGCCCGATTCTGTTCCTCGCGGATGATGGCGTTGATCTTGTTCAGCACCCGCAGGCCCAGCGGCAGCCACGCGTAGATGCCCGCTGATTCCTGTCGAATCAGACCGGCGCGCAACATCAGGCGATGCGAGACGATCTCGGCTTCCTTGGGCGTTTCGCGCAGGATCGGCAGAAAATAACGGGACAGGCGCATGGGGCTCTCGACAGGCTGGCGGGCGCCGGCGACGCGACGCATGGGAAACGCGCACAAACAATCGCAACGCGGCGCAAAACACAAGCACGGTGAAGTTTGGACGAGAAACGCCAGAAATCGCCGCAAAATTGATCACACGCAGCGTTTTCACATGCATTTTCCGCAGATCAGGGGTGACAAATGCGCAGGGTTCGGCTACTTAGGCTGCGCATCCGACAAAGGGGCCGCCGACGGGTTAACCGGCGACGAGCAGCTAGTCCAAGTCGCGGGAGGACGCCGTTTCTCCGCCTTCGCGTCGACAAGACGCAACGATCCTGGGAGGGATCGGAAAAGGCGCGGAAAGGGTAAGGACAGGGAGCAGAGAGCGGGACAGGCGAGGGCCTCTCCTGCTCTCTTCGTTTTTGGCGGCCATCCGGGCCGACTTTTGACTCATATCAAGATTTACGCAAAGCTTCGTGCGCCCTTAAGCGGAAGCGCCCCATGAGCCTGCTCGCCAATACCGTCGTCCTCTTCGTCGCCCTGCTGCATTTCTGGATCATGATTCTGGAAATGTTTCTCTGGACGAAGCCGCAGGGCATGCGCGCCTTCAATCTCAGCGCGCAAAAAGCGGCCGACAGCGCCGTGCTCGCCGCCAATCAGGGGCTCTATAACGGCTTTCTCGCCGCAGGACTCGTCTTTGGCCTGCTCTATCCGGCTGCGGGACCGGCCTTGCATATCAAGACATTTTTCCTCGTCTGCATCGCGGTCGCAGGACTTTACGGCGCGGCGACCGTGTCGAAACGCATCCTGTTCGTGCAGACGGTTCCCGCAGCGATCGGGCTGGCGTTGCTCTATTTATCCTGAGCGTCCGTCTCGCCGCGCGCCCAGCCGGCCTTCGTCTCGCCGTAGAAATCGGAGAAGCGGCCGTCGCGGATCGCCGCCCGCATACCGGCCATAAGCTCTTGATAATAGGCGATGTTAACTGCCGTCAGCAGCATCATGCCCAGAATTTCGCCGGATTTGACGAGGTGATGCAGATAGGCGCGCGAATAATCGCGGGCCGCCGCGCAGGTCGAGGCTGGATCGAGCGGCGCCGCATCATCGGCATGTTTGGCGTTGCGCAGATTGACCCGGCCAAAGCGCGTATAGGCGAGCCCGTGGCGCCCCGCCCGCGTCGGCATGACGCAATCGAACATGTCGACGCCGCGCCGCACCGCTTCGATGAGATCGTCCGGCGAACCGACTCCCATCAGATAGCGCGGCTTTGTCGCCGGCAGATAGGGAATGACGGTTTCGAGCATGTCGAGCATCACCGCCTGCGGTTCGCCGACCGCCAGCCCGCCGACGGCGTGACCGTGAAAGCCCATATCGACCACGGCCTTGGCGCTATCGACGCGCAGTTTGGGATTGGCGCCGCCCTGCACGATGCCGAAGATCGCCCGGCCCGGCTGCGAACCGAACGCAACTTTCGAGCGCTCGCCCCAGCGCAGCGACAGCCGCATGGCGCGCTCGGCCTCGGCGTCGGAGCACGGCAGCTTCACGCATTCGTCGAATTGCATCTGGATGTCGGAGCCGAGCAGCCGCTGGATTTCCATGGAGCGCTCCGGCGTCAGCACATGCCGCGAGCCGTCGATATGCGACTGAAACGTCACGCCGTTCTCGTCAAGCTTGCGCAGCTTGGCGAGACTCATCACCTGAAAGCCGCCGGAATCGGTCAGGATCGGATGCGGCCAGTTCATGAATTTATGCAGGCCGCCGAGCGCCGCGATGCGCTCCGCCCCCGGCCGCAGCATGAGATGATAGGTGTTGCCGAGCACGACGTCGGCGCCGAGCGCCCGCACCTGATCGGGATACATCGCCTTGACGGTCGCCGCCGTGCCCACCGGCATGAAGGCCGGTGTGCGGATCACGCCGCGCGGCAGCACGATCTCGCCCGTGCGCGCCTGACCGTCGCTTGCCGCGACGGCGAAAGAAAACTCGTTCGACATGAACCGGCCTCGATTGCCCCTTGCCCGCACATAACGCCGTTGCGGGCGCCTCGGCAATGCGGCAGGCGCGAGGTCTATTGGACGACCGTCAAGCCGCCGCTTTTCGCCGAGCGTCGTGACTTCTGTCCGGTATAGCTCTTGTCGCGGCTTTCGGGCGTCTGGGTTCTGCGTAAAACGGCGTCGCTGATGACGGCCGTCACAGCGTCGGCGACGGGCATCGAGCGGCGCGAGGGCGCAAGACGCGCCAAAGCGGGCGGCGCGGGCCGCATATCCATCAGCATCGCGCCGACGACCGCCTGCTGCTGCGCCCGCTCGGCCCGCACGCCGAAAACGAAGACGGCGAAGATCGCAACGGCCGTGATCGCCACCGTCGCGCCGATGCGGTGCTCATGCGCGCAATAGGAGCGGATATCTGCATCGCAATCGGGGCAGACGATGGCCTGCGCGTCGATGATCTGTTTGCACTCGGGACAGCGGCACGAACTCATGGCGGAATATTCCCCGTCGCCAAAGCGGCATGCTCATCCCGCACGCCCTGCCCACGTGTTAACGCGCGCCCGCGACACGTCGGAAAACGCCTCAAATCCAAGGCTTTGTCTTCGGAAAGGAAATATCGTCGCAACGCGGTCGTTCAAATTGCGCGCGATCAGCCGTCGGCGCGCGTGAGAAAGCAGGCGTCGCCATAGGAATAGAAGCGATAGCCGTTGGAAATCGCATGGACGTAGGCCGCTTGCATGCGCGCGGTCCCGGCGAAGGCGCACACCAGCATGAACAGGGTCGAGCGCGGCAGATGGAAATTCGTCATCAACGCGTCCACCGCGCGAAACCGATAGCCGGGCGTGATGAAAATCGACGTGTCGCCGGAGAACGGCTGCACCACGCCCTCGACGTCCGTCGCCGTCTCCAGAATGCGCAGGCTTGTCGTTCCACAGGCGACGATTCGCCCGCCGGCTGCGCGCGCCGCGTTGAGCGCAGCCGCCGTGTCGGCGCTCACCTCGCCCCATTCGGCGTGCATCTTGTGTTCGCGCGTATCCTCGACCTTGACCGGCAGAAACGTGCCGGCCCCGACATGCAATGTGACGCGATGGATCACAACGCCGCGCGCCTCGATCGCCGCGATCAGCGCGGGCGTGAAATGCAGGCCGGCGGTCGGCGCCGCCACCGCGCCCGGTTCGCGCGCAAAAGCCGTCTGGTAATCGGCTGCGTCGTGTGAATCCTCGCCGCGCTTCGAGGCGATATAGGGCGGCAGCGGCATGACGCCATGCCGCTCGATCGCCTCGTCGAGCGCCGGGCCGCTCAAGGCGAAGTCGAGCAGAACCTCGCCGCCGTCGTTTTTCTCGACCACCTCCGCGTCAAGCGAAGCCAGCAGACAGGCCATGCTCTCGGACGCCTCGCCGAAACGGATGCGTTCGCCGACATGAAGCTTCTTGGCCGGACGGACGAAGGCGCGCCACCGGCTGGCGCCTTCGCGTTTGTGCAGCGTCGCCTCGATGCGCGCGACCGCCTCGCCCCGCACCCGAACGCCGTTCAGACGCGCCGGAATGACGCGCGTGTCGTTGACGACGAGAACGTCCCCGGCCCGCAGCATTTGCGGCAGATCGCGAACATGGCCATCGGCCGGCGGCGCGTCGGCCCCGATGACGAGCATGCGGGCGCTGTCGCGCGGGCTCGCGGGCCTGAGCGCGATGCGGTCTTCCGGCAGATCGAAATCGAAATCGTCGACGCGCATGGCTTCGCAATCCCCCCTCGCGCCCCGCCTGCGGGGAAAGGGTGGGGTGAGGGGCCGCCCAAGTTCCCGTCTGGAGAGGGAGCGCATTACGCCTTGCCCCTCATCCGGGCTTCGCCCACCTTCTCCCCGCTCGCGGGGAGAAGGCGCCAGGCGTTCCTCAGCCCATCTTCGCGGAAATGATCTTGTCGGGATCGCGCACCGGCTCGCCGCGCTTGATCTTGTCGACATTCTCCATGCCGGAGATCACCTCGCCCCACACCGTATATTGCTTGTCCAGGAAGCGGGCGTCGTCGAAGCAGATGAAGAACTGGCTGTTGGCCGAATCCGGGTTCTGCGCGCGCGCCATCGAGCAGGTTCCGCGCACATGCGGCTGCGCGTTGAACTCCTGCTTCAGGTTCGGATATTTCGAACCGCCGGTGCCGGTGCCGTGCGGGCAGCCGGTCTGGGCCATGAAGCCCTCGATGACGCGGTGGAAAACGATGCCGTCGTAGAAGCCCTCGTTCACAAGCTTCGTGATATGGGCGACATGGTTCGGCGCCAGATCGGGCCGCATCCGGATGACGACCGGACCCTTCGTTGTCTCAAGCGTAAGCGTGTTGCCGGCGTCCGACATGGTCGGTCTCCTTGGGCTTTGGGGAAAATGATGGCGCAGCCAATAGCCGAACGGCCGCGCGCCGTAAACCCGCGGCGAGCGGCGTCCGGTTTGGCCCTATGCCTTCTTACTTCGCTTCGGAAGCAAGCTGCATCTTGACGATCTTGTCGGGATTGGTCGGCGGCTCGCCGCGCTTGATCTTGTCGACGAACTCCATGCCCGACACGACCTCGCCCCACACCGTATATTGGTTGTTGAGGAACGAGGCCGGCGCGAAGCAGATGAAGAACTGGCTGTTGGCCGAATCCGGCGCGGAGGAGCGCGCCATGCCGAGCGTGCCGCGCTTGAACGGCGTCGGCGTGAATTCCGCCGGAATATTCGGCAGGTTAGACTTGCCCATGCCGGTGCCGGTCGGATCGCCGGTCTGCGCCATGAAGCCTTCGATGACGCGGTGGAAGACGATGCCGTTATAAAAACCCTGCTTCGTCAGCGCCTTGACCTGCGCGACGTGCTTGGGCGCGAGATCGGGGCGCAGCTTGATGACGACGCGGCCATCCTTGAGATCGAGGAAAATCGTGTTCTCGGGGTCGGCCGGCGCCTGCGCCATGGCGGGCGCTGCGGCGAGCCCGCCGGCGATGAGAGCGGCGGCGAGAAGGCTGCGTCTGTCGAGCATGTTTCGTCCTCTGTGAAGCCGCGGGCTTCAGCCCTTGGCGAATTTCGCTTTCATCGCGGCGACGACGCCCGCCGGCGCAAAGGGCGACACGTCTCCGCCCATGGCCGCGATCTGCCGCACCAGCGTGGCGGTGATATGGCGCACTTCGGGGCTGGCGGCGAAAAACACCGTTTTCACCCCCGGCGCCATGATGCCGTTCATCGCCGCCATCTGCATTTCGTAATCGAGATCGGTTCCGTCGCGCAGACCGCGAACCATCATCGTCGCGCCGAACTTTTTCGCCGCTTCGACCGCCAGCCCCGAAAACGTCTCGACTTTCAGTTCGCAATGCGCGGCGGCAAGCTCCCGTCCGCAGGCGTCCTGAATGAGCGCCGCCCGCTCCTCGAAGCTGAACATCGGGGTCTTGCCCGGATTGATCCCGATGCCGACGATCAGCCTGTCGCAGACGAAAGCGGCCGAACGGATCACATCGACATGACCGTTGGTGAGCGGGTCGAACGAGCCCGTGTAAAGCGCGATGCGCATCAGGCCTCCTCCCCCGCGTCGCCGGCCTCGCCGCTGTCCTCGCTCTCGTCCTCGCTGATGCGCTCGACGGAAACGACCTTCTCGTCCGCCGCCGTGTTGAAGACGATGACGCCCTGCGCCGTGCGGCCGGTCATGCGGATGCCTTCGACCGGGCAGCGGATGAGCTGGCCGCCGTCCGTAACGAGCATGATCTGATCGGTCGGCTCGACTGGGAACGACGCCACCAGCGCGCCATTGCGCTCGTTGACGGCCATGGCGACGATGCCTTTGCCGCCGCGCCCCGTGACGCGATATTCGAACGACGACGTGCGCTTGCCGAAACCGTTTTCCGACAGGGTGAGGATGATCTGCTCGGAAAGCGACATCTCGACGTAGCGATCCTGCGACAGGCTCGCATCCGGCTCGACGCTCGCGCCCTCCTCCACCAGCGCCTCGGCGGCTTCCTCGCTCGTCGCCTCGCCCGCGACGGCGCGACGCATTTTGAGGAAGGCCGCGCGCTCGGCGGCGTCCGCCTCCATATGGCGCAGGATCGCCAGCGAGATCACGCGGTCGCCGTTCGACAGCGCCACGCCGCGCACGCCCATCGAATCGCGGCCCTTGAATACGCGCACGTCGGTCACGGGGAAGCGGATGCACTGGCCTTCGGCCGTCGTCAGCAGCACGTCGTCGGCTTCCGAGCAGATCGCCACATCGACGATGCCCTCGCCTTCGTCGAGCTTCATGGCGATCTTGCCGGCGCGATTGACCTGCGCGAAGTCGGAGAGCTTGTTGCGCCGCACCGTGCCGCGCGTCGTCGCGAACATCACGTCGAGGCTTTCCCACGTCGCCTCGTCCTCGGGCAACGGCATGATCGTGGTGATGCGCTCGCCCGGATCGAGCGGCAGCATATTGACCATCGCCTTGCCGCGCGCCTGCGGCGCCGCCAGCGGCAGGCGCCACACCTTCTCTTTGTAGACATGGCCATGCGAGGAGAAGAACAGCACCGGCGCATGGGTCGAGGCCACGAACAGCCGCGCCACGAAATCCTCATCGCGCGTCTGCATGCCGGAGCGACCCTTGCCGCCGCGCCGCTGCGCCCGATAGGTCGAAAGCGGCACGCGCTTGATGTAGCCGCCATGGCTGACGGTGACGACCATATCCTCGCGCTGGATCAGATCCTCGTCTTCGACATCGGCGGCACTGTCGAGAATTTCCGTACGGCGCGGCGTCGCGTAGGCTGCCTTCACCTCGCCAAGCTCGCTCTTGACGATGCCGTAGAGACGTTCGCGCGAGCGCAGGATGTCGAGATAATCGGCGATCTCTGCCGCGAGCTTGTTCAAAGCCTCGGCGATTTCCTCGCGGCCGAGGGCGGTCAGGCGCTGCAGGCGCAGGTCGAGAATGGCGCGCGCCTGCGCTTCCGACAGCCGGTAAGTGCCGTCGTCGCGCAGCGGATAACGCGGATCGGCGATCAGCGCGATCAGCGGGCCCATGTCGTGCGCCGGCCAGTCGCGGCTCATCAGGGCTTCGCGCGCGGCCGCCGCGTCGGGCGACGTGCGGATGAGGCGGATCACCTCGTCGATATTGGCGACCGCGATGGCGAGGCCGACCTGGATATGAGCGCTGTCGCGCGCCTTGGTCAGCAGATGCTTGGTGCGACGGGTGACGACTTCCTCGCGGAAATCGACGAAGGCCTTGATGAAATCGCGCAGCGTCAGCATTTCCGGCCGGCCGCCGTTGAGCGCGATCATGTTGCAGCCGAAGCTCGACTGCATGGCCGTGTAACGCCACAGCTGGTTGAGCACGACGTCGGCCACGGCGTCGCGCTTCAGCTCGATGACGATGCGCATGCCGTCGCGATCGGATTCGTCGCGCAGGTCGGCAATGCCTTCGATGCGCTTCTCGCGCACCAGTTCGGCGATTTTCTCGATCAGGCTCGCCTTGTTCACCTGATAGGGAATTTCGGTGACGATGAGCGCTTCGCGCTCTTTGCGAAGCTGCTCGACCTCGACCTTGGAGCGCAGCAGCACCGAACCGCGGCCCGTCGCATAGGCCGAGCGGATGCCGGCGCGACCGAGAATGGCGCCGCCGGTCGGGAAATCCGGGCCCGGCACGAAGTCCATCAGGTCTTCGCTCGTCATCTCCGGCTTGTCGATGAAGGCGACGCAGGCGTCGATGACCTCGCCGAGATTATGCGGCGGAATATTCGTGGCCATGCCGACGGCGATGCCGCCGGCGCCATTGACGAGCAGATTGGGGAACCGCGCCGGCAGAACGACCGGCTCCTGCTCTTTGCCGTCGTAATTGGGCTGGAAGTCGACCGTGTCGTAATCGATGTCCTCGATCAGCGGCATGGCCGGCTTGGCCAGACGCGATTCGGTGTAGCGCATGGCCGCAGCCGGATCGCCGTCGACCGAACCGAAATTGCCCTGCCCGTCGATCAGCGGCAGCCGCATCGAGAACGGCTGCGCCATGCGCACCAGCGCGTCGTAGATCGCGCTGTCGCCGTGCGGGTGATATTTACCCATCACATCGCCGACGATGCGGGCGGATTTCACATAGGGCTTGTCCGGCGTGTAGCCGTTTTCATGCATCGAATAGAGAATGCGGCGATGCACCGGCTTGAGGCCGTCGCGCACGTCCGGCAGCGCACGGCTGACAATCACGCTCATCGCGTAATCGAGATAGCTGCGGCGCATTTCGTCGGTAATCGAAACCGGCTTGATGTCGGACCCGGGCGCGCCCGGTTCCTTTTCGTCTTTATCTGCCAAGAGCTGTGTTTCCGGCGAGGAAAAATCAGCCTTCAGCTATAGGTGATTCTGCCCCGAAAGGCCAGTTGACGGCGCATCAAACCGCCCGCCAATCCATTGATGATTCAATGGGTTAAAAACGATGCCGGCGCTGCGGGATTTTTTCCCGCAGCGCCGCCGCAATCACATGCGCCAAAAGCGCCGCGCGTCATGCGGACGCGGCTAGAACGGAATGTCGTCGTCGATCATGTCGGACGTGCGCCCGCCGCCGCCGGCAGGACGACGATCGCCGCCGCCGGAGCGCTCCATCGGCGAGGAGCGCCCGAAGCTCTGCCCGCCGCCGCCGCCCATGCGATCGCCGCCGCGGTCGCCGTAATCGTCGCCGCCGCGGCTGGCGTTGCGGCTGTCGAGCAAGGTCAGCTCGCCGCGGAAGCGTTGCAGCACGACTTCGGTGACGCGGCGCTGATTGCCGTCCTTGTCGGTGTATTCGCGCGTCTGCAACTGGCCTTCGAGATAAATTTTGGAGCCCTTCTTGCAATACTGCTCCGCGACGCGCCCGAGATTTTCATTGAAAATCACGACGTTGTGCCACTCCGTGCGATCCTTGCGCTCGCCCGAGGCCTTGTCGCGCCAGGATTCGGTCGTCGCCAGGCTGAAACTCACGACGGAATCGCCCGAATTCATCTTTCGCACTTCCGGGTCGCGCCCGAGATTGCCGATAAGAATGACCTTGTTGACGCTGCCGGACATGTTCCCTCTCCAACGCTGGCGCCGGCGAACCGCCCGGCAATGAACGCGCACCCTAGCTCTGCAAGGCGCCCCGCGAAACCTCGCGGATGATTTCTCCACAGCTGCTATGTTCTATTTTTGTTCTAAATCCCGTTTGAGATTTTGACAAGACGGGAAATCCGCGCTCTCATCCGTTCAAAATCAGAACTGAGGAACGCGCATGCCCTCCGCCGCCGCCACATCCCAAGCAGGTTCATGCCTCGTCATCGGCGCCGGCGACGGGCTCGGGTCGGCCATCGCACGCGCTTTCGCAGCCGAAGGACTGGCGGTCGCGATCACCCGCCGTCCGCGCCATCTCGACAAGCTTGAAGCTTTGGCGGCCGAGATCGCGGCGGGCGGCGGGCGCGCCAGGGCCTATGGCGTCGACGCCCGCGACGAAGCGGAAATGGCGGCTTTGTTCGACCGCGTCGAGGCCGATCTCGGCCCACTTGACGTGGTCGTTTTCAACATCGGCGCCAACGTTCGCTTCTCCGTGACGGACACGACGGCCCGGGTTTATTCGAAGGTTTGGGAAATGGCGGCTTTCGCCGGCTTTCTCGCCGGCCGCGAAGCCGCCAGCCGTCTTGCGCCGCGCGGCCGCGGCACGATTCTTTTCACCGGCGCGACGGCGAGCCTGCGCGGCGCTGCAGGCTTTTCCGCCTTCGCCGGCGCGAAAGCCGCTCTGCGCCAGCTTGCGCAAAGCATGGCGCGCGAACTCGGCCCCAAGGGCGTCCATGTCGCCCACATCGTCATCGACGGCGCGGTCGACGGCGTCTTCACGCGCGAAAATCGCCCCGACGCCGACGATCTGCTGGCGCGCGAGGAAATTCTCGATCCCGCCGAGATCGCCCGCAACTACGTCTGGCTGCATCGCCAGAAACGCAGCGCCTGGACGCATGAAATGGACCTGAGGCCCTGGACGGAACGCTGGTGAGGAGCGCCCATGAGCAAGACAATTGATTTCATTTTCGATTTCGGCAGCCCCAACGCCTATCTCGCGGCGAAGATCCTGCCGGCGGTCGCGACGCGGACGGGCGCAAAGCTGCGCTATTGCCCCGCCCTGCTCGGCGGAATCTTCAAGGCGACGAACAACCAGTCGCCGATGATGGCCTTCGCCAATGTGAAGGGCAAAATGGCCTACGAGCGGCTGGAGATGATGCGCTTCATCCAGAAACACAAACTCCCCTTCAGGATGAACCCGCATTTCCCGGTCAACACGCTCGCCATCATGCGCGGTTATGTGGCGGCCGAGGCGCTCGGCGTCGCGCCCCGCTATTTCGACGCCGTCTTCGCAGCCATGTGGGAGAACGGCGAGAAGATGGACGATCCCGAGACGATCGCCCGGGTGCTGACCGCAGCCGGGCTCGACGCCGCCGCCATTCTCGCGACGTCGCAGGCGCCCGAGGTCAAGCAGAAGCTGGTGGACTATACCGACGCGGCCGTGGCGCGCGGCGTCTTCGGCGCGCCGAGCTTCTTCGTCGGCGACGACATGTGGTTCGGCAAGGAGCGTCTGGGACAAGTCGAAGAGGCGCTCGCAGACTGACGGCGCTGTCCGATCCGGCAGCGGAAGCATACGAAAAAGGGCGGCGCCTCGTGACGCCGCCCTTTATTTTTCAGGACGATAAGACTCAACCCGTCGTCACCGCAGTCTCGATATCGGTCGGGTCGATGTCGCGGCTCAGACGACGCGACAGCTTGTCCTTGTCCAGCTCGCCTTCCCACCACGAGATCACCGTGCAGGCGACGCCGTTGCCGATGAAATTGGTCAGCGCGCGGCATTCCGACATGAACTTGTCGATGCCGAGCACGATGGCCATGCCCGGCACGAGGCGCGGATCGACCACGGCGAGCGTCGCGGCCAGCGTGACGAAGCCCGCGCCGGAAATGCCGGACGCGCCCTTCGACGTCAGCATGGCGACGATCAGAATGGTGATCTGCTGCTGCATCGACAGATCGACGCCAAGCGCCTGCGCGATGAACAACGTCGCCAGCGTCATGTAGATGTTGGTGCCGTCGAGGTTGAACGAATAGCCCGTCGGCACGACGAGGCCCACGACCGGCTTGGAGCAGCCGAGACGCTCGAGCTTCTCCATCAACATCGGCAGCGCGCTCTCGGACGAGGACGTGCCCAGCACGAGCAGCAGCTCGTCTTTGATATAGCCGAGGAATTTGAAGATGTTGAACCCGACCATCCTTGCAATCAATCCAAGCACCACGAAGATGAACAGGGCCGAGGTCAGATAGAAGGTGGCGATCAGGCCGAACAGATTGCCGAGCACGCCCGTGCCGTATTTGCCGACCGTATAGGCCATGGCGCCGAAAGCGCCGATCGGCGCGGCGCGCATGACGATGGCGATGACGCCGAACACCGCATGGGCGGCGTCGTCGATGAACGAGCGCATCGTGTGGCCGCGCTCGCCCAGCGCCATCAGCGCGAAGCCGAAGAGAATGGCGAACAGCAGCACCTGCAGCACGTCGCCCTTGGCGAAGGCGCCGACGACGCTGTCGGGAATGATGCCGAGAACGAAATCGACGCTCTTCTGCGCGCCGGCTTTATTGGCGTATTCGGCCACCTTTTCGGCGCTCGCGCCGGCCGAGCCGAAGCCCGCGCCGGGCTTGACGATATTGCCGACGAGAAGACCGAGAACCAGCGCGAAAGTCGAGACAACCTCGAAATAAACCAGCGCCTTGATGCCGATGCGCCCGACGCTCTTGGCGTCCTGGATATGGGCGATGCCGGACACGACGGTGCAGAAGATGATCGGGGTGATGACCATCTTGATCAGCTTGATGAAGCCGTCGCCCATCGCCTTGACCCAGTCGTTGGTCGCAACGCCCGGAAACAGCCAGCCGACCAGCATACCGAGCACGATGGCGAAAAGCACCTGAACATAAAGCAGTGAATAGAAAGGCTTTTTAACGGGCGGAAGCGCCGAAGCCGTGCTGGGAATCGCTGTGGCCATAAAGAAATATCCTGAGCGGAGGACGCAACGACGACAATTGTCGCGCGCAGAGGTCGCGTCACATTTCGGCCATAAAACGGGCCGGGCCGCAAGCGCCCGTCCCGGTCCGTGGACAATTATTTTTACCACGTCATTGGCTGCGATCGGCGGCTTCCTGCGCTTCCCGCATGGCGCGTCGGCGCCGGCGCGAAACCATGTTGAGCGCCTCCACCGCCACCGAGAAGCCCATGGCCGAATAGATGAAGCCTTTGGGCACGTGATAGCCCAAGCCGTCGGCCACGAGCGTCATGCCGATGAGCAGCAGGAAGCTGAGCGCCAGCATCTTGACCGTGGGGTTGGCGTTGACGAAGCGCGAGACAGGCCCCGAGGCCCACAGCATGATGATGACGGCGATGATCACCGCCAGAGCCATCACCCAGATATGTTCGGCCATGCCGACCGCCGTGATGACGCTGTCGAGCGAAAACACGATGTCGAGAATCATGATCTGGATGAGCACGCCGCTGAAAGTCGCCTTCTTGCCGGTGGCGACGGAATCTTCTTCGGTGTGCTCGATATGATGGTGAATTTCGGTGGTGCCCTTGTAGATCAGGAACAGGCCGCCGCCGATCAGGATGAGATCGCGCCACGAGATCGACAGGCCCAGAGCCGTGAACAGCGGCTTCGTCAGCCCCATCAGCCATGCGATCGAGCCGAGCAGCATCAGGCGCGTGATCACCGCCAGCATCAGGCCAAGGCGTCGCGCCCGGTCGCGCTGTTCGAACGGCAAGCGGTCCGCGACGATGGAAATGAAAAGAAGATTGTCGATGCCGAGGACAATTTCGAGCACCGTCAGCGTGACAAGGCTCGCCCAGACATTGGGATCGCTGAGAGCGGCGAGGATCGCGCCCGAATCGAAAAACGATGACAGCATGGGGAAACGAGACTCCCGTGGCGTCGCGCCGCGTCGCGCTAGGCTTGTGGAAGTCCGACATCGCCGCCGACGCCTCGGCGACCAGAGGGGCCCGGACCTGCCGCGCCGAAGCGCGACATCAGGAAAATAAGTGAGGCGGCGATGTTGTCAAACGCCGCCGGCGCCCGGGCGCAGAAACGGCGTCAACGCCTTCCCCGGAAAAGGAATGATGTTGTCGCCGCCATTGCGCAGGTCCGGCCCGATCGGGCCCGAACGAGTGTGACGGTCAAACAGGTCCTCGAAACATTCGTTCGCGAAGACGATCTCCTTTGCGTCATGCCCGGACGCAACGCGCCGCACGGCTGGGCCGGGACAGGCGCATTCACGCGACATGCCTACATGCGCGTCCTGTAGTTGGTCGCAACTCATCGCGGAAATCTTGGCGGCCATGATCAGAAAGCACACGACCGCCACCGCGGGATGGGCCGCAATCGCCAAGCCGACGGCGACAAGCGCCGACCAGATCAGCCCGCGGCGACGAAAGCGCCCGGCAGAGAGATGCTGCGCGACATGCTCCGCACACGCCGGGCAATAAGGCGCGTCGACGACGGCGTCACGCGCAGATCGGGCTTCAACAGAATGCGCGCCGTCAGCCAGCCGGCTCGACGTCCCAGCCAGACAACACGCGCAGGCGCGCGGCCATTTCCATGCCTGAGAAGTTTCTGAAACCCGCGCGCGCATAGTGGCCGAAACTCGCCGAAGAAGCGTATATTTATGATTTTGCTTATTTAATTTCCCAGAAAACGCCGATGTTTGAAATCCCCGAAAATTAGGGGGTGATCGGCGACAGCGCCCTTCAATTCGGCGGCGGACACGTTATGTTCTAACCTCCCTGCGCAACCGATTCAGATCGAGCCGTTCCGAGGCCATGAAAGCTCCTGTCAGATCAAAGGCCAAAGCCGCCGGCGCCAAGGCGAAGGATTCCACCGCGTCGTTGCTCGAAGCGCATTTCGACCGCGCCATCACCGTGCGCGGCGCCCGCGAGCACAATCTTAAGAACGTCGATCTGACGATTCCGCGCGACAAGCTCGTCATCTTCACCGGCCTGTCGGGTTCGGGAAAATCCTCGCTCGCCTTCGACACGATCTACGCCGAGGGCCAGCGCCGCTACGTCGAATCGCTTTCGGCCTACGCCCGCCAGTTCCTGGAAATGATGCAGAAGCCGGACGTCGACCAGATCGACGGCCTGTCCCCGGCCATTTCCATCGAGCAGAAGACAACCTCGAAAAACCCGCGCTCGACCGTCGGCACAGTGACGGAAATCCACGACTACATGCGGTTGCTCTGGGCGCGCGTCGGCATTCCCTATTCGCCGGCGACGGGGCTGCCGATCGAAAGCCAGACGGTGAGCCAGATGGTGGACCGCGTGCTCGCCCTGCCCGAGCGCACGCGGCTCTATCTGCTTGCGCCGGTCGTGCGTGGCCGCAAGGGCGAATATCGTAAGGAAATCGCCGATTATATGAAGCGCGGCTTCCAGCGGCTGAAGATCGACGGCGCGTTTTACGAGATCGCCGACGCCCCCGCTCTCGACAAGAAGCTGAAACACGACATCGACGTCGTGGTGGACCGCATCGTCGTGCGCGCCGACATGGCCGCGCGCCTCGCCGAAAGCATCGAGACGGCGCTCGAACTCGCCGATGGCATCGCGGTGGTGGAATATGCCGAGCATGCCGACGGCAAGGAGCCGGAGCGCATCGTCTTTTCCTCGAAATTCGCCTGCCCCGTCTCGGGCTTCACCATTCCCGAGATCGAACCGCGATTGTTCTCGTTCAACAATCCGTTCGGCGCCTGCCCCTCCTGTGGCGGCCTCGGCTCGGAACAGACGGTCGACGCCGATCTGATCGTGCCCGACCCGAAAGTCACGTTGCGCAAGGGCGCCATCGCGCCCTGGGCGAAATCCACCTCGCCCTATTACCTGCAAACGCTCGACGCGCTCGGCAAGCATTTCAAATTCCGCCTCGACGACGCTTTCGACGACCTGCCGCAAGCGGCGAAAGAGGCCATTCTCTACGGCACGGGCGAGGAGATCGTTCGCTTCGCCTATGACGACGGCCTGCGCAAATACGAGGTGAAAAAGCCGTTCGAAGGCGTCATCCGCAATCTCGAACGCCGCTACCGCGAAACGGAAAGCGAATGGGCGCGCGAGGAAATCTCCCGCTTCATGGCCGCCACGCCCTGTGCCGCCTGCGCCGGTTATCGCCTCAAGCCCGAGGCTTTGGCGGTCAAGATCGCCGATTTCCACATCGGCCACGCCTCGGAACTGTCCGTCAGCGCCGCGCGCGACTGGTTCGCCGCCCTGCCCGACAAACTCGACGCCAAGCGCAACGAGATCGCCCATCGCATCCTCAAGGAAATCAACGAGCGGCTGAGCTTCCTCGTCGATGTCGGCCTCGATTATCTGACGCTCGCGCGGTCCTCCGGCACCCTGTCAGGCGGCGAAAGCCAGCGCATCAGGCTCGCGAGCCAGATCGGCTCCGGCCTGACCGGCGTGCTCTATGTGCTCGACGAGCCGTCCATCGGCCTGCACCAGCGCGACAACGCGCGTTTGCTCGAAACGCTGCGCCGCCTGCGCGACCTCGGAAACACGGTCATCGTCGTCGAACACGACGAGGATGCGATTCTCACCGCCGACTGGGTGGTCGACGTCGGCCCTGGCGCCGGCATCCACGGCGGCGAAATCGTCGCGCAGGGAACGCCCGCCGACATATTGGCCGACAAGGCCTCGCTCACCGGACAATATCTCACGGGCGCGAAAAGCGTCGCCCTGCCCCGCGCCCGCCGCAAGGCGCAGGCCGGACGCAAACTGAAGATCGTCGGCGCGCGCGGCAACAATCTCAAGAACGTCAGCGCCGAGCTGCCGCTTGGCCTGTTCACCTGCATCACCGGCGTCTCCGGCGGCGGCAAATCGACGTTGATCATCGACACGCTCTACAAGGCGGTGGCGCGCCGGCTGTCGGGCGCGCTGGAGCACCCCGCCCCGCACGACCGGCTCGAAGGCCTCGAACATCTCGACAAGGTGATCGACATCGACCAGTCGCCGATCGGCCGCACGCCGCGCTCCAATCCGGCGACCTATACAGGCGCCTTCACGCCGATGCGCGAATGGTTCGCCGGACTGCCGGAGGCAAAGGCGCGCGGCTACGCGCCCGGCCGTTTCTCCTTCAACGTCAAGGGCGGACGCTGCGAGGCCTGCCAGGGCGACGGCGTCATCAAGATCGAGATGCACTTCCTGCCCGACGTCTACGTCACCTGCGACGTCTGCAAGGGCAAACGCTACGACCGTGAAACGCTGGAAGTGAAATATCGCGACAAATCCATCGCCGACGTGCTCGACATGACGGTCGAGGAAGCGCGCGACCTGTTCAAGGCCGTGCCCTCGATCCGCGACAAGATGGAGACGCTGGCGCGCGTCGGCCTCGGCTATGTCAAGGTCGGCCAGCAGGCGACGACGCTGTCGGGCGGCGAGGCGCAACGCGTGAAACTCGCCAAGGAGCTGGCGCGCCGCTCGACCGGGCGCACGCTCTACATTCTCGACGAGCCGACCACCGGCCTGCACTTCCACGACGTGGCGAAACTGCTCGAAGTGCTGCACGAGCTGGTCGATCAGGGAAATACCGTCGTCGTGATCGAACATAATCTCGAAGTGGTTAAGACGGCCGATTGGGTGGTCGATTTGGGCCCGGAAGGCGGAAACGGCGGCGGCGAGATCGTCGCAAGCGGTCCGCCGGAGGAAATTACGCGCAATCCGCGCAGCCATACCGGCAAATTCCTCGCCGAGGTCCTGGCGCGTCGCCCCTCGCCCAAGGGCAAGGCCGCCGCCGAATAAATAAAATTTTAGCGATTTGGGCAAAGCTTGGCGGTGTCGGCGCCAATGCCGACGCGTTTGCGTAAGGTCGCCATGCGTCTCCTTCTTTTCGCCGCCGCGATTGCTCTTGCGGCCGGAGTATCGTCAGTCCAAGCCGGCTGGACGGGTTGCCATGTTGGAGTCAATCTCGGCTACGGCGACAACGGCTCGAAATTCGCCAATCTGACGGCGCCCGCGAATTTGCTCGGCGTCGACGCCAAATCGCCCACGGCGGCCGGCGGTCAGGTCGGCTGCGATCTCGGCGTGCCGTTCTTCGTGATCGGCCTCGGCGCAAGTTATGATTTTCTGGAGCCGACCAAAGCCAATGTGCGCAGCGACCACATCGGCGCGTTTCCGGTGACGGTGGATCGGACGCTGACGACACGCACGGCGATAAATAATATCGCCGCCGTCACCGGACGAGCCGGCTTCGATGTCGGCCCCTTGTTGATATACGCCCGCGCGGGCGCAGCGATGGCGCCTGCCAGAATGCACTATAATTACACGATCGCGACGTCCATGGCAGGCACGACGACGACGGACCTGTCGGCCAGCAAGTCCGTGCGCGGCCTGGTTTACGGCGGCGGCGTCGAGTTGAGGCTGCCCCAATCGGTTTCCCTACATGCGGAATACCTTCGCTACGACTTCGACGCCTGCAATTGCCTATTCAGCGGCGTCTACAAACACCCGCTCATGGGAACGATGCAGGTGAACACAAAGCTCAAAATCGAGCCCAAATTCAGCATGCTGCGCGCCGGCATCGCCTACCACTTCTAGCGCGGCGCCTGGAAAGAAAGCGGCGGCTTGTCGCTCGTTAAGCGTTCTGGCGAAAGTTTGGCCGCATTGCGGCTTTAGCATTTCGTCGGCTTGAACAGGGCATGTCATTCAGTTAGGCATTCCCCTCGGCGAATAATCCCCGCCAGATTTTCCGCGCCCGCTTCGCGCCAACGCGCTCGAAGGCCGACGCCCGGAGAGGCTGGCAATATTCAAGACCTGCGAGGATACATGAGCGCGACGACCGGCACCGCCTCCATCAAGGTTGGAGACAAGACTGTAGACATGCCGGTCAAGGCCGGCTCGATTGGCCCGTCGGTCATCGACATCGGCAAGCTTTACGGCCAGACCGGGATGTTCACCTTCGACCCCGGCTTCACCTCGACGGCTTCCTGCGAGTCGCACATCACCTATATCGACGGCGATGAAGGCGTGCTGCTCTATCGCGGCTATCCGATCGAACAGCTGGCGGAGCACGGCGACTTCCTCGAGACCTGCTACCTGCTGCTCTACGGGGAGCTGCCGACCGCCCAGCAGAAGGCCGATTTCGACTATCGCATCACGCGCCACACCATGGTGCACGAGCAGATGGCCCGTTTCTTCCAGGGCTTCCGCCGCGACGCGCATCCGATGGCGGTCATGGTCGGCTGCGTCGGCGCAATGGCGGCCTTCTATCACGACTCGACCGACATATCGGACCCGCATCAGCGCATGATCGCGACGATGCGCCTCATCGCGAAAATGCCGACGCTCGCGGCCATGGCCTATAAGTACAATATCGGCCAGCCGTTCATGTTCCCGAAGAACGACCTCGACTTCTCGTCGAACTTCCTGCGCATGTGCTTCGGCGTTCCCTGCGAGGAATACAAGGTCAACCCGATCCTGTCGCGCGCGCTCGACCGCATCTTCATCCTGCACGCCGACCATGAGCAGAACGCCTCGACCTCGACGGTGCGTCTGGCCGGCTCCTCGGGCGCGAACCCCTTCGCCTGCATCGCCGCCGGCATCGCCTGCCTATGGGGCCCCGCCCATGGCGGCGCCAACGAAGCCGCGCTCCAGATGCTCGCCCAGATCGGCTCGGTCGACCGCATTCCGGAATATATCGCCCGCGCCAAGGACAAGAACGATCCGTTCCGCCTGATGGGCTTTGGCCATCGCGTCTACAAGAACTACGATCCGCGCGCCAAGATCATGCAGCAGACCTGCCATGAAGTGCTCGGCGAACTCGGCATCAAGGACGATCCGCTGCTCGACGTGGCCGTGGAGCTGGAGCGCATCGCGCTGCACGACCCCTATTTCGTCGAGAAGAAGCTCTATCCGAACATCGACTTCTATTCGGGCATCACCCTCAAGGCGATGGGCTTCCCGACCTCGATGTTCACCGTGCTGTTCGCGCTCGCCCGCTCGGTCGGCTGGATCGCGCAGTGGAAGGAAATGATCGAGGATCCGAGCCAGAAGATCGGCCGTCCGCGTCAGCTTTACACCGGCGCCCCGCGCCGCGATTACGTGTCGCTCTCCAAGCGCTGAGCGTCCGCATCCTGAAACAGAAAACCCCGGCAGCTCGCGCGCCGGGGTTTTTTCTTGGTCCGCGTCTTTCCGCCGCCTCGAAAAATCGCGCTGGCGACGATAGAAAGTCGGCAGGGAGCCAACCATGACGCAGCAAACAGCCGAGATGACCACGGACATTATCGTCGCCGGCGCGGGATCGGCCGGCCTGTCCGCCGCCATCGCCTTCGCGCAGGCCGGGTTTTCGGTCGTCTGCATCGGCAAAATCCCGGCGCATGCGCCCGGGCGCACTGTGGCGCTGTTCGACGGCTCGCTTCGCTTCTACAAGGCGCTCGGTCTGTGGGATCGCTTCGCCGCCGATGTCGCCCCTTTGGAGAAAATCCGCCTGATCGACGACACAGGCTCGCTGTTTCGCCTGCCCCCGGTGGAATTCTCGGCGCGCGAAATCGGGCTCGACGCATTCGGCGAGAATATCGAGAACGATGTGCTGGTCGCCGGCCTGGCCGACATTGCGCGCGCGACGCCCAACCTGACTCTGATTGAGAGCCTGATCGCGCAAGTGATTCCCGGCGAAGACAAAATCATTGTCGAATGCGATGACGGCCGCGCCGTCGCCGCGCGCCTCGTCGTCGCCGCCGACGGCCGCAAGTCCATCGCCCGCGACGCCGCCGGCATCGATGTCGAAAGCTGGCCCTATCCGCAGACGGCGCTCACCGTCCTTCTTGAGCACGACCAGCCGCATCGCGACGTCTCGACCGAGTTTCACACCCGCGCCGGCCCCTGCACGCTCGTGCCGATGGTCGGACGGGCGGGCGCTCCGCATCGCTCCTCGCTCGTCTGGCTGATGAGCCCGCGCGAAGCCGAACGTCGCATGGCCCTGTCCGACGACGAACTCTCGGCGGAGATCGAAAAGCAGATCCATTCCATCCACGGCCCGACGCGCGTCGTCGGCCCGCGCGGCGCCTTCCCGATGGGCGGCCTCAAGGCGAAAAGCTTCGCCGCCCGCCGCATCGCGCTCATCGCGGAAACGGCGCATGTCTTCCCGCCGATCGGCGCGCAAGGCCTCAACCTGTCGCTGCGCGACATCGCCACATTGGTCGAGGCCGTCGAGGATGCGCGCGACGCCGGCCGCGATATCGGCGGCGACGAAACGCTGGCCGCTTATGACGCCGGCCGCCGCGCCGATGTCGCGACCCGCGTGCGCGGCGTCGACGCCCTCAACCGCTCGTTGCTCACGAATATCCTGCCGGTCGATTTCCTGCGCGGCGCGGGTCTGATCGCGCTCGCCAATATCGGGCCGCTGCGCCGGGCTCTGATGCGTGAAGGCGTCATGCCGCGCGGTCGCCCGCCGCGCCTGATGGCCGATCAGCGCCAGAAAGCCTCGTAGGGCAAAAAGCCGGTCGAGATCGCATAGAGCAAAGCCGTCACGGTCAGCACCGAGACGATCGTGCCGATCAGAATGGCGCTTGAGGCGCGCTCGACGTAAACGCCATACTGGCTGCCGATGACGAAAACATTCAACGCCGGCGGCAGGGCCGCCATCAGCATGGCGGTAAAGGTCCACACGCGGCCGAAACCGCCGATGGCCGTCAGCAGCAGCCACACCGCCAGCGGATGCGCGACAAGCTTGATCAGCAGCAGCGCCGGCAGATCGGCAGAGACGCGCTTCATCGGCCGCAACGCCACCGTGACGCCCATTGTGAACAGAGCGCAAGGCGCAGCCGCCCCCGAGAAATAGGTCAGGATTTTACTTATCGAGGCCGGCGGCTGCCATTGCCCCCACGCCGCCAGCACCGCGATGGCCGTGGCGATGTTGAACGGATGGGTCACGATGCGCTTCAGCACCAGCCATGCCGTATCGCCGAGGCTCGCCCGCGACGACGCGGCCAACGTCATCACGAATGGCGTAACGGCGAAGAAGAAGATCGTGTCGAAGACGAAAATCAACGCCGTCGGCACGATGGATTGCGGCCCCAGCGCCGCCAGCGTCAGCCCCGGCCCCATATAGCCGATGTTGGAATAGGAGCCGACAAGCGCCTGCACGGCCCCCTCGCGCGCGCCGCCGCGCCCGATGAGTCGCCCAAGGCCGAAAGCCAGACACCACATCGTCACCGTGCAGCCGAGAGTCGCGGCGACGAAGCCCCAGCGCGACAGTTCGGCGATCGGCGCCTTCGAGATCAGGACGAAGAACAGAGACGGCAGCGCGACATAGACGATGAAGAAATTCATCCACGCGAGCCCGACCTCCGGGATCGCCTTCAACCGCCCGCAGACATAGCCGACGGCGATCAGCCCGAAGAACGGCAGCGCCAGATCGAGAACGCCCGCGAGCGACGGCGCGACGACGCCCAAACCGAGCAGCGCGGCAAAACCGACGACAGGCGCCGCGACGGATGCGAATTTTGACATGGAATATTCAAGGCGCTCGAATTTCGCGGCGAACCTGCGCGGCGCGCTCTGGCATGTCAAGCATGCCGCCGAACAATCGCCCCTTCAGGCGCCGCATAAGCCTTGACTTGGCCCGCCCCGCCCCGCCATTAGGCGCCAGCGGCCGCAGCGTCGCGGATAGGATTCACGCCCGCGATGCGTTTCAGCAAGACATCGGCCCGCTACGCGCTCGAATATGC